>Ga0163150_10010001_pt1 | contig 10354 bp, 13 predicted proteins | sample OliLakLV19P2IB_FD_148628 | JGI IMG/M metagenome (GOLD analysis project Ga0163150, IMG submission 148628) | Freshwater microbial mat bacterial communities from Lake Vanda, McMurdo Dry Valleys, Antarctica - Oligotrophic Lake LV.19.P2.IB | ecosystem: Environmental > Aquatic > Freshwater > Lake >...
TCTTTTCGGTGCGCCGAGTGATTTAAAGAGTGATAACACAGCAATAGGATCAGTAGATGAAATAATTGCACCAAAAAGAAGTGATACACCGAGTGGTAATCCCAAAATATAAAAAATACCTGCCGCTATCGCAAATACAGAAATCAGCAACCCAAGCGTTGCCAGAAGACTTATTGTCTTAAATTGAATTTTGAATTGATGAATATTAATATGCATCGCTGCTTCAAAGAGGAGCAACGGCAATAAAATAAAAAATATCACATCAGGTGAAAGACTAATATGGAGATCCAGATGCAAAAAATGCACCAAAAATTGTGTTACAAATCCAACAATCAAAAGCAATACTGTAAATGGGAAGGAATATTTATTTGAAAGAACTTGTAAGATTGACGCTCCAACAAGAAATGCACTTGCAAACAAAACCAAATGAATAATAAATTCGTGTTCCATATTTATAGAGAGCTTGAATTATAAAATCGAATGGATTAAAAAAGCAAGCAAAATTATTTCTTATCTTCTCTGAGCCATTTAACGCCAAGATACACAAGCGGAGTCTCAAGAATTGAGGCAGAACATTTGAGTAACCAATACGGAATTATGAGGCTTATGAGAAATGATGCATTCGCGCCTAGACTTCGATCAAATGCGTAAAAGGCAAGTGTTATAAAGAGCGTTGTATCCGCGAGTTGTGAAACAATATTTGAAGCATTATTACGAAACCACAAAGCTTTTTTACCGAGTCGCTCTCGAAGCCGTGCAAATACCTGCACATCCAAAAACCCTGCAATAGCAAAAGCAACAAGACTTGCTGCTGAAATTCGAGCAGACTTCAGAAAAATTTCATCGTATGCTTTCTCAGATGGAGTAAATCTCATGGAAGGGGGTAACGCAGTCGCTAAAAGCGAAAATCCTAATATCAGGGCAATAACAATCATGCCTGCTTGAATAATGCTTCGAGTACGCTCTTTTCCATACACTTCGGTAATTACATCATTTATAGTAAATAAAAGTGGAAGCACAAAAATGGCAACAGATGCATTAAGTTGATATCCCAAAATTTTGATTAAAGGAAATGTTTTTGCACCCATCAACTCTGACACAGCAATACAAAATATATAAAGCGCGATCAACAAATCCATTTTTTGCATCTTTACCATATTCCGCAATTATATCGTAGGAATTGTATATGTAAAGCACATTCATGCATTTGGCTTGCTATAATACCTCTATGGAGAAAAAAAATCGACAAAAAAAGAAAGTATATGTAATTCTGAATCCAGTTGGAGGAACCTGTGTTCCTGAAGCTGTCCAAAAAGCATTGGATGAAAATATAAAACCTAAATTTGGTGACTATACTCTTTACAAAACAACAGGAAAAGAAGACATGAAAGATGTGGTTGAAAAAGCGATCAGCACAGATCACAATCTGTTTATAGCAATTGGCGGTGATGGTACAGTTTCTGCTGTGGGAGAAAATCTTGTGCACAAGAATATTCCCCTGGGCATAATTCCTGCAGGAACCGCAAATGCGCTCGCAAAAGAGCTTGGTATACCAACCAATGTTGATGAGGCAGCAAAAATTATAGCTGGAAACTTTGAGACCAAAATAATTGATGCCATGAAGGTGGAAAGCAGATACTACTTTTTAGATATTGGAATTGGCGCAAAAACTTTGGCGATACAAGATACCAAAAAAAAAGACAAAAAGAGATTTGGAGTATTGGCATATATTTGGAATGGAATGCGATGGTTCAAAAATTTCCAACCCCAAGAATTTCATATCATTGCAGATACTCTAGATATACGGCTTCATGCAATGGAAGTTGTTGTTGCCAATGGAGGCACCATAGGAAATGCTGCATTTCAGTATGGATCACACATCAAAATAGATGACGGACTTATAAATATTTGCGTTATTAGAACACAGTCAATCGCTGATTTTGTGCCGATATTTTATAAATTTTTTGTGGAAAAAAAAGTACAAGATGTTGGTGCAAAAGTTGAGGAGAAGTTGCCGTTGCCAGATAAAGGTTACCAAAAAGAAAAAGGAAATGTTAACGATATACTCGCACCTCAAAATAAGGGGATTTCTACATCTCAAGTTAAGTATATCAATGTCCTGGAAAGGGCATCCATTGAATCCCGTGGAAATTTACCAATTCAGGCTGATGGTGAAATAATCGGACAGAAAAAAATAGAAATCGAAGTCGTTCCACACGCGCTTTCAGTTATTGTCCCTCCTACGAGCTAAACTTTTCTTTCAAGACACTATAAATAAGTTTTGGAGGATTACCTCGAAGCGAAGCAACATCTTTACACCCTCGTATTTTTTCTTGTAAAAGCGGCGTTGCATTTACGGCGTATGAATATTTTTTTTCTATAAATCGCGACTCAAGCGTGAGCATTGCACAATCAATCATCGCATCTCCAAAAAAAAGTACATCAGATTTTGATGATTCTTTTTCAATAATATACTCCGCAGAACCTGCTTTACCCGCAATTTCAGGAACAACAAACATATATCCGCTAAATACATCTTTGGAATTAAATAAATACAGTTTTTCTGTAATCAAAACCTTTATACCTTTTTGAATAGTCATAGATATTTTTTCCATACACTCAGTAAGCCTTTTGACATCCATATGGTACAGTGGAATAACAACTTGATATGGATTCGGAGATTTTTGAATAGTTAAATTATAACGCTTCAAAATAGGTCGGACCGCATCTTCAACTATACTTTTTGTCCAAATATGTGAGTCTTGCCCAATACTAATTTGAGACTTTAACATTCGCTCGTTCCACTCTATATCTTGTACAAGTTTTTTATTCTCATTACGATGATAAATATACGTTCCTGCACCTGATACAACAATATCCGCTCCGTGCATTCCAAAAAATTTATTTTGAAACTCTGCAAAATTATTCCATACAGCTCGTCCGGTTGTAATAATAAGCTTGATGTTATTTCGGCGGATAATTTTTGAAGTTCTGCTATTGTATCGCCAAGCCAACAGCAATTTGGCATCAGGATTATAGAGTGTACCGTCAAAGTCAGTAAACATGAGTGTACTCATGTGTCTATTATAGCAGGCGTTCTTGCTGTTCTTTCATCGCGCTCGTTATTGAAATACCAAGATGGTTGTACGCACTCTCTGTTGCGACCCGTCCCCGGCTCGTACGTTTGAGAAGACCTTTTTGCATGAGAAATGGCTCAACCATATCCTCAAGTGTTCCAACATCTTCCGAAATACTTGCTGCTATAGTCTCAATGCCTACTGGCCCTCCTTGATATTTTTCAATAATCGCATGCAAATATCTTTTGTCAATCATATCAAGACCCAAAGCATCAACTTCCAAAAGCTCGAGTGCTTTCAGTACTTTTTCAATAGTAACCGCACCCTCGCCTTCCACTTGTGCGTAGTCTCGGGATCTTTTCAAAAGCCGTAACGCAATACGAGGCGTACCTCGAGACCGCTGCGCGAGTGTCTGTATTGCATCCGCATCTATACGTACATGTAATTTTTCCGCAGCTTTTTTCAAAATTATTTCAAGCTCCGCAGGCTCATAAAATGTAAGCCGGTGAACCACTCCAAACCGGTCACGAAGCGGTGCTGACAAAAGTCCTGCACGAGTTGTCGCACCAATTATGGTAAATTGTGGAAGATCCAGTCGCAGAGTCCGTGCCGAGGGCCCTTTGCCAAGTATGATATCAAGTGCATAATCTTCCATTGCTGGATAGAGAGTCTCCTCAACGACTTTATTAAGCCTATGTATCTCATCAATAAATAAAATATCTCCTTTTTCTAAGTTGGTAAGAATTGATGCCAAGTCTCCAGCACGCTCAATCGCAGGGCCTGAAGTAACCCGGATTGTTGACCCCATCTCCTTTGCAATCAAATGTGAAAGAGTCGTTTTACCAAGCCCTGGTGGACCGTAAAGCAAAACATGTTCAACTGCTTCATTTCGCTTTTTTGCGGCACCTATCGTTATTTGCAAAGATTCTTTGACAATTTTTTGGCCACAAAAATCATCCCAGTTTGTAGCCCTTAAAGAGGTAAATACTATTTCTTCCTCTGGAGTATTGTCTTGTTTTATAACAGTGTTCAATTGATCATCCATAGTAATAATTTTTAATTTTCAGTTTTTAATTTTTAATGAATTTTCATTTTGTTAATTTTTATAATCTAAACATTTACTGAAAATTGCCTGCCCCGAGCATTCCCGAGGGGTAAATTTTAAATTGAAAATTACTTTCCCAGGTACTTCAATGCTCGCTTCACTTTTTCCTCAAGCGTTCCACCTTTGCTATCCACTTCTTGGAGCGCTCGATGTGCTTCTTGGGACGAATATCCAAATACTTTAAGTGCAGCAACAAGCTCTATAGAATCCTCTCCTTGTAAATCATCCAGTACTAAATCAGTCGTTGATACTCCAAATTTATTTTTGAGTTCTATAATCAGCTTTTGTGCGTTTTTCTTACCCAGTCTTGGAACTGAGGTAAAAAATGCTACGTCACTATTGACTATCGCGTTCCGTATATCTACAGATGATCCGATTGAAAAAACTCCGATTGCGGTCTTTGGACCAACTCCTGAGACACTAATAAGCATTTCAAAAAGTTTGAGATCTTTATACTTCTCGAATCCATATAACTCAAGTATATCTTCTCGGACATTGGTGTACGTAAACAATTGAAATTCTTCGGAAATTGCTGGTAATTTTGCAAGAAAAGATGCCGAAAGAAATACTTTGTACCCTACCCCTTGTGTGTCAATAACAATATACGGATCATCTCTTACCAATAGTGTGCCTCGTAAATACGCTATCATACCCAAAACTTATATCGAGTAAATTATAACATACAAATTTCTAGTGTTTTTCGTATTTATGTACTTATTTTAACGAGGATATCTTATGTGACAATGCGTGTGTTAGCCCCACAGCCAGCGCATCTGCCACATCATCAGGTTTGGGAATAGACTCTAGATGCAAAATCATTTTGATCATTTGTCCCACTTGTGACTTTTCGGCTTTTCCGTATCCAGTCACTGCAAGCTTTACTTGTAATGGTGTATAGGTAAAAGCAGGAACATTGTATTCGGCACCTGCAAGCAGTATTACTCCTCGTGCTTGACCGACAGTAAATGCAGTCGTTGTATTTTTACTGAAAAATAACTCTTCTACCACCATTCCATCAGGCTTATACTTCTCGAGAATCGTCATTATTTCCTCATGAACGATTAGAAGCCTTTGTGGGGTCTCAATACCTGCTTCAGTCTCAATGCATCCATACGCAATCGCTGAAAATTTTCCTTTTGCTTCGTCTATCACACCCCATCCGGCTCGAGCAATTCCTGGATCAATTCCTAGTATTCGCATACTCCCGATTATAGCAGCTTAAAGTCCGTTAAAACTAAGTATGCTAATCAAATTCTTGCGCTTCTCTTACGTACTTTTCACGTAGTCTTAAGCATTTGAGAATATAGTAATACTACGTTATTAGGAAGGGAGGTGTTACAAATTATGGCAGGAAAAGGAAGAGGTTGGCACGGAGATCCAGATGGACATGCAAAAGCAGGCCGCAAAGGTGGACGAGTAAGTAGTGGAAACTTTAAAAATGATCCAAAAAGAGCATCAGATGCAGGTCGCCGTGGCGGTCAAAAAAGTTCTCGATCATAGGAATTACCGTTCCTAAGTATCCGAGACCTACGCAAACAGGGTGTTTCGACTCTCTGTTTGCATGAATTTATAATTTTTATTTACTGTACTCTTTTCTCCACTGCTCATGATCAAATTTAAAAGCAAAATTCCTTTTTCAAGAGATTCAGAAAAAAGTGCTCTGTCTTGAATCGTGGCATCAATCGTAATGTGAAAGGTACCAAATTGATCTTTGGTCCAATCCCAAGATGTAAAACCTGAAAAGACAACATTTTCAGAACATACCCTCATCTTAGCACTACATAAATATTCCAGCACAATATGCTCTAGGAGATGACCTATTTCTGTCTTTTTCGCTTCTTTTTTAAAAGACAGATTCTTTTTATTAAAACACTTTGAGCTAAATATTCCCGGAATATAGTCTTTTAGAATAGCGATAGTTTGTGGCAGATCTATAGTATTTACAATCTCAGTGTGCATGCGCATATAAATGAGTGTGTCATGAGTTAAATTCATGTAGCTCAGCGTGAAGTATTTTGAATACAGTCTTTGAGCAGGAAGTTGATGAAGTAATATCGACATAATAAATTCTTACAATGATTTTACGTAATTCTTACTTAATATATAAAGAACTACCAATTCGTGTCAAGCGAAGCACTTGTAGGATTTTAAGATGAAGCTATTTAATATGATTTTTAATAAAATCTAGAAATGTGTTGTAGTTCATATATATTAAATATCCATTTATAAAAAGTAATGCCGGGAAGACAAATGATTTTTCAACCAATCCCCCAGTCTTCATCCTTAGAAAAGAAAGCGGGGGTATCCCAAACGAAATTGGAATTGGGAAAAGCCACGGTACTCCCTCGCGAGTAAATGAGTCCATAATAAGGTGTGACACAAATCCGATCATAAAAGCCCACCACACCACTTCATGATCTACTATCAATACCGACCCAGCGACATTGAGAAGTACTTCTAAAATAAATCCCGCCATAATAACGCCTATTATGGAGTGAGATAACAGTCTGTGTCCTCCAATAAGCGGGGATATAAGTTTGCCCAAGATTGTGCCTCCACGAATTCGACGCCAAAGACTTGAAGTAGATTGATCAATATCAGGCGCAAGCCCACCAATCATATTTGCAGTAAATGCAACCAACGCAGTTCCTAGAGACATATCTCCAATAGGTTGGGTAACAATAACATAGGTAAGCGCAGTAAAAGCAGCTAAGTCATGAGTACGGCCAGTCATAAGTAGTAATTAGTATAAAGTATTTTGTACTTGATATGAAGTATCTAGGAATTGTAACTTTTTATCTTATTTCCCGTAATAAGGATCAACCTTGCTATAAGGTTGATCCTTAACGTAATCACAAATCCATCTGCTCGAGGAATTTTTGTACTTTTTTCTTATCCATCTTTTTTTCAACAACAAAATCCATAATTACCTCTTTTTGTTTGTCATATATACTTCTCAACAACTTTTGCTTTACAGGATTGAGTCCTGATGGCGTTGATTGACCGATTTCATACAAAAAGCTAATCATATCAATAAGCTTCAACTCAACAGCAAGCGCTGGATCTTCCTCTACATCAAAAGCACCATTGATATCATCCTGAATTTCTTTGACCGCCTCACGAACCTCAGGTGTTTTGAAATACGGCAAAATATCTCCGACAACTGCTTCGTGCGTGTCATGGAGTAATGCGAGAGTAACTAGCCGATCACGATTTTCTGATTTGTATGCATTGAACTTAGACCAGTACAGTGCAAGAAAAGCTGTAGCAACGGTATGTTGTCCAACATTCCAATTCCCAAATCCTGACACACCATAAATTCGTGGAATATTAAATATATTCATTAAAAAATCTAGATTGGGCTTTTTGGAGACTTCCCCTAGCATTCCCTGTGGAGTAAATATATTATGATACTGTATTTTCTTCATCCAGATGCATTATAGATTAAAGATGGTTTTTTAACAATTGCGACTTAATTAAAAGTTTAAATTTATAAGTTCAAAGTAATTAAAATGTAAAAATAATTTTGAACTTTGCACTTTGAACTCTCAACTATCATTTAGCACTCAATCATTCTTAGTGCTTGACCTTCTGTGCTATAATAGATATATGACAAATTGGATTAAGACTATTCTTCTTTTAGGCGGACTTTCAGTACTTCTTATATTTATCGGCGGTGCAATCGGTGGGCGTGATGGAATTTATATGGCATTTTTCTTCTCACTTCTTATGAATGGCGGCGCATTTTTCTTCTCAGACAAGCTTGCGCTCGCTGCCAATGGCGCAAAGCCTCTAGCGCAAAAAGATGCACCGGAAATTTATCAAATGGTTCGGGAACTTTCTCACAAAATGAATATTCCCATGCCAAAGCTTTTTATAACCCCTGCAATGCAAGCAAATGCGTTTGCAACAGGCCGTGGACCATCAAATGCATCTGTTGCAGTCACACAAGGAATTTTACAAGCACTTACCAAAGAAGAACTTCGAGCAGTATTGGCTCACGAGCTCGCACATGTCAAAAATCGAGACATTTTGATTGCGACTATCGCAGCCGTCATGGCAAGCGCTATATCTTTTATGGCGAATATGGCAATGTTTGGGGGATTTGGGGGAAACAGTGATGACGATAGACCATCTTTCGGAGGAATTGGAATTTTACTTGCACTTCTTGTCCCAATTGGTGGATCAATTATTCAGATGGCTATTTCACGTCAACGTGAATTTGGTGCCGATGAATCAGGAGCACGAATTATTGGAGATGGCGATCCTCTTGCAAAAGCTTTGGTTGCGATTCACAAATCAGCCGCACAAAACCCAATGCGTACAAGTCCAGCCTTTTCTTCACTGTATATAGGCAATCCTATGGGAGGCTTAGGAGGCGCTATGATGAAACTCTTCTCCACTCATCCCCCACTTGAAGAACGTATTGAACGACTGAAGAAAATTTAACCCAGTTTATAAATAAATCGTTTTAAGAGGTCTAGCCCAAATTGTATATGCTTCCACCCGAACCTTGTTATAAGTACATCCAGTCCCAAAATTTTCAATATCTAGTATTTTGTATTGAATGGTAAATAGTTGTTCAGGCATATCATCTATCGCAAAACGAGCCATTGAAATTATGCGCTCTTGACATTCTTTGTCAACCCTTGATAAATCGCTTGAAGACACTGCGATTTTTGTAACTATAATACCAAGTATGATAAATAAAACAAAAAAGAGAAAAATATAGAGTATGCGTTTAATTAACATAGGTAATAGTCACTAATGACAATACGAATTATAATACAAACAATGCAACTATAATACTAACCGCAATCAATGCCATCATAGAGCTCCCGAACTCAGTCGCAAATCGTTTTCCGCCTTGTATATATGTATATATAGTTTTAGCGATTAAATTGACTGCATTTGCTATGACAAATGCCCAGATTGCCAGAGTATAATCGATTTTTCCACCCGCAAGACTTGCAGCGTTGATCATAACTGCATCAATTCCAGTGAGCGCACCAATTGCACTCGTTATGAGAAATCCAGCCTGTCCAAAAAATTCTAGCGCAATTTTAGAAATTGTAGTGATAGTTAGATACAAACCTGCGAATTTGAGAGCTGGTACTATTGCAAACATCTCGTGTGAGGAGCTTCCGGTGCCTTTCTTAACTTTTGAGAAATCTTTTTTGTTTTTCATCCACAAAAAGGCAATAATCCCAAATGAGGTTGCAAAAAGTGCTAAAAGCATCGGAGCAAGTCTAAGTAAAAATTCAGCATTGAGTGGGCCAATAATAAATGCTATCTGTATAAAACTTACCGCATTTGCAATGATTGCGGCAATCAAAATGTGAGTTATAAAACGGGCCTTCTTTGCCTCCTGCGCAAGACTCTGGATAGTGGCCGTTGATGACACAAAACCACCTGCAATACTCGCAACAATCCACCCTCGATTTTTCCCAAGGGTTCTCTCCAATATATACCCTAGCATATTAACTCCAGTGATAAGTGCTACAATCAGCCACGTTTTAAATGGGTTAAATAGTTCTATGGCTGCAATGCGCTTAAAATTTAAGCCAAAGTTTTCAAAAAGAGCTTGTGAGTTTGGAGCATCAGAGAGTGCATAGGATTCATTGGGCAAAAACGGGAGTATTACTAAGGCAATAATCAAGTATGAAATAAATGCATCGATTTCACGAGTTTTTATATCTTCGACAGCTGACTTAATTTCATCCTTTTTTGATAATAGAACGATCAATAATACGCTTATTGCCAGTATGATTTGGATAGGCAGCGCATCAAGCGCTAGAAGAATACCAATCAAAAATGTAAAAATTGCAGCAATTTCAGTCGTTATGCCAAAATCCTTCGTTGCTCGACTATCAAATACATAGAATAAAAGAAGTAGGAGCACAAATGCTCCAGCTATAAGCCCACCAAAAAATGCATTGGAAGTGTACAAAAAAGCCGAAACTGCACCAAGCGCTCCAATAAGTGCAAATGACCGTATCCCAAGAATTGCTGTAGGCTTGCTCTTTCCTATATCTCTTTTCTCATTGATCTCTCGTTCAAGCCCTACGAGCCCGCCCAGAACAAATGCTAATAGTATTTTTATCACTTCTGAAAATTCCATCCCGCTATTTTACACTATAAGCTTAATTATTCCAATATATATGAATTATCT
>Ga0163150_10010003_pt1 | contig 10351 bp, 7 predicted proteins | sample OliLakLV19P2IB_FD_148628 | JGI IMG/M metagenome (GOLD analysis project Ga0163150, IMG submission 148628) | Freshwater microbial mat bacterial communities from Lake Vanda, McMurdo Dry Valleys, Antarctica - Oligotrophic Lake LV.19.P2.IB | ecosystem: Environmental > Aquatic > Freshwater > Lake >...
ATCAAATTTCGTATGGCACTGCTTGAATCAATTTCCGGTTCCGTTCCCAAGTCGGCGACAGCCAGCCCCAATGAGAATGTCATCGTGGTGCGCGGGCTGACCAAGGTCTTTAAAGATTTTTGGGGCCGTCCGAAGGCCAGGGCGGTGGATAATGTTGATTTTGAGGTGCGAAGAGGCGAGGTTTTTGGGTTGCTTGGACCGAACGGATCCGGGAAATCGACCACGGTCAAAATGTTGCTCGGATTGCTTTACCCCACCAAGGGGCACATTGAGGTTTTTAATCATTCGCCGCGTCATGTGGCCACTAAAAGCCGGATCGGTTATCTGCCGGAAGAATCGTATCTTTACCGCTACTTGAACTCGGGCGAGACGCTTGATTTTTTCGGCAATCTTTTTGACCTGCCCGCCAAGGAGAGGGCGAAACGCTCTGAGCAGCTTCTGGAGATGGTCGGTCTGGGAAGTGTGCAAAGCAGGGTGGTGGGGGAGTTTTCCAAAGGCATGCAGCGAAGGATCGGTCTGGCCCAGGCGCTGATCAACGATCCTGACTTGGTGATTCTCGACGAACCGACCGCAGGCCTCGATCCGATCGGGTGCCGCGAAGTCAAGGACCTGATCCTGGCGCTGGCCCGGCGTGGAAAAACTGTGATCTTGAGCAGTCATCTGCTGGCTGATGTCGAGGATGTATGCGACCGGGTGGTGATTTATTACGGGGGAAAAATCCAGGCCATGGGAACCTTGAAAGAATTGCTGGCCACTCCCGACGTCGTGCGCATCACCACCCCGCCTTTGCCACGGGAAAGCATGGAGCGTGTCCTCGCTCTGATCCGCAAGGATGTGGCGGAGGAGAAGATTCGAATCGATAATCCCACCCAGAACCTTGAAAGCTATTTTCTGGGTGTCGTGCAGCGGGCGAGGCAGAGCGATGCCGCCACTTCAGGCGCGACCTCTGGCGGGCGGGTGGCTGAGTATTTGCGAGGTGATGAAAACGTCGAGGGCAGCCTGGCTGGAACGAACCGTGTTTTGGAACGTCTGACTCTCACCGGTGCTGGCGCTACGTCCGGGTCGGAAAAAATGCCGGACGCGGCTCCCGCCCCCACGGTCCAATCTTCCAAACTTGAGGCTTTGACCAAACCCTTGGAAAAACCTGAAGCGCAACCGAACCAGGCCGAAGCTCCAAAAGTTGAGGATCTGGAAAAAGCCAATCAGAAACTTTCCGACCTGTTGAACAAGAAGAAATAGCCCGGTTGATCATGAAGAAAATCTGGGCCATCACCGTTCTTACCTTGCGCGCTGCGGTTCGTTTCCGCCTGGTCTGGGTTCTAGGACTGTTGCTTGTGGGATCGGTCGTACTACTGCCCCTGCTGATCAAGGACGATGGGACGGCGAGGGGTTTTACGCAGATTCTCCTGACCTACACCTTGAGTGCGATCACCGGCCTGCTCGGAATCTCCACCCTCTGGCTGGCTTGCGGGGTGCTTGCGAGGGATATCGAGGAGTCACAGATTCAAATGGTGGTCGTCAAGCCGGTCAGCCGCTGGCAGATCTGGCTGGGAAAATGGCTGGGAATAGTGATTTTAAACGCCGTTCTGCTTGCCCTTTCCGGTGTCAGTGTTTATGGCTTGCTGCTGTATCGGGCTCAGAAACTGCCGCCTAATGAGCAGGCAATCCTGCGGAACGAAGTTTTGGTGGCCCGCAACTCGCTCAAGGAACCGACCGTCGATTTTGCCCCATTCGTGGAGGAGCGGCTGCAAAAACTCCTGAAAGAAAATCCCACAGCCCAGGTCGATGTGGCCCAACTAAGGAGGCAGCTGACCGAACAGTTCAAGGCTTCCGAACAGATCGTGGACACCGGCCAGGCCAGGCGCTGGCAGATTGACTTGGGGTTTCGCAAGTTGACCTTGAAAGATCAGCCGCTTTTTGTCCGGACCAAATTTATTGCGGCCCAGACCAATGCCTCGGGCACTTATCCGATCTTCTGGGAAATTGGGCCGACCAACGGACTGCGGCAGCCGTTTCGAATGAGCCTGGCTCCGGAAACATTCCACGAATTTGTCATCGCCCCGAATCTTTTTGATGACAAAGGAGTGTTGACCATCGACATGCTCAATTACAACGAAACTGCGTTGCTTTTCACCCTGGAAGACGGCCTGGAGGTGCTCTACCGCGAGGGAGGTTTTGGTCTTAATTTTGCCCGGGGACTCGGCATCATTTTTTGCTGGCTGGCTTTGATGACTACCCTGGGGCTGACCGCCGGCAGTTTTCTTTCATTCCCGGTGGCGGCGTTTTTATCCATCGGATTTTTGATTGTGGGCTCTTCCAGCAGCGTTTTGAGCCAGACACTGGAAGAGGGAAGTATCATGGGGGTGAACCATGACACCGGGGTGGCCGACAAAAAGTCTGCGGTGGATTATGTGGCGCTTCCTGTGTTCGCGGGTTTGTTGAAGGTGGTCAACCTGGTCCAGGATTTTTCACCGGTGGAAGCATTGAGTTCGGGACGGAGCATCACGTGGGGGGTGTTGGGCCTTGCCGTGGTGCAGATTGTATTCCTGATGGGCGGAGTGATCGCCGCCATTGGCATGGTGGTGTTTTCGAGGAGAGAACTGGCTGCGGCACAGTCCAACTCATGATATGAACCTGTCCAATCCAAAAGTTTTCAAAGTTCTGCTGGGTGTGATGATGGTGGCCTGTCTTTTTGGTTCCGGCTTTATGCAAAAAGCGATGAACCGTGACCGGACAACGCTCGGTTTGACCCGGCTCCCGCCATTGGAAAACGCGCCGCCCATGCTGGCCTTCACCACCGGCGCTCTCGGTGGGTTCCGGGGGCTCATCGCCAATGCGCTTTGGATCCGGGCCAACGACCTTCAGGAGAAGGACAAGTATTTCGAGATGGTCCAGCTCGCCGACTGGATCACCAAGCTCGAGCCGCATTACGTGCATGTCTGGGTGGTCCAGGCCTGGAACATGGCTTACAACATATCGGTCAAGTTCAAGGATTTTCCCGACCGCTGGCGCTGGGTCCGGAAAGGGCTGGAGCTGCTGCGCGATCAAGGCCTTGTTTACAACCCCGACCAGACGCTGCTTTACCGCGAACTCGCCTGGTTTTTTCAGCATAAGATGGGTCAGAACATGGACGACGCGCACATGCATTATAAAATCCAGTGGGCGGCTGAAATGACCAAGGCTTTCGGAGGTGAAAAACCAAATTTCGAGGAGCTGCTCAATCCGCAGACTGATGAGGCCCGTCTGAGGCTGAAACAGTTGAAAGAGGTTTATAAAATGGACCCGGTTGTGATGAAAAAGGTGGATGAAAAGTATGGACCGCTGGAGTGGAGATTGCCTGAAAGTCACGCCATTTATTGGGCTTACCTGGGATTGCAAAAAGCCAAACGCGAAGAGTTGATCACCTTGCGCCGTGTCATTTATCAATCCATGCAGACCGCTTTCTTCCGCGGTTCGCTGATCAAGGACAAGATTAGCGGCCAGTTCATGATGGGGCCGAACCTCAGCATGACAAAAAATGCCAATGAATCTTACGAAGAAATGATGCGGGACGACGCCGAAAACCGGGATCATATCTCCACCGGTCACAAGAATTTCCTGCGAAGCGCCCCTTATTTCTTTTACATCAGAAACCGGCGCGCCGAAGCAGATCAATGGTTCAAGATTCTCAAGGAACGGTATCCGCAGGCGATTCCGGCCACGCAGACGCTGGACGATTACGCGATCCACCAGGTTTTTGCCGAGGACATTGGCGAGACCAGCATGGACCGTATCAAAGCCGCCATCGACAGCCTCCTGGTCAGTTATCTCCTCGATCTGGCGACGGACGAAGAGGACAGGGCCTTAAATTACCGGCGGCTGGCGAAATTGGTGTTCGACCGTTATGAGAAGGAAACCGCGCGGTCCAAGGCCCGGATCGGTCTGCCTGAATTCTCGGTCCTTGAACGAAACATGCTGGAGGAAATGCTCGATCCTGAAGCAGGGTTAAAACCAGAATTTGCCGCAGTCCTCCGGACCAAGCTGAACCTTCCAGTCCCGAAGGCCGGAGCGGTGCCGCCTGTGGCCGAACAGCCCGGAAAACAGCCGTAAGCCTAGAAGGGATTTCGCACTCCTGCCTCGGACGGGAAATCTTCCAGCCCCTAAAATTCCAGGAACTATGTTCGCTTTTTTGCCTGTGACGTAGCAATGTTTATGAATCAGATGTACGAATTGTAACATTCCTGACTGGTTTCGTTGAGATGACGCGACTTCAGTGAATGGCTGTTTTGGATCATTTGTTGGAAGGAAAAAACCACTTTAATCTATGCGGATCATTAATCTCAACCCCACACACGATATCGGCGCCACTTCTTGGTTTGTCGAAATAGACGGGCATAAGCTGCTGATGGATTCGGGCGTTCATCCGAAAAAGGACGGGATGGAAAGCCTTCCACTTTATGGACTCGTCAGCAAAGAGGATGTGGAAGCCATAGTCCTGACACATTGCCATCACGATCATGTGGGGTCCCTCCCGGTGGCGATCCGGCATTTTCCACAGGCGCACGTGTTGATGACCGAATTGAGTTATTTCCTCGTGGAACGGGTGCTGCACAACTCGGTCAATGTGATGACCAAACAGCGGGATGAACTCGGGATTAAGGAATACCCGCTCTACACGCATGACGAGGTGGACGACATTGCGCCCGTCTTTCAGGGCTTCAAATACAACCGCGAAATCGAATGGGCTTCGCTGGACCGGCAAAAGGACGGCGGACCCTCCCCTTTGATGGAATTCTACGATGCAGGGCACGCGCTCGGTTCTGCAGGAATTATGGTGCGTGGTGACAAGGAGACACTTTTCTTTACCGGTGACGTTTGTTTCCAAAATCAGACGATTCTTAAAGGTGCCCGGTTTGAAGATGTAAAGGCGGATGTCCTGATCATGGAGACCACACGGGGAAATCGTGAAGTCTCCCCGGATTTTACCCGGGAGAAGGAGATTGACCGTCTGGGCAATGCCATCCAGGAAGTATTGAAGCGAAAAGGCTCGGTTTTGATTCCTTGTTTCGCACTGGGCCGGACTCAGGAGATCCTGGCCGAATTGGCGTTGATGATGAAGGCTGGAAAAATTCCGAGACAACCGGTTTATATCGGCGGACTGGGCCGGGTGTTCACTGAGATTTACGACCTCGAAGCCCACCGGGTTCACCGGCAGCACAACAATTTGCGGCTGACCCAGGCGTTGCAGCTGATAGTTTTGGACAAAAAACAGATGGAACAGATGAAGGTGGGTGGCGGGCGCCTGTTCGTGGTCACCGCCGGGATGATGAGCGAGCAGACAGCCGCGCACGAACTTGCCTTGAGAATGATGGGTGATGAAAAGCAGGCTATATTTTTTGTCGGATACGCCGACCCGGAAACGCCTGGTGGCCGGTTGAAAGCAGCAAAGGACGGGGAAACCTTCATGTTCAGCCCGAGCGGCGGCATGGCAACCCGGAAATGTCAGGTGGAGAATTTCGACCTCACCGCTCACGCCAATCGTGATGAGTTGGTGGACTTCGTCGGCGAAGTCGGGCCGCACACCGTCATACTGGGTCACGGAGATCCAGACGCACGAAACTGGGTGGAACAGTCCATTCGAGCGAGGTTTCCAAAGATGAAGGTGGTTCAACCGCCGCCAGGCGGAGTGGTGGACATCCCGGTGGAATGATAAAAATGTCCATTGCACCACTTTTCGATCCATCTTAGAAAACGAACGGTTTGAATGGCAGGGTGAAAATCGTTTTGAAACCGGCAGGAAGCGGGCGTGGTTTGGCGGAAAATTTAGATTGGATGAAAAACCGGTCACCGGGGCGGCTCGAAGGTCCGGCACTGAACTGAATGTCGAGTTCTCTCAAAGAAGTTACAGCCGAGTTTTTGTCGCACCGGCAACAATTGATGGCTTTTGTTTACGGACTTTGCCGCAACCAGCATGTGGCTGAGGATGTGCTTCAGGAAGTATGGATCAAGCTGGCCACCTACATGGAAAAAGGTGGGAAGATTGAGAGTCCTGTAAGCTGGTGCCGCACGGTGGCGAAAAACATCGTGTTTCAACAATGGCGCAGCCAGCAACGCTCGAAAGTTTTCGCCGACAGCGATCTCCTTGAGTTCCTGAACTTTGTAGAGATGGCTTTTGTCGAGAACGAGAAGGAGGACATCACCGACCACCAGAAGGCCTTGAATGATTGTGTCCGGGATCTTCCCCCAAAGTCACGACGTTTGCTGGCGCTGAAATATGACGAGTGCCTTTCCATCAACGAGATTGCGGGTACAACCGCCCAGACTGGTGATGCAGTCGTCAAAGCCCTCTTGAGGCTGCGCAAGGCTCTTTCGGTTTGTGTGAAAAAACGGGTGAATTTGCAACGGCTAGGATTATGAACCGCCTGTCAGAGTTAATTGAAAAATGGCGCAATGAGCAGGTATCCAAGGAGGAATTCCACGAATTGCGGCAGCTCCTCTCCACCCGTGAAGGGAGGGTGGAGCTTTGTGAAGATTTCCAGTTTGATCATCAGTTGATGGAGTCGGTCCAGCTGGCGAAACGGACCTGGCAGCAGGAACAGCGTGCGCCTCTGAAAACCTATCTCTTGTTCCAAAACTGGCTGTGGGACTGGCGCCGGGTCTGGGCTCCAGTGGTGGTGGTTTTGATCTGTTCTTTTGTTGCATTCAGACTGGCTCACCGACCGAAGGCTGGTGTCCTGGCCTATAACCTTTCCTCTTTCGGCAAGGTCCATGTCGTGAATGGCGGCAAGCACAAACCTCTCCGTGTCGGCGATCCGATTTTTTCCAATTCCAAGATCGAGACCTGCGAAATTGGAAGGGCATCCATTCGCTGGGCGGGCGACACCACCCAGGTCGAGATCGGGGAGAAGAGCAAGGTTTCATTCGCCCGGCAGGAGGGGAACACCATCCTCACGCTTGATGAAGGCGAGCTCGAACTTCTGGTGGCGCGTCAGCCGGAAAACTCCAAGCTGATTGTTCAAACCGTTTCCGGTCAGGTCGAAGTGATCGGAACCAGGCTCAAGGTCACCCTGAACAATGGTCAGATGGCCGTCAAAGTCCGTGAAGGATCAGTGAAGGTGACATCCTCCAAACTTCAGGAATCGGCGATGATTTATTCCGGTCAACAAGTGCACATCAACAACTCCGGCAAGTTCAAAAAAGGAGTTTGCGGAGAGAATTGCGCTTCCATGGAATCCCAGTGGGAATGGGTTGAAAATGAAGACGCAAGAGTTTCCTATCAGGGGGAATGGGTGAGGGACCGGATGAAAAACAAGTCGGTTCATAAATCTGCGGAAGGCATGGCCCGGATGAACCTTAAATTTCATGGGGAGGCATTCAAGCTGATCGGAGATAAAAATTTCTGCGGCGGCTCCGCCAATATTTTCATCGACGGCATTTCGCACGGAACGATCTATTTTAATGCGGCCGCCCCCGGTTTCCGTTCACTTCCGGTTTTCGCCACCAATGGTCTTTCCAACACCGAACACACAGTGTCGTTGGTTTGCAACGGGGACGGTTGGGTTTACCTTGATGCAGTTTCGGTCAAAGCTTACTGCGGTGAAGAAAAGTAAAATTCTATGAAATCGATCCTCCTAAAATTTGTTCTGTTTGTTTTTGCAACTGTATCTGCTGATCTCGCATTGGCTCAGGCTCCGGCAGCGTCCGCAGCCTCCCCCGCAGCCGCTGCGAAAAAGAAGGGGTTCGCCGATTTGAATGCCGAATCTTTCGATAAAATGAGACAGGACGGCACCAATGTGGTTCTTGATGTGCGCACCAAGGAAGAATACGACAAGGTTCATATTCCGGGATCGATCCACCTCGATTTTAACTCCCCTGAATTTGAGCAAAAAGTCGCCGCCCTGGACAAGAGCAAGACTTACCTGGTTCACTGCGCATCCGGAGGCCGAAGCTCCCGAGCCTGCGCCAAAATGACGAAGTTAAACTTCAAGTCCCTTTATAATCTCGAAGGCGGCATCACCGGCTGGGAAAAAGCGGGAAAGCCGGTTGAAAAAGGGAAATAACCGCCGAACTCATGTTGAGCGTCCCCTCGATCTCCGCCCGGATTGTTCTAATTCCGTTGCAATGTCATTTACTCCTCGCAGTTGGCTTCTGAACTCGGTAAAGAACAGACTCATGAAACTTCCCCGTCTCCTTTGCCTCCCTGCTGTAGCACTTATCCTTTTTGCGGACAGCAGCAACGCGGACTGGCCGCAATGGCGCGGCCCTGACCGGACCGGCCTGGTTCCCAAATCGGTCAAGGTTCCAAAGAATCTTGCAGCAGCCCCCAAACTGCTCTGGAAGATTCCCGTGGGCCACGGATTTTCATCCCCGGTCGCCGACAGCTCCAAGGTCTATATTTTCGATAATCAAGGGGAGATGGAGACCCTCCGGGCGGTGGAGATATCCTCCGGAAAAGAAATCTGGCGGGTGATTGTGGACACCACGTTCAAGGATTCGCAAGGTCCGCCCGGCCCCCGCGCCACCCCGGTGATTGATGGAAAATACATTTACGTCACCTCCTGCCGCGGCGAACTGCAATGCCTCGAAACCAAGGATGGAAAAAAAATCTGGAGCGCCAATTTTGAAAAAGATTTTGGCGTGCCTTTCATCGGGGAAAAGGGAAATGTTCCAGGTGCCCGGCGCCACGGAAACACCTCCGCGCCCCTTGTGGACGGAAAAAATCTTTTTGTCTTCGTAGGCTCGACGAACAACGCGGCAGGGGTGTTGCTGGACAAAAGAACCGGAAAAAAAATCTGGACCGGAGGATCGGATGAAGCCGGATATGCCCCGGTCTTGAGCGCCAAATTCGGAGGACGTGACCAATACATCCTGTTTGGCGCGAACGGACTTTTTGGATTGGACCGCAAAAATGGCGACCTCCTCTGGCAGTCTCCGCTCAGCACGGCCTACGGACGTCACGCGGCCACGCCGGTGATTTATAAAGAGACCGTCATATTCTCATCGCATCAGACCGGCCTGCGTTCTGTTAAAATTGAGAAAAAGGATGGTCAATGGAAAGCCGTTGAATTGTGGACCAGCAAACCCGCGGCGATGAATTTCGCCAGCCCTTTGTTGATCGGAAAGCATGTTTACGGCCTGGGTCCGACGAAAAATATTATCTGTGTGGATGCGGAAAATGGAGCCGTTGTCTGGAGCCAGGACGGTTATATCCATACCTCGGCAGACAAGGCTTACGCCGGGTTCATCGGTCTGGGGTCAAATATCTTTATGCTCAACGACACCGGTGAAGGCATTCTTTTTGAAGCTTCCCCTGAGCGATTCAAGGAAGTCTCACGGGCGCAGTTTTCCGGAAAAAACTGGTGCGTCCCAGCCTATTCGGACGGAAAACTTTTCCTTCGCGACGCCAAGGAATTCTTCTGCTTTCAATTGCTGGAATAACTGCGTCACCAGCCGTGGCGTTTTGTTTCCTTTACTGCTCTAATATTTCTATCCAAGGCGTGCCCGGACAGAATTTCCACATTCCCAGGCCAATATTGACATGACGTCCGCACCGTTCGCAAAAAAGCCGTTTTACAGACAGTTGTACATCCAGGTTCTGGCCGGGGTTGTCCTGGGGATTCTGGTCGGTTTCTTCTGGCCCGCCACCGGCGTCAAAATGAAACTGCTCGGGGACGGTTTCATCAAACTGATCAAGATGTTGATCGCGCCGATCATCTTCTGCACCGTGGTCCATGGACTCGCTTCGCTTGGCGACCTGAAACGCCTGGGACGTCTGGGAGCAAAAACACTCCTTTACTTCGAGGTGGTTTCAACCATCGCCCTGGTTTTGGGATTGTTTTTCGTCAACTTTTTGCATCCCGGCTCCGGTTTTAACATCGACCCAAAGACCCTCGATCCTTCATTGACCAAAGGTTATGTGGAAAAGGCCCACACCCTGAGCGTGGTTGATTTTCTTTTGAACATCATACCCAACACCCTGGTGGGCGCGTTTGTGACGGGAGATCTTCTTCAGGTTTTGCTGATCTCGGTCCTGGCCGGGTTTGGAATTCTGGCCATGGGAGACCGGCGACCACAAATGCTGGGTGTGATTGATGATTTTTCCCGCATCCTTTTTGCCATCCTGGCCATTGTCGTCCGGTTGGCGCCGGTTGGCGCCTTCGGAGCCATGGCCTTCACCATTGGAAGTTACGGATTGGGCGCGTTGCAGCGATTGATGGCGTTGATGGGAAGCTTTTATCTCGCGGCCCTGGTTTTTGTGGTGGTGATTCTGGGAACCATAGCAAGGCTCAGCGGATTTTCCATTTTCAGGTTTTTGATTTACATCAAGGACGAGTTGTTGCTGGTCCTGGGAACCAGTTCATCAGAAACCGCG
>Ga0163150_10010005_pt1 | contig 10349 bp, 8 predicted proteins | sample OliLakLV19P2IB_FD_148628 | JGI IMG/M metagenome (GOLD analysis project Ga0163150, IMG submission 148628) | Freshwater microbial mat bacterial communities from Lake Vanda, McMurdo Dry Valleys, Antarctica - Oligotrophic Lake LV.19.P2.IB | ecosystem: Environmental > Aquatic > Freshwater > Lake >...
ATGGTAGAATGTGGCCTTCCCAAGGCTGAGACGAGGGTTCGATTCCCTTCACCCGCTCCAACCTCTGGCTCTTGAACTTTTGCGTCCGGCAGTTCTCCGAGACGGTTCGCACGATGTTGTCTGGAACTCCGCCCGGAACCCTCGGCTGAATTTCCACCGTCACCAAGATTTCGCTGTTCGGCAGGCTGGCGAGATGCTGGCTGATTTCGTTCGCAATCCGGCCCACGTCCCGGCTGATGCGGGTGGCGTCCACCTTCACGCTCCCAAAGAAATGCGTCGGGGTTACGGGGCTCGTGCCACCGCCCGGTTAACCGCCAGCGGGCGGCGAAGCCAATCAGTTTCTTCCGGCTGATCGAATCGAAAACAAGAAACCTCGCCACGCCGCATACTTGTCATATAATCAGGGCTCCACACCATGAGTTTGGATTTGCCCACACCGGCTGCGCCGGTCATTCGCACGACCGAGCCGCGCGTCGAGGTCGCTTGGTTCTCGGCGTTGTGCGGCGACGATTACGAATTCCTCGGCGTTCCGGATGGCGCGTTGCGCAGCAGCTTCGCGCATTGCTCGGACATTGTGCGTCGCGCGGATGAACTTGGTTACCAGAACATCCTCATGCCGTCGGGATGGGCGTGCGGGCAGGAGACGCTGCCTTTCTCCGCCGCCACGGGCGTGCTGACGAAACAGATTAACCATCTCGTCGCCGTGCGCATGGGCGAGATTCACCCGCCGATGCTGGCGCGGCATCTGGCCACGATTGATCACCTCCTCGAAGGCCGGCTGACGGTGAATATCATCTCGTCGGATTTGCCGGGGCTGCGCGAGGACTCGGCGATGCGTTACGCTCGCTCGCGCGAAGTGATCGAAGTCCTCAAGCTGTGCTGGACTCAGCCGGAGCTGTACTATCGGGGACAATTCTTCCATCTCGACCTTGCCACCACGGCCCCCGCCGCACCCTATCAGCAAAGCGGCGGGCCGCTGCTTTACTTCGGCGGCATCTCACCAGATGCGGTGCAGCTTTGCGCGGAACATTGCGACGTGTTCTTGATGTGGCCGGAGACCGAGGAACGGCTTGCCCAGACGATGCATCTGGTCGCGAACAAGGCGGCGGCGCTGCGCCGCACGATCGATTTCGGCCTGCGCATCCATGCCATCGTGCGGGAAACCGAAGCGGCGGCACGCGAAGCGGCAACACGACTGCTCTCCCGGCTCGATGCGGCCAAGGGAGCGGAAATCAAGGCCCGCGCGCAGGACCATCAATCCGCTGGAGTGCGGAGGCAGGATCAATTGCGCGCGCAATCCCAGGATGATTTCATCGAGCCGTTCATTTGGAGCGGCATCGGCCGCGCGCGCAGCGGCTGTGCCAGCGCAATTGTCGGCGACCCTGACCAAGTGTTGGCGAAGCTGCAGCGTTACATTGCGATGGGCATTCGCGCGTTCATTTTGTCCGGCTACCCTCATTTGGCTGAGTGCGAACTGTTCGCGCGCCATGTCCTGCCGCGCTTGAACACCTGCACGCTGAACGAAGTTCAGGGCCGCAAACCAAAGTCCGTGCCGGCCACGCCGCTCACAACCGCTCCGCGCTTCTGATTCAATCCAATGAAGTCTGGCAGGAATTCTCCGGTTCGCTTCGCGTTGTGTGGCTTCGGAGCGTGGGGCAGTCATCACGCGCGGGCCATGATTTACTTCTGCGATCTGGCTCGATGGTATTTCTCTGGCAGCGGCGATCCCGTGAGCGTGTTCGCCCGCGCCCGCGCCAATCGCCCGGAGCGTCCTGAATTGCAGGACAACTTCAGCGCCCTCGCGAACTTTCCGCGCGGCGGCTACGCCGTCATCGCGCAGACCCTGAGCGCCTTCGAGCATCACGAGGTCGTAAAAATCACCGGCACGCTCGACGCGCTTTGCGCCACTGCACGAAGTTCTGCCGAGAAAACGAACCCGGAATAGGCGGGAAATCCCGGTTGCCGCACGGAAAGGAAAAGGGGCCGGTTCTTGGCAGTGTCAATTCCACTCGGAGCCACGGCCGGCTTCGCCTCAGTCGCTAAAAATTCTTCCACCGGACCGATCCGCTAACCTGGCAGCCCGCCAGAAGTGGCCGTCCTATACGGTGACCGTCTGCAAATGGGATGACTGCTCGGCCTTTCAACGCCCTGAGCGTTCCTTCCCGTCGCCAAAGCGACCGGATGTTTTTCTGCTTTTTTATCTGCGATGACCGTTTTTGGCAGGGACCGTCGCGTTGCGAGGTCCGTCTTGGGTCTCATCGGCAGGGCGTCCAGTCCCGTGCGCGGCGTAGTCAATAATTCTTTGAACCTTCTGCCATCTTCCTTCCTCAATCTTCTATCGTCGCCTTGATGAAGTCGCGAAACCCGGCATCACCTGGACCCCGCCTTACCTCGACAGGCCGCCCGGACGCCGTCCGTATGAAGACCAGGTGCTGGAGCGGATCGATATGATTTATTTCACCGGTGCCGGGCTTAAGGTTACCGCGGCTGGCATAGTTGGGGAGAGCGCGGAGACGTGCGAGTTTGTTCACGATGCGCCTTGGGTGTCGGATCCTCGGGCCGTGAAGGCCACGTTCGAGCTCAGTCCGCAGTTCGCCAGAACCGCTCGGTGTTTCAGCGGGCGTGCCGGATTTTATCGAGCAACACCGCGCCGAGGATCACCAGCCCGAGCACCACTTTCTGGGTGTAGCTCTCGACATTGGTTAAATTCATTCCGTTTTGGATCACCGCGATGGTGAAAGCGCCAATGAGGGTGCCGGGCATTTTTCCCATGCCGCCGCTCAGGCTCGCTCCGCCCACCACGACCGCCGCGATCACGTAGAGTTCGTACATGTTGCCGTAAGTGGCGGAACCGCTTTTGAGCTGCGATGCCATGATCACGCCGCCGAGACCCGCCAGCAACGCGCTGACGATATAGGCGATCATCAACACTCGCCGCACCGGCACGCCTGAGAGCCGCGCCGCCTCGCTGTTGCCGCCGACGCTGTAGATATATCGGCCCAGTTTCATGCGAGACATCAGGACATGCGCAGCGGCATAGAGAACCAGCATGAGCACAACAGCGTTCGGCAGGCCGAAGAAATCCGCGCCTCGTCCCAACCAGATAAACGAATCGGGCAATTGGTAGATCGATTGTCCTCCGGCCAGCGTGTAGGCCAGACCGCTGCCGACCAGCATCATCGCCAATGTGACGATGAAAGGCGGGATGTGAAACCGCGTGATCATCAGCCCGGAAAATGCGCCCGCCGCTCCGCAGGCAAGGATGGCAGCAAGGCAAGCCAGCAACATTCCGCCGGCGGACGCATTCACGCCGCCCGCGAAATCCCGGATGAAACGCGCCGCGAGCACGGCCGACAAGGCGAGCAGGCTGCCGACGGAAAGATCGATGCCGCCCGTGATGATCACAAGGGTCATTCCGATGGCGATGATGGCAATCACCGCGATCTGATTGGCGATGTTGAGGAGGTTTTCCGATTTGAGGAAATTCGGCCAGCGGTAGCTATGGGGAGCAAGAAGCCTGGGCGAGCCGAGCGAGGGGAAATCCGTTTTTAGGTCCGCAAACAGCAGCCACGTCCCGGCCGACTTCGTGCAGGCGATCGCGTCCAGTTTTTCTCCGCTGGCCGCAATTCCTTCAAGCTCCGCGCGGGCGTCTTTCGGCTCTCCTTTGGCCACGCCCGCGACCCTCGCCCCGAGAGCGGCGAGGTCTTTCTCCAGCATCGCGGCAAACGCGGCATCGTCCGGCTGATCACCCACCACAATCAGGACGAGAGGCGCGGGGCCGAGAGCTTTGGCGTCCGCTGCCACCTGGGCGGCCGCAGCTTCGCCAGTCGGGGATTGGTCGCTGATGGTGACCACGCTGAAGAAGGCGCAGAGCAACAGGAGCACGAAGACCATGCCATAGTCGGCAACAAACTTTTTGAAAAAGACCTTCATGCCTCAGGCAACGGCCATTTGCATGATTTCCTCTTGCGTCGAGCCGCGCGCGTCCGCGATCTCGCCGGTGATGCGGCCATCGTGCATGACAAGGATGCGGTCGGCCATGCCGATCAGTTCGGGAAGTTCGGAGCTAATCATGATGACCGCCTTTCCGCGGGCGGCCAGGTCGTTCATGAGGCGGTAGATTTCGTACTTCGCTCCCGCGTCGATGCCTCGCGTCGGTTCATCGAAAATCAGGACTTCGCAATTCCGTGCCAGCCACTTTGCCAGCACCACCTTCTGCTGGTTGCCGCCGGAAAGGTGAACGGCGGGTTGCTCCTGATGAGGAATGCGGATGCCGAGAACGTTCACGTAATTCCCGAACTCCTCGCGTTCTTGCCGGGATTGCACGAAACCGTGGCGCGACAGCCGTTCCAAATTGGGCAGTCCAAAGTTTTCCAGAACCGAATGGGGAAGCACCAGGCCCTGTAACTTCCGATCTTCCGTGAGAAGACCGATGCCGGCGCCAATGGCATCGCTCGGCGAGCGGATGGCGAGCAGGTTTCCGTCGAGACGAATTTCGCCAGCCTCGCGTGCATCCGCTCCAAAAATCAGCCTCACCGTCTCTGTTCGACCCGCGCCGACGAGCCCGGCCAGTCCAAGAATCTCTCCGCTGCGGACGTTGAAGCTGACATTGCGAACAGCACGCTCACGGCACAGTCCTTTCACTTCCAACCGTATCTTCCCGGGGTTGAACTGCCGCGGAGGAAACTCATCCTTCAGTTCCCGCCCAACCATCATCTCGATCATCTCACGCCTGGTAATCTGATCGACAGGTCGCTCGGCGACATTGCTCCCGTCGCGCAAAATGCTCACGCGATCCGCAATGGCGAAAACCTCGTCCAGCCGGTGGGTGATATAAATGATCCCCAGAGCCTGGCTTTTCAGTTCGCGAATGATGGCAAAGAGACGTGCAACTTCGTGCGAAGTCAGGGCCGCGCTCGGTTCGTCCATGACAATGATTCGGGCATCGAAGGCGAGAGCCTTGGCAATCTCGACGAGCTGCTGCTGCGCGGTGGTCAAAGAGCGGCATGGAGCTTCCAGATCGACTTCAGTGCCCAGGCGTTGAAATAATTCCCTAGCCCGCTGGCGCTCTTTTTTTCGATCGATGAAACCGCCACGCGTCGTCTCCTTTCCGAGGAAGATATTTTCCACTGCGGTGAGTTCGGGGATAAGATTGAACTCCTGATAAATCACAGAGACGCCGGCCTCGCGCGATTCCAAGGGTGTCCCCAAAGTGATGGCCTGACCTTCGATTTCAATGCGGCCTTCGTCGGCGACATGCGCGCCGCCGAGCACTTTCATGAGAGTGCTCTTGCCCGCGCCATTCTCACCCAGCAACGCCAGCACTTCGCCAGCGCCCAGGGTAAGATTCACACCGCGCAAAGCCTGAACGCCGGGGAAGGACTTGACGACGCCCCGCATCTCAAGAAGCGGTGCGGACCGTTTCATATTCTCAACGCGGCTTCGAGCGCCTTGCGCATGACCGAGGCGTCGGGTTCGATCCCAGTCCAGTATTGCACGCCGACAATTCCTTGGTTCACCAGCATCCCAAGTCCGTCGAGCGTCTTGCACCCACGCGCTTCGGCATCACGAATTAGACGGGTGCGAGGCGGATTGCCAATCACGTCGGCGACGACCATTCCTGGTTTGAGCGTGCTGGTCTCCAATGCCAATCGAGCGTCGGCGTCATAGAGCCCGATCGAAGTCGCGTTGATGACAATGTCGGTTTGCGCCGGGACTGAATAGTCCTCGCGCCAAACGATCACCTCGCTTTCCAGTTTCAGTTTTTCGCGCAGCAGATCGGACAATTCACCGCCACGCTCCGGCGAGCGGTTGACGATGGTGATTCGTTTTGCGCCGGCGAGGCCAAGCTCCACGGCAATCGCGCGCGCCGCGCCACCCGCGCCAAATAGCACCACGGACTGTCCCTTCGGGTCGGTCACTGACTTGAGCGATTTCAGGAAACCTTTGCCATCCGTATTCTCGCCGATGAGCTTGTCGTCACGGCGCACGACGCAATTGACCGCGCCCATGAGAGCGGCGGATTCGCCCAGTCCGTCGAGATGCGGGATGACCGTGACCTTGTGCGGCAGGCTGCAATTAAAGCCGCGAAATCCCATCGCCCGCGCGCCCTTCACCGCCGCGCCGAGATCCTCCGGTGCGACCTCCATGTTGATGTAGCGCCAGTGCAAACCGTGGTGTGCGAACGCGGCCTCGATCATGGCCACTGTCGGATTGCCAGCAGCGCCTTGCGACATCGAGCCGACGAGTTGGTGAAGAAAGTTTGCTTCCATAACTGGGGCTGAAACCGGCGACCGAGTTACTTGAGTTCCGGGTCTTTCAACGCGTCTGCTTTGCGGTAGAGACTGGTGGGGATAAGCATCTGCGGCGGCAGAGTTTCGCCTTTCGAGTGGCGGATGATGGCGTCCACGATCTGCACCCCCATCTTGGCCGGGAACTGGATTGGGTCCGCGTAAATTTTTCCGTCCTTGATGGCTTGCTTGCCTTCCGGCTGGCCGTCGAATCCCACGATCACCACCTGGTTGGCTTTGCCTGCCTTTTCCAGAGCGGCCCGCGCGCCCAGCGCCGCGGGATCGTTGATCGCAAAGACACCGCGAAGGTCAGAGTGCGCCTGCACCGCGTCTTCGGCGGCCTTGTAGCCCATGTCCTTCGCGCCGCCGCTTTCAAGTTCAGTGACGATTTCCACTTTCGCTTTGCCGCTCGCGTTGTGCGCGTTGATGATCTCGGTGAAGCCTTTCACGCGAAGCTGGCAGGATTCGGCCTGTTTGAAGTGCAGCACGGCGATCTTGCCGCCGGCCTCGCCCAGCGCCTCGATCATGGCGGTCGCCGCCTCTTTTCCGCCGCCGTAATTGTCCGTGGCGATTTGGGTGACAATTTTCACGCCCGGCTCGTTGCACGGGATGTCCACGGTGAAGACCGGGATGCCCGCGGCATTGGCCTCCTGAATGATCGGGATGATCGCCTTGGAATCGCAAGGGCTGAGCACGATGGCGCTCACCTTCTTCACGATGAAATCCTTGATCTGATTGCCTTGTTTCGCGACGTCCTTGTCCGCGCTGACCACGATTGTCTCGTAGCCGTGCTTTGCGCCCTCGGAAGTGATGTTGTCGCCGATCACTTTGAAAAACGGGTTGTCCAGAGTCAGCAGTGAAACGCCGATCATGCCGCGACTTTGGGGTTTCGTGTCGGCGGATTTGGATTCAGCGGGTTTGTCGCAGCCCGCAAAAAATACGGCGACGCAGGCGAGGAGGATCAATGGCAGTCGGTTCATGGTTCGTTTGAATTTTGGCGATCGGGTTTAGAGCTTACCAGTTTTGACAAATTCATGGCGCACGGGCGCGGTGACTCGCTGGCCGGTGGTCGAAATGAACGTCACCGCACCCGGAACGAATTCGAGCGTCCGCACGTTCTCGAATCCCGCCGGGATTTTCACCACGCCTTGAATGTAGTTCACACTGGTCGGCCGGTCGGCGCTGAGCGGGACGGCGGTCTTCACGCCTTCCCTGGTCAGCGCGTTTTCTTTGGTTGAGGCGGCCAGGCCGTCGGCAAAAAAGGCTGTCACGTCTTCCAAACCGAGGCAGTTGTTTCGCCCGTTCCAGGGATGGCCGTGGCGTCCGTGATTCTCCAACCAGAAGACTGTGGTGCGCAATACTTCGGGATCCTTCAGCGAAAACCAGACGTAACCTTCGTCAGGATAAGTTGCGGCGGTCCATGCGGGGCCGTTGCTTTTCTCCCAGGGTTCATTGGCGAGTTGGACGAGATCCGCGTAGCCGTAGCGACCTGGCATGCGGGTGAGATCGGCGTCGGGCGCGCCCTTCCAGGCGGCGGGAACCTTCGCCAGGTCGGTCCACTTCGCACCGGGTTGGAGCGCCTGATATTCCCGCTGCTTCGGATCGCTGAAGAGTCCGGGATATGTCATCCCAAACCGGATTGGGCTCGTGGCAATCCGCACCGCGCCTTCCTTTTCCGGCATCGCCAGCGTGGCGTGGTGCCCCAGCGGTGCGCTCCCTGCGAATCCTTCGATCAGGGTTCGTGAATAAACGACGTTCTGTCCATCCACGAGCGAGAGTTCGCGATTCAGGCGGCCTTTGCGGACCTTCGTCTCGATCCCGAGAGTCAACGTCGTGACATCGCCGTTCTTTTTCGAACCAGCCGCCGTCCAAGCGTCGCCGACGATCTCGCCGTGCGGCGGATGCTTCTCGCCGGCGACCGCATCGGAGTTTCCGCCGAACGGCAGGCAGAAGAAATCGCCGCGCAGCGTCACGAGTACCGGCGCGGGCATCTTAGAAGGCTTCTCATCCTGCCACGGTGAGATGTGGTAAGGCTGAACAGGCTGCGAGGTGTTTCGAAAGAAGGTCACCGGTGCCATGTGAGCGCCCAGCTTGGTGATCGCGATTTCGACTTCTTTGGTTGCGACGGTGAAGCTGGGTTGGGAATGGACCGTCCGGAGTTTCGCGCTATCGGCCGCAAAAGCAGCGACGGTTGTGACGGCGAAGGCGACTTGCAGGAAGAATATTTTGTTTGGGTGCATAAATCGAAATCAGAAGTCTCAAAATGGTTCCGCGATCTTGTCGGGGATCGCCTGACGAGGCAGCTCCGTCAGCCGGCCAATCCAAGGCGAAAGCTTGCTCGCTACGCACTGGAAGGCGGATTCGTGTTGATTGAATGTTATGTCGTTCACTGGATTATCCGGAACCCGTGCGTCGAGAGCAGGGCGTGGGCGGGAGGATACCCATCGTGAGCCGGCTGCGCCAGCCGTCATTTCGGTGAAATAGACTTTGCCCCTCTTCCGCCAGGACGCGCGTCGCCCCGCCCCGTCCTTCAAAACCGGGCTTGCCACTTGCGTAACCCGACCTACCTTCGTGGTGAATGAACCGGTCCTTAAAACAGTTCTCCCTCCCGACGCCCGGCCGCCGCGTGCGACCATTGAAATCAATCGCACTTCTGCTGTTCTTTCTTTGTTTCTTCATTGCGCCGTCTCTCCGGGCGGTCGAGACCAGCATCACCTATCCCGGCAAAAGCGGCCCCGGAAGCGGGAAACACGTCGTGTTCATCGCCGGCGACGAGGAGTATCGCAGCGAAGAGGCCCTGCCGATGCTCGCCAAGATCCTCAGCCAACGGCACGGTTTCAAATGCACCGTCCTTTTTTCGGTGGACCCCGATGGCACGATCAATCCGGACAACACCCGGTCGCTTTCCAACCCCGAGGCGCTGGATTCGGCCGACGCTCTGGTTCTGGCGATCCGGTTTCGAAACTGGCCGGACGAGACATTGGCGTGTTTTGAAAAATATTTGCATTCGGGCAAACCGATCATCGCCCTGCGCACCAGCACCCATCCCTTCAATGGCATTCCCAGAAGCAGCCCGTGGGCAAAATGGAATTACAACAAAAAGGGCGGTTTCGGAAAGCTCGTCCTCGGTGAAACCTGGGTCAGCCACTGGGCCACTCACAAAGTCGAGGCCACCCGCGGCATCATCGAACTTTCGGCAAAGGAGGATCCGATTCTCAACGGCGTGACAGATGTCTTTGGCGACTCCGATATTTACGAAGCCTATCCGCCGGCTGACGCGAAAATTCTCCTGCGCGGCCAGGCTTTAAAGGGAATGAATCCGACCGATCCTCCTGCCGATTACAAGAAGAAGCGCTCCATTGACAAACAGGAGCAAGGCATCAACGAACCGATGATGCCGATCGTCTGGACCCGGCTTTTTAAGAATGAGAGCGGCACGGTCAACCGGATTCTCTGCACGACGATGGGCGCGGCGACGGATTTGCTGAACGATGACCTGCGACGTTTGATCATCAATGCGGTTTATTGGGGCGTGAATCTGCCGGTACCGGCGAAGGCGGACGTCGCCTATGTTGACGAGTTCAAACCGAAATTATACGGCGCGACAATCTACGGGGCTGAAAAGTACGGCGCTCGCGATTTCCGCCGCGGCCTGAAAGTCTCCGATCACGAGCTGGGCAAAGTTCTTCCTCCCGGCGATTCGAAACCGGTCGAAGGCTCCCGCTGAGTGGGGCTCGTTCCTGATGTTTTCGCGTGTGCTCGCACAATTCGCCGCCTGGGGCCGTTCCTGAATTATTGATCGTTTTCGTCTCTTATTGAGGATCGCGTAATAGTGTGGCGGCGCTCCTAAAGCGCCTGGCCCGTTCTGTGGAGCGCCGAGCATTGCTCGGCCTTGGCGTGGGAAGCGGCACTTGCCGAGCGATGCTCGGCGCTCGTGCGCCTGAGAAGGCGAGAGGATGGAGCGGTGGAAGTCCGTTCCTGTGCGGTGAAGAGCCGTGCGGTATCGAACCGTAACTGCGTCGCCGCGAGGCGGGGTGGAGAGCAACGGAACGAGAACGA
>Ga0163150_10010006_pt1 | contig 10348 bp, 8 predicted proteins | sample OliLakLV19P2IB_FD_148628 | JGI IMG/M metagenome (GOLD analysis project Ga0163150, IMG submission 148628) | Freshwater microbial mat bacterial communities from Lake Vanda, McMurdo Dry Valleys, Antarctica - Oligotrophic Lake LV.19.P2.IB | ecosystem: Environmental > Aquatic > Freshwater > Lake >...
GTCGTCAAGGCGCCGCCACCGCCGCCGCCCCAGGTAACGAAGATCGCGGACCTGATGACGCAGCTCAACATTGACCCCCGCGTCAACCTGCCCGAGGCCAAGGCCCCGATCACCGATCCCGAACGCATCGCCGTGCTCAGCGCGTTTGACGCATTCGCCCGCGGCGACAGCTCTCGCCTGAAGGGCATGCTGTCCGCGCCGGATCAGGTCGAGCTCGACAAGCTCGTTGAGAACGGCGGCTGGGCCCAGGCGACTGAAGACGTCTCGCGCATCGACCTTCGCTGCGGCAAGGCGCCGAATAATGACTCGTGTGTCTTGGCGATTTTCCACGTGGCCAATCACTTCGAGCCCCAGCTCTGGTCGTATGAGATCGCGGCCGGAACGCCGGAGTTCGAAGCAGTCGCGACGCCGCCGAATGTGATGACGCTTCTGTCCGGCGATGACTGGATCACGACCTGGTTCGGACTCTGGGCACGAGACCTCGAGATCGCCATGCTGCCCGACGAAGAGGTGACAATTCCGCAGACTGACTTCACCGACAAGGAGGAGCCCTCCGACACAGGTGGTGGAGGGATTGCACCAGCAGGTGACGATCCAGGCGGCGGCGACGGAATCCCGGGCGGATCGCCCGGCAAGCGCAAGCCGACCAGCAACCCGGTCAAGGCGCCGAAGGGTCCCGGATTTAAGTGAGTCACGCGAGGTAAACGGGCCGCACGACGCAGTACACACTTCGCAGCCGACAGCTGCCTTCCGGCCAACCGCTACAATCTCGCCCGCCCAAGTTCATGCTTGGGCGGGTTTTTTTCACGCCTCGGGGGCTACAGCAGTCCGCGCCACTTCGGAGGATTTCACCATCGATCGTCGCGTAGCCATCGTCACAGGTGCCAGCAAAGGAATCGGTCGCGCCATATCCAAGCGACTGGCGCGCGACGGTCGCCATGTCGTCGGCGTCGCCCGCTCACTGCCTGCCCTCGAGGAGCTTGCAGCCGAGGTACAGGCCGCCGGGGGTTCGATCGAAGTGCATCCGTGCGACGTTGGCGACGGCGCCGCGCTGGCCGCGATGATCGAAGCGGTCACGGAAACCCACGGGCGACTCGACATCCTCGTGAACAACGCCGGCGTGACCAAGGACGGTCTGATTCTGCGCATGTCCGATGAAGACTTTGACGACGTGCTCCGCATCAATCTTCGCTCCGCCTTCATTGCCTGTCGCAGCGCCGCACGCCCCATGATGCGGGGAAAGTTCGGCCGTATCATCAATGTCGGCAGCGTGTCGGGCATCACGGGCAATGCCGGTCAGGCGAACTACGCCGCGGCGAAAGCGGGCCTCATCGGCCTCACCAAGACGATCGCCAAGGAACTCGGCGCGAAAGGCATCACTGCGAACGTCGTCGCGCCGGGCTTCATTGAGACCGACATGACGGCGGCACTTGCAGGAGTGATCAAAGAGCAGATTCTGCCGCAGATTCCTGCGCGTCGTATCGGTCAGGGTGACGACATCGCTGCTGCAGTCAGCTACATGAGTTCCGACGAGGCGGGCTACCTGACAGGCCAAGTCATCGTCGTGGACGGCGGACTGTCCATCTGATCCGCAGCGGTCCAACACCCGACTCGTCGGCGCAGTGTCCGATTTCGTCCGTTTCCGCTATCATCCCCCGCTCCCCTCTGGCTTCGCCTTCGCGCGGGCCTCATACCCGGAGATGCTGCCGTGACCGAAGCTGAGATTGAAGCCAAGGTGATCGATATTGTTGCCGAGCAAATGGGCGTTGACCGCGGCGAGATCACGCGCGAGACGAGCTTCACCAACGACCTGAATGCCGACAGTCTCGACACCGTCGAGCTCGTGATGGAGTTCGAGGACGAGTTTGACACCTCGATTCCCGACGATCAGGCCGAGAAGATCCACACCGTGGGTCAGGCGATCGACTTCATCAAAGCGAACCTCAACAAGAACACCGCCTAAGCCGCAATGAGGACGCTGCAGCTTCGCCGCGTGGTTGTGACTGGCCTTGGCGCCGTGTCCGACATCGGACTTTCCGCCCCGGCCATGTGGGAGGCGATGAAGGCCGGCACGTCTGGCATTGCGCCGATCGGCGCCTTCGAGCAGACGATGGACTGGACGGTCCGCTTCGCGGGCGAAGTTCGGAACTGGGACTGCGCGTGCGTCGATGGTCGTGAACAGAAGCGCATGGACCGCTTTTGCCTGCTTGGCATGGGCGCGGCCGAAGAAGCTGCGAACGACTGCGGGATCAACTTCAGCGAAGGCGATCCCTACCGCCGTGGGGTCGCGATCGGCAGCGGTATCGGCGGCATTCTGACGATCGAAGAAGGCCACACGAAGCTGATGAAGACGGGGCCAAGGCGGATCTCGCCGTTCACCGTTCCCCGGCTCATGGTGAACGCGTGTGCCGGCAACGTCTCGATCCGTCACAATCTGAAGGGCGTGAACACGGCGACCGCGACGGCGTGCGCCACGTCCGGCCACTCGATCGGTCACGCATTTCACTTCATTCAGCGGGGCGATGCCGACGTGATTTTGGCGGGCGGCTCGGAAGCGGCCGTCGGTCCGCTCTGCATCGGCAGTTTTGCCGCGATGAAGGCGCTGTCGACTCGCAACGACGCGCCCGAAAAGGCGTCACGCCCCTTCGATCGCGACCGCGACGGCTTCGTGCTCGCCGAAGGCGCAGCGGTGCTCGTCCTCGAGGAGTACGAGCACGCCAAGGCCCGTGGGGCGAAGATCTACGGTGAGATTCTGGGATTTGGAGTGTGCGGCGACGCGTATCACATCGCCGCTCCCGACGAACATGGCGCCGGAGCATTCCGCGCGATGCAGATGGCGCTCAAGGACGCTGAAGTCAATCTCGAGCAGATTGGGTACATCAACGCCCATGGGACGTCGACTCCGTTGGGGGACGCCGCCGAGGTCGCCGCAGTGCGGCGGCTGTTTGGCGATCGAGCCAAGGCGAGCTCCGGCCAGCTGGCGATGAGTTCGACCAAGTCAATGACCGGTCACTGTCTCGGCGCCGCCGGCGGCATCGAGAGCGTTGCGACCATCATGGCCTTGAAGGAAGGCATCCTCCCTCCCACGATCAACCTCGATCACCCGGACGAAGGGTTCGATCTCGACTTTGTGCCGTTGAAAGCGAAGGAGCGGAAGGTGGAATACGCCCTCAACAACACCTTCGGCTTCGGCGGACACAACGTCAGCCTGATCTTCAAGAGGGTCTGAGAACCAGCCCCGGGCACCGCCGCGAAGTTTTCCCGCGCAGCTTCATGCGCCACGGCCCTGTTGCCGATATGTCCCGCATGCCCGCTGACCTGAACTCGATTCTCCGGCTCGAAGTGCCGGTCATCGTGCAGATTGCGGAAACGTCCATGCCACTATCCGACGTGATCGCCCTCAACTACGGCGCGATCATCGAGCTCCCCCGCATCGTTGGCGAGGACTTTGAAATCCTGGTCAACAACAAGGTGATCGGGACCGGAACCGCCGTCAAGGTTGGCGAGCACTTCGGAATCCGAATGAAGTCGATCGGCGACGTCCGCGATCGACTCCAGGCGATGGGCGGATCGTCGAACGACGAAACCGCGGCCTGAACGCCGCCTACTCCAACTCGCCCCGGTTCCCTTGGTCTGAGCCCATTGCATGCCCCGAAATATCCCCGTCGGCAACGGAGAAATGCTCGTCGCCTTCGACGACCTGTATCGCATGCGCGACCTGTACTGGCCGCGCGTCGGCATGCCGAATCACACCTGCGGCCATCCGCAGCGATTCGGTGTCTGGGTCGACGGCGAGTTCGCGTGGGTCGATGACGCTGGCTGGACACGCGATCTTCGCTACAAGACCGAGACGCTCATCACCGAGGTTCGCCTGCGGCATGAGAAGCTCGGCATTGAACTCCTCTGCAATGACGCCGTCGACTACTGGAGTCCCGTCCATTTCCGCAAGGTGACGGTCACTGATCTGTTCGGCCGCCCGCGCGACGTGCGGCTTTTCTTTCATCACGATCTGTCGGTGCAGGAGTCGCCGGTCGGTGACACGGTCAACTACGACCCGACGACCGGCGGACTGATCCACTACAAGGACACCACGTACTTCCTGATCAATGGCTGTGACACGCGGCGCTTCGGCATCGAACATTGGGCGACAGGCCAGAAGCGCATCGGCGACGCCCAAGGCACATGGCGCGACGCTGAAGACGGTCTGCTGTCCCGTCACGCGATCGCGCAGGGCTCCGTGGATTCCACCGTTGGACTGACCGTGTCCGTGGCGCCGTATGGCAGCGCGAGCTGCTGGTACTGGCTCGCCGCCGGTCATGACTACGCAACAGTGAAGGCGCTCAACGAGAAGGTGCGCGAGAAGACGCCGCAGCGCATGATCGATCGCACGGAAGCGTACTGGAGACTGTGGGCTTGCAAGGAACCGGTGGATTACTCGCCGCTTCCCGAGCGGATTCGCGATATGTACCTGCGCAGCCAGCTCATTCTGCGCACGCAGATCGACAACGGCGGCGCCATCATCGCGGCCAACGATCACGACATCACGCACTTCGCCGGCGACACGTACTCCTACATGTGGCCGCGCGACGGCGCGCTCGTGGCGTATGCGCTCGTTCTTGCCGGGCACAGCGAACTCTCGCGGAACTTCTTCCGGTTCTGCGCCAAGGTGATCGGCAAGGAAGGTTACTTCCTGCACAAGTATCACCCGACGGGAACGCTCGCCTCGAGCTGGCATCCGTGGATGCTCGACGGTCAGAAAGTGCTGCCGATTCAGCAGGACGAGACATCGCTGGTCATGTGGTCGCTGCGCAGGCACTTCCAAGTATTTCGCGACGTCGAGTTTGTGAAGGATGTCTACAACTCGCTCATCATCGAACCCGCGCAGTGGACGCTGCGCTACCGCGATCATCACGGCCTTCCGCAGCCGTCATGGGATCTGTGGGAGGAGCGACGCGGTGTTCATCTGTTCACGGTGGCGTCGACCATCGGCGCGCTCAAGAGCGCAGCAGCGTTCGCGCATGACATGGGTGCGTTCGATCGAGCCGCCGAGTTCAACGAAGGTGCCGACCGCATGCGCGGTGCGATGATCCGCCACATGTGGGATTCGGAGAGCAGGCGCTTCGCGCGCACAGCGACTCCGCAGTCCGATGGCACCTACAAGCTTGACATGACGATCGACGCGTCGGCGTACTCGCTGTTCGCGTTCGGCGCGCTGCCCGCGTCCGACCCCAAGGTCGTCAGTCACATGGAGCAGCTCCGCGACCGGCTCTGGGTCAAGACCGGCGTGGGCGGCATCGCCCGTTACGAACAGGACTACTACCACCAGGTCGAGCGGCAGAACACCCAGGATGTTCCGGGCAACCCGTGGGCGATCTGCACGCTGTGGTACGCACAATGGCTGATTGAAAGGGCCAGCACGGAGGACGAACTCCGCGAAGCGATTCCGTACATGGATTGGGTGCTCACGCGGGCCCTCGCATCCGGCGTCCTGGCCGAGCAGTTCGATCCGTATACCGGGGCCGCCATTTCGGTCAGTCCGCTCACGTGGTCGCACGCGACCGTCATGATCGTGGTGATGAAGTACCTGCTGCGGCACGCGCGGATCACGGGGCGGCCGTCGGGATGTCTGGCCGAGCTTGGGCTTTCCGCGGCGGTGTAACGACAGAGGTTTTCGGACACACTGCACACAGGCGCCGAGCGGGGGGATACCCTGATCGCTGAAGCGCCGCCTTTGCATCTCCGCTGAATCCGCCGCGGAGCGCTTCCCGAAGTTCGCCCTCATGAACGCCGTCGATCGCCAGCGAGCTCATTCCCTTGACGCGGTGGCGCGTCCGTTGGCGGAATGGATCGCCGAGCTCCATTTCGGCCAGGATCCGTCGATGGCCGACCGGTACGGCCAAGACGGCGCGAAGATGTGGAAGGCAGAAATCCGCGTCCGTATTCAGCATCTTGCCGAGGCGGTCGCGACCGATCGTCCAGCCCTCTTCGTTCAGAATGCGCTCTGGTCGCGCGCCGCGTTTGTCGCGCGCGAGGTGAATGACACCGATCTCAAGCGCAGCCTGGACTGCATGCGCGAGGTCTGTTCCCTCGAACTTCCTGCCGACCTGGCTACCTTGTCGGTCCGCATTATCGACAGCGCGATCCAGGCGCTGCAATCGACATCGAGTGGTCCGTGCCCGTCCGGTGCGAGCCTTATCGCGCGGGATCTTCCGAATTCATCGCTCGCTCGACTGTATCTGCTGCATCTGCTGCAGCGGAACCAGCACGAAGCCGCGAATCTCGTCTTCGAAGCGGCGCGCGAAGGTCGAACGATTCCGGAGATCTACGAAACAGTGATCACGCCGGCGCTCGCCGAGATCGGCCGCATGTGGCATCTTCAGGAGGCGAGTGTGGCCGACGAGCATTACTGCACCGCCGCGACGCAGATGATCATGGCGCAGCTGCGCGCCCGCATGCTGCGCAAGCCTGCGAACGGTCAACGGATTCTCGCGATGTCGGTGGGCGGTGATCTGCACGACCTCGGCATCCGAATGGTCTCGGACTTGTTCGAGATGGAAGGCTGGAGGACGGAGTATCTCGGCGCCAACATGCCGACCTGCGAGATCCTCGGCGCGCTGACGGATGAGCATCAGCAGCCGTCGTTTGACCTCCTCGCGGTGAGCGCGAGTACAACGCTTTCCGTGCGCGCCGTCGCCGATTTCATCACGGCGATCCGCCAGCATCCGACGTGCGGCAGCATTCCGATCCTCGTCGGCGGCGCTCCGTTCCACATCGTCGACGACCTCTGGCAGATCGTCGGCGCAGACGGTTTCGCGCGCGACGCGGTGAGCGGGCTGAAGGCCGCGGCGGCGCTGGTGGGGGCGCGGGCCTGAGTCACCGCACGGGACATCAGCAACGCTGGAGCGATCGGCGGCGAGGGTCCCCCGACCAGCGATGAGCAGGCACCCGCCGCTTCACTTCGGGACGAGGGAACCGACGTGCGTTCGGACCGCTCGCAGGTCAGCAGGGCCCCCAGTCACCGAGCAGAATCGCGAGGTCTGCGGATCCGACGACGCCATCGCCATTGAGATCGCAGCCGCCGATACCCCAACACCCAAGCAACACTGCAAGGTCTTCGGCGCCGACGCCACCGGAGCAATCGAAGTCTGAGTCGCAGAAGATCGCGTTCTCCCCCAAGTCGATCCACGACCCACTCACAATTTGTGGTGGTGCGTTTCCGCAGATCGTCGTGCTGCCGATCGAAACGACGCCGTTTACGAGGTTGGTCCAAATGGCGCCACCATCGGGTGACTCATTCGCCGAGAACTCGGACTCCAGTATCGAGATCTTGTGCGCCCCCGAAGTGATGTAGTACGACAGCGCACCGCCCTGGACGGCATCGTTCCCTTGAAAGAGGCATCCCACGACCGTTTCGCTAGGCAAGGCGTTCAACGAACTCTGATGGGCTGCACCGCCGCGATTTCCAGCGTGGTTCTCGATGAAGTCACACGATGAAAGCGTGAGTCCCGAATTCAGGCCTTGCACGGCGCCCCCGTCGTATAGAGCCGAATTGTTTACGAAACTACAGTTGTGGATGGTGGCTGAACTGATTCGTGCGTATATCGCGCCACCGTACTGAGACGTGTTGTTCTCGAAAACGCAATCTTCGATCAGCGGACTCGCGTTGTTGATCAAGATAGCGCCGGCCACCTTCACGGCCGGGACCTCGGGTAGGGTCGATCCCCCGGCACCGTTGCGGAAGGGGCGCTTCCGGCTTTCGTGTGGGTAGCCGACCGGCCCGGATGCAGATCAAGCCCCGTCGGCGCTTGGCCCCGGCGGAAGAGACGCGGGCCAGATCCGCAGGTGGATCAGCTGTGACACCGGCCACCATCCGCACTCAGCGCTCGGGTGGAAGACGCCAGACGTGTTCCACACGCATCACACCGCGATCGCGCTGGTCGCTGTGCGATCCACTGAAAAAGAAGAAAGAGAGCCCGCCGTCGCCGTCGCATCGCCGCCGCAGGGGTCCGGCGCATGCGAGGGCGACGGCGGGCGGTCAGGCGCCCACATGACGCTGCAAACTCGCTGGAGCCCGAGCGGAGCCGCCCGAAAGATGGCCTTCCTTTTCTCTGGCGCCGGCCTGCGGACGGAGCCCGGGCTGCGGAACGTGGCAGCGTCGCCCACACGAAAGCCGGAAGACCCGCGGAAGGTGAGTCCGCGGATCACAGTCTCCGGCCCTTGGCTGTACGACACAACCAGCAGCGTCCCCGGCTGGTTTCCACCGTCGATGATCACAGCGCCCTCGCCTGGAGCACCGACGATCGAAACCTTCTTGTTGACGAGGTTGAGGTGCTCGAAATACACGCCGGGCGCAACGACAACCGTGTCGCCGTCTTGGCCAGCCGCCAGCGCGGCGGTGATCGTTGGGAACTCCGATGGCACTTCAAGTTCACCGCAGCCCGGCTGAACCTCGACCATTGCGAACTCGCAGGCGGACGCTACGCACGAGTTCTCCCACCGAGCAAAATAGGTCGTTGAGTTGAGCGGAGCGGGCATTGTTCCCAGTCCCGACCGGCGTTCCACCACACTCGTTCGAGTACCACTGAAGCGTCGCATCTGCACCGCCGCCGCCGCTAGCGACGAGCATTACAAATCCTCGGCCCGCACAAACCGAGGCGGGCACGGTGAGCACTGATTCCGGGGCCGCAGGTCCTTCACAGACTTCAAACTGCAAATCGTCGACCAGGACGGACGACTCGTTCATTGGTCCGACGTCTTGCCAAATTCGCAGGGTGCACGTATCCCCGAGCAGCGACAGAGGGATCGACGTGGATTGCCAGTGCCAAACGCCAGGCGCGTCGCTCACGCACAGGGAAGCCACAGTCCAAACAAACTCCTCGCCGGATGTAGAGCGAATGGTGACCTTGAGACTGTCATCGCAGATCGTGCTATCGGAGATGGATACATGATATCGAAGTTTCAAAGAAGTGAAGTTTGGACGCAGCCAGAACCACGAGTGTGTTCGATCTCTGTATAACTTTAGCTCGAGCGATGTGTTTCCATCGCTATCGACAATGAACGCGGAGCCGCCGCCGCCATGTGACGTCCATCCCGACAACGAGCCCCCATCGCCTTCCCAGTCGGTAAATCCGCCGTTAAAGAGGTTGTTCCCGAGGAATGGTTCGGCCCACGGATCGAGGCCCGAAGCGGAGGTTGGGCACTCCGACTCGTCAGGCAACACGTAGTTCGTTCCGTCAAAGGCGAGGCCATCTCTTAGATAGAACGGGGCTCCCGGAACCGGAGGCGCGTTGAAACCGTGGGCGTACACGGTGCCGACATCGAGATTGCAGCAACTCGGTTTCGCCTGCCCTCCGAAGTCCACCTCCCCGCATCCAAATCGAATGAAGAAGTACTGCTCGTTGAATGTCGTATAGATGTTGTTAAATTGAATTGATCGAGGGCTTTGCCAAGCGTCGAACCGGTAGTCCGGATAGCCGCAGCCATCAAAATATCCGCCCTCTCCGTCCAGATAGATCACTTGGTGCAGTGGTGCACCATCCCGGATGAGCCGTTGGGTGACCTCACTGGCGACAACCGCACCGCGGCTGTATCCCACAAGGCAGAAAACGTTCTGCCTAATGCCAAGTCGCTCGATCATCGCATACAGAACGTCTGCTGCTGCGTAGGCATAACCACCCGGGGTGAGGCCGTCCGGCTTCTCCGAGTTGCACGCGAGGCTGGACGTGGGCGACCAGTTGAAGATCAGCACATGGTGCTTTCCGGATTGAACTTGGCTCGGCGAAATATCGAGCGAATTGACGTCGGACATCTGGTGGATCTGGACGTGTCCGGGGTCGAGAAATTTGATCCGGTCCGCCCACCCGTCGAGGAACAAATAACTGAGTCCATCAAGGTCGTTGCCGCACGGCGACGCACCGTGTATCAGAACCGTCCATTGGTCGCTGGGCAAGCCGTTGCCGTGGACAACTTTCGCCGAGACCTGCACGTTCAGGAGCGGAGAATCAGGATCGGTGGTCGGGAGTGATATCTGTCCCGAATACGTGCCGGATGCAGACGCAACTGTCTTCAGTCTGATCACAGATGAGCCACCTGGCGGCACAGGAGAGAGTGGTGGCTGAACAAGCGAAAAGCCTTGCGGCAAGCTCGGTGCACCCAATCCGATCGGAACCGTGCCGTCGTTGTAGATGGCGAACTGGTGTTCGAGGGGTGGTACGTTCCGGCCACATGGGTGACACTTGCGTTCGGGCACATGGGTGACAAGTGAGCGGCGGTCGACGACTGTGCTCGGCATGCCGTGGAAGGAAACCTGTGCCGTGTCGGAACGAGTTCGTCTGGTGGATCTGGTGCG
>Ga0163150_10010007_pt1 | contig 10348 bp, 7 predicted proteins | sample OliLakLV19P2IB_FD_148628 | JGI IMG/M metagenome (GOLD analysis project Ga0163150, IMG submission 148628) | Freshwater microbial mat bacterial communities from Lake Vanda, McMurdo Dry Valleys, Antarctica - Oligotrophic Lake LV.19.P2.IB | ecosystem: Environmental > Aquatic > Freshwater > Lake >...
GCGAGTTGTCGAACATGGCGTCAATGGCGGCCGGAACGCGGCGCGCTGCCTCTTCGCTGTCGGCCAGCAGCCAGAAAGACCCGATCCGATCGCGCCGCGGTCCCGTCAGGCTCTCGCGTAGATATTCAAGGTTGAAGAACATCGTCTCGTCGCCGTCAGGGCTGTCGAAGATTCCGTTGAGCGTGAGTTCGAGCGTAACCGGGAAGACGTCGCCGACGAGCGTGATTTTCTCGCCCGGCTGCCAGCCGAATTTGGTCGCGAGTTTGCGGGAGGCGATGGCCCCGGTCCGGCTCCGAAGAAAGGCCTCTTTTTGATCTTCGGCGATCTTGTAGTCCGGCCGGACCTTGAATAGGAGATCAGGCTCGCAGGCAAAGCGGGCGAAGAAATTGCGCTGGTCGCGCGCATCCTTATAGACGCCGCCGAACCACTGGTACATCATCGCTTCCTTGACGCCGGGCACCTGCTTGATGCGGGCGGCGTAGGACGCGGGGAGATCCTGGGCGAGCGATACCTTGTGATAGGTGATGAGGCGCAACGCCTGCGCCGCCGTTGGCTCGGCCAGGAACATAGCTTTGTACAACGCGAACAGCACTCCCAGGAGACACATCGACGCGCCGATGCTCGTAATCGTAAGGATGCTGCGGCGCCGGTTACGGAGGCTATTTTTGAGAACGAGCGGCAGATACCGGAGCATGTAAATATCATTTTAGATGACTACGGAGGAGCCCGGGATGGAAAACGGTGAGCCGCCGCAAACTCAGGACGAAAGGCAGTTACGGTTCGATGAATCGTACATGCGGGCGGCGCTGATAGAGGCGTCGCGGGCGGAGGCGGCGGGCGAAGTTCCGGTGGGTGCGGTGCTCGCGCGGGAGGGCGAGATCCTCGCGAGCGGGTACAATTCGCCGGTCGGTTCATGCGATCCGACAGCTCATGCGGAGATGATCGTTCTGCGCGCGGGGGCTCGGCGGATTTCGAACTACCGGCTGACGGGGACGACGCTCTACGTAACGATGGAGCCTTGCACAATGTGTGCCGGGGCGCTGGTGCATGCGCGGGTTTCGAGGCTGGTGTTTGCGTGCCGCGATTTACGGTTCGGTGGTGTGCGGAGTAAGTTTCGGCTGGCGGATTCGGAGCTGCTCAACCATCAGGTGGAGATTGTGGAGGGCGTGCTGGCGGCGGAAGCGACGGAGATGATCCAGCGGTTTTTTGCTGGGAGGCGGTAGGGTGGCGTAAAGTCCGGGGTGGCCTACCGCTTCCTTCGAGCGCGGCTCAGTTTGGACTGGCGGCGGAATGTGAATGGAAGTCGGGTGGCGTATGGTGAGTGGGAATTGCTCAGTCGTTCGTCTTGTGAAGTAGCCGATTGGCCCTTCGCACGATGGAACCCTCAGACTCAAACATGCCCGCCACCCTGAAGCAGACCCTGGCACTTCTCACGGCTCATGGGGCAATCGACTAGTTCGAGAAATTGAATCTTGGAGATGCGGGCCTGCCTAGCCATTTCCTTGAGCAAGCCGTCCCCAAGGTCCTTCGTGCTGCCGTGGCTTGTTTTGGTGCGGACTGTCGTCTTCTTTCCATCCGCCGTCCAAAAGAAGAACCAATGGTGGTCACCATCATCTTGCTGGAACCCTTTTTTCTTTAGTGCGGCTTCAACATCCCGCTTTGCTCTAACTGGCAACCGGCACCACTTCCATGGCGGCGAGTAACCGGTGTTTCAGTTCTAGCGCTTTTGGGGACAGGTTCGCGTCTGGGGCCATTGCGTAGTGCCTCCAGACCACCACAAGATCTTCGGCCACCTCATCGAGTAAATCGCTAACGGTGCCAGCAAAGGCATCCAACCCAAGACTCGGATCTTCGATGCTGACGAACTGCGGATTGTCATCGTTGAGGCGTGGCTGCAGGCGCACCGCCTCTTTGAATCGCAACCGCAGGCCTTCGTGCTCCACTTCGTTCACTTCGAGGGGCGAAAGATCCAGCGCCCCAATCGACTCAAGATCAAACAGATTCTTTATCTCGCTGTTTTCATCGCGTGAAACTCTACCGGTGATTTGAATAATCGACCTGCGGTTCTCAAGGAGGGGATCTTCCATCGCGTCCTGGTAGGTAACCTTGAGCTGCCGGGTCGACCCGATTGGCAGAATTGTAATCTGGCGGTCTGCAAAGTTAATCTCGATCAACTCGCCGTTGACAGTCTCGCGATCCGGCTCGGTCTCGGTGGGGGTGTACATTTTGCGCACCAAGCGTTGCCAATTGTCGTCCATCCGGACTGTCGTCCCATTCCGTGAGAGGTCAAGTCTCCAGCCGCTTCCAGGCTTTGGGGCCAACTGCTGAAACGCATCAACCACGCGCTTCCGGATGGCGGTGTCCGGAAGGTATTCAGCCACCAAGTCCCGATTTTGTGATTGCAGCGCCCCAGCGACGCCCTCAAACGTGCGGAGCACATCGTTCACTTGGTCTATGGTCGCCAACTGAGGCTGAACGGATTCAACGAACGCCGGAAGAAGGTAGCTTCCCGGTTGAGGGACCTCACACTTCAACTGGTAACGCTGTTCGATTTCGACCGGAATGCGTGCCCGGCTCTTGATGTCCTTCTGCTCTTTGGCCAAAGCGATCAGCCAGATGGCGCGCTGAGCACCCCCCAACGTTTGAATCAGCACGGACGCCGGTACGGCAGGTCTGGCATGGGCAGTCCGCGAAAAGCGGAATTGCAAGCGCCGTCCCTGATCATCTGCTCCGGACATTCCTATGAAGAGTCCCTCTTCATCTTAAGCACCTTCACGCTAATTAGAAACGCCCTCGAACCGCCGGCGCCTGAAATTTTCGTGTTGAGCCCCGACAACCATCGCATCAGCTTTGGGAGCAAACGGAAAGAAGTCGTGTAGTGGAATCGTCGAGGAGCCGGCTAGGGCGCGGAGCGTTTTCTGTTGCTGCCGGTCAAAAACCAATGAGCGCCGGCACTCGTGCCTGCCATGTCCCGAGTTGCATTTGGGGCAGTTGGCTTGGACTGCTGGAGTGCTCGCAGTTGTTTGGGTGGGGGATGGCGAGTCGGGAGGCGGTAGCGGCGTAAGATCCGGGGTGGTCTACCGCTTCCTGACGGGCGCGGCTTCAGTTAGTTTGGACGCAGTTCCTTGATGCGAACGTCGCGAAACATAATGACGCTGAATTGATCGTGTAGTTGCAGGCCGATCGGACCTGTTTTTGGGCGCTTGGGATCACCGGCGTGCTCGGCCACCACGACGCCGTTGAGCTTGACGCGGATCAGATCGTTGCGCGACTCGATGTCGAGCTTGTTCCATTCGTTGTCCTTCTGCGGACCGGGTTTCGCGTCGACGAAGGTATAGATGCTGCCGGTGGGATGCGGGTCGGGGTAGTTGTTGTTGATCTGAATCTCGTAGCCGACCTTGGACGGCGTGCACTTGAAATCGGGCGGCATTGAGACACCGCATTTTCCGCGCGATGAGTCGCGGAGAGAGATCCCGCTGTTGCCCATGGGGCGGGTCCAGAACTCCAGGTGGAGGTCGAACTCGCCGTAGTCGTTGCGCTGGGTGTAGAGCCAGGATTGATTGTCGCGCCAGGCCGAGTACGTCATGCCGGCGGGCGGGCCTTCACGGGCGGGGCGGCGCTCGCCGAGCAGGGCGCCATCGGCCATGAACTGCCAGGCGCCATCGCCGATGATCTCCCAACCGTCGAGATTCTTGCCGTTGAACATCGGCTTCGAAGACTGAGCCGGCAACGCTGCTGCCGCGAGAAGCAGTATCAAGATCGAACGCATGGCTAGAGTGTATCGCGCCCCTATAATGGGATTCGATGGCCAGTGGCTTCCGCAGTCCGCCGCCCCCCGCGCGTCCGGGGGCGACTCCCGCCGGCACGCGCGCGGCCGACCGTTACTTCGAGTTGAAGAGCGAGATTCACAGAAAGCTGATCGGGGTGCTGAATCTCGAGCGCGTTTCCTCGATTCCAAAGGAGCGGATTCGCAGCGAGATCGGCCGCGTGGTGGAACGCCTGCTCGAAGATGAGCGCGTTCCGATGACCACCGCAGAGCAGAACCGGATCATCGAAGAAGTGCTCGATGAGGTGTTGGGGCTGGGTCCGCTGGAGCCGCTGTTGAAAGAGCCGAGCATCTCGGACATCCTGGTGAACGGCTTCAACAAAGTCTACATCGAGCGGAACGGACGGCTCGCGCTGACGCAGGTGCGGTTCAAGGATAATGCGCATCTGATGCACATCATCGAGAAGATCGTGTCGCAAGTGGGCAGGCGCATTGATGAAGCTCAGCCGATTGTGGATGCGAGGCTGCTGGACGGCTCGCGCGTGAATGCGATCATTCCGCCGCTGGCGATCGATGGTCCATCGTTGAGTATCCGGCGGTTTGGGCGGCACGTGATCACGTCGGACGAGATGGTGGCGAACAAGACGCTGATGTCGGGGATGCTGAAGTTTCTGGCGGCGTGTGTTGAAGCGAAGACGACGATCCTGATTTCCGGTGGGACCGGCTCCGGCAAGACGACGACGTTGAACGCGATGTCGCGGTTTATTCCGGAAGAAGAGCGCGTAATCACGATTGAGGATACGGCGGAGCTGCAGCTTCAGCAGCGGCACGTGGTGAAGTTTGAGACGCGCCCGCCGAACCTGAATAAAGAGGGCGGGATCAACCAGCGGCAACTGGTGCGGACCGCGCTGCGCATGCGTCCCGACCGCATCATCATTGGTGAGTGTCGCGGTGCTGAAGCGCTTGACATGCTGCAGGCGATGAACACGGGCGTTGAAGGATCGATGAGCACGGTGCACGCGAACTCGCCGCGCGACGCATTTTCGCGGCTTGAAGCGATGGTGCTGATGTCGGATATCGAGATACCGACGAAGGTGATTCTCCAGCAGCTTTCGAGCGCGATCAAGATGGTGGTGCAGGTGGCGCGGCTGCAGGATGGTACGCGCAAGATCACCGCGATTTCAGAGGTGCTCGGGGTGAAGGACGACCGCGTGGAGGTGCAGGACATCTTCTTTTTCGAGCGCACGGGCGTTACCGATCAGGGCAAGGTGCAGGGGCGGTTCCGCTTCGCGGGAGTGCGGCCGCGGATCATGGATCGCTTGAAGACGAGTGGCCTCCATGTAGCCGACTCGATCTTCGACGAAGTGGTTGAAGTAAACCTGTGAGCTCGATGCGCATCGGGATCACCTGCTATCCGACGTACGGCGGCAGCGGCATCGTCGCGACTGAGCTTGGCCTGGAACTCGCGACGCGCGGGCACGAAGTTCACTTCATCACGTATGCGAATCCGATCCGCCTCGATCCAGGGACGCCGCGGATCCATTATCACGAAGTTGAGGTTTCAAGCTACCCGCTGTTCCAGTACCCGCCGTACTGCCTCGCGCTGGCGTCGCAAATGTCGGAGGTGGCCGAGCGGCACCATCTGGATTTGCTGCACGTGCATTACGCGATCCCGCATTCGACGGCGGCGATGCTGGCGCGGCAGATATTGGCTGAACGGACATCACGATCGTGGGCGCGGAGCGGGCATACTTTCCAACGACGAAATACTCGATCGAGCAATCGGACGGTGTCACGACCATCAGCGACTACGTGCGGTTGCGCACCATCGAGTTCTTTGGGGTAAAGCACGAGATCGACGTGATCCCGAATTTCGTGAACTGCAACATCTATCATCCCGATCCGGAGCGCAGGCCGGCACGAAAGCGCTTGATGCACATCTCAAATTTTCGGCCGGTGAAGCGCGTGTTCGATTGCATCCGGATTCTTGCGAGTGTCAGGCGCGAGGTGGATGCTGAGCTGTGGATGGTGGGGGATGGGCCACTGCGGAACGAGGCTGAGGCGCTCGCTTACGAATTGGGGCTGCAGGATTACGTGGAGTTTCTAGGAAAGCAGGATCACGTGGAGCGACTGTTTCCGCAGGCGCACGTTGTGCTGATGCCGAGCGAACTTGAGGCGTTCGGCTTGGCTGCGCTCGAGGGGCAGGCATGCGGCGTGCCGCCGGTGGCGACGGACTGCGGCGGTGTTCCTGAGTTGATCAATCACGGCGTGGATGGCTATCTCGCGCCGGTGGGTGATATCGAAGCACAGGCTGCGTACGTCGTCGAAATGCTTTCGGACGACCGTCTGTATGAACGTGTGGCGTCGGCGGCGCGGCACAACGCGGAGTCGCGCTTCTGTGCTTCGAAGATTATTCCGCTATACGAAGGTCACTACCAGAGGCTTTGTTGAGCCTCGATGGACCATTTGCTGGCTCAGTACTTGAAGGCGGAAGGGGAAGACGAGGCGCAGGGCGCGCTGGAATCGCTGCTGGGCGAACATGCAACGCCGATCATACGGCGGACGCTCCGGAGCAAGCTGCCGGAAGTGGATTGGCCCGACCTCGATAGCCAGATCCGACTGCAGTTGCTCGAGCGTTTGCAGAAGATGCGGAGCGGGCGCGCTCCGGTGGTGGACGACTTCGCGGGCTATGTGGCGGTGAGCGCCTACCGGGCCTGCTATGCATGGCTGCGCGAGGAGAAGCCGAATTACACTCGGCTGCGCAACCGCATTCGTTATCAACTGGAGAACGATCCGCGATGGTTGGGACGCGTGGGTGAATCGGCGGCGCCGCTGCCGTGCGACTTTGCATTTGAAGCGGCGGCACACTTGCCCGAGCGCGAATTGCTGCGCCACATATTGACGACTGTTCAGGGGCCCGTGACGATCCCCGCCGTCACCGCGCTGATTGCGAGGCTGAAGGGTGTTCGCGACGAGGGCGGTGCTGAACTTTCGGAGATGGGCGCGGGGACTGAGTCGTCGGTGGTCGATCGGTTGGATCGTGCGAATGCACTACGGCGGTTGTGGGTCGAGTTAAGGGAACTGCCGGTGAACCAGCGGCACGCGGTGCTGCTGGCGCTGGATGGGATCGAGCAGATGCCGGCGTGCGGAGTGGCGTCAGTACGAGAGTTGGCGGCGGCGCTCGAGTTGCCGCTGGCGGAGTTCGCGGGATTGTGGAGCGGGCTGCCGCTCGCCGATGCCGCCATCGCCGCGAGGCTGCGGTTGACGCGGCAGCAGGTGATCAATCTGCGGAAGTCGGCGCGGGAGCGATTGTCGCGGCGGCTCGCTCCGAAATGGGGCACGTTGGTAATATCCGCCGTGATCGCGCTTCTGTTTCAAGTAGGGGGCGCCATTTCGTGATTGAACATCTCGACCGAGATGGGCGTCGGCGATTCCTGGAAAGGCGGCTCACCGTGGAGGAGTTGCTCGCGACTGACGAGCATGTGGCGAAGTGCCCGCAGTGTCAGGCGGCGCTTCAAGCCGAGATGCCGCCGCGGGCGGAGCAGTGGGCTCATTTGACGTACGAGGAGTTGGCCGCGTGCCTGGGCGGGGAGGCTCCGGCTGAGGCTTCGCAGCACCTGGAATCGTGCGGGCGATGTTCGGGCGACCTGGCGGATTTGCGGATGGAACAGGCGGCTCTGCCTGCATCGAAAGTGGCGTGGTGGCGGGCGTTGCTGAAGCCCCTGCCGGCTGCCGGCGTTGCTGTTGCCGTGCTGACGCTGATCGCGATTTTTGTCCTTCGGCAACCTGAAGCTCGGACTCAGCAGGCGGTGGTGCTGCATCTTCCAGCGGAGTTGCTCGACCTGAAACCGAAGGGCGGAGAGTTGCTGTCGGGCGAGGCTGGGAGTGCGTGGAACATCGTGGGTCCCGCGGCGACACTCGTTGAAACGGACCGGCCTGTGTTCACTTGGCAGCCGCTCGCGAGTGCGAAGTCGTATGTCGTGGAGGTGTACGACTCCGACTATAACCGCGTTGACCAGGGCGCGACTTCTGGGGTAGCGTGGCGGCCGGATGCGCCGCTTCCAAGAGGGGTAGTTCTGCAATGGCGGGTGCGGGCGGGCGATCGATCGGCTCCCGCGCCGCCAAAGCCCGAGGCGCGATTTAGGGTGCTGCGTCAGGAAGATGAAGCACGTTGGGCGACGCTCGAGCAGCAGTACCGAGCGGACCCTGTTCGACTGGGTGTGGAGGCGGCGAATCTCGGTCTTCGTGAGAAGGCGGTGGATCTCCTGGGCAAGCGGCCCGAGGGTGCGGCGCTGCGCGATCAACTGATCTGGCCGTAACGGCCGTGGCGGGTGCGGGCGGGCGATCCATCGGCTCCCGCGCCGCCAAAGCCCGAGGCGCGATTTAGGGTGCTGCGTCAGGAAGATGAAGCACGTTGGGCGACGCTCGAGCAGCAGTACCGAGCGGACCCTGTTCGACTTGGCGTAGAAGCGGCGAATCTCGGTCTTCGTGAGAAGCCGGTGGATCTCCTGGGCAAGCGGCCCGAGGGTGCGGCGCTGCGCGATCAACTGATCTGGCGGTAACGGCCGTGGCATAGTAGGACTCATGGTTTTTCGAGTGGTCCTGCTGGCCGTCGTGTGTTTTGCCGCACGCGCGCAGGACGGGACCGCCGTGCTCAAGCAGGCCGACGACCTCATCACCGCGGGCAAGACCTCCGAGGCGCGCGCGCTGCTCGAGCCTTTGCTGAAGGCAGGCGATGCGTCCACTCGCACGGCGGCGGCGCACTTGATCGGGCTCTCGTATTTTCGGCAAGGCAGGTTGGATGACGCTGAGAAGTACTTCTCTCAAGCGCTCGAGTTGAGCCGCGGCGCGGGCGATCGGAAGGCGGCGCTGAAGGCGCTTAGCAATCTGGGCGTGATCGCTCGGAGGCGCGCGCAACCGCAGCGGGCTGCTGAGATGCAGGAGGCGGCGATCCGCGAGGCGGACGCGCTGGGCGAGCGGGAAACGAAGGCAGTGGCGCTCGATCAACTCGGCACGGCTTACTTTGAACTGGGCCGCTACGACGATTCCGGCCGCGCGTTTGATGAAGCTGAGAAGTTGTGGAAAGACCTGAAGAACGAGGAGCGTCTCGGCATCCACTACTACAATCATGGCGACGCTCTGCGGGTGCAGCAGCGGTTGGATGAAGCGCAGACCCGCTTCGAGCTTTGCCTCGGTATCGCCGACCGGTTGAATCGCGCCGACATCGCGGCGGCGGCCGTGGCGGGGATCGGATCGATCCTACGCATGCGCGGCGACTTCAGTAAAGCGCTCGGTTACCAGGCGCGGGCGCGCAAGGCGATGGTTGACGCCAACCGTCCGCAGGCGGTGGCCGGCATCGATCGCGACACAGGGTACATCTACTATCTGCTCGCCGATTACGAGCAGGCCGTCAACTACTATCGCGAGGGTTTGAAGGCCGCGCTGGCGCTCAAGGATGGGATCGTGGAGCGCGACATCCGCGGCAGGCTCGCGCTGGCTTTGATCGAGTTGAAGGAGTACGCGGGGGCGCGTGCCGAGATCACGCGGGGCATTGAGATGGACGAGAAGAACGGCGCGCATTACACGCTGATCGGCGCGTACCGGACGGCCGGACGGCTGGCGGCTGAGCAGAAGCTATGGGCTGAGGCGCGACTCTACTATGACAAGTCGCTGGCGGAGGCCGAGTTGTTGAAGAACGCCAATGACATCCTGCAGACGCTGTTCCCGCGGCTTCAACTCGCGACGCTCTCGGGCGATCATACGACGGCCGCCGCCGACATCAAGCGTCTTGAAGAACTGCTGCCCGCGGCGGAAGATCCCGACACGACCGCCGGCGGATGGCTCGCGCTAGGGCGCTATTACCGCAAGCGGGGCGACACGCCGGCGGCGCTTAAATCGCTGGAGCGCGCGGTCCACGAGGCTGAGCAGTTTCGCACGATCGCGGGTGGGGATGCGCTCCAAAGGACGAAGCTGTTCGCGACGCTGGCGGCTGCGCACCAGGCGCTGGCGGAACTCTACGTCACGATGGGCAAGCCGCGCGAGGCGCTGCGTATGGCGGAACTCGCGAAGGCTCGGGTTCTGCAGGAGACGGCCGGCGGCGGTCCGGATTCACTGGCGATGTTGCTGAACGCGGCCGAACGGCAGGAGGAGTCGCGCCTTCGCCGTCGCATGGTGCAGTTGAATCTCGCGAAGAAGACACCGGCGCCGGAGTTGAAGCAGGCTCGGCTCGACCACGCGGCGTTCTGGAATCGCGCGTATGCGGCTCATCCGGAGATCGGGCGGCGAGCGGGCGATGTGGCGGTGCCGCAATTGGCGCGGATGAGCGTGCCGTTCGCGCTGGAGTATCTGGTGACGGACAAGTCCGTGGTGCTGTTCGTGGTGCGGCACTCCGCTGTCAGAGCGCACGTGCTGGCGATTACGCCGGGCGACCTTCAGCGCAAAGTGGCCGAGTTCCGGAGGCTGCTCGGGAGCCGTGATCCAGAGTTTCGCGGGGCCGCCGAGGAGTTATACCGGACGCTGGTGGCTCCGGCGGGCACGATGCCGCCAGCCACGGTGGTGGTTCCGGACGGCGTCCTGTGGGAA
>Ga0163150_10010008_pt1 | contig 10347 bp, 6 predicted proteins | sample OliLakLV19P2IB_FD_148628 | JGI IMG/M metagenome (GOLD analysis project Ga0163150, IMG submission 148628) | Freshwater microbial mat bacterial communities from Lake Vanda, McMurdo Dry Valleys, Antarctica - Oligotrophic Lake LV.19.P2.IB | ecosystem: Environmental > Aquatic > Freshwater > Lake >...
TGAAGTCCGGTGGGCTGGTGGGCGGCGATGCCGACGCCGCGCCCAACGAGGCGCATCTGACCGCGCGCCACGTGGCTTTTCTCGACGTGGATGCGATCAGGTTCGAGCTCGAGCGCTTCAAGGCCGAGCGCGGCTGGTACAACGTGAACTTGACACGGAAGGCCATTGTCGAGCTGCTCGCCGACACCAGTTGGTACCGGCTGCGGATCCCCGAAAGCGAGCTCGCGTTTGACTCCTACGAGCGGGTGCGGCTGTGGGGCGAGATCGCGCTCTCGCTGCTCAAGAAGTACACCGAACGGTATTACACCTTTCGCAAGCGCGAATGGGAGATGCCGCACCTGGAGTATCGCGAGCTGGAGGGCGACGACCCGAACTTCCTGTGTGTGAAGGAATCGCCGGGCGAGAGCTACTACCGCATCCTGATCGACCGGTCGCAGGAGGAGATCGTCGCCAAGCTGGAAGAGCTCAAGGCGTCCATTGAGAAGGGCGACCTCAAGCCGTGGGAGTTTCGCGGCATGAAGGCGCTCTGGTTCGGCAAGCACCTGTACCAGCCACTCCTCTACCTGGACAGCGGCATTGTCGAGATCAGCCCGGCGCCGCTCAACAAGGGCGAACGGCTGTTTGTCGAGGATCTGAAGGCCTTCCACGACAGCGCGACAGAGTTCTTCAAGACGCGCGAACTCTACCTGCTGCGCAACCTGAGCAAGGGCCGCGGCGTCGGCTTCTTCGAGGCCGGCAACTTCCATCCCGATTTCATCCTGTGGCTCATCGAAGGCGGCAAGCAGCGGGTCATCTTCGTGGACCCCAAGGGCATTCGCAATCTCGGGAAGGACGATCCCAAGATGACATTTCACGACACGATCAAGGACATCGAGCGCAGGCTCGGCGACGCGACGGTGAGTCTCTCGTCGTTCATCGTGTCGAACACGCCGTCCCACACCATGCGGCTGCTCTGGGGCATGGACAAGGCTGGCATGCGAGGCAAGAACATCCTGTTTCAGGATGAGGACAACGACAGCTATGTGAAGAGCATGCTGGAGTCGACGGACGCGGGAAGCGCGGTGCGATGAGCAAGGCTTCGATCGCGGGCAGGCAGATGGAGCCAATGCGAAGGGCGATTGATATCAAGTCTGAAGTGCAACAGTAGGGCTCACGGGACATAGCATTCCTCCGGGGTGCGAAACGCAAGACGCTTTCGTGGGCGTTGGTTGAGATGGTGTGCGATCGCGGCGCAGTCGCGTTGGGTAGACGGCGCCATGCTCTGTCGCTTCGGAAGGAACTGGCGAATCAGGCCATTGGTGTTCTCGTTCGTCCCCCGTTCCCAGGCATGGTGGGGGGTGGCGAAGTAGAAGCGGGCCGCCGTGGCGACCTCGACCACGGGGTACCGATGGAACTCGGTGCCGTTGTCCGCGGTGATGGTGTGGACCGGTCGCGGTTGGGCCCGGATCAGCTCGATCGCGCGGCGATTGACCGCCTGGGTGGTGCGCGCCGTGAGATACCCGATCGCCACGAAGCCCGTGCGGCGCTCGACCATGCTGAGGATGCAGGCCCCATCACGATCGCCCAGCACCGTGTCGATCTCCCAATCGCCCAGGCGCCCCCGCTGGTCGACGATCGCGGGCCGGGTGCCGATGGGGCGCTTCCCCGTCACCCGCCCCCGGCGTTCATAGCTGCCGTAGCGCTTTCGTCGCTGCTTTTGGGCGCACCGCAGAAAGGTGTGGAGGTCACCTCCCCCTCGCTTGTCTGCCCAGACATACTGGTAGATCGTCTCGTGGCTGATCCGGAGCCGGCCATCACGCCGCAGCCGCCCCGCGATCTGTTCCGGGCTCCAATGCCAACTCAGCCGCTCACTGATCAGCGCGAGATCCGCGGACGTGAAGCGCCAGGGGCGGTGGGCCAGCCGGCGCCGGTTCTGGGCTTGGCGCTCGGCCAAGACCGGGCGGTACCCTCCGTCCACCGATCGATTGCGCCGCAACTCGCGCCAGATGGTGGAGCGGTGTCGGTCCAATCGCGCCGCGATGGCTAACGGGCCCACGCCCTCTAGGCGGCAGCCGGCGATGGCGTATCTTTCGTCGGGGGTGAGCTGGTGGTAGTGCATGGTAGACTTCGTTCTCCTGGAAGAGATCGGAAGTTTACCCGGCCGCCAGCTCACTCTCGCTTTCTCGGTTTCCCGTGTTGCACTAACTATATGAATGCGCGGCGCCTAACAACAGCATGCAGGTGACGGCGCTGCGCGCCGCGGCTGATGCTCGGCGTTACGAAGCGGTCGCCGTTGGCGGACAGCATCATCCTGGCCACCGCCCGCCAGCACGACGCGATCCTCTGGACCATGGATGCCGACTTCGACGGGCTACCTGGCGTGAAGTACTTTCCAAAGCACAAATAGAGTCGGCTGACAGACGCGTTGCGCCGTCGCGGCCGCGCCTGGCTTTGAAGCAGGCGCAGCGACAGCGCAAACGCCCGGGCAGCTGAAGCGCAGCCGAGAGGCGGCATCTACTTTCGTCGTGCCACGATAGCGCCGGGGCGTTGCCGGGTGCTGCCCGAGATGACCGTAGATGACCGCCGCCGGAAACGCCCACGACCTGCTCGGTCGTGTCGTGGCGGTTGGGCGAGATGTGGAGTGGGTCGGGAGCCGGGCGACACCGGTGATCGTGGTGGATGGGGTGTCGGTGTTTTAGGGGGGGGCAGCTCAAGCCCTTCGATCCGGGTCCGAGCCGTGCTGCCGCCACGAGCGTCGTGCAATTCAACTGGCGGGCGCCGAAGCCGGAAAGCGATCTCAAGAGTCTCTGGTGGCACGCCCCGCACGACTTCCACCACGGCTCGCCCCCTAACAGGGTGCGGAAAAACGGCTCATTACGACGTACTTGCTTTCTGCTGAAGGGATTGATGGCTCCGCTGGTCGTTGAACGTGCGGGCTCTGAGGTCGCGCCTTGCTCGTGGCGACCCGCCGCAGGTCCTCGTCGCGTCCCACCGGTCCCCGTCGGTCACTCAGGCGCACACACCCGCCCGGATGAGCGTGCGCATCCGGACCAGATTGTACGCGGCATTCGTGAAGGTGAAGATCCAGCCGACTTTCTCCCGGCCGCGATGATGCAGTTTGCGCAAGCCCCCGATCGTCTTCCCCCACCCGAAGCCTTCCTCGACGAGCTTGCGTTTGCGTTGGCTCACGGCGAAGCCGGCGTGCCGGGTGGTGCGCCCATCGATCGCGCTCCTCGGGCGTCGCGCATGGATGTTGGGACTCACATGCGGGCTCGTGCCACACGCGCGCACATCGGCCACGAAGTCCGGCGTGTCGTAGCCCTTGTCCGCGCCCAGCGTGCGGCGCCGGGCCCGCGGCTCCAGGGTCGTCAACATCTCGGCCCCCGCCTCCCGCTCCGCCGTGCCGCCCGGCGGGCGGACGTCCGTCGCGACGATCAAGCCATGGCGGTTGTCCATCAACACGCTCCCGAGATGGCAGAGAAGCGCGGCGGTGTTACCACTCTTCCGGGTGAGCCGGGCATCGGGATCGGTGACCGACTGATGCGTCGCGTTTGAGCGCTTCTCCTGCCGGAAGTTCACCGTGGGGTTGCTCGGATCGCCGTCCGAGGACGGCGGCGTGGGATCGCCCTTCGGCCGAAAGCTCTTCTGGCTGGCCCACGCCTCCAGCAGCGTCCCGTCCACCGTGAAGTGCTCATGCGACAGGAGCCCCCGCGTATCCGCCGCTTGGAGGACGGCGTGCAGGAACGCGTCGGCGATATTTCCGTCGAGCAGCCGATCGCGATTCTTCGTAAAGACGGTCGGCACCCAGACCGCATCATCGGGGTTGAGCCCCACGAACCAACGAAAGAGCAGGTTGTAGTTGAGCTGCTCCATGAGCTGGCGTTCGCTCCGAATCGTAAAGAGGATCTGGAGGAGCAAGGCCCGCAGCAGCCGTTCGGGGGGAATCGAGGGCCGGCCCAGCGTCGCGTACATCGCCTGGAACCGCGGCGAGAGCTCGGCGAGGAGGGGATTGACCAAGGCCTGGATCGCGCGCAGCGGATGGTCCGCCGGGATCCGATCCTCGATCGAGACATAGCTGAAAAGGGTCGTCTGCGGGTGATCCGGACCACGCATGGCAGGCGCTCGCAGTGGAGGATGCACCAAAATAGGAGAATCGCGCCACCGCGCCATGTCCACTTCAGTCTTTTTCAGCAGCCTGCTAATGCCTCAAACTCCTTGACAGGTTCCGTGGTATTGTTTAGCCCAGTAACTTTCCCTTTTGTTGTTGGAATTCTTCGTCGCTCAGCACACCTCGTTCTTTGAGTGCAGCGAGACGCTCCATCTCCTCGATGATATTGTGGCTGTGTTTCAAGGAACCGATGATTTCCGAACTCGTGCCTGCGGGAGTGCTCGCGGCGAGCGTGGCGAGTGACTGACCGCAATTCACGCAATTCGTAGCCTCTCGGAAGTTGTACCGACCACAACTCGGACATTTGCTGGTTCCTTCCTCGGCAGCAGCTTGTGTGTTCGGAGCATGGTATGCGCTGATCGCACCACTCACTGCGGCTACTCCACCAACAATGAGGAGAACGAGCCCGAGGCGGTCGCTCCCGCCGAAACCTCTAACCAGCTGAGACTCCAGTGAATTGAACCGGACAAGCCCAAGCAGGAATACCAGACCCCCAATCACCGCCACTGCAGTAGCCCCTTGCTTCTCAGTCATCGCGCCCTCCTATTGTGATGAGATGCAGGCTGGGGTTGGAGTTCACCCGGTGTGAACTCCAACCGTGCGGCGTCACCGGACAGCGGGGCAACCCTCACCACGTCTCGCCGAGCGTCTGCAGTAGGCCTTGCGCAGACTTGTCGCCGGATTGAGCTGCAAGCCTTAGTAAGCGAACACCCTCGGGCCGATTCTTGGGCATACCAATACCTTGGACGTTCAAATCGCCGAGGATACGCTGGGCCATCGGATAGCCACGATCGACAGCCTGCTGCAGCCACTTGAGCGCTTCAGTGGGGTTGGGCTTGGTACCTGCACCTTCGCTGTACATTCGTCCGACTATGGTGATGGACTCGAGATCCCCGCTTGCGGCCCGCTCGAGGTGGCCTGCGAGTGCCTTAGCGTACCATTGTGATGCCAAGGTGCGATCCTTCTTGATACCGCCCTTACCATAATAATAGATGTCGCCGAGATTGTACGCGGCCGAAGGCTCACCAGCATCGAACGATACTGTGAGGTTGCTAATGGCTTTCGGAATATCGACAGGGACGCCGCTCCCCTTCATGTACATAAATCCGAGTGTTCCAGCGGCCACCGCGTTGCCCTGTTCCGCTGCCTGCTTGAAGAGATCTGCCGCCTTGGCATACTCGCCGCGCTCGTAGTACTGATAGCCTTGCAAGTATGCCTGGGCTGCCTCGAGGATTTGTACGACATCCTGGTGCTTGCCCGCACGCGCAAGATCGAGAGCGGTTCTGCCCTGCTGAGTTTCTGCCGGGTTCGCGCCCGCTTCAATCAGCACCCGCACGACCTCTGCTTGGCCTGCAGCTGCGGCGGCATGTAATGGTGGAATGGGGTAGTAGTCGCCGCCGCCGGTCAGTTTGGCGCCAGCGCCGATTAAGTAGCGGACAAGATCCAAGTGTCCTTTACTTGCCGCTTGTCCGAGCGCTGTCAGTCCGGCTGCATCGTCGCTCGGCTCGAGTTTAGCACCTGCAGCGAGAAGCAGCTTCACGATGCCGATGTCACCACTGCTTGCAGCGGCCATGAGGGCGGTCGATGAGCCCTTGTATCCAGCGCCTGTGTTGACGTTGACTCCGGAGGCAAGAAGGCTGCGGACTGGCTCCACGTAGCCGCCCGCCGCTGCGGCAACCAGGTTCTCCGGCAGTGGCTCGAGCTTCGCTCCAGCCCGGTAGAGTATCTGGAGTATGGAGTCATTGTGGCCGTACATGGCGTCTGCGAGCAGTGAACCATCGTATGTGCCCAGGCCGTTCGGATTGGCGCCAGCGCCCATGAGGAGTTGGACTATCTGCGTGAAGCCTCCAGCGACAGCAAAAGAGAGCGCCGAGGCTCCTGGACCGTAGGAATCCCCGAATGCGCCATGGCTGACCAGTTGAGGATCAGCGCCACGCGAAAGCAGTATCCGAACAATGTCCGATCGCCCGGACTGGGCGGCGGCCATCAATGGCGTGACGAAGGCGCTATCGACCCCGTTGATAAGAAGCTTGCGAACGGCCAGCTGCTTCACCCGGGCTGTGTCGCCCGCCCCGATCGCTGTCATCATCGCCGAAAAGGCTCCCCGTAGGGAGTCTGGAACCACCGCGGGTCGCCCAACCTCCGTGGGTGAAGGCGAGATATGCGGAGATACGGCTGCGCCGCCCGCTGTCCCGGCGGTTGTACCGGTGGACACGCCGGCGAGAACAGCCGAGGCGGCATCAGACGGGAGATCGCTGAGCAGTTCCACCGGACCAAACTGGCGGCTGCACCGTCCCGGCGTGGAGCTTGCCAGCGCTCCGGCCCGGTAGTAGGGCGCTCGTGTCCAACAATAGCTCCCTCCAGTGCCGGTGAACATCAGCTTTGAAACGAATGCCCCGCCATCGGTGTGGCCCGACGCATCCCGGACTACCACAGTGCACGTCATTGGGAAAGACGTTTCGGCATATGGGAGCGCGATGAGTTCGACGATCTGGTTGGTGATGGGCACCGCCGACGCCGTCTGTGGGCCGTACTCACCGCATTTCAGCGCAATGGTCGCCGGTCCGGTCATGCCGATGACCATGGCGTGGAGTCTCAGGCCAATAAAGCCGTCCGCCATCCATCTCACCCCGACAACACGTGGGGGCACTTGGGGCCAATAGGAACTGGAATTTGCTGACGGCTCAACATAGGCAACGGCCGTTCCATCGCCAGCTAGGCCGATTCGATAGGTGACCTGCTTGATCGCGAGCAAGTCCCGGTTGGTTCCGTCTCGTGAGACGTAATCGAAGGGTGACGCCGCGACATCGTTGTATGTGATCCGTACAAAGGCATCCGTCACCACCTCACCCGAGAGGGGACTGCGGCCTGTACCCCGACGGAGCTCCAGTACTTCAAGGCGATGAGGGAAGCCTTCGGCGACCGCCAGAGTTTCGAGCTCGGACCAGCTGGCGAACTTCGTGAACTGAGTTTCGCCTTCTGCCAGAAGTTGCTCTTTGATTGCTGGCCAATCCGCATGAGGGGCGCTTGCTTGCCGCTCCGAGAGCGTGTTCCGGTACCAGTTTGAGAACGAAACCAGAGTGCGATAGTCTCTCCTGGCACCCGCCTGCAGCAGACGGTCCAGGGCACGGGCCACGGTGGCTTTCCCCGTGGCGGTCTGCGGTGCCTGAGCCGCCACTTGGGAAATAATGGTGAACGATGCGGCAAGGACGGACAATCTGAAGCGCATGAATCACCTCACAGTCATGAGCAGGTCAACGATGTTTACTTCGACAGGCGGTGCGCAGTGCTCGGGTCGGGGTCATGGTACTGATGCCGTGGCGGAAGACGACTCCATCGTACACCGCAGTACAGCGGGGCGTTCAGTTTCCGGGACGTTCGTCGTGCGCAGGTGGCGCCAGTGCTCCTGCGGAAAGGCATGGTAGGTGACCATCCGTTCCCGAGCCGCTCCACGGCTTTCGGGAAGAGCCGTCGATACGTGCGCGCAAAGTCACTCCCTACTGAACTGATATGAGGCTCACGTCATCAATTCTGAATACGGTTGGAAGTGAGTTGTCAGAGGTCGCTAGGAAGTTAAGGCGGACTGTTCGTCCTCTAAACGTCGACATATTCAAATTCAACGTTAACTGATTATATCCACTGCCAGCATGCAAGTTCGAAAAAGTGGCAACGGGAGCCAAGAACGCGCCCGAAGCGTCCTGAACCGTGACATTCATGACGTCAAAAGGCGTTGTTGTGGACGTCTCCTGCGTGGTGATGTAGTACCAGAATGTCAGACTCGCCGATTGTGAAGTCGGAGCTATTGTGACTGTCTGGTACATGTCGGCGAACGCGCTGTCTATCGGGGTGCCGCTCGCATCTGCGCCCCAATAAGCATATCCGACACCCGTGTGAGGGTTAGGTAGGATCGTCGTGGCGTAGGCGCCGTTCGCATTCCAGCCTGACGGGCCTGCTTCGAACCCACCGTTCAAGATCAGCTGCGTCGGGACTGGACCAGCGGTCACCGTTAGGTTGACCGTAGCGAGCTGTGGGGTGTTGGAAGCTCCTGCCGCCGAGACAGTGATCGCCGTGCTGTACGAACCCGCCGTCAGCCCGGCCGTGTTCACCGATACCGTCACGCTGGCGGGCCCGGTCCCGCTCGTCGGGCTCACACTTAGCCAGGATTGATTCGTGCTGGCGGCCCAGCTGAGCGTCCCCCCACCGGTGTTACTGATCGTGAAGCTCTGCGCCTGGGGCGCCGGTGAGTTCTGCTGCCAGTTGAAACTCAGACTCGTTGGGTTTAGCCCAATGGTCGGCGATTGCGTCGGGGCTGTCACGGTGAGCGTGACCCCCACCGTCTGCGGGGTGTTCGTCGCCCCTGTGGCCGCGACCGTGACGGTCCCGCTATACGTCTGCGCCGTCAGCCCGGCCGTGTTGATCGTCACCGTGGGTCCGGCCGTTCCGGTCCCGCTCGTCGGGCTCACACTTAGCCAGGATTGATTCGTGCTGGCGGCCCAGCTGAGCGTCCCCCCACCGGTGTTACTGATCGTGAAGCTCTTGGCAGGAGGGGCGGGCGTATTCAGCTGCCAGACGAAACTCAACGTCGATGGAACAAGCCCAATCGTCGACTGCCCTCCCGGATTCGTACACGGGTCGGCCGTCTCTGGGGTACTGCCGAGGGGGTAGATGAACTTTGTAAAGAATCCACCAGGTCCATAACCGTAGTTGTGAATCCGGGGCCCTGCCATGCTGTCGGCGTGCGCCGACACGGGGGAACCTGTGCCGCAGAAGTTGTTCCCCGGGTAGCAACAGTTCATCTCGCTGACAACCACCTGATGGGCAGCGCACGCCATGCCGGTAACCATAGCGACGTGGCCGGCCCCTCCGGATGTCGACACGGCGATGGTGGGGGTGCTGAGTGAAGGGTAATCGCCTACGGGATAACCTGCGCTGGCTGCGTTGGTAGCCCAGTATTTCGCGTTGTGCCAAGAGTTCGCCGTGCCTGCGGGTAAGCTGTGACCCCAAAGACTGCCAGCGGTTTCCCAAACCCACCAAGTACAGTTGCCACCGTTCTCACAGCACGGGTACGGGTTGCCTGGTGACGAGGTGCCGCCTTTCCCACAGCTCAGCGCGGCTGGGACGCCGCTGCCTGGGTCGCCGCCTATGCCGGTAGTATCCGTAATCGGCGACGAGCCGGGGCCGACGCCACTTTCGTGCCCGCAGCGCAGAAGAACTGTCCCGACCATGGCTACGCCAATGGCAACCAGAATCCTTCGAAACGGACGCCGCACCATGGGACCCTCTCTGTTAGAGCCTTCTTGAAGCTGACTTTTCCCGGATCTTATCCGCGTGGTCTGGAGCTGGAGTTGATCTGGCGGGGCGAGGGCGCCAGAGGACTGCGCCGCCGGCGGGGCCAGCTTGAGAATTCGCACAAGAGGCGCAGCGTGCTTAGTGCAAGCCGCAGCTACTGCCCTCACCCCGGCGACGCCGAGCACGATGGCCAGAAGGTGCATCACCGTCGGGATAAGCGGAATCAAGCTCAGGCCGGGGACAAAATCGAACACGATCGCCAAGATGGGGAAGATGACGAGCCAGTTCTTTCCGATAGCGGCGCCACGAATCCAACACAGGGCGCACAGAACGAGCATCGAACCGAAGTGCAACCAAAACGCATGATTCAGCGCATGAGTTCCGGCTGCCGCATCGACCGTGTGGAGAACCGACGAGTTCGATCCGACGTACGGCAAGTAATAGCTGGGCAGCATGAAGAGGATGTAAGCGACGACGAATACAGGCGGGTTGCCGAGTGCCTTCTTCAATGTATCCATCGGGCGCTCCTTGAATGCGGGCCTACTTGCTTCGGGGAGAGTTCGCCAATTCGCCTCCGGGCCTGTTCGATAATCTACGTTCCCCCCGACCTCACCGCGCCGGCTGCGCCGTCCCACCACCATCCGTCGTGATGCTGAAGTCGAACACCCGGTTGGCGCTCTGGCTGCCCGCCATCGTGGGCCCCATCGAAGGGTTGGAGGTGAAGAAGCAGTACTCGCCAGGGTCGAGCGCGGAGTCGAGGACGACCTTGTAGCTACCAGGCCGCAGTTTGGTGAAGGTGAAGGCGACCACCTTCTTGGTATCGGTGCCGGACTGCTGACCGAAGGCGTTGCCCGAGCCGACGACGGTTTCCCGCGAGTCCTTCTTGCCGTCGAGGTGAAGCAGGGTGAATT
>Ga0163150_10010009_pt1 | contig 10347 bp, 5 predicted proteins | sample OliLakLV19P2IB_FD_148628 | JGI IMG/M metagenome (GOLD analysis project Ga0163150, IMG submission 148628) | Freshwater microbial mat bacterial communities from Lake Vanda, McMurdo Dry Valleys, Antarctica - Oligotrophic Lake LV.19.P2.IB | ecosystem: Environmental > Aquatic > Freshwater > Lake >...
GGTATGCACGGAAATCGCCCTGCACGCTGAAGGCGCGCATTACCGACCCTGTCGGCGCATTCGCCTCCCCCGGTGAGGCACGCCTTCAGCGTGCAGGGCGATTTCCGTGCATACCTGGGGCGTTGCCCCAGGCTACGGTGACACCCGGCCGTTGGCCTGGGCGAGGCTGGGGCGTTGCCCCAGGCTACGGTGAGACCCGGCCGTTGGCCTGGGCGAGGCTGGGGCGTTGCCCCAGGCTACGGTGAGACCCGGCCGTTGGCCGGGGCGAGGCTGGGGCGTTGCTCCAGGCTACGGTGACACCCGGCCGTTGGCCGGGGGGAGGTTGGCATCGCCGCAGGCTACGGTGACACCCGGCCGTTGGCCGCGGATCGAGATGGGTTCAACTCGCGGATGCCGACGATTGGGTGCGGTGCTGGAAGGGAGTTTTGAAGCGATGCAAGGCCCCCCACAAACACCCCGATCTGCTTGCGTCTGCCCGGACCCGACCCCAGCATGATCCATGTTGTGCCCACGCACGTTGTGTCCCCCTCCCCGGGTTTTTGCGAGTCCCCGCTGCTGCCGCTGCGGCAGGCAACCACCCACCGTCTGACCGGGAACACTCATCCGCAAACCACCTAACTCCCCCATCCCTATGGTCTCCCTTCGATCACGCACCCCGTTCTCGCTGCGCGTTCTTGCGATGTCCGCCCTGGTCGCCTGCGCGACCGTGCCGTGGTTGCGCGGGGTTGAATCCGCAACGCCCCGGTATTTCCAGATCACCCTGGAGGACGCGATGTTCTCACCCGCAAACCCGGACGATGTGCGCGAGCTGGTGCTCGATCTCGAGCAGGTGGGCGACCAGTGGAGCGCGATCTATGCACTCTCGCGCAATTACAACATGGCCTACCACAAGGGGGCTGTGAAGGAGGGCAAGCTTAACGGGGACAAGCTGGACCTGACGATCGGAACCGACATCACGCCCGATAAATGGATTGCCGGCGGCCAGGGCGCCTACAATATCAGCCTCACACGCTCCGCGGACGGCACGCTCACCGGCAACTTCACGGGAACCTACAATGGGGTGAAGCGGAGCGGCCCCGCACGCGGCAGGATCTACGAACCGGTTCGCGCCAGGGACTACGCCCCGCTTGCACCGCAGGAGCATCCGCGGCTGCTCTTGCGCAAGCGCGATCTTCCCGCACTGCGCGAGAAGGCCAAGACCCCGTTCGGCAGGGCGGCAATGGAACAAATCGAAAAGGCCGGGACGCCGACGGCGCTCGGGTTCCTGTACCAGATGACTGGCGACAAGTCGTGGGCGGCCAAGGCCGAGCAGGAAGCCGAGTTTTATCTCGCGGGGAAGAAGCCGGAGAATTCCCCTTTTGTGCCGATGATGGGCAGTTGGGGCCGACTCGAGCACCTCGCGATGGTTTACGACCTTTGCTACGACGCGTTGTCCGCGGATTTCAAGGCGCGTTATCGGGCGTGGCTCGGCGATTTCGGTTTCCGCGTGTTCTTCGCCCCCGAAAGCATGGGCTCGAACATCAACTGGCACCCAATCAGCAACCACTCCGCCAATGTGTATTCGGGCCTCGCTCTGGGCGCGCTGGCCCTGTTCGACGAGCCCTCCGCGGAGCCCAGGCAGCCGACGTCGCCTTTTCTCGAGGAGACACTGCCCCCCGCGAAAGATTTCGTCCCGGGCGAGGGAGTGCCGGTCGTGCCGCTCACGCCCGGCAAATCGCCGACGGAGTGGCTGCAGACCCAGCCGTTGCGAACCACGACACCCGAAGATCCGCGCGAAGTATTCTACGGGCTCGAGGTTGTGAACCCAAGGCCGGGGACCGGGGTCAAGGTCGGCGATTTCGCGTTGACGTTCCAGAAGATGCCCGAGGCGAACCGGTCGGCCGCGGCGCACGGCGGGTTGAGCGTGGGTCACTTCCTCGAAGCTCCGGCCTCCGCAAAACTGAAGGAGCCCCTCACCATGGCGATCTATACGGTGATCGAGGTGAAGGAGCCCGGGGAGTATGTGTTCCAGTGCCCCGTGTCGCGCGCGAATCTCGCCCAATCCTCGCTCGCCGGAAAACTGCTGGCCGACAAACAGGTCGTGAAACTGGAGAAGGGGTTCTACCCGCTCATGACGCTCGTGCAATGGCGGATGAAATGGGGTGAGATCGCACCGATCCTCACGGTTGCCACTCCGGAGGACGCGACCGCATGGAAAGCCGCCGCGGAACAGCTTCGAGCCCAACATGGCACGCGCATGGAGGGGTTTGCCGCGGTGTTGCAGAACTGGAAGCGCAGCTCGGGCGGTGATCCCATGTTCGGCCGATTGCTCCGACTCGCCCGGTTCACCAGCACCCTGCACTGCGCCGATGCCGTGGGTCGTGGCGGGTTCCAGGGTGAGACCAGCCATTACCACATCGACGCCAGCTTCGGGCATGCCCAGCTCTGGCCGATCTACCGGCGGGTCATGGGGTACGACCTCACCCCGGACGGGGAGTATGCGGATTACCTCCCGCGAAAAATCGTCGGCGGCCCGCAGGACATCACCGGCGCAGCGGCTATCGGGGACCGGTTCTTTCACAACCTGTTCCCGGTGATCCGCGAGGAATGGAAACCCGAACTGCTCACCGCCTGGCACAAGCAGGCCAAGGTCGCCGATCCCGCGCTTCCCGTTGAGGTCCTCAAACCCGACCCCGTCGCGGCGTTCATCAACTACCCGCTCGGGATGAAGCCGGCCGTGATCGGCACGAAACTGCCGAAGGTATGGGAAGCGTCCGGGCTCGGTTACTACGCCCTCCGGTCGGGCTGGGACGACGATGCCTTTATCGCGCAAATCTTTGTGAAACGGCAGATACTCTCGGGCTGGAACGGCGAGAACGCGGGCACATTCCGACTGCGCGGACTGGGCCAGGAATGGGCCACCGGCACCACCGACCGCTACCGCACTCGCGAACAGGAAAGCGTGGTGTGGCTGCCCGATGCCGAACTCCAGGACGGAGCCCGCGGCAGGCTGACGCATTTTCAATCCGACGCGAACACCCTGGTGCTGAGCATCAATCTGGACGAAGTCTATGAAACGGAGGGCCGCTATTGGTTCAGCAAGTTCGGGCAGTTGCGGAAGATCGTGCAGCCGGGCAAGGCAACGGACGGCAGTGTGAAGGCGGTGCCGCCGGCTTCCGGCATCACCGGGATGCGCGCGGTCGCGTTTGATTTCAGCGGGGAATCGGGCGCGCCCTGCCTGTTCGCCCTGGTGGACCGGATCGACGGTGCCAAGGATCTGAAACGGCTCTGGTTATTCCAACCGCCGCGTTTGGCGGGCGAAAAGCAGGATCCGAAGGCGCCTCCGGCGAAATTGGCCGCCGCTGAAGGGCGAGGGTTCCGGATCACGCCCCAGGGAAGCGCCCCCTCGTTGCTGGGGACGTTCGCGTATCCGACCGAAGTCAAGGTGAACACCGAGCCGTTGACCTGGGAATACGTGAAGACGGTCGGCACCGGCCGGGGCGAGACGGTCAAGAAAACCATCAGCTGCCTCTCGGTGCCGGGCTTCGACCATTTCTTCTTTGTGGGAACCGTGTCGGCCGGTCCGCATCCCCAGGTGAGGATCTCCGGGACCGGGCTGGGCGCGGTCATCACCGTCGGCAAACGCACGATCCGATTCGATGGTGAGAAGCTCGTTCTCGGCCGATCGAAATAGCCACAAAGGGGTGTCACGCACGGTGCGAACGATCGTCGATCACCCTTTATCGGCAGAATAACCCCAAGCAGGCACCTGGTCGGGCCGGAAGCCCTCCGATGCACGTGGAAGCGTGCGCTCCCCGGAGTGCCCGGAGGCGCGTCCCGCGCCCGGGCCAAACCAGCGCTGCCCTGGGCACCGACAACGCGGCGCCTTCCATGCGAAAGCTCAGCGCCACGTGGGGCGGTTCGACGGGCCTTTCCCGCCGGATCAGAAAGGCGTGACGGGGACGCCGGAGACAGGTACGGATTCAATGGAATGGCCGATCATCAACACGAACTGCTGGGGTGGATGGATGCGTTTGCGGAAGCGGTGCGCACCATCGATTTCGATCGTGGCATCGAACTGTTCGACCCGGGGGCGGTTGGGTTCGGGACGCGGGCGGATGTGGCGGATGGATTGGGATGTCTGGTGGACGAGCAGTGGCGATTCATCTGGCCGCACACCGAACGCTTCCGGTTCATCGAAGGTTCCGTGAGCACCGGGATGGGCGGGGACGGATTGCTGGCGTGGACGATGGGGTTGTGGGAATCGAGCATACGGGAGACGGGGCCGGAGGGACGACGCCGGGGACGCGCGACCATCCTGCTCCGCCGCAGGGAGACGAGCGAACCGTGGCGGGCGTTTCACACCCATTTCAGCCGACTGCCCTCTGAGTCCGACGCATCGGAGCGCACCTGGTCCAAGACGGCATCATGATCCTGCTGTGTGTAACGGCAGGCAACCGGATGCCCGCCGACCGATTGCTTGGCGCATTGGCGGGCAGCTCCTGGTTTTGGCGGATCCTGCCGGTCACCTACGAACGGCTTTTGGCGGAGGGCCCGCCCTGCCTGGGCGGAACCTGGTTGTTCGCCGACATCGAGTCGCTCGATGCTGACAGGCGGGACCGGCTGGCCGGGCTGCGCATGCGGTTGTCGGACTCGCATCCCCCCGGCCTGGTGCTGAACGATCCGCACTCCACCCTGCGCCGATTCGAACTCCTGAGCCGGCTCCACGCGGATGGCACCAATCAGTTCCGTCTGTTCCGCGCCTCCGAGCCGCTCCCGGCCGACCTGCGCTACCCCGTCTTTCTTCGCGGCGAGAACGATCATCACGGAAGCCGCACGCCGCTCCTGCACGACCGCGGGGAACTGGCACTCGCGATGCAGGAGCATCTGACGGATGGCGGGAAGGGATGGGTTGTGACGGAGTTCGCGGATGCGCGAGGCGCCGACGGATTAGTCCGCAAATATTCCGCGTTTTGCGTCGGCGACCTGGTGGTTCCCCGGCATCTGTTCTTCTCGCGCGAATGGATGCTGAAGGAGGCGGATGTGATCGATGCCGCCTGCGACCGGGAGGAGTGGGCCTATCTGAACGACAACCCGCACGCGGATGAGTTGCGCCGAATTTTCAACCTGGCCGGCGTTGCCTACGGGCGGATCGACTACGGATGGGTGGGGGGCCGGGTGCAGGTTTGGGAGATCAACACCAACCCGGTGGTGCTGCGCATCAACCACACGTGGAACGGGCCGCGCGCCGCGCAGCATCGGTTGTTTCGCGAGCGATTGTTGGGGGCGTTCGAGCGGATTGATCGCCCGGTGCCCCGCTTCCCGCGACGCAACAAACTGGCGGATTTGGCGAACCAATTTCGTCGTTCGTATGCGGATATCGTCCTGCCCGCGATCCGGCCGGCCTTGCGCGCGGCGGCGGGTGTCAAACGGCGATTGCGGGCCTGACAGGGAGTCACGGGCATGCACGTGGTCTTTGTTTGCACCGAATACCCGCCCGGCCCGCACGGCGGCACCGGGTCCTCCTATTACGACCTCGCCTGCGGTTTGGTGCGGCACGGCCATCGGGCCTCCGTCCTCCTCGTCGGGATCGACTCCGTCAACCCGGACATTCCACCCGACCGATTCGAGGAAGGAGTGCGGATCATCCGGCATCCGGTTCGTTTTCCCTGGCTGCGTTACCGGGGCGAATCGCTCGCGCGGCGATGGGTGTTGCGCCAGACCATCCTCCGGTTGCACGCGCAGGGGCGGGTGGATGTGGTGGAGGCATCGGATTACGAGGGTTGGCTCCCTCCGGGGTTGCCTCGTGCGATTCAATCGGTCGTCCGGATCCGGGGCGCGAACCTGTATTTCGACACCTTGCTCGGCCGCAAGGGGGAGAGTTGGACGCACCGGCTGGAGCGATCGGCCTTGCGCCGGGCCGGGACTCTGGGGGCGGTCTCCCGTTTCGCGGCAGCGGAGACTCTGCGGGTCGCCGGGCTGGATCGGGCGGTGAGCCTGCTGCCGAATGGCGTCGACGCGGAATGTTTCCATCCACCCGACCCCGGCGAAGGGGTGCCGGGACGCGTGGTCTTCGTGGGCACCACCTCGCCCAAAAAGGGGCTGCGCGAAACGCTTCACGCGTTCGGACAAGTCGCGCCCGCCCACCCGGGCAGTGAACTGTTCGTGGCGGGGTCCGAGGCCGTCGGACACCTGGCGGCGGAGTTGCTGGAGTTCGTTCCCGGGGAGTTGCGCTCCCGGGTCCGGTTCCTCGGGCGCCTGCATCGCCCCGCGTTGTCGGAGCTGTTGCGGACCGCGGCGGTCTGTTGCATGCCTTCGCACCTCGAAACATTCGGGATTGCGGGCGTCGAGGCCATGGCGTGCGGGCGTCCGGTGATCCTGTCGCGCACCGGCCCGGGCCCGGAGATCCTCGACGAGGGGACCGAGGGAATGCTTTGTGACCCGCACAATCCGGGGGACATCGCGCGGGCCCTGGATCGATTGCTCGCGGACCGGACATTGGCGGAGTCGCTGGGGGGGGCGGCGCGGCAGCGCGTCCTCCGGGATTACGCACTGCCGGGTTGGCTGAAACGGAATGAGGCGTTCTATTCAGCACTGATCGGCCGAGTTCGGTGAAGCCCGCGCAATCTCCCGGCCGCCACCCATTGTGGAGAACAAGGAAGGGCGCGGCCCACTGCGGATCACCCGATCACTGCCTGTCCCATCCCCGCTCAAGCATCGCGCACTGCCCGCAAGCGGTGGCTTTGAAGTGACAGACCGGAATGGTGCAGCGAACTTCGCGTCCGCCCAGCGCATGGGCGATGCGCCCCAGTCGTTCTTCACTCCGTCCCTTGATCACAACGGCATCCCCCTCGCGCAGGTTCGCGTGCAGCCAGCGGATCGCGCCAGCGACATCGCGCGGCATCGCCAGGGCCCGCCGCTCTCCGCCCGGCACCCGCCGCGCCCCCGCCATGAATTTTCGCCAGCCCGAACCGAGAAACAGGGCGAAATCGGCGCTCGATACGCTCCGCTCCCCGTAGTCGTGGTAAACCTGGTTTGCGCTCCCAAAGGGCTCGGTGACGTCCCCCAGCACCAACACCCGCCGGACGGCCGGCACCGCGGCCAGGGTCTCCATCGCGGCCACGATTGTTTCCTGGGCCGACTTGAAGTCGTCCCGGATCAGCACGGCCCCGCTGGGCAGCGTCTGAAGCTGCATCCGGCCGTCGCAAGCTTCCATGCGCGCCAGACGCTGCTGCAGGTCGGCAGGGGAGATCCCCTCGTGCAATCCGACGGCGATGGCGGCCAGTGCGGCGGTGGCCATATGCCCGCCGAGTAATCGCGTTTGCACATCGAAGCGCTCCAGCCCGGGAGCTTCCACGGTGAACCGCATTCCAACCGGCCACCGCAGTTCAAGCTCCCGTCCGCGCACCGCGCATCCCTCGCCGAAGCCGAACGAGACCACGCGTCCGCGACAATCGGCGGACATCGCCCCGACCCGCGGATCGTCGGCATTCAGATAGGCGGTGCCTCCGGACCCCAGGGCGCGCACCAGTTCCGCCTCCTCAGCTGCGATGGCATCGAGGGTGCGGAACGAAGTGTGATGTTCCGAGCCGATGGAAAGCACCACGGCGACGTCGGGCAGCAGCACCCCGCAGTAGCGCCCCATCTCGCCGGGAACCGCCACGCCGATCTCGACCACCCCGTGGCGGCGCCAGGGAGGCGTCGTGAGGATACGGAGCGCAAAATGACTGGTGGCATTCCGATACGGCGGACGCCGGGCCGGCAGGTCGAGCACCGCAGAAATTGCAGCCGCGGCGGTGGTTTTGCCGAAAGATCCGCCCACCCCGATCCAACGGACCCGGCGACCCGCGGTGCGCCGGTAAATCGCCGCGGCCCGACGCATGGAAGGCCAGGCTTTGCGAATGAACCAACGGTCGAAGGCCTCGCTTCGCGCGGGCGCCGGGCCGGACCATGCGAATTGGGACTCAGGGCGTTTGGCGGTCACGGTCCGAACAACGTTTGCATACGATCGGCGTGATGGACGAGATCCGCGACGCGGACTCCGCGGACTGCATGGGGAATGGACCAATCGTCGAGAGTGGAATGATGCTCCAGGGGAGAAGGAGCGGCTTCAACGCCGCGGGCGTGGCCGGTGCCGGTTCGACCTCGATCACGGTGTCGTTCAGCGAGAGGGTTGATTCGGGGCGTTTGTGGTAGAGCGCGGCGCATCCGATGGCGCGGTTGTCGCTGGTAAAATTGCGGTCGGCGGGCCCATCGAGCAGCGTCGCCAGGGCCGGGTACCGCTCCCGATAGAGCGGCGATTTCCACAGGCCGCGGTTGACGTTGGTCGTGATGGCGGCGTGGCCGCCCCCGAGCCGTTTGCGCCATTCCAAATCACCCCACGGAGTGAAGCTGATGGCCGTCTGGCAATCGATCATCCAGTTCCCCTCGACATGGTTGTCCTTGCCGCCATGGATCTGGACGGCACCGAACTCCCCACCCGCCGATCTCAGGAACACGTTCTCCACGATGGAGAACCCGCTGATCGCGTCATCCAGCCGGACGCCCGCCACCATGCCGTGTGCCCCGCGGATGTCCTCGAAAAGGTTCCAGCGAATCACGTTCCCGCGGTAGGTCGGATCGCCCCAGGTATCGATGGCGCCCTGGTCGTCGGACTCGCTGACGCACCGCACAAACCGGCTCTTCTCAATCCGATGATCGTTCCCCTCGCACCGGATCCCGCTCGACGGGATGTCGGAGAGTTCGCAGTGCCGGACGATGATTCCGCACCCTGCCAGATACACCCCGGGGGTGTAGGTGCGGTCGATGCGCGAGACGTGCGACACGCTGCAATTCTCCACCACTGATCCCGATGGGGTGAGGCTGTCCCGGTCTCCCGCGACCAGATGAATGCCCCCGCGGCCCATGCCGGTGACGACACACGAATGGATCTGGTGCCGCCAGCCACCGGTCACCTTGATCCCGATGCCCGAGGAGTTGCGGACGACGCATCCGGTCACCACGAGGTCGTCGCAGGCCGAGAAGTCCAGCACATCGCCGCGCGCATGTGTGAATGCCAGAGCGCGAACGGTCAGGAACGCCATCTCCTTCGCCTCAACCAGAAGCGGCGCTGCAGAGAGGACGATCTGTTCCGGATCGAAGTCCGAGGGTGGCAGGTAACGGACGATGCCCGCGTCGGCATCGAGATGCCACTCGCCCGGCTGATCGATCTCGGCAAGGGCATTCACCGCGTGCCAGCGGTTGTATCCGAACCCGTAATGGCTGGTCGGCGGTTCCAGCTCGATGAACCGGGTCTCCGGGTCGATCCGCCGCACCTTCTCGTGGTTGTCCGCCCAACTCCGGCCCCAATAGCCGTGCAACCAGAGATCTGTCTCGCCGACCCAGCGCAGCGGGCGATCATCGTAAAAATTTCGACGTTTCATCCGGGTATCCCCCTCGTTCGGCCACCTGGCCATGGTCTGCAGCCTGCCCCGATGATAGAGCTCCGGAACGGGGAATGTCGCGAAGCTGCCTTTGTCCCCGTGCTGGCGAGGGCTGCCGAACCCGCCAAACACCAGCGCTCCCAGCGGGGGGACGCCGTTTTCCGCGAGCGATGCCCTCAGCAACCTGCCACCCGTCCCTTCGGCCAGCCGGGCGAGAATGACGGGATCGGTTTCCTTCTCCCACCGGGCGACCGGACGTCCCCCGGTGACGACGCACGGATTCTCGGGGTCCGCCGAAGCGAGCACCAGGGGATTGCGTCGCGTGCCGCGGTCGGCTTTCCCAATGAGGATCGGTTCGTCCAGGGTGAACTGTCTGCCCAGAAACAGAATCTCGACGGGCCCCTCCGGCAACCCGCCCGGTTGGGCCCGGACCGCGCGGGCTTTGGCGAGTGCTTCTCCTGCCGTGCGAAACGGACGCTCGCGTGTGCCATTTCCGGCGGGACCCGCCGTGCTCGAGAGAAACAACGACACTGCCGGAGTTGCGCGGGGGACGGGTGCGGGCCTTGCATCGCGCGGGTCGGCGATCCCGTCGAACGTGCGCAGCAGCTCATGAGCCCGCAACCGGTGATGTTCCGGGAGCCGGGGCAATCGGAGCAGGCGACGCAGGCTCTCTTGCGCCGACGGCGCTTCGCCCGCGGCCAGTTGGGCGAGAGCCAGTCGGAGCACCACCAGCGACTGAAATTCCGTCGTCAGCGATTCAGACTCTGCGAGCTCGCGGTAGCCTTGCATGCCGGCTGCCGGACCGCCGTTCAGCCAGGCCCGGTCACCGGCCTGAAGCGCCGCTTCCATCCCGGCCGACGGCGCTCCCGCCATCGTGACTGAGCAAACACCAAGGACCCCGAGGAACGGGAGCACGAACTTGCGGAACGATTGGGCGGGATGGAGC
>Ga0163150_10010011_pt1 | contig 10346 bp, 13 predicted proteins | sample OliLakLV19P2IB_FD_148628 | JGI IMG/M metagenome (GOLD analysis project Ga0163150, IMG submission 148628) | Freshwater microbial mat bacterial communities from Lake Vanda, McMurdo Dry Valleys, Antarctica - Oligotrophic Lake LV.19.P2.IB | ecosystem: Environmental > Aquatic > Freshwater > Lake >...
CGCTTCGAGGTCGCCGACGCCGCCACGGCCCGACGTGCCATCGGCCTCGCCTACGACCTCCGCACGGCCGGGCTCGCCGGCGACCTCGAAGCGGTGGCGCGCGTTGTCACGTCGGCAGAGGACCACTTGGCCGCGGCAGCGACGATCACGACAGCGGCCGAAGACGTAGCGGACATGGTCGCCGACGAGTCCGAACCGGACGTGTTCGACTGGATCATTCGGGATTGTTTGGAGCGTGGCGATCGCCTGATCCTCACCGGCCCGGAAGGCCAGGGGAAAAGTTTGATGTTGCGGCAGCTCGCGGTCCAGGTCGCGATCGGGACGCATCCGTGGCAGGGCATCACGGACGAACCGCCGCACCGGGTCCTGTTCATCGACCTGGAGAACTCGCGCCGTCAGTCACGCCGCGAGTTTCGGCCTCTCCTCAGCCTGGCCGGACGGGCGTACACGCGCGGGTCGATGATGCTCGCCGTGAAGTGTCGCCCGCAGGGCATCGACCTGACCGCCGCCCGGGATGTCCGGTGGACGGAGGCGCTGCTCCGCCATCACCGGCCGGACATGCTCGTCATGGGTCCGCTGTACAAAATGTACCGGGGGAGTGAGCGTGGGTCCAAGGAGTCGGAGTCGGCGGCAGATATCGTGACGTCCGTCCTAGACCGGCTCCGCGTCCGTTACGGATGCGCGCTGCTGTTGGAGGGCCACACCGTCCATGACTCCCAAGACTTCCGTCCGCGCGGCAGCAGGTTGTGGGAGGGGTGGCCGGAGTTCGGGTATGCGATCGCTCCGTCGCAACGTCCGGCCGCGAACGCACCGGCGGAGGATGGCGCACCCGAGCGGTCTGTCACGGGCCGTGCGTTGGCGCCGATCTTCAGGTGGAAGTCTTGGCGTGGGGACCGTGACGCGAACCGGAACTGGCCGTCCAAGTTGGACCGGGCCGGGTTCGACGGTGGCGGCTGGCCGTGGCGTCCCGTCGAGCGGGACCCGTCGCGAGCAGTCACCAGGGAGCAGACAACAATCGACTACGACTCGGAGACGTTCTAGCGTGGCAGAGGTACCCCGTCATCGGCGGGAAGGGTGTGCGCTAGCGCACACCAGCCCTATCAGCGAACGGGAGAAGCCGTGATTTGTCTTTCCTCCGCAAGTGCCTGGTTGGCTTGTTTGTCGTCGCCGTCCTGACGGGCTGCGGCAACGGCCCCGACATCGTCGCCACCGACGCGACAACGACAACGGCAGGTGAGGCGCCCATGACCACGACGACAGTCGACCCGACACTCGAACAACGGCGCCTCATGGCGGGCTTGGAGTTCGCGGCTACGGTCGCGGCGTTCGCCGACGCGGTGGGTGTCCACCGGGGGGGCGCGCGCGATGTCCACCCCGAGGTCGAGGGCCATGTGGACCCCCGGTCTCACGGGCCCACCGCGTCGGCGACACTCGATCCGCTAGCGCCCTGTGGTGGCGATCTCCCGCCGTGTTCGGTTGCGCATGACGAATCGGGCGGGTCGTACACGGCGTTCAACGCGACCGGTTGCGACGGTCGCGGGTGCTACGGGAAGTGGCAGTTCTCGGGGGAGTGGGCGTGCAAGCTCGGCCTCCCTTGCGACCTTTCGACCGCGACGCCGGAACAGCAAGACGCGGCGGCGCGCACGCTATGGGCTGGTGGGGCCGGCTGCTCAAACTGGGCTGCTTGTGGGAACCAGGATGACTGATCGTCTCGTCGATGTCCGAAGGGGGACCAAGGTGTGCCACGTCTGGCGTCCGAAGCACCCGACCCGATTCGGCGCGCATCGCAACGGAGCGACGGTTGTCGTGTCGTTGCGGTGGCTGATGGTGAGGGTGATGTGGTGATGTGGTGATGTGGAGCGACCCACTCACGACGGTCCCGCGCATTGACGCCGTAGGGCCGGCGCAACGGATGACCGACTTCGCTGCCGAACTCGTGGACCCGATGGTGTGTCGTACGCCGGAGCACGGAGTGCCTGGCCGTGCTCATTGTGCGGCGTGCTGCGGCGGTACGGGGCTTGTCGTCACGTGCGACGCCGACCAGGCGATCGCGACCGCGGCGGCCGCGCTGAATCATGCGGCCAGTCTCCTACTCCCACTCGCGACGGAGGTGCCTGATGTGCCTTGACATCTTCGACGAGGAGCCGACACTGCTCCTCGACTCCGGAACCCGTCGCGCCCGCAAGGAGCACCGCTGCGGCGAGTGCCGACGCACGATCGGCAAGGGGGAGCGGTACCAGTTCTGGGTGACGGTCGCACCGGACATCGAGACGGAGAAGATGTGCGCGCATTGCTGGGCGACCATCGACGTTGGCGCGGTCATGGCCGGCTGTCCGACCTCCTGGTATTGGGGCCGCGTCTTCGACATGGACCCGGACGGCGGCGGTTTCCTCGGCGACATCTCGGTCAATCATGAACTCACGCCGAGGCAGAGAGCATGGGTGCGGCTGTGCTGTTACCGCGGCGGCGTCCGCAAGTGGCGCGACCCGAGCGGCGGTTTGTACCCGGTGCCGGTGGCAGCATGATGTGCCGGTGCGGTCACCCGGCGGAGATGCACGGCCCGGACGGGTGTCACAAGATGGTCGTGAATGTCGACGACCTTTCCGCGGCGTACACGGCCACGTCCACGATTGAGCGTTGCCAATGCACCATGTCCGGGACGCTGGCAGCGGTCGATATGGGGGATGGGCAGAGTCCGTACCGTCTGGCGGACGTACAGCCGAGGACGACGTGAGCAATCTCGGTGGGGCGCCCCGCTCGAAGTGCCGGACGTGCCGGGCGCCGATTGTGTGGGCAGAGACAACGACCGGAAAGAAGATGCCTCTCGACCCGGCCCCGGTTGTCGGCGGGAATGTGGTACCGACGTCGCTGGTGGCGGCGTCAGGGTCCGGGGAGACGCCGGTTGTGCGGGTGCTGCGTGGCGCGGAGCAACATGTTGGGGCGACGTGGCAGTCCCATTTCGTGTCGTGCCCTGACGCCGGGCAGCATCGTCGGTGAGGCGCGTGTCGGCGAAGCGGGCGGCAAGGGCGGCTGAACGGCGGGCGGTTGTGGCTGCCGTGATGGAGCGTGACGGGTGGCGTTGCCAGGCCGCCGAGCTGGTCCCTTCGGTGCGGTGCGGTGGCCCGCTCGACGCTCACGAGGTGTTGTCGCGCGGGCGGGGCGGCTCCATCTACGACGCGGCGAACATTGTCAGCATCTGCCGCATGCACCACCGTTGGGTCGGCGAACATCCGGACGCGGCGAACGCGTTGGGGTTGTGGCACCACTCGTGGGGAAGCTAACTGGGGTGTAGTGTCATCGCATGGCGCCGACACTGGAACGTCCCGTGAACCGGGCAGCAGAAGCCGACCTCGTGAAAGCGGCGGCCGTGTCGGCGGACATGAAACGTCTCGTCCTGGAGTTGGCCGAGTTGGGTCGTCGGCGCCGACGGCTGTGGCTCCGGGCGTATGAGGCGGACGGTTCGTTCGTGTCGCGTCCGCGGATGGCGGCGGCGTGCAAGGTGTCGGTCGGGATGGTCGATAAGGAGTTGGCCGCGGCCCGGAGGGAACGAGGATGACGACGCCCGACGGGTTTGCCGGTACGGAACTGTGGCCGATTGATGATCTGCAACCACATCCGGACAACCCGAACGAGGGGGATGTCGGCGCGATCATGACGATGATCGCGACGGACGGCTGGCATGGTTCGGTGTTGTGTCAGGCGCCGAAGGGCCGACGGAAACGTCCGAGGATCGTCGCCGGGCATACCCGCTGGGCGGCGTTGCGTGCACTTCAGGATGATGGCCTGACCATCGATCTCGGCGACGGCGAACGCCTGTGGCCGTATGCGGAACTGGCCGGCCGGGTGGAGTTGCCGCCGGCAGGGCAGGTGCCGGTCGAGTTGCGGTCGTTGTCGGATCTGGTCGCAGCCCGGAAACTCGTGTCGGATAATCAGGCGTCGCGTCTCGCTACGACCGATGAGGCGGCGCTGGCTGCCGTGTTGCAACGGTTGCGTGAGGAGGACCGGCTGCTCGGTACCGGGTTCGACGACGACGACCTGTCAGACCTCGTCGGACGCCTCCGCGATCTCGACGCTGCGCCTATTCCGCCCGACGAGTTCCCTGATGTGACGGAACTAGCAACAGAACATAGATGCCCGTCGTGCGGTTACGAATGGTCCGGTTCGTCGCGCGCCGGCGCACAACCGGCGGCCGATAACGACGAATGACCAAACCGCCGTATCGGGTCCCGTCAATGGCCGAGATAGCGGCGGTGCGTGGCACCAACGGCTATAGCGTCGTGTCGACGTTCTCTGGTTGCGGCGGTTCGTCCCTCGGGTTTGAGATGGCCGGCTACGAGATCCGGTGGGCCTCAGAGTTCATCTCGGCGGCGCGCACCATGTACCGGGCGAATCATCCGGGGGTACCGGTCGACGAGCGCGACATTCATGAGGTGGACGCTGCCGACATTTTGGGCGCCATTGGACTTGGTGTCGGGGAACTTGACGTGTTCGAGGGGTCGCCTCCATGCGCCTCATTCTCGACGTCGGGTAGCCGGGCGGCCGGGTGGGGGAAGGCCAAGAAATACGGTGACGGCAAACGTCAGGTCGACGACGATCTGTTCTTCGAGTTCGCGCGCCTGGTTGACGGGCTCCGCCCGCGCGTCTTCGTGGCGGAGAACGTCGCGGGTCTGGTCGCGGGTGTGGCGAAGGGGTATATGAAGCGGATCGTTGCGGCCTTGCGCGCTCCGGGCTATCGGGTGGAGGCACGGTTGCTGGATGCGCAGTGGCTTGGGGTGCCGCAGCGCCGACGTCGAGTGATCATCATCGGCGTGCGGGATGATCTAGCAGCCGTCCCATCGTTTCCTCGGCCTTGGGGCTACCGTTACTCGCTGAACGATGCGCTTGGGTTCGCAGTGTCCGCGGCCTGCGACCCACGGGGGGGCTTTGCCGTCCAGCGGATCGATGGCCGGGAACCCGTAGGAACAATCACGGCCGAAGCGTCACAGTGGATGCTGTCCGACGGCCAACGTTGTGCATCCACGCACGATCCCGAAACGGGTGACGACCTCAGGCTAAGCGGGTACGCGATTCGCAGTGCCCATCGGCACCGGATAGTGCATGCCGACCAGATGCGGCGGTTCACCCTCGGGCAACTGCGACGCTTATGCGGATTCCCCGACGATTACGTGCTGTCTGGAAGTTACAGCCAACGGTGGGCACGGCTCGGCCTTGCGGTCCCGCCCGTGATGATGCGCGCGGTCGCCGAAACAATCCGACATGACATCCTTGACCGGTGCGAGCGATGACCCGGATACCGGCGCGCTTGACGTTCGGCCGGTCCTGATGGCCGCCCGCGTGCCACGCAAACCGCCGGAGGAACTAACCGACGAGGTACGACGCGGCGTCGTGAATCGTATCGGCATGATGTTGTCGTTAGCCGAAGCGGCGCGGGCTGAAGGTATCCCGGTGCGGGCGTTGCGCGGCTGGCGGGCACGAGGCCGCGAGTATGCCGAACATCTTGAGCATGGCGGCGGACGACGTGCCGCAGACGAGCGATACCTGAAGTTTTGGCTCGACACGGAGTCGGCGCGTGAGCTGTTGAAACGGCGGGCGTTGGGTGCCGTGACGTCGGCGTTGGACTCCGACAATGAGAAGACGCGACTTGACGCGGCAAAGTTTGTGCTCGAGCGCGGCTGGCCGGACGAGTGGGGCCGTGCCGTCCGCGTCGACGTGTCCGGCCGCCCCGACGACGCGGACGCCGCGCAGGATGGCGAGGAGGCACAGCGGGTGGAGGCGTTGCGGCTGCTGGATGAGTTGGCACCGCGCCGCAAGAAGTCCGCCGGCGGTGGGTGACCTCACCCGGTATTCCGTAGCCCGCATCCGTCACGCGATCGAGACTGCACCGGTGTCGGAACTGCCGGGTCTTGTCGCGCTCCTCCGTTCCGAACTGGCCGACATTGACGGTCTCGACGTCGAAACAATGCGGGCCGATCCGGCGTCAATGGCCGCGTATGTGACGAAGGGAAAGTTTCGGCGTTGGCCGTACGTCCGGCTCCTCTCCGACAAGTTCGTCGCTGCACATGCGGGGACAGCGAAACGGCAGGTCTGGACGCTCCCAGCCCGCTACGGGAAAAGCAGCCTGGCATCGCGGTGGGGTCTGATCTGGCTCCTCGACCGGGCACCAGAATCGCAGTCGATCCTCGTGTCCTACGGCGACACCCTCGCGTCAGAACATGCCGTCTTCGTCCGCGACGCCCTCGAGCAGAACCCGGGCCTGTTCCGCGTGAAGCTCCGACAGGACCGCCGACGTGTCGACAGGTTCGTGACCGAGGAAGGCGGCGGCGTCCTCGCAGCCGGGGTCGGATCAGGGATCACCGGGTTCGGTGCGGGCGGCGGTGGCGGTGTCGTGTTCGACGACCCGCACAAGAACTGGCAGGAAGCCCACTCGGCCGCGAAGCGCGATTACATCTGGCGCCAGTTTCTGTCGGTGGTCACGACCCGACTCGACGACGAGGCCGCATGGATAATCGTTGTCATGACACGCTGGCATGAGGACGACCTCGCCGGGCGTCTCGCACGCATCGAGGACGAGACGCAAGAACCGTGGGAGCTGGTGCGCCTCCCCGCGATTGCGGAAGCGCACGACCCGAACTCGCACGACCCGTCCTTGCGTCTCCCGGACCCGTTGGGCCGTCAGCTAGGGCAGGTGCTGGAGCCAGAAAGGTTCAGCGAGCGGGAGGTGCTGTCGCGACGGGCGACACTCGGATCGTATCTGGCGGCGTCGATGGAGCAGCAAAGGCCGGCGCCGGAGGAGGGCGGGGAGATCAAACGGGATTGGTGGCGGTGGGAGTCGTCGATGCCAACGTCAGGTGACGAGTGGATCGCATCGTGGGACATGAAGATGACGGAACGCGACACTGGTAGCTATGTGGTCGGGCAGGCATGGTCGCGGTCGGCGTCAGATTTCTATTGCCACGCACAGCTACGGGGCCGCTGGAACTTTGCGACGGTCCGTTGCGCCATAGCGTTGCTCGCTGTCCGGTTCCCGCAGGCGAGCACACATTGCATCGAGTCGACGGGGAACGGCCCGGAGGTCATGGCCGCGCTCCGTGCCGCGGACGCCAAATATCAGGTGTCCGATGATGTCGCCGGCACGCTCGGCATGTCCGCCGACGAACGCGAACAGGTCGAGGCCCTCATGCGCCGGGGCGTCCCGGGGATTCTGCCGGTGACACCGCGGGGAAACAAGGTGGCGCGTATCCGTGCCGTGTCGGCGTACATCGAGGCAGGGAACGTCCACCTTCCCGACGGCGCCGATTGGGCGGCCGGGCTCGTCGACGAGCACAGCGCATTCCCAAACGGGGCGTTCGACGACCAGGTCGACGCGTTGTCTCAGGCGCTCGCGGTCCTGTCGGGCCGGTTGAAGCGGGTGGGGGCTGTTGCGCCGCGTGGGGACGCGCAACCGTCACACTGGCGGCAGGCGTAACCAGCGCGGCAGGTACTTACCGAGTTCCCGGCCCAGATCCGCGACGTACTCGCCCAGGAGCGCCCGGTGGTAGAAGGAGGACCCTCGGATGGCCTTTAGTTGCTGCTCGTCGAGCTTGTCGCATTCGTCGTCGTCGAGCAGGCCGATCCATTCGAGTGTCCGCCACAATGCTCGGTGCTCGGCCCTGTCCATTGGCGTCATGGGTGGCATCTCGTTTCTGTTTGTGCGCTGGCGCGCGTCGGACAATCAGGCAGGCCGGGGTCGTCGAGGCCGAACACGACGATGACGGCGAGGATGGTGGCGAGGGTGAGGATGAGCCACCGGGTGCGGCGCCATGTCTCCGCCCAGTCCGCGCTGAACGTCGGGCTGGCGCAGATGGGGCAGTCGCGACGGCCGGTCCATCCGTACGGGCAGGTCATGCGACCGCTCGCTTACGTCGTGCGGCCCGGCTCGCTTTGTGTGTCTCTGCCCGTCGGATGGTGCGGCACGGGCCGCAAAGACGGCAGCGGGCTTCGATGTCGGTCCCGCAACCGGGGCACTGCCGGTCGTGTCGCCGTTCGTGGGGTTCGAGCCCGCCCCATATTCCGTCGCGGATGTTGTGCCGTGCCGCGTAGCCGAGACATTCGGCGGCGACGGGGCACCGGCCGCATAGTGCGAGTGCGGCGTCTGCGGTGGCCCCATGGGCGGGGAAGAATGGCGTCGGGCCGGTGCCTTTGCATGCGGCCTGTGCAACCCATGCGTTGCTCATGGTGCGTCACTGTCGACGAGGCGGCAACCGACGATGTCGACGAGGCGGCAACCGACGATGTCGACGAGGCGGCAACCGACGATGTCGTCGAGGTAGGCGCCGTGGATCACGTTCGCGATGTAGGCGGGATCGGATAGTCCGCCAACGTTGTAGGACCGGCAGACGGCAACGGCGGCTCGGGTTACCCATCGGGGCCACTGGTCGGCGTATTGGGCGGGGCCTGCGAGCCGGGTGCGGAACTTGTCGACGGTGAGCCCGGTCACGGCGCATGGTCCGTGCCAGGGCTGGGCGGTGATGTCTTCAGGGGTGGGGTATGCCATCGTTGTCGTCTCCTTCTCGTCGCTCATTGGGGTGCTCCTTGGTCGAGTGCGGTGCAGTCGAGGTGACGGCGGGCACGGGTGCAGGCGACATACCGGAGCCGCAACTCCGAAGGTGTCGGCGCCGCCGGCTCCTCGTCGCCCTTCGTTTCGCGCACGAAGTCGGAGGCGAGCCGGACCCGGTCCCACTCGCGGCCCTTCGCCTTGTGGGCGGTGCTCACGATGAGGTCGGCGGCGGCTTCGGTCGGCATGTTCCCCAGCGCACGGACAATCACAGGGGCCGTGTACCGTTCGACGAGCCGGACCATCAACGCCAGTTCGTCGCCCAGTTCGTCTTGCTCGACGTACGCGACCACCTGGGGCCACGAGTCGAAGCAGGCCAGCTCCGGGTGCTGCGTGGACCGGCCGGCCTGGAGGTCCGCGGCGGCTTCGGCGAACCGGACAACTTCGGCTCCGCCGCCGACGAGGTGCGCGGCGACGCCCTGCTCCTGGGCGAGCAAGATCGCGTCGACTGCACAAGCGTTTGTCCGGGTGAGGATCGCGTCAACGGCGGGTGCGTCACCGACAGTCGAGTCGATGGTGTCGAGGCCCCGCACGCGCAGGTCGGCGTCGAGGTCGGCGAGGATGCCGTTCGCCTGGTCCGCGATGGCCGGACCGAACCGGAACGAGAGCGTGAGTTGCGCGGTCGCGAGCCCCTGTGCCTTCATCGCCGCGATGGCGTTGACGGCGCCGGTGAATTCGTAGATGGCTTGCTGAGCATCTCCGACATACACGACTTGCGCGTGTGTCTGCTCGGCGATCACCGCGGCCATCACCGGCGACGCGTCTTGCGCTTCGTCGAAGAGGATGACGTCCGCTGCGAGCGCCGGGTGGCTGAGCTGCCAGATTTTGAGGTAGTGGTCGTGACGGAACGGGAGTGTCCCGTCGGTGCGGGTGAGGTCGGCCCATGCGGCGTGGAGCGCGTCGAGCATCGCATCCTGTACCCGGTTGTTGTTGGCCCATTCGCCGGGGTCGTCGATGACGTCGATGCGGGGGAGGTGCCGGGTGCCGGGTGCCGCGTCTGCGGTCTGGCAGTAGCGGCCGATGCCGACCATGACGTACCCGGCGAGGTATCCGGCGCCCAGTGTCCTGTCTCCGAGGCGGAGGGGCCGGATGTCGAGGCGGCGGGCGATCTGGTCGGAGCGCATCCGCCCGGACTTGAGACGCTTGGCGTAGGCGCGGCCGACGGCGGCGAAGGCGAGGGAGTGTGCCGTGTTGGCTCGCACGTTGGAGGGCATCGACCCGGCAACATCGGACACGATCGACTTGTTGAACGCGACGTACTGGATTCTCTTGTCGGGGGTGGCGTGGGCGAGCATGCGGAGCACAGCAGTTTTTCCCGTGCCGGCCCCGGCCTCGATGACCATGCTGGCGCCGGTGCGGTAGAGGTCGATGCATGTTTGCTGTTCGTCGGTGGGTTCGTACCCGGCCGGTCCGGCGGGTGCGTGCCCGCAGTCGCCGTTGGTGTGGGTGACGGTCCAGCGGCCGTCGACCTTGGCGCCGAGGGTGCCGGTCTCGGCGGCGACGGTCTGGCCGCAGTCGGTGCAGCTGCCGGGGTAGGTGTTCGTCCGGGTCGCCATGGTCAGCAGCAGTCGTGGCAGAAGTCGGGCGAGTCGGACCATGTCTGGATCGGTCCGCCGCAGTCGGCACACGCACGCAGCCCACTGGCGCGGGTCTGTCCGGCGAGCCGCCGTTCCGGCGTCGTGCTGGTCGGGGCGAGGTATCCGTAACGGACCTGCACGCCGTCCTGGGTCCAGGCCTTGCCCGTGCGCACGAT
>Ga0163150_10010012_pt1 | contig 10346 bp, 5 predicted proteins | sample OliLakLV19P2IB_FD_148628 | JGI IMG/M metagenome (GOLD analysis project Ga0163150, IMG submission 148628) | Freshwater microbial mat bacterial communities from Lake Vanda, McMurdo Dry Valleys, Antarctica - Oligotrophic Lake LV.19.P2.IB | ecosystem: Environmental > Aquatic > Freshwater > Lake >...
CATAGAAAACGCTCGAGCTCCTGTGCAACGCGCAAGCAAGCCGCCCGCTCCCGCAACCGAGGTCGACGATTCGCATGCCATCGGCGAGCCCCGCTGCCTTGACGATTTCGGCCTCCATCTGGCCGAAGATGGCGAAGTCGCCGCCACCGACGGCGAGCGCCATTGCCTCGTCAATGGGGTGTTCGGCCACCAGGCGTTGGATCAGCCTCTCGTAGTCTTCGACGAAATGGAATTGAGCCATGTGCATATGATACTTGCGCCCAAATGCGCCACGTCAGGAACAGAATTCCCCGATTCTCCGGGAATATCCCTCACGGGCGAAAGCCGCTTTAGTGTACGGATAGCGGGAAAATTCCAATGCACCTAACGGGTGCAAATACTTTGACAGGGTATGTGTTGTGCAAGGCCACTATCAACCATTGAAAGGTCGATTAAGAAGCCCCGAAGGCGGGCTTCTTGTCGTACAAGTCTTAGCAAGCGCTCCCTTTTTAGCGGAGGCTAGCAGCCGCAGCGCGTGCCCGCTGAAGACTAGTAAGCACTTCAACCTCTGGCGATTTCTCGACTGGATTTGAAAAGTGCACACTCGCGGCTGCAATTTCGTCCCGGTCCTGAATCATTTGGTCGCTTATTCCTCGCGCGACCTTTGCAGGAGACCGGCTGCCATTTACCGCATAGCAGCGACTAAGATTTAGTGTGCCCGGTGGAACAATCTGGTAATAGCACCCGGAGATGTGATTTAGATCTGAAAATGTGTATGTGAAAAAGCGATCCAGAATAATGGACGAATCGTAAACGACCCACATTCCTAGCGAACTATCGTAGCCGCCCACCACCGCCTCGTTGAATTCATCCCGCCCAAAGGCGACGAAATCGCCTGCTCTCGCAGTGGAGGCCTGAACAGAGGAGAAAGCGTAGGCGTTCATGAAGGCGGGCGGCGTTCCAATGATGTACGAGAACGACCACGTTCCACCCAGGAGCCGCTCAGTCTTCGACTGATTGTTTTCTACAAAAGGGGCAGGACCCAGCTTGACCTCGAATAGCACCTCCCCCGAGGATGGAGAGCTGCTAGTCGTGCTAGTAGTCACGCCCGGAATGCTTGGCGTAACACTAAACGTGTATGCGCCGGGGGACAGGCTGGCGGTTGCGCACGCATCTCGTTCACTAGCCGGTATGCCAAGGGATTGATAGTACGAGAAGACAGGCGCACTGGTCGAATTAGACGCCGTGCATCCATTGAAACCAGCTCGTCCATTTAAATCATGAGCTATGTCTTCATTCTGACTATTGAAAATGCGGACTCTAGGGGCATCCATAAAACCAGGAGTCACACCGAGCGCACCTAAAGAATTACCCCGCACCAATAGATAAACAGCGCTCGAATGTGCCAGCTCAAAACCACCGAAAAGAGTCGCACTTGGCGTTACGGTTGCTCGCGCTCCGATTGTTTGGGTACTGGCGGACTTGGCGCCAACGGAACCGTTGGGGCCAAAATAGGAAACGTCACCGGCACCGTCCAATGACTCGGCCGTACAGATTTGAGAAAGTGATCCCAAACTAAGCAGGCAAGCTGTGAAGGTCCGGAAGTGCAAACGCTGTGCGCGAATCATTTTTGCCCCCTATTTTAATAGTCACTTGCGCGACGGTATGGACGATTGGATCCCAGATGTCTCATCGACGGCTTATCCCGCCGCCTGTCCTCAGAACAAATGTTACACCCTCAAATAAGGCGTTTGCCAGCTCTGCCTAGACGCAGGACGCTGGCGTTAAATGCAGGCCTCCCCGCAACCATTCTTGTAGCTGATTCAGTCAACCCCGGTAAGATGCCGAGATGGTGTTTCTCCCGTCGTCTCCATTTGCGAAGGTTTGCAGCATCACCGTCGCCTTCAATCCAAACCCGGAGCGCCTCGCGGAGCAGGTGCGCGCGCTTCAGGCGGAGGTCGGCGAAATTGTCGTGATCGACAATGGGTCGGATGCCGCCGTCGCGAAGCTGCCGCAGCTCGCCGGGCTGCCAATGCGAGTCATCGCTCTGCCGGACAATCGCGGAGTTGCTTACGGCTTCAATGCGGGAATCGCAGCTGCCCGCGAACGCGGCGCCGATTTTGTGCTTCTCCTCGACGATGACAGCGTGCCCGTCTCCGGAATGGTCGAGGAATTGCTTGCCGCCTGCCGCGGCCGGGAGTTGATCGAAGGAGGTTCGCCGGTCGCGGCGGTCGGCCCACGCATCCAGGATGTGCGCGATTCTCACGACTACCCCTTTATTCGCCTCGGATGGACCCACAATCGGCACATCCGGTGCGAAGACGAGGCGAACAAGGTCATCCCCTGCGATTTCCTCATCAGCTCGGGGTCGCTTGTTCCCATGAGCGCCCTGGCGGTAGTCGGTGAATTCGACGAGGGGTTGTTCATCGACAGCGTGGACCTCGAGTGGTGTTGTCGCGCGCGCTCGCGGGGGCTTGCCCTCTATGGCGTTTGCGCCGCGCGGCTCGACCACCGCCTCGGAGACCGCAGACAGTCGGTGTTAAATACCCTCGAACTTGTAGTCCATTCCCCTGAACGCATCTACTACATGACGCGTAACCGCTTCCTGCTCTACAAGCGGCCTTACATGCCGCTCAAGTGGAAGCTCAAGGACCTGCTTCGCTGGATGGCGAAATTCACCGCCACCGTGCTGTTGATCGCACCTCGCGTTGAATATGTGCGCATGACCACGCGTGCGATTCGAGACGCGCTCATCGGCCGCTCCGGCAAGTTCGAATCGCGATGAGCACCGTGATCCAGACGCCCTGGACTCCGGGGCGGGAAGACCGCAGCTCGCTGCTGCTGATTTTCCTGCTGCCGATCATCGTCGCCTCCCCGGGCCTGCTGGGCATGACCATGGCGGATCCGCTGCTGTATCTATCGGGGCTCACCGTCGGCCTGCAACCTGGAATCCTCAAGGGCGCGCCGTACATCGATCCCAACAGTGGCTATAACACGCAGGCCCTGGGCCACCTGTCCGCATGGCTCTGGACGCAGGGCAGCGTGCCTTGGTGGAACCACTACACCGGCATCGGCCTGCCGCTCGCGGCGCAGTACCAACCCGGTTCCTTTTTCCCGCTCACGATGCTGCTGCTGCTGCCCCACGGCTTCGCGTGGATTCAGGTGTCGTTGCAGATCCTTGCAGGGCTTGGCACCTTCATGCTGCTGCGGCAACTCGGTCTTGGCCGAATGGCCTCGACCATCGGAGGCCTGCTCTATGCCTTCAACGGGACGCTGGCGTGGTTTGCCCATGCGCCCGCGGCGCCGGTCCCGTTCCTGCCCTGGATGCTGCTGGGCATCGAGCGCATCGCAATCCATGCGCGCGCCTCGCGCCCCGGCGGGTGGGCGATGCTGACCGCGGCCATGGCCATGAGCCTGCTCGCGAGTTTCCCGGAGACGGCATACCTGAGCGGGTTGTTGGCACTTGCATGGACGCTGGTGCGTGCAGTACAGCTTCCGGTCCCGGCGCGCCGAGCGTATGCACTTGCAATCGTCGCGGGTGGCCTCACCGGCATCGCCATTGCCGCGCCGCAGGTTTATTCGTTCCTCGAATACCTGCGCCACGCGGATATCGGCGAACACGGCCACCGATTCGCGCACGAATCCATGAGCCAGGTGAACATCGTGCAATCGCTCATCGCACCCTACTTCTTCGGGCCGATCCACGCGTTCCTCGATGGCAAGAACCAACCGGTGGTCTACCTGTGGAGTGGAATCGGCGGCTACGTGACGCTGGCACTCCTGGCGGCCGCCATCGCAGGCTTCTGGAGCCGGCGCGACGCATTGGGCTGGCTACTGATGGGTTGGTGCGTCCTCGCGCTGCTGCGTACTTTCGGCGTTCCAGGCATGTCGCACCTCTGGAATCTCATCCCCGGCGTTTCGCTGGCGGCGTTCTATCGCTACGCCTGCCCGTCCTGGGAGCTTGCCCTGGTGCTGCTTGCCGCGCGGGGCATCGATGCGTGGGCGCGGGATGAGCGTCCCCGCGGCGCGCGCCTTGCGGCCGGATGCACCTTCGCCGCCGGACTGGCCGTCACCGCGTACGTGGTGACAGTTCGCGCCTGGGACATGATTGATCCAACGCTGTTGTCCGGATGGGCTATCGGTTCGATGGTGGTTGCGGGACTCTGCGCCCTCACGGTGGCGATCCTCGCCGCTCGCGGTCCGCGCGCCGCTTTCGCCATCGGTGCAATGCTGGTTGCCGAGGCCATGGTGATGTTCGCCATCCCGACAATGTCCAATCCGGGCGCCGGACAGGTCGACACGCGCGCCGCGAAATTCCTGCAGGACAACCTCGGCTTCCAGCGCTTCTATACGCTCGCGCCGTTCCAGCCCAACTACGGCGCCTACTTCCGCGTGGCGTCGATCAACTACAACGTCCTGCCGAACAGCAGGAAGTGGCACAAGTGGGTGCAGGACATGCTCGACATGCAAGCTGACTCGGTGGTGTTCAACGGGCTTCGGAACGGCAGCGAAGCCATCATGCTCGCTCGCCATCGCGTCAACTACGAGGAGGTCGGCGTCAAATACGTCCTCACCTCGCGCAACTCCAATCCGTTCAGCCCAGGCGATCCGGTGAAACACGTCTACCAGGACGCCATCATGGACATCTACGAGTTGCCCGGCGCCAAGCCCTACTTCGATACCATCAAGGGCAATTGCAAGCTGCAAGCGCCGGATCGAGATCGAGTCAGCGTGGATTGCTCGGCGGCGGACCATCTCTTCCGGCGCGAGTTGTTCTTTCCCGGCTGGACGGCAACGCTCTCGGGGGCGCCGACGCCTGTCGAGGAGCATCTCGACCTGTACCAGGCAGTGAAGGTGCCGGCGGGGAAAAGCGAAATCCGCTTCGACTACGCGCCGAGCCACATCACGGGCGCGTGGCTGGTGGCGCTGCTGGGACTGGTGATTTCTATCGGTTCGCCCGCGCTCAGGCGCGCGCGACGATAGGCACCGCGTAGTCGATCGGCCAGACGACGCCGAAGTGCGGTGCGTTGTCGATGCGCACCGTCGACGAGGAAAATCCCGCCGCGGCGAGCCGACGCAGCAAATCCGGCTCCGTGAACATGCGCATCTCCAGCGTCATGCCCTCACCGCCGTGGAAGACGAGATCCTCGAAGACCTCGTGCTCGCCGTCCTTCGTGGTGTTGTGCAGGACGCGCTTGCCTCCCGCCTCCACGATCCTGAAGTCATGAAGGCGCGGAAAGTGCTCGCGTGTCTCACCGGTTTTATCGAACGGCACCGTGAAGAGAAAAATTCCGCCCGGCTTCAACAACCGGCGCGTGTTCTCGAAGGCGCGGTCGAGCAGGAAACCGGGAATGTGTTCGAACACATCGCTGGAGATGATGAAGTCATAGGTGCCGAAGCGATCCTCGGGCACGTTTGCGATGTCGAGCTTCGGCTCCACGTGATAGAAAGTGTTCACGTAATCGAACTTGGTTGCCAGCGGGAGCGCGTAGCCATCCCAGTCGCTCATGCCGATGCCGCGGATGTGCTTGTCGACCGGGAAAGCCGGCAACGCGCGCGGACTGCCGAAGAGCTCAGCACCCAACGCCAACATGAGCGAGCGCATGCGCAAGCTCGAGTGGCAGTGCGCGCAACTCTGGAATTCCCGATTCTCCGCATGGTTCCGGAGCACGCCCTGGTTGCGGCATCCACACAGGTTGCAGAGGAAGTCGACGCGCTCCGTGCTCACGCGGCGGGCGGCGGGCTGAACGTCACGTGGGTGCGACCGGTGGCGGGGTCGCGCCGCACGATGCGCCGGCGCAGGTCGAAGCCCACGTTGAGCGGCTGCTTCACCGGCCAGTGCGTGTGGTTGTTGGAGAAGCCCGGGTTGTAGAACGGATCTCCCACCGCCAGCACTTCGCGCCACTTGAGTCGGAAGAGCGCGGAATCCTTGGGGTGCGGGTCGACCTTGCTGGTGCCGCGCGTGTACGACTCATGGTGCACCAGGCGCGCGTGCGGCGACATGATGACGCGAAAGCCCTGCTGGCCCACGCGCAGGCATAGGTCCACGTCGCCAAAACCCACGGCGATCGATTCGTCGAAACCACGCACCTCACGGAACGCATCGGCGCGGATCAGCAGCAACGCCGCCGTGACGGCCGAGACCTCGCGGTTCACACGCATCAATTCCGGTTCGATCGGCTGGTCAGGGAATTGCACCCACTTGCCGTAGTGTTCCGCCGCGCCGTACATGCCGACGCAGACGCCGGCGTGCTGCAGGTGCTTGCGGTCCGGGTAGAACAACATGGCGCCGACGATGCCGACATCAGGCTGCTGCCCCACTTCCAGCATGCGCTCGAGCCATCCGGGCGCGATCGCCTCGATGTCGTTGTTGCAGAAGAGGTAGTGCGAATACCCCGTGCCCACCTCCTTCGCCGCGAAGTTGTTGATCGCGGAGAAGTTGAACACTCCCGAGTACCTCAGGATCTTCACCGAATCCGCGATGCTGAGGAAATACTCGCGTGTCGCGGGCTCCGTGGAATCGTGATCCACCACGACGATGTCGTAGGCGACAGAAGGCCCGATGGTGGCGCGCAGGCTGTCGATGCACTGCTTGAGCAGCTCGCCATGGTCCTTGGTCGGAATGATGATCGCGACCTTGAGGTCGGCACGCAACGGGTAACGCGCCTCGAACAGGTTGAAGCTCTCGCCATCGGTCACCTCGCCCTCGACATGCGAGCGCCCGAGGTGTCGCTGCAGCACGCCGCGAGAAGCCACCATCACATCCTCCCGCTTGCTCGATCCGGAGGATGTCCCCTGGATGCGCCAGCGATAGAGGATCTCGGGGATGTGGACGATTGTCTTCGCGCGCTCGGCCGCGCGGAGGATGAGGTCGTAGTCCTGCGAGATCTTGAGGTCCTCGTTGAAACCACCGACTTCGCGGATGAGTGACGAGCGGAACGCCACCAGGTGCACGATGTAAGGGTGCGAGCGCAGGTGCTCCAACGAAAACGCCGGCCGATAGGCGTAGCGACGGGCGGTGGCGCCGTCAGGCGTGGTGAGCACCTCGTCGGAATAGATGAAGTCGGCATTGTCTTCCATGCCCGCCTGCGCTACACGGAAGAGCGCCTGTTCCTCCAGCGTGTCGTCGTGATCGAGCAGCGCGACCCAGTCGCCCGTCGCCATGGCGAGTGCGCGATTCGAGGCACGAGCCACGCCGCCGTTTTCGGCGGCAAAACTCACGTTGATGCGGCCATCGAGCTTGGCGTAGCGCTCGAGTACCGTGCGCACATGCGGTAGCGGCGAAGCGTCATCCGCGATGCAGAGCTCCCAGTCGCTGTAGAGCTGTGAACGCACCGACTCGATCATCTCGACCAGCGAGTCCTCGCGCGTGTTGTACGTGGGCACCAGCACGGAGACCAGCGGGCGCACCGGCATCTTTGCAATCGCCTCGATGACCTTCGGTCGCACGTCGCGCACGAAAGTCTCGCGGTAGTCCGTCCACAGGTCGTGGCGCGCCGGCTCCTCATTCTTGAGGCCCACCAGCACCTTCTTCACCTCATTCCAGCCGCCCTTTGCGTTCGCCTCGCGCACCTTATCCAGGCGCTCGTTCATCGCGCCCGGCTTGGCCAGCAGCCAGGCCGTGACCTGCGATCCCGTGGAGAGCTTGCGGCCCAGATAGCCCAATGCGCGGATCGGCCTTGCGATCCGCCAGCTGGTGGACGCATACAGGTCGTCGATACGCTGGCGCTGCACCTCGGCATGGCGTGTTGAGTGTTCGAGCGCGTCCGTGAGCTCATGGATACGGAGGTCCTTCTCGATCACGGTCGCGTTCAGCGCGGCCTGCAACTCGTTCACCTGCCCCGCCAATCTGTTCAGGCCCGTGTCGAGCGCGTTGCGCTCGTGGGCGAAGTGTTCGGCGCCGCGCCGCGAGGCCTCCTCGGTGCGCATGCGCGCCTCGTTTATCAGCGACATCTGCAGGTGCGTGCTCCTCACCTGCTTCCACATTCCCGAAAGCGTCACCGCCTGCGCGGCCAGGCCTTCTTCCGGTGTTGCGTTGGCATCGGCCATGCGAGTCTCAACAACAGGCGGCAGGATCGCACGCGATCCGGCGAGCGGCGCCGCACGGTGGTATTGCTGCACCATCTCCACGTCGCTCAACGGCTTCCAGCCAGCAATCGTGGCACGCACTTTCGCGAGTGTCTTGCGATCCAGGTCGATGCCTTCGATCGCTTTCGCCATCGAGCGCGCATCGGGCTCGAACAGGTAGCCGTTCTCGCGGTCGTGGATGCGCTCGGCCAAAGCCCCGACGCGAGAAGCCGCAACGGGCACGCCGAGCATCCACAGCTCCGAGAGCGCATAACTGAAGGTCTCCGGCACGATGCTCATCAACACGCCGATATGCGGATTGATGTTGGCGACATGGCCCGGCAGCTCGTCGAACTCGTAGTGGCTCACGAGATGCACGTGCTCCTTGTAGCGGAACATTTCGCCCACTTCGCGCGCGCCTACCAGGAACACTTCCGCGAATCGCGTGAGGTCCGCAAGGGCGCCCTGCAGCAGCTCCAGCCCCTTGGCCTCCGAGAGCTGGCCAAAGATCATCACTCGCAGGCGATCTTCAGCCGCCGGCTCCGGCGCCGGCTTGCGCACCAGCGGATCGCCATAGCCGTGCGGGATCAGCACGAAGCGAACCTTCTCGAAGCGCGCATCGAGGAGGGTGAGGTTCTCCTGCACCGAGCGGCTCGGCACCACCATCGTGACGTTCGGCTTGGCCACCAGCGCCATGAAACGCGCGCGCACCGCGCTGCGCTCCGGCGGCAGGAAATCGAAGAACGGGTTGAATCGCGGGTTGCCGGCATGGCACTGCGCGATGCGCTTGTCGTCGCAGGTGCGGCAGATGCCGTCGAAATGGATGTTGATCGCCGGGCACCACGGGTAGTAGTCGTGGTTGACCACCAGCGTCGCCAGGCCCGTCTCCAGCAGTTCGAGCGAGTGCCCGATAAACGAGGAAATCAGCATCACCTCGACACGATGCTCGCGCACGATCTCGTCCAGCGCCGCGCGGTATTCCGGGTGGCTCACGACCGTCGCGATGATGGGCTGGCTGAAGGTCCAGGCCTTGATCGGCTGCTCGTCCCACGCGTTGGCGTAGAGCGCCAGGCCGCGGCCGGCGTTGGTGTCGGTGGTGAAGGAGCGCAGTACCAGGTTGGCACGCTCGGCATCCGCACGGCCGAAGTCGCGCAGCCACTTGGCGCTGCCGCCGCCCAGGTCGTGGATCACGTGCAGCTGCACCGGCCGCGCGCTCGTGGTTGCTTGCGTCATTTGCCCGTGATTTTACCGGACAATGCAATAATTCCTGCCCGTGCCCCAGACCCTCGATATCGTCGTACCGGTGTACCGCGGCGAAGCCGAGACCCGGGCCTGCCTGCAGAGCGTTTTGGCGAGCGCGAATCGGCGCCCGGTCGAGGTCGTGGTGATCGACGACGCCAGCCCCGAACCCGCGATTTCCGCCTGGCTCCAGGCCCTGGCCGCCGAAAGGAAAATCACCCTCATCACCCATCCCGAAAACCTGGGCTTCGTTGCCGGAGTGAACGCGGGCATGGCCCTGCACCCCGGCCGTGACGTGATCCTGCTCAACAGCGACACGGAAGTGGCCCCGGGCTGGGTGGACCGGATCGGGGCGCATTTCGAGCGCGATCCCACCATCGGCACCCTCACGCCCTTCTCCAACAACGCCACCATTTGCAGCTATCCGAAGACCCTGGCTCCCAATGCCATCCCGCCGGGCGAAACCACAGCCACGCTCGACCGCGCCTTCGCCGCCGCCAATGCCGGGCGCAATGTCGATTTGCCAACGGGCGTGGGCTTCTGCATGGCGATTTCGCGCAAGTGCCTGGATCGCGTGGGCCTCTTCGACCTCGAGCGCTACGGCGCGGGTTATGGCGAGGAAGTGGACTTCTGCATGCGCGCCGCCCGGGCGGGATTCCGCAACGTGCTCGCCGGCGACGTCTTCGTGCGGCACGTGGGCGAGATTTCCTTCGGCGCCTCCGGGGCGGAGCGCCGCGAGCGCGCCCAGGCGATGGTCGATTCGCTCTACCCGGAGTTCCAGCAGCAGCTGGCTGCTTTCATCCCCGCCGATCCCCCGCGCATGCTGCGCCGGCGCGCCGACCTGCAGCGGCTGCGGGGGCACCGCGATGCGCTGGCCATGGCCGACGACAACGGCTATACGCGCCTGGCATGGACCCATCCGGGCGAGGACTTCGTGCTCTGGCTGGAAAGCGCCCGGGATGCCGGCAAGCTCACCAATCTGCTGGTCTGGCTCGATTCCGGCGCCGGCCCGGTGCCTGGGCTCGAATCGCGCTGGCTCGCCGTCCCCACCGCCCCCCCAG
>Ga0163150_10010013_pt1 | contig 10345 bp, 8 predicted proteins | sample OliLakLV19P2IB_FD_148628 | JGI IMG/M metagenome (GOLD analysis project Ga0163150, IMG submission 148628) | Freshwater microbial mat bacterial communities from Lake Vanda, McMurdo Dry Valleys, Antarctica - Oligotrophic Lake LV.19.P2.IB | ecosystem: Environmental > Aquatic > Freshwater > Lake >...
TTGCGCGATCATGGCTAATGGTCCGGGAACTGTCGTTTCATCTCACGCCACGTCAATTTGGAATTGCGCCGACAGGAATGTTCAGTCTGAAAGTGTCGTTCGGCTAACCGGCTATTGATGGAACATTACAAAACAATCCGGATCCGGGGCGCACGGCAGAACAATCTGAAAGCGATTGATCTGGACATCCCCCATCGGCAGTGGCTGACGATTTGCGGGCGAAGTGGCAGTGGCAAATCGAGTTTGGCAGTCCAGACGCTGTATGCCGAAGGGCAACGGCGTTTCGTGGAAAGTTTTTCGCCCTACACACGGCAATTCCTCGATCAGGCGGAAAAACCCCACGCCGATTCGATCGATTCGGTTCCGGCAGCAGTCCTGGTTAATCCGGTCCAGTCCAGGTTTGGCCGGCGGGCAAGTATTGCTTCCGTGTCAGGGATTCGGGTCCTGCTGCAACTGCTGTACGCCCGGATGGCCACTGTAATTTGTCCCGACTGCGATCTGACGGTGGACGTTGATCATCCCCAGGGAGTCAGCGACCGGCTCAAAGGAATGCCGGACAATTCCCGATTCATGATTGGTTTCAGTGTTTTCGATTGGTGGGGAAGTGACCGGACCGGGGACATCGAAACGAATCGCGAAATAGCCAGGTCGGTTCGTGAACTTGGATTTGCCCGGCTGGTGTCTGGAACCAGGACGGTTGAAGTTGCCTCGTCGGGATTTACTCCCCAACTGTTTTCGAATCCGGATTGCCTGGTGATCATCGACCGGCTTGTTGCCGGCAAGTCCACGACAGACCGTGTCAGGGAATCGCTGGAGACGGCCATGCGATTGGGAAATGGGCGCTGTGCAATCTGGTTGCAACAGGACCTGGCCGGTTTCCAGGGGAGTTCCGTGGAACTGGATGACGGAAGCTGGATTAGGGTCTGGTTGAGTCGCCGCCGACAGTGCCGCAATTGTTCCAGGAGGTTTCGGGAACCGGACCCTTCGATGTTGAGCAATACGAGCCCGTTGGGAGCCTGCCCCGCATGCGAGGGTTTTGGTGAAAAGCCGGAATACGCTTTGGACCTGATTGTGCACGACCCGTCGATTTCCCTGCGCAACGGAGCGATTGTTCCATGGAATTCCCCTTCGTACCGTCATGAGCTGGACGAGTTGCTGGCACTTGCGGAAGGAAATGACTTGCGGGTCGATGTTCCTTTCCGTGAACTGGATTCCCGGGAAACGGCAATCATTTGGAACGGCGTTCCGGAGCGGAAGTTTGGCGGATTGAACGGCTTCTTTCGGTGGCTGGAACGGCGGAAATACAAATTGCAACACCGGGTTTTTCTTGCCCGCTGGAGAAAGTGGAATCCCTGTACGGCATGTCATGGCGCGAAGCTGAACCCCGATTCGTTGTCGCTGAAAATCGACGACCGGAATATTGCATCATTGTTGGGAATGCCGGTTGAAGAGGCCAGGGAATTTCTGTCAGCGGTCGTTCCGCCAAGGTGGTTGGCGCCGGTGGCCGTTCCATTGCTGGAACAAATCGGGTCGCGAACCGGTTTTCTGGTCGAATCGGGTCTTGGCCGGTTGGCACTGGACCGGTCGATGCGTTCGATCAGTTCCGGCCAGATCCAACGGGTTTTGCTGGCCAGTTCATTGTCTTCTTCACTTGTCAACATGCTGTACGTACTGGAAGAACCGACGGACGGGCTGCATCCGGAAAATATTCTGCAGATTTTGCCCTCCATCAAGCGGCTTCACCGTTTGCCCAATACGCTTGTTGTGGTGGACAATTCGGGAGCGTTGATCCGGTCGTCCGACCGTGTTTTGGAGTTGGGACCGGATGCGGGCGATGGAGGTGGCGAAGTCGTATTCGATGGAACGCCAACAGAGCTTGTAACGGACCGGACCAGCACTACTGGATTGCACCTGGCCGGACAAAAAGGGGGGAGCTTTTCTGCCGAACGGCGTCGAAAGCGGCGGGGGGAACTGGTGTTGAGTGGTGCCTCGGGCCGCAACCTTAAGAATATTGATGTGGTTTTTCCGCTGGGTGTTTTGTGCGCGGTGACGGGAGTCAGCGGCGCGGGCAAAACGACACTGGTCCGGGATACGTTGTTGCCGCGACTGGGAGGGGTCGGGGGAGCAGTTGGTCAGAGCGGGTTGCCCTGCACCGGCGTCCGGGGCCAATCGGCCTTTGAGGAGACGGCCTGGATCGACGCGGCGGCCCCGTCACGGACGGCGAGAAGTATCCCGGCGACATACGTCAAAATATTTGATGAAATTCGCAGCCTGTTTGCATCGACCTCGGACGCCAAAGTGCGAAATCTTTCGGCGGGAAAATTCAGCTTCAACATTTCGGGCGGGCGTTGCGAAAAATGCCGCGGCGAGGGGACACTGGCGATCGATATGCAGTTCCTGGCCAATGTTTCGATGGTCTGCGACGATTGCAAGGGTCAACGGTTCCAACAGGGACCGCTGGATGTCAAGTATCGCGGGACCAGCATTTTTCAGGTCCTGCAGATGACGGCCCGCGAGGCATTTGGTTTTTTTCGGGGGCAACCGAAAATCCAGGCGGGTTTGAAGGCCCTGAAAGATGCCGGCCTGGAGTACATCCGGCTTGGACAGTCAATGGCGGCACTTAGCCGGGGCGAAACACAACGACTGAAACTGGCGCAAAAGCTGGCCATTCGGTCGCGCAAACGGAGCCTGTTTCTGTTCGAATCGCCAACGTCCGGATTGCACATGGACGACGTTACCAAACTGGTTGACTGCTTCCATGCGTTGTTGGACGTTGGTCATTCGTTGATCGTGATCGAACATAACCTGCAATTGCTTGCCCACGCCGACTGGATTATCGATCTGGGCCCTGGGGCTGACGAAAATGGTGGTACGATTGTGGTCGAGGGAACACCGGAGCAAATCGCCGGGGCAAGCAATTCCCTGACGGGCCGGCATTTGGCGGACTGGTTCCAGCAGCTTGCCCGGGACTGAATTTTGGTAGGCGAATGAACTACAGCAATGAAACAGGTTTTGAGCGGTATGCCAGACAGATCCGCTTCGCCCCATTGGGGATGGAAGGCCAGAAAAAACTGGTTCAGGGGCGGGTTCTGATCGTTGGAGCCGGTGCATTGGGATCGGCAGTGGCCGAGACTTTGGCGAGGGCTGGTGTCGGGTATTTGCGAGTCGTGGACCGGGACCTGTTGAACCTGGACAATCTGCACCGGCAAACCCTGTACACCGAAGCGGATGCCCGGCAGAGGTTGCCCAAAGTCGAGGCGCTGGCCAATCACATCGCTTCCATAAATAGTGAAGTCGTGGTCGAGCCGATGGCAATTCAGGCGGACCAATCCAGCATCTCGCGGTTGCTGGAAGGAACTGATGTGCTGGTCGATTGCACTGACAATTTCGCCACGCGTTTTCTGTTGAATGACGCGGCCATTGGAAACGGCAAGCCGCTGGTTCACGGCGGTTGCCTGGGCTGTGACGGTCAGGTCTTTGTGGTCATTCCCGGGGAGACGGCCTGTTTGCGATGTCTGATGCCGGACGGACCACCGGAAACCGAGGAGACTTGTGAATCGGCCGGTGTATTGATGCCAATTGTCAGCATGGTTGCGGCACTGCAGTCGCTGGAGTGCATGAAGCTGCTTGCTGGTCATATCGCCGCAGTTTCGCGGAATTTGACTGTTTTTTCGCTATGGGACAACCGGATCAGACAGATCAATCTGGATCGGCTGACGCAAAACGGGGATCACCGTTGTGGCGTTTGCAAGTCCGGTCTGGTCAATGCCCCGCCAGTGCTGCAGGGAATTCCTGTGACATCGGCGATCTGTGGGCGACCAGCTGTTCAGGTGGTGATTCCGGGAACCCGGGATATTTCTTTTGAGAATCTCGTGCGATTGTTGCCGACAGGGTTGACCGGTCAACAGTCCCGTTTCGTATTCAAGTTTGAAGTCAATAATATCCGGGTTTCGGTATTCACGGATGGCAGGGCAGTCTTTGACGGGACCGTGGACGAGGCCCTGGCAGAAACGCTGTACCGGCAGTACGTGATGCCCGGTCTGGTAGTGAAATAGACAGTCGCCCCTTTGAATTCAGGTGCAAATCCATCCATAATTGGCAGGGTCGCCTGGCAGAGCCAACGGAGTGCCGTTGAATCAGGGCATTGGATGCAAGCGGATTTTCCTGGAATACCACTGAATCACATGATGAATTCTGGCCTTACCTTCCTCGCGCAAAGTGAAAAGATCACAAACTGGTTTTCGACGACCTGGCTGATTTCTGTAGGCATCCTGTTCGGAATGTTGCTGGTCGGACTGTATTTGCTCACGGTCTGGATCATGTCCCGGATTAACGGGATCAACCGGATTGGCGAGACCCGATCCGGTTTTGTCGTGGCTGGGTTGTTGACTGGTGGAGTTCTTTCGGCCGCCGCCTGCTGGTTCGTTATTTACATTCGGAGTCTGCCTCAGATTATCGCACCGTTATCGGAAGCTGGAGATGGATATCTCACACTGATATTTCCGGTGGCGATTGCGATGTTGATTGGTTTTGCCCACTGGGTTATCGTTTCCCGCAAACGGGCAGCGGAGGCGCTGGCCAGTGTCAACGAAGGGATGATGAGCTGGATTCTCTGGTTAACCGTTGGATTGAGCGTGTTTGCCCTGGCGGGGTATGGCCTGCATCGGGTGGATGGGATGGGATTGATCAGGTTTGTCGATGACGCCGATGCGGTTCTGCACTCACTTTCCCGTTTGCCCGTATCAGGTGTGCACGACCTCCCGGTCCTGGAACTTGAAGTGCCCGAACCGGGCGGCACGGGCGTCCCGGTCAGTGTCAATTTTCAGGGAGAGGAATTTCGCGAAGCCCGAATTTCCTCCAACCAGCAGATTGACATTTCGACCAGTCCGATAACGGTCGGTTTGCCGCTGGATCAGCTGTTTCGCATTCCTTCGACGAGTGCCACTGAAGCGGTGATGGTCCGGCGGGGGAATGTAATTCCCGACGGTTCGATCAAAACGCTGTACTTCCTCAATACGGGAAGAAACAAGGCGACTGTAAATTTCAGTTTCATGACCCGGCCGATTTACCCGGAAGTCATGGTGATACCGATCGTCACCGCGTCCACGGTCCTGTTTTATCTGTTGTTTATGAGCTTTGCGGCACTGTTTCCAAAGATATCCGCGATTGCGCTGTCGACGTTCAAGTCGGAGGTCAGCCAACCCATCTTCTATCTGATCATGGCTGCCGGAATCTGTTTTGTAGTGGTTTCGATTTTCCTTCCCTACAACACGTTTGGGGAAGACATCAAGATGTACAAAGATAGCGGCCTGACACTGATTCGGGTTCTGGCAATTTTTGTGGCGATCTGGGCTTCCAGCAAGAGCGTCGCCGAGGAGATCGAGGGGCGAACGGCACTGACGGTTCTCAGCAAACCAGTTGGACGCCGGCAGTTTATTCTGGGAAAGATTGCAGGGATTTCCCAGGTCATTGCCCTGTTGTTTATTGTTCTGGGAGTCTGGTTTGTATTCTGGACTGGCTACAAACCGGTATACGACGCTGTCGAAAACAGCCGGGATGCGGTGGAATGGACCGAGTGCTTTATGGAGTCGACAAGTGTCGTGCCGGCACTGTTGCTCGGATTTCTGGAATCGTTTCTGTTTGTCGTGATCAGCGTGATGATTTCCACGCGATTGGGGATTTTGCCGAACCTGGTGATCTGCTTTGCGATTTACATTCTGGGCCACATGACTCCCTTGCTGGTCCTTTCCACGCAAGTTGTCAACAATTTTGAACCGGTGGTATTTTTTGGCAGGCTGGTCGCGATCGTTTTCCCGGTACTCGACAACTTCAATGTCGAGGCGGCGATCATGACGAATTCGCCGGTGCCGATACCGTACATGCTGTTATCGACCCTGTACGCCATGTTGTACGGTACGATTGCAGTACTGTTGTCGCTGGTCTTTTTCGAAGATCGCGACCTGGCCTGATGGGCAACCCCGCGATCACGGGGACTGCAGATTTTTGGGGAGTCCGACCGTTCCATGACCGACGTTTTGCCTAATTTCCGGGAAATCGCCCATCGGCATGGTGTCGATCCGGACTCGGTGACTCCGGAACCGGAGGAATCGCGGCTGGACAAGTTGCAGGCGTTGCTGGGCGATACCAGCGTTCCCTATCCTATTCCGCCGGGCCAGGCGCAAGAATATCTGGATGCGGCCAGAGGTGGCGGGTTGTTTGGTGTAGGGATGCTGGGGTCCGAGACGGTGGATCTGGGTCAATACGTTAATTTCCAGGACTACGCCAAATACAGCCAGGCGGAACATCTCAGTTGGGCCTGCCTGATCGCCGAGCAGCAAAAAACCAAGCACAAATACGCTTGTCGGGAGTATCTCGAGGGCGAATCGGTGTTCGAAATTGGGGGCACAGTAATTCCGGATTATTGGCTGTTGAACGCACGCATTTTTCAGCAGACCAATTGGCAGCTGGCGACTGTCAGTATGATTATTCCTGCCGAACTGTTCTTTACCTGCCACAGTAAACGTTTTTTTCCGGTGACTACCTTTATGCGTCCGCTGGAGCAGGACTATTTGCAGGAACCGGACATCGGACATGATGTGGCAGGGCACGTCGCGACGTTTACGATTCCGGCGGTTGCCAACGTGATGCGCAACCATGGACTGGCTCGCGATTTGGTCTATGCCGAGCGGGACGAACGAATTGGGATAGCCAGTGACGATGCGGAAGCCAGTCAGATCCAGTCGTACGCGGACGAATTGCTGTTGTATGCCGGCCGAATTTACTGGTTTACCGTGGAGTTTGGCCTGGTCATGCAGGATGGTGGAGTTCGCGATTTCGGCGCGGGCATTCTCTCATCCCCTGGCGAAACCAGATACAGCATTGATTCGCCGGAACCCAACCGGGTTCTGATCGACCCGGGAAATGACCAGGACCTGCTGCGACTGGCGACGACCGATTATCTGATCAGCGAATTCCAAAAAACCTATTTCGTGATGTCCAGCTTCGACCGGCTGGAGACATTGACGCCTGATCGGATCCTCGCGGCAGCGAAGAGGGCAGCGAAGTTGCCCCACTATACCTGGCGCGAAATAGTTCCGGGCGATCACGTCCTGAACGTCGGCACGATCATGAACTCGCCGAACGAAAAGTATCAACGGCTGGCATCCGGCCAACCCCAGGACGAATGCCTGAATCGGGCCGCCATTCGCAATCTGACCCTGCTGGACCGGGGGATTGTTCCCGATGTGTCCCCGCTGACCGCGTGGAAATCCCCCATGCCGGCCGTTCCGGAGTTTGCCCGCACCTGGTTTGCCAACGCCAAAAAGGCCGGCACACTACCCAAGATCGAAATGCCGCTGTCCTGACCGGCTTCAAAGGGCAATCAAATCAGGCCAATTTTCAGGAGGCGCAATCTCCGGAGGCGCAATCTCCTGATACCTTTGGCTCAAGCCGGATTAGCGACCGACCCGGCGACAAATAGTAAATACTCCCCCCAGCAATACCAGTGCCAGGGTCGATGGCTCTGGAATAGCCACCGAGTAATGAATGTTCCCGACAAAGGCACGGGGGGAAAACGAACCACCCGCAAAAGCCACGTTCCCGGTCCGGCCCCGATCGGTGAACAATGCAAGGTTGGCATCGTTGTAGTTTGAAGTTGACGTGGTGCCCGTTCCGAAGTAACGGATTCCCGCTCCCGTCGTCACTGAATGCAGATAAACGGCCATCGGGCTGCCATTGGCTACCAGGATAGACGTTGCCAATGGGGAAAGTGGGACATTAACCGTGTTACCCGCTCCGGTTCCAGTAATAACTTCCTGCAACGTCCAACCGGCATTGCTTGCCTCAAATCCGACGTATGAACTAGGACGGGTCCAGACTTCGATACTGGCCTCAATCGTACCTGCCAACTGGGTATCAAAGGCCTCGATCATCAGGTCACTCCCACCGATCGAAGTCAGGTTCATGAAGACACCGCCAGTACCGTTGTTGGATAGAGTGCCGGTACTGAGCGTGTCAGCTTGCGCCGTGGAACAGATTGCCAGAGACAGGATGATGGCAATTCGCAGAATCAAGGATGTCGTCGTTTTCATGATTGGCCCCAATCAACCCGCAGTTATTGACGAACCGACTGGTATCGTCATGCGGCAGATTTCCAAGCCATGCGGGCGGACGGCAAAGAGAACAATTCGGCCACATTCCCTGAAGTTTAGTTGGAAAATAGGATACGTCAATATGCACGGATGAAAATATTCCGATTCCGCCAGAACGCCCCGATTTCCCCAAAAAACACGCGAAAAACCGGGCAAAAACGTCCGCCCCCCTCTCATTTTTCTGTTCCAAGGGTGAGAAGGGCCAGATCTTGGCACGGGGAGTGGATTCGGAGCGACGCAACGCTGTAGCTAGCGTCTGGTCCTGGACCGTATACAACGAAAATCCGATCACCTGATCGCGGGGAATCATCAATGGAGGATTGTCAGCCTTCCACCATTCCCCTCTCGCCATCGAATCAAGGTTGGGGAACTGGCTGCCGAAGGGAGAGGGTTCCTGTCCCAGGCAGCAACTGCTGGCCAGCACGATTGCCGCAACAAAACGGACCAACTTTTGCGTCCCTGTCACGACTGATTCCCCGATGCTGAATCTGGTAACTGCAACGGCCGGTCCAGACACTGAACGGGTCAGTTGTCACTGAACCCTGGCGGAAATCCGGAGATGCCATTTCCCATGGGTGAGACTTCGATTTCGATATACTTTTCCCGGATCATGCCGGTCACCGCAACCGATCGTTCGACGACGTCTATTTTTGAAAGGACGGTCAACAGACAATTCAAGTCGAGATTGGCTGTATAAGCAATCGTGTCGGCCAGCAGCCCGAGGGGAATCTGGGTCGGGTCAACCGAATCAAACGGTTCCATATTGATACCGGACCGTTCGGCCAGAACGCGGAATGCGGCGAGCAGTTCGTCCCTGGCAATGGCAATTCGTACATCGCTGGACGTACACAGGTCCCGGACGATTTCCACTTCCGCCCTGCGCCATGGCTTGTCAAAAGGCAGTTCACAGACAATCGATGCGCGTCGCAGTCCCAGCAGCAGAATATTATAGTTTCCGTCATCCAGTTGCGTGCAGGAAATAACACGACCAACGCTGGCCAGGGGAAACAGCTGGGGTCGAATGCAGTGCTCGTTCTCTTCCTGCATCGCAACAGCCATTGTGATCAGGCTGTCCTGGTGGATCGCATCTTCGAGCATCGACCGGTACCGCGGTTCGAAAACGTGCAGCCCCTGAATGATCCCGGGAAACAGCACCAGGCCAGCAAGCGGGAACAGCCGCACATGGCCATCAAAACCGGATGGAAGTGAGAGGTCGTAATTCGACATTGGCCAGTGGTCAATCGGCAGAAACGGTTCAGCGAGGCATTCAAGTTGACCGATTGCCGGAGTCTCCGCAATACCCGGTAACGTCCGGTGGTTCCGTCCTGCTCCCGCCTGCATGCCAGAGAACGCCAACCGGCAGATCGTGCCGAACGTACGGCGCCGTACTCAAGATCCGTTTACTCGCGCCAATGACAGTCCCTCGCGGACGTCGAACATCATTAGCATTGCGTTACCGGATCCAAATTGTCGGGCAATACTCTTGAACAGGTCCCGTTCGTCGGGCCAGGGATAGGCGTAGATCAAGTCAAAATCCCTGAGTTCCATATCAAGGTTGCCGTATCCGGATGCAACGTCGATCACTGTTCGAAAAACATCGTCCTCGGCCGGATTCCATTCGAATCCGTCCGGGATGAAGCTCCCCTGGGAAAACCTTGCTGCTGGTCCCCAGGTCCGGGCGAACTCCCTGGAATAGTCGACCAGGTCCGGTTCGGTCTCGATTCCGCAAGCCTCAAATCCCATGCGGCTGGCCATGATCGTAACGATACCCAGCCCCGAGCCCCATTCGAGGAAAGTCGTTACGCGTCCTTTCAAACTGGCCAGCGAATGATAGATGGCTGAATAGTCGGCGCTGACATATCCCTGGAACGCCGGCTGGGCCTGGTTTTTTTCCCAAAGAGCGTCGGCTTCGGACCACAGGTTGGCGAAATCGGCCAGCATCGCCGTTTCATTTTCGCCGGATGGGTCCGGGCTGATTTTTCGTGCCATGCAAACCTGATGACTTCCTTCCGGCAGTTGATTGTCCGCAGTTGTATTCGAAGACTGCGAATCACCGGGCCCACGTTTTGGCGGCCCGGGGAGATTCCACGCGTTTCCATCCGCGCAAAAAAAAAGACCGGCAACCGTTCAGGCTACCGGTCATTATTTCAGGCAAGTTTTTGGAGGGGGATGTTAGTAACGATCGCGGTCACGAC
>Ga0163150_10010014_pt1 | contig 10345 bp, 8 predicted proteins | sample OliLakLV19P2IB_FD_148628 | JGI IMG/M metagenome (GOLD analysis project Ga0163150, IMG submission 148628) | Freshwater microbial mat bacterial communities from Lake Vanda, McMurdo Dry Valleys, Antarctica - Oligotrophic Lake LV.19.P2.IB | ecosystem: Environmental > Aquatic > Freshwater > Lake >...
ATTCAAGTCAGCAACTCTCATCTCATGCTCCGACGACTCGCGCCGTCCGCAGATCGCAAATTCGGCTACCGAGCCCGGGCGGCTTGAAATCCCAGAAATACCGACGAATCATTTTCGGATAGCCTCTAAGTCTCTCAACGGGGGCCAAAGCTCGCGCTTAGGCCCCTTTTTTCGTTTTCCGCTCCGATGCTAGCGGCCGCGTGCATTGACACGCCGCGGCAAAGCCACGTATGATCCCGCCCGCTTTATTTCGAGCTCCCAAAACAATTCAGGAAACATGATCTCACTCCAATCCATCCTGGGCCAGGAAAACGACGCAGCCTACGGTCACGATTCGAAAAACCTGCGCGCGCACCTGGTTGGAATTGCCGGCGCCGGAATGCGATCGCTGGCCGACGTGCTCTTTGAGGCCGGCTGGCAGATCAGTGGCTCCGATGCGAATTGCGACGCGGCCATCGAGAGCCGGTTTGCCGTCAGCCGCTTGCATCAAGCCGCGGCCATCGACCCTGCGTTGCACCTGGTGGTCCACAGCGAAGCAGTGCCGGTCAAGAATGCGGAGCTCGTGCGAGCGCGGAAGCTGGGTCTGCCAATTCTCACCTATCCGCAAGTGCTCGGGCGCCTGATGGACGCGCGGTCGGGCGTGGCGGTCTCCGGTACGCACGGCAAATCGACGACGACGCTGATGGCGGCGCAGATTCTCGTCACCGCGGGCATGGATCCAACCGTCGTGGCCGGTGCTGCGCCGGTCGGGGCCAAGTCTGGCGGCCGGCTGGGACGCAGCCGTTGGATGGTAGCCGAGGCTTGCGAGTACCGATCCAACTTTCGTTTTCTTAAGCCACAGATTGCCATGGTGCTGGGCATAGAGCCCGATCATTTCGATTGTTTCCGGTCGCCGGCGGAATTGGAACAGGCGTTTGCAAGCTTCGTCGAACAGGTTCACAGCGACGGACTGGTCGTGGCTCGGGCCAATTGCCCGGTCACACAGCGCGTCGTAAGTCGCGCGGGCTGCCTGAGCGAATCGTTCGGACTCACGGCGGCTGCGACCTGGCAGGCAACTTCGCTGCGCGAGCGGGGCGGGTTCTATTGCTTTGAAATTCGCTGCCGAGAGCGGTTGGTTTGCGATGTTAAGCTGCCCGTGCCTGGGCGTCACAATGTACTCAATGCGTTGGCGGCGGCGGCCGTTGCCAGCCGCTGCGGGGCAACCGGCTCGATGATTCGGCTGGGTTTGGAACGTTTTGGGGGCATTCAGCGGCGTTTGGAACTGGTCAGCCAAGCGGGCCAAATCGCGATTCTCGACGATTATGCCCACCATCCGACCGAAGTCAGGGCCGCTTTGGCCACCGTTCGGCAGATGTTCCCCGGGCGTCGCGTGTGCTGCGTGTTTCAGCCGCACCAGGCTTCTCGGGTCAAGAACCTGCTGGACGAATTCGCCCACAGCCTGCAAAATGCTGATGAAGTCATCGTGGCTGAGATCGTCAGGGCTCGCGAACCGGCGGCCCGTGCCGCCGACGTCAAGGCGGCCGACCTGGCACGGCGTGTCGCACAGCTTGGCGCCAAGGTGGCGCCGTTCGAACAGTCGGCGGAGATTTGTCATTATCTGAGGAATTCGCTCCGACCTTCCGATGTGCTGGTCACGATGGGAGCAGGGGATATCGGAAACATTGCGCATGAGCTTGGTCAAGGGTTTCGATCATTTCGTAAGGCCGGCTGAACCGCTCGCGCCGCACACCTGGTTCCACCTGGGTGGTCCGGCCGAGTTCTTTGCCGAGCCGAACACCGTGGAGGAGTTGCAGGCGCTCGTGCGCCGTTGCCACCAGCAGAATACGCCCATCCGATTGCTCGGCGGCGGCTCGAACATTTTGGTGCGCGATGAGGGCGTGCCCGGCATGGTCGTGCGGCTGGCCGCTCCGGCGTTTACCGAGATCACGGTGGGTAAGCAAACGGTGTCGGCCGGCGGTGGAGCGAAACTCGGACACGCGATTTCGACTTCGGTGCGCGAAGGGCTGGCCGGTTTGGAAACCTTGGTTGGAATTCCGGGCACGATCGGCGGAGCGCTGCACGGCAACGCCGGTAGCCGCGGCGGAGACATCGGGCAATGGACTTGCCAGGCCACCGTCATGACACGCGGCGGAGAAATCATCGAGCGATCTCGCGAAGAACTGGTGTTCGCCTATCGCGAGAGCTCGCTCGATGAGCTGGTGATACTCAGCGCCCAGTTTCAACTCGAACAGGACGATCCCGAAGAACTGACCAAGCGGATGCAAAAACAGTGGATCGTCAAGAAAGCCAGCCAGCCGCTCGGGCATCAAAGCGCCGGCTGCATTTTCAAGAATCCGCGCGGCATGAGTGCGGGCATGTTGATTGAACAAGCTGGTTTGAAGAGCACCCGATACGGCCAGGCCGAAGTCAGCGATCGGCACGCGAACTTTATCGTCGCCGAGCCGGGAGCGAGCAGCAAGGACGTCTTGAGACTGATCGAACTGGTGCGCGAGCGCGTCGTCGATCGGCTGGGCATCGAGCTCGAAACCGAGATCGCAATCTGGTAGCCAGCCAAACGGTTGGCCGCCGGTCTGGCGCGACAAGAACTTAGCAATACGAAATTACCGTCAAGGAGGACGGTCCGATGACTCATACGCGAACTGCTTCTGAATTGCGCGTGGCGCTATTGGCCGGTGGAGACTCGGCCGAGCGCGAAGTGAGCCTGCGCAGCGGAACGGCCGTGGCCGAGGCCCTGACCGCAGCGGGCCACCAGGTCACGTCGATCGATCCCGCCGAGTGCGAACTGGCGCAGCTCGACTGGAGCCGGTTTGATGTTTGCTTTCTGGCACTGCATGGCGGGGCAGGGGAGGACGGCCGGATTCAGCAGCTCCTCGAGCAATTGGGCGTCCCCTATACTTGCAGCGGACCCGAAGCCTGCCGGTTGGCCATGAGCAAGTCGGCCAGCAAAGAGCGATTTGTCGAGCGCCGCGTGCCGACTCCGCCGTTCGTGCTGATCGAGCCCGAGGTGTCGGCGGCCGAAGTGGCCCCGCTAGTCGCACATCTCAGCTATCCACTGATGGTCAAACCCGACGGCCAGGGATCGAGCTTGGGACTTTCGATTGCCGATAGGCCATCCGACCTGGCTCGGTCGGTTGGCGAGGCGCGCGAGTTCGATTCACGAGTGATCATCGAGCCGTTGATCCGTGGCCGCGAGTTCACGGCGGCGGTTATCGACGACCGCCCTTTGCCGCTGGTGGAAATCGTTTCGCCCGCACGCGTGTTTTCTTACGAGGCCAAATATCTCAGCTCGCTCACCGAGTATCGGCTCGATTTCAAACTGCCGGCCAAGCAGCGCGCCGAGATCGTGCATGCCGCGGTCGCGGCCGCGCGAGCACTGGGCACCACGGGCCTGGCGCGCGTCGACATCATGTTGTCGCACGAAGGGGGCGTGTGGGTGTTGGAAGTCAACACAATTCCCGGCCTGACGGCGCGCAGCCTGGCGCCGCAAGCCGCACTCGAAGCGGGTTTGGATATGACCGCACTTTGCGACCTGCTGGTCCGTCAAGCCTTGGTCACCGTGGGTGCCTCATGAGCGCGAAGAAAATTCAAACCGCCGACGCGGAAAAACCAGCGAAAGCTCCTTCAGCCCCGATGGGGCGCGGCAGCCGCTGGGTCGTGGCTAGCGCCTTGATCGTGATCGTCACGGGCGGGGCTTGTTACGCCGTGTGGCAGCAGGTGCGCGAGCATGTGCTGGGCCGCGACGAGTATCAGATCGACCCGCAGCAGATTACGCTTCCCAAACAGCCCGAGTGGATTCGCGCCGACGTGCGCGCCGAAGTCATTCGCGACGCCAGCTTCGAGGGGCCGCTGTCGCTGCTCGATCCGCAATTGACGGTGCGCATCGCCAGCGCCTTTGCCGCGCACCCTTGGGTCGCACGCGTCCATCGCGTGAGTAAAAAGTATCCCTCGGGCGTCGAAGTCTTGCTCGAATATCGCCGGCCGGCGGCGATGGTGGAAGTCAGTGGCGGTGCTTTGCCGGTCGATAACGAGGGAGTGCTCTTGCCGCCGTCGGATTTTACGACCGAAGACGCCGAGCGCTATCCGCGGATTAGCGCCATTCGAACTTCGCCGGCAGGCAATGTGGGCACGCGCTGGGGCGATCCGGCCGTCGGCGGCGGCGCGCAAATCGCCGACACGCTCGCTGGCGAGTGGCAGTCGCTAGAACTACAGCGCATCGAACCGGCCGGCCGCAAGCCGGGCCGAACCGGTGCCGAATATGTCTACACGCTGATCACGCGCGGCGGCACGCGCATCGATTGGGGCCGCGCGCCTTCGACCGACCTGCCGGGCGAGATTCCGCTCGACAACAAGATCGCCCAACTCAAACAGTTCGCCGCCAAACACGGTTCGCTAGATGGCCAAGGCGGACCCCAACACCTAGCCTTTCTCGACAGCGGCGAACTGGCCATCAAACCCCGGCCAACCATCAAACCACTCCGCAAGACGGATGAGTAGGCAACGCTTCATCGAAGCTGCTGAACCACACTAACCCGAAGCGCAAGTGAGGGCTCTTCGTAGTTCTAGCCCACAGAAAAGAGCCCTCGCTTGCGCGTCGGGTTAGTGTCAGAAGGCACAGCCTCGCGCATTAACCGGCCCGTTTCCCTACTTCTTCCCCGACTCAGCATACACCGACGTGGCCGCCGCGATCGACGCGCCGTGTTGAAACTTTAGCTTCTGCTCGGCTAACAGTTGTTCTAATGCCGAGAGCAGCACGAACACGTTGTTGGCGCGCGAGCCGTAGCCCATCAGCCCGATGCGCCAGACCTTGCCCTTGAACGCGCCCAAGCCGCCTCCGATTTCGATGCCGAAGCGATTGAGCAGGGCATTGCGGACCGCAGCATCATCAATGCCCGCGGGTATGTGGACCGCGTTGAGCATTGGCAACTGGTGACCCGCCTGCGAGGCATATTCGATGCCCAGCGCCGCCAGCCCGGCTTTGAGCGCTTCGTGATTCAGCTTGTGCCGGGCGAAGCACGACTCGAGCCCTTCTTCGTGAACCAGCCGCAGGGCTTCGTACAGGCCATAGGTCATGTTGATCGGCGCGGTGTGGTGATACACGCGCTCCGAGCCCCAGTACTTCGCCAGCATCGTGACGTCGAGATACCAGCTTTGTACTTTCGTTTTCCGCGACAGAATGACTTCCATCGCACGCGTGCCAAACGACACCGGCGACAGGCCGGGCGGGCAGCTCAGGCATTTTTGCGTGCCCGAATAGAGAGCGTCGATTTGCCACTTGTCCATTTCCACGGGCACGCCGCCCAGCGACGTGACAGCGTCGACCAGCAACAGCGCCCCGGCATCGTGAACCAGGTTCGAAATCTCTTCGATCGGCTGCCAGGCGCCGGTCGAGGTCTCGGCCATTACGATGCCCACCAGCTTGGGCTTGGCCTTGGCGATCGCAGCTTTGAGATCGTCGGCCGTGAAAACTTCGCCCCAAGGTTTTTCGACTTTCGTGACTTTGGCCCCCGCGCGCTCGGCGACGTCGACCATGCGGCCGCCGAACACGCCGTTGACGCACACGACCATCGAGTCGCCCGGCTCGATCAGGTTGACGACCGTGGCTTCCATTCCGGCCGAGCCCGTGCCGCTGATCGCCAGCGTCATCTGGTTCTTGGTGCGCATCAGCGTCTGCAACATCCGCTGCATGTCGTTCATGATTTCGAGATAGTACGGGTCCAAGTGCCCGACGGTCCCCTTGGCCATCGCCTGGAGCACGCGCGGATGAATATCGCTAGGTCCCGGCCCCATCAAGATCCGCACTGGAGGATTCAAAGGCGCCGCCACGGCACTGGAAGTAGTCATCAAACGAGTCCTATTGGTTGTATTCGAGTAGGGAAATTTTGGTCAGGTAGTTTAGTGGTCGGCCCGTTGCAAACGGGAGACTGAGAATCGCCATCAATCAACTTCTATTTCTTTCAAATCGGGAAGCATCGCTCGCAGTTTTTTGACCAAGATCCGCCGGCGATCCTGTTTCGCGACCTTGGCGGATGTCACCATCACGCTTGTGTGCGGTTCAAGCCCGAACCTCTTGATGTCTTGCGCGATCACGCTTGCGTCCTTAATCACCCAACCCAATCCGTGCGGATTAAGTGTGGCATCGAGAGCCTCGCCCAGAGAAAGCCCATTGCCTTTGACGTTTTGTGTAATCGGGAGGTTTCCGTCAATGCCGGCAGCGGCGCACTCTCGCTGATCCATTACGAAAGGAATACCGTGCAAGTCGCTGAGGTAGTCGAGGACGTCGTCAAGCGGGGTTTGATTCAAATCTAGTATGGTATGCTTGTCGAGTTCTTCAATCACCTTTTGGCTGCGCGGATCCGGATCACGAATGCATCGCAGATGCCTAAGTGCTCTGAGAGAATCTAGTCGCAATAGCCCATCGTCTGTGACCGCAACGTCCCTCATCGAGAGGTGCTGGAGCGATCTTAGCGGCAAGACAATCTTTTCCAAATCACCATCGGTGAAGGATTTGTTTGAAAAGGTGGCTACTATTGGATAGCGCCGTCCGAGTATCTCGTTAAGCCAATCCGCAGAAGTTCGCGGTGGCGGCGGCGACTGGGCATCGCTTCCCCACCACATAACGTGACCTCCGAGCGACATGATCGCATCTACGGCATCGCGCTGCTGCCGAACGTGATTGATCCGCCAGCCCAAACATACGCACGAAGCCGTCACCAACACGAACATCGTCCGCAGCGACCAGCGAAACCAGCGGCGTTTAGGGGCGGTCATGCGGTTGCTCGCCAAACTACCCTTCAGGCGGCGTCTCGCGCACCAGGGCACTGATCTTCTTGAACGTTGGCGTGCCGGAGACCTGGCACCATTCGAACAGGGCGGACTCGGTGGTGGTCAGGGTGGCGCCGGCGGATTCCATGCGCTTCAGGCCGGTTTCGTAGTCGATTGGGTAGCGGGAGCCGACGGCGTCGACGGGGATGAACACCTGGTAGTTGTTGGCCAGCAGGTCGAGCACGGTCTGTTGGACGCAGACGTGGGCCTCGATGCCCGAGACCATGACTTTGCTCACGCCCAGTTCTTCTAGCCTGGCGGAAAACGGCTCGCAGCCGCCGCAACTGAACGTGGCCTTGCTGGGAATGGTGCCCAGGCGGCTGGCCAGCTCGGCGACCGTGGGGCCGAGGCCTTGCGGGTATTGTTCGGTCGCTAGCGTCTTGAGCCCCACCGCCTCGGCGCCGTCGAGCAAGCGGCGGAGATTCCAAACAATTCTCTTGCCACCTGTGATCAGCGGCATGAGCTTCTCTTGGACATCGACCACCAGCAAGAGGGTGTCTTGCGGGTTCATCAGTTCGGGACTGCGCGTGAGGGTCTTGGAGCTAGTCATGGGGGTCAGCATAACGAAAAGGAAACGGGCCTTCTATCGCTGTTAAACCTTGCCTTGTTTTTCTTTGCGGCCGATCGATGGGCGGTCAAACGGAGCCGCGGAACCCATCAACATATCAATACCCGTCGACAAATCTGCTTGCAAGATGCTCGCTGGCAGGGGATAATCGCCAGCGATTGGCCAGCGGTTAGGTGGTTGCGCTTTTTGAGCTTACGAACGGATTTGAAAATACCGGGAGAACCCGCATCATGATGAGCCGAAACACGACGGGCCGGGCCACGCTGATTCCCTCAGCATTGATTGCTGTCATCAGCATTCTATCCGCCCTGGGAAGCCTGCGGCCGACATTCGCCGACGAACCGGCTGCTGCCGCAACTCCCGCAGCCGCAACTCCGGCTCCGGCTACGCCCGCCGCACCCGAAAAGCCTCACTTTCCCGGTTTGGGCGACCCCGGACAGCTCACGGAAGTGCAGATCGAAAGCGGCCGCACCGTCGAAGGAGCGTTCACGCTCGATGGCCAGGACGCCAGGCAGCAACTTGTTGTGACCGGCAAATATGCCACCGGCCAGTTGCGCGATCTGACGACCAAAGCCAGCTATGAAGTTGCACCCGCTGGAATCATCACAATCGATAGCGCGGGCCTGGTGACGCCGGCCGCAGACGGCTCGGCCACGATCACTGCCAAGACCGAGCAGGGCATCGCCGGCACGATCAAAGTCAACGTGATCCATTTCGCCAACGATCCGCAGGTGAATTTTCCCAATCAGGTCGTGCCGATCTTTACCAAGCTCGGCTGCAACAGCGGCGGCTGCCACGGCAAAGCCAGCGGCCAGAACGGGTTCAAGCTATCGCTGCTGGGCTTCGAGCCCACCGAGGACTATGAGCACCTGGTCAAAGAGGGTCGCGGCCGGCGACTGTTCCCGGCATCGCCCGACAAGAGCCTGCTGTTGCTCAAGCCGATCGGCGAAATGCCGCACGGCGGCGGAACCCGAATGGAAGCCAATACCCATTCCTATCGCTTGATGCGTCGTTGGATCCTGCAGGGCATGCCCTATGGCAACGTCGACGATCCGACGGTGGCCAAGATCGAAGTCTTTCCGGCCGAGCGCACGATGCCGCAGCACGGGGAGCAGCAACTTCTGGTCATTGCTCACTACACCAACGGCGCGATGGAAGACGTGACGAGTACGGTCAAATTCGAGCCCAACAATCCGGAACTGGCCGAAGCGGGCGTGACCGGATTGATCAAGACGCTCGATCTGACGGGCGACGTGGCGATCATGGCCCGCTATCAGGGTCAGGTCGGCGTATTCCGCGCGACGATTCCGCTGGGCGTGCCCGTCGAGAGCACTCCCCCGGCAAAGAATTTCATCGACGAGCTGGTCTTTAAGAAACTCAAGACGCTGGGCGTGCCGCCGTCGGCAGTCTGCGACGACGCCACGTTCTTGCGACGAGCCGCGGTCGATATCGCCGGCCGGTTGCCAACGCCCGAAGAGACGCAAAAGTTCCTGGCCGACACCAGCCCCACCAAGCGCGAGCAATGGCTCGACACGCTATTGGCCAGCACCGACTACGCCGATTTCTTCGCGAGTAAGTGGAACTCGATTTTGCGGAACAAGCGGCGCGCGGAGACGTTCGCCCGCGGAACCCGCATTTTTCACGATTGGATTCGCGACAGTCTGCACGACAACGTTCCTTACGATCAGATGGTGCGGCAATTGGTGACCGCCACGGGCGAGATCGGCCAGAACCCGCCGGTAGCCTGGTATCGCGAGGTCAAAGACACGAACGAGCAGGTTGAAGACACCGCGCAATTGTTCCTGGGCCTGCGCATTCAATGTGCGCGCTGCCACCATCACCCGTTCGAAAAATGGAGCCAGCAGGATTACTACGGCTTCGCGGCGTTTTTCTCACGCATGCAGCGCAAGCCGGGCGCCCAGTTTGGCGAAGAGCGCATCGTCGTGTCGCGCGGCACGCCGGCGGCCACGAACCCCAAAACACAAAAATCGGTTCCGCCCGCGGGCCTGGGCGCCGCGCCGGCCGTGGTTTCGACCGAAGACGATCCGCGCCAGTCGCTGGTCGATTGGATGACAGCCAAGGACAACAAGTTCTTTTCGCCGGCGCTCGTGAACCGTTACTGGAAGCATTTCTTCAGCCGCGGTCTGGTCGATCCGGAAGACGACATGCGCGTGACCAACCCGTCCACGAACCAGGAACTACTCGACGCGCTGGCCAAACACTTCGTCGACAGCAGCTTCAATTTGAAAGACCTGGTGCGCACGATCTGCGTTTCGCAGGTTTATCAGTTGGCTTCTGCGCCCAACGATTACAATGCCAACGACAAGCAGAACTATTCGCGATACTATCCCAAGCGACTCCCGGCCGAAGTGTTGCTCGACGCGATCGACGTGGTCACCGAATCGAAGACCGGCTTTACCGGCGTGCCCACCAACGTGCGTGCCGTGCAATTGCCCGACAGTGGTTTCAACTCCTACTTCCTCACCGTGTTCGGCCGGCCCGAGTCGACCAGCGCCTGCGAGTGCGAGCGTTCGAGCGAAGCCAATCTGGCGCAGAGCCTGCACCTGTTGAACTCATCGGAAGTGCAAGGCAAGCTCTCGGCCGCCGGTGGACGAGCGGCGCTGCTTAGCGCCGACAAGGCCCACAGCCAGGAAGAGAAGGTTCGCGAAATCTACCTGCGAGTCTACTCGCGATTGCCGCAAGCCGATGAATCGGCCATCGCCATGGAACACTTGTCGAAAGCCAAGGACGAGAAGCTGGCTTTCGAAGACATCCTATGGGCCTTGATCAACACCAAGGAATTCCTCTTTAACCACTAAAGAGCCCCTTACCACGTTTGCCAGGCAAAGGACTGCCATCTGCCCAACGCTCGCCCTGAAGAAAACCGCTTTTTCGTGCCCACCTGACTGCTTTTTCGTTCCTACCCGACTGGCGTCCCGATTATCATAGGACCGT
>Ga0163150_10010015_pt1 | contig 10344 bp, 10 predicted proteins | sample OliLakLV19P2IB_FD_148628 | JGI IMG/M metagenome (GOLD analysis project Ga0163150, IMG submission 148628) | Freshwater microbial mat bacterial communities from Lake Vanda, McMurdo Dry Valleys, Antarctica - Oligotrophic Lake LV.19.P2.IB | ecosystem: Environmental > Aquatic > Freshwater > Lake >...
GATCTTGTGAGCAAGCTCGATGAATTGCGTTTGGCAGCGAGCGGGAAATTAAAATATGAAGTCATTCACATGGAGGCGTCCAATGCGCTTGATTCCGAGCATGCTGAAAAAACAGCGGAAGGCGAAGTCACAAAGAAAGGAGTGTACCCTTTTCAGGTGCAGTCGATTGAGTCAGATCAGGTGGAAGTGAAGCTGATCTATGCCGCGATGACGATTTCTTATTTAGAAAAACCCGAAGATATTATTCCCCAAATTTATCCGGGTGATCTGGCCAGCCTGGAGTACAAGCTTGTTTCTAAGATTTACAAAATGACCTTTGCGCAATATCCCAAAATTGCTTTGGTTGCACCCTACGAAGATAAAATGATGAATCCTGAAACCGCAGCAATTTTAGCGCAGTTGACGGGCGGAAAAATGCCTGAATTGCAGAGAGATGATCAGTACGAAGTTCTCGAACGCATTCTTTATTATGAAGGCTATCCTTTCGATCGCATTGCGCTTTCAGAAAAGCAACCTCTGACAAATAAGTACACCGCTCTTTTTTTAATGGAACCCAAGCTTTTGAGTAATCGCCAAAAATATGAAATTAATCAATTTGTTCGTCATGGTGGATCGGTATTTATGGCCGTTCAAAATTATGGGTTTAATTATGTTCCGGAAGGGCGAAGCTTGCGAATTGAGGCAAAGCTCGATCGCCCCCAGATTAATGATTTGATTTCGGCATGGGGTGTGAGTGTGAGTGAAAACCTGCTTTTGGATGAGAGCAGTGAAACCGTAAGTATCAGTGGTGGCGGAATATTTGACGCGGCGATTCCGGTCAAGTTGCCGCTGCAAATTATGGTGCCGCCGCAAGGTTTGAATCAAAAGGCGAAAATGATGTCTGATGCGGGGTCGCTTTTTTATTTGTGGGGAACGGCTCTCCAGAAGTTAAAAACAACTCCGAGTGGTTTAACTTACACACCGCTTTTTAATTCAAGTGCGTTATCCCATGAAATTCCTTTGCCGAATGAAACCGCCTTCACCCCGGATGATTTAAAATTAGCTTCAGCCGTTGAAAAAGGTCCTTTTTCGCTTGGAATGTTGGTTGAAGGAGTTTTTCCCGATGCCTTTGCGGGCAAGTCTGTGCCTGAGTGGGATGAGGCTGCGCCTCAGAAGGAAGAACCAGGAACCAAGAAGCAGGTGGCCGCCAGCACGACGTTTGAGGCTAAACCTGGGAAACTCATTCTTGTTGGTGCCGCGACGATGTTTCAGAATAATTTGATTAAGGGCGCCGGGCATTATCACTTTATTATGAATATGCTTGATTCCCTGACCTTTGGAGAAGATCTTGTGGGGATTCGCGCCAAGCATGTTGTTGATCGCGCCATGCCCAAGATTTCGCGCGGAGAAAAGCAAATGTGGCGGTTGATCACGACATTTTTTGTCCCCTTCATTCTGATTGTTTTAAGCGCGTATCGTTTGTTTGCGTCTTCGCGCGCGAAGCAAAAGTATTTGCGGACAATAGCAGCATGATTTTTATTTTTTTGTTATCCTGGCCCCCGATGTCGCTTGAGGGTAAACTCCGGCGGGGATCCAGTTTTTTTCTAAACTCCCGCTGGATTTTACCCGCGATCGGTATCGGGGGCGGGAGCGACAGCTTGGTGCACCCGTGAAAGCCAAACAACTTGTCATTTTAGCGCTAGTTTGTTTGGTGCTTCTATCGATCAATCTTTTTCAAAAGCTTCGCGAATCCAAAGTCATGACAGGCGAGGTTCGTCACGAAGAGTGGCATCCTCTCATTCCGGAAGAACGCGTTGCGCGAATTCTTTTTTCAAGGCCGGGCTATTCATCGCTCGCGCTCGTTAAAGAGGGCAAGGCCTGGAAAGTGGATACGCTTTCAGGGGTGACGGCAGATGGTCAGAAGATCCAAGCGCTCATTGAGCGTTTGAATGGGCTTAAAGCCGAGTTGCGCGCCGAAGGGGAAGATCTTTATGATCGCTTCAGTATTTCAGACCAAAAAGCTTTTCACGTGCAAGTGCTGGATGCCGCGGGCAGCGCGATAGTTGATTTTTATATGGGATCGCAGCGTGCGGGCCAAGGTGTTTTTATTCGTCTCGCTGGACAATCTAAAATTTATTTTGCGCCGGATGATTTGCCCGCGGCATTGGGGCTTTTTGCCGATATTGACCGCGCTGGGCCGCAGGGTCTTTTTTTTGCGGATTTAAAGTTGGTGCCCGAAAGCTTTGAGCAAATTCAACGTTTTGAAACAGCAGCATGGATCAACAGTAAAAAAGAAACGCGTGCGACGCTCGAAAGAGCGTCCGTTGCGCCAGGAGCAGATTGGAAGATCGTTGATGGTTCTTGGAAGTTTTCTATCGGCGCAGATAAAGTCGAAGCTTATTTGACGCGAGTTGTTGGCGCGCATGCTGAAAGCATTGCGGTCAACATCCCTGAATTTAAAAATGAGTCCGAGATGATGTTGCGCGACGAACGTGGCAAGGTGGTGCGGCTACTTTTTTCAAAGGCGAAGACAGGCTGGCTGATGAAACGCGAAAATTCGCCGGTTGTTTTTGAAGTTTCGAACGGAGTGTACGAAGATCTTCAAGCTGAAGATGCCCATTTTATTACCGATAATCCACTTCAGTTTCAGCTTGATGATGCTTATGCCGTTGAACTCATTCATGAAGGAAAAACAGAAAAGTTTACAAAAGAATCCGGCTGGGCCTCCGCCGTTGCGATTGTAGATGCCGCGATGCGTCTGCGCTTTTTAAGTTTTGAGCGCGGAGTTTCAGCCCAAGATTTATCCGTGCTGCCGCCGACGCATCAAATGCGCGTGATTTATTCCGGTAAGCAACCGGTTGAAATCGGTTTTTATTTAACAGATGCTAAGCTTACAGAGATCAAAACTGTTATTTCAGGACAAACCCAGGTTTTTAAAGTCAGTCGCGATTTTTTTGATAGTATTTTTGTGCCTGTCACACCGCCTGCTGCGGAGCCGGACGCCGTCCCAAATGCAAACCTTAATTCTTAGCGCTGAGGGGACAGACCCCTTTGGAATTTTTGTTCGGGATCGGGGTCTGTCCCTTATGATATACTTTTTTGCATGAAACCTTATCTCGATTTATTGCAGCACATTCTCGATCACGGAACCAAAAAGACTGACCGGACGGGTACCGGCACGGTCAGCGTCTTTGGTTATCAAATGCGTTTTGATCTTGCCAAAGGTTTCCCGATGATGACCACAAAGAAAGTGCATCTCAAGTCGGTGATTTATGAGCTCCTGTGGTTTCTTAACGGCGACACCAATATTCAATATTTAAAAGACAACGGTGTTTCGATTTGGAATGAATGGGCGGATGAAAACGGAAGCCTCGGCCCCGTTTACGGAAAACAATGGCGCTCTTGGGAAACAAAAGACGGGCGCGTTATCGATCAAATTACGCAAGTGATCGACTTGCTCAAAAAAACTCCCGATAGCCGCCGCATGATTGTGAGCGCGTGGAATGTGGGCGACCTCGATAAAATGGCGCTGATGCCGTGCCACACGATGTTTCAATTTTATGTCGCAGACGGAAAACTTTCTTGTCAGCTTTATCAGCGCAGCGCCGATGTTTTTCTCGGCGTGCCGTTTAACATCGCAAGCTACGCACTTTTAACTTTGATGATTGCGCAAGTGGTTGGACTCAAGCCCGGCGATTTTGTACACACTTTCGGTGACGTGCATATTTATTCCAATCATTTTGAACAAGTAAAGCTTCAGCTTTCACGCGAACCGAAGCCCTTGCCCCAAATCAAAATCAACCCCGCCGCAAAAGATATTCTCAATTTTAAATTTGAAGATTTTGAGCTTGTTGGTTATGATCCTCACCCTGCCATCAAAGCGCCAGTAGCAGTATGAGATGAAAAAAACTTACTTTTTCAGAAAAATTTGACCCTCTTGTCTTAAAAAAATTAGCCGCTCTTGGTGTTACTGTCGTTGCTACTGGTCTTTTATATTTTTATCTCAAGAGTTTCATTCCAGAAATTAACCAAAAAGCAAAAACTCTCGAAGCTTGCATTTATTTTTCCGATGAAAAAATGCACGATATTGGAATTATTTTCTTATTAGTTCCATTTTTTTATTTAGCATTTCGTTCCGTTGAATGTTTCATTTCAAAAGCATCTCCGCTGAAATAAATAGCTGATGGACTATGGATCCTTATGGGGATTAGTTGTGTCGTTGCCGTTTATTTATTTTTCAGCAGTGTATATGTGTGTGCAAATGAACGTGAAATAATCCAGCGGTATCTTTTTCGGCAGAGAATTGTTTACGGGTGGGGCAGCGTGAATTCCGCTGAGACCAGTTGTGTCAAAACCGGCAGATTTGGAGCGACGTCTTTGTTGCGATTGAAACTTTATTTTAAAGACAAGCGTGGTCTCTTCTTTTGGGAGAATGATCTCAATCAAATGAATTTAGAAGAAGCTGCTAAGCTCAAAGTAATAATCAGGCTTTTAAATGAAAACAAGATTCCACTGCAGCGAGGAAATATTGATAAATGTAAGGATGATTTTTTATATTACAAACTAACGGGACCATCCGAAGCTTATGATCAGCCCGAAATATGGGAAACAGTAAAGAGCATTTTCGTGGGAAGCCAAACGAAATGATTTACCACGTTGTCGCCATGGCGCAAGATAGGGTCATCGGCAAAGACGGTGTCGCCCGCCCGTTCGACTGCAGAGCGAAAAGAGAATACAGCTTGACAGCGGGTCATTTTCATTGAAAATAGCCCGCATGCAGGTCAGATCCATTTTAAGCCGTCTTCAGAAAACAACCTCCAGCTTGTTGCTGCTCGGTCCACGTCAGGTGGGAAAGTCCACGCTTATTCAGGCTTTGAGGCCCACGCTTTCGATCAATCTTATGGATGAAGCTTTATTTTTACGATACACCAAAGCACCCGATTTGCTTATTCGTGAAATACAGGCACTTAAAAAGTCCGCGCTCATCGCCATTGATGAGGTTCAAAGAGTTCCTCGGCTTCTCAACCAAATACAACTTTTGATCGATGGGAAAAAGGGTCATCAGTTTTTATTATCGGGTTCGAGTGCCATGAAATTAAAGCGGGGACATGCCAATCTGCTTCCGGGGAGAATTATTGTGGAGAATATGGGGCCGCTCTCATTTTGGGAGCTTAAAGAAAAATTTTCGCTTGAGAAGGCCTTGCGAATAGGCACATTGCCGGGTATTTATTTGAATCCGAAAGAAGCGTTGCCCTTGCTTGAAAGTTATGGGCAAACTTATTTGCGAGAAGAAATACAAGCCGAAGCCGTCACGCGTAGCTTAGGAGCTTATGCGCGCTTTCTTGATGCGGCGGCGGAGGCGAGCGGGCAATGGATTAATTACTCAAAGTTTTCAAGTGATGCGGAAATTCCAAAAGAAACCCTAAGACGTTTTTTTGGAATTTTAGAGGACACGCTTATTGTTCATCGGATTCCGCCATTTCGACCTAAAAAAAATCTACGACGAGTCAATCAACGAGAGAAATTTGTGTTTTTTGATTTAGGAGTTCGCAATGTTCTTCTGGGGCTTCATCAGAGCAAGTTTTCTTTGGCGGAATCCGGATTTCTTTTTGAGCAGTGGATATATTTACAGTTGATAGCGTACTCCCAGTCTTTTAGAAAACTCTGGAAAATCAGTTCTTTCCGTCTTGACAGCGGGGCGGAAGTTGATTGGATTTTGGAAACACCGCATAAAATATATGGAATTGAATGTAAGTTCGGAAAAAATGTTTCCATGGGTGACTTTAAAGCCATGGAAGCTTTTGGGAAATTTGTCTCGAAGCCCTTTCAAAAAGTAGTTGTTTATCGCGGCGCATCCATTCAAAAGTTTTCTGAAAATGCCTTTGCTTATCCCTATGAAAAATTCCTTTCCGATGTTGTGCCGTCCATCGAATAAACCATTCGCAGTATCGGAGCTCCATGAAAAAAATACCTAAAAAATCGAAATCATTAAAAAAGGAGCCTGCATTTGGAATGTGGAAAAACCACAATGACAAACAAACTGCAAACGCGTTTCTTGATTGTTTGCGCGCTTCTTGGAAAGTTAAATGATTAATTTCTGTCCGCAGTCTTCAGTCGTTGGTCGTCAGGAGCAAATATTATGATTTACCACGTTGTCGCCATGGCGCAAAACAAGGTGATTGGCAAAAACAATCAATTGCCGTGGCATTTTTCAGCTGATCTGAAATTTTTCAAGAACCTTACCACTGGCCATACCGTGATTATGGGACGTAAAACTTTTGACAGCATTGGTAAGCCATTGCCGAACCGGAAAAACTTTGTGATTTCAAGTACCGCGCGCCATGGTTACGACAACCACGGCGGACTTTTAACTTATTTTAATTCAATTTATGCCGCAATCGCGGCGGTTTCGACTGAAAATGCGTTTATTATCGGCGGGGCGGAGATTTATAAGCAAACCATCGACAATATTGCTGGGATTTACCTGACTTTGATCCATCAAGACTTCGAAGGCGGCGCTTTTTATCCCGGAGTGCCGGCCAGTTTTAAAGAGGTCTCGCTCGAAAAACTCCAAGAAAATCCGCTCATTGAAGTCATTTTCTACCAGCGCTGAGCTTCTCACCCTGAGCTCGAAAAAAGTCTGCGTTTTTAAGGGTTTTAGTCTATTGTCTATCGTCTAGAGTCTGCTAAAATACCCCCTTTCCAAAACAGGCGAAATTCAATTTTTCATGCACGAAGATTCCAATTTTGACACAGCTCAGGCGGAACGACTTTTTCATGATGCTTATGAAAAGCATATGAAGGGTCGTGTGGATGAGGCGATTAAGCTTTATCAGCAGTCGCTTGAAAAAGGTCCGACCGCGGAAGCGCATACTTTTTTAGGGTGGGCGTATAGTTTTAGCGGCCGATTTAAAGACGCGATTGAAGAATGCAAAAAAGCAATTGCGATTGATGCTGATTTTGGTAATCCGTATAACGATATTGGCGCTTATTTGATTGAGCTTGGGCAATGGGACGAAGCGATTACTTGGCTTGAAGGCGCTTTGCAGGCCAAACGTTATGACGCTTATTTTTATGCGCAATATAACTTAGGCCGAGTTTGGGAAAAGAAAGAAAATTGGATGCGGGCGCTTTCGCATTTTCAAGAAGCGTATCGCTTGAATCCGGATTATACGTTGGCTGAAAAAGCCATGATTCGCGTGCGCACGAAACTTAATTAAGACCAAAAAAATGAAAAAGCAAATAGCCCATAGTAAAAAGCAAAGAGTGAATTTGCCGGATCCTGCTATGAGCTATAGGCTAAGGGCTATAAGCTTTTTATGTTAAAAGATTATTTCGGAATTTTATTTACGGTGATCATCGCCGCGGGCTTGGCCGGTGTTTTTCTTTTGCTCTCAGTTGTTTTGGGTCCTAAAAAACCCAATGCGGCCAAAGATCAGCCATTTGAATCTGGAGAAACGCCTTTTGAAAGTCCCGCGGGACGCCATGCGGTTAAATTTTATTTGGCGGGCATGCTTTTTGTTCTTTTTGATGTCGAAATCATTTTTCTTTTTCCATGGGCCGTCATCGCTAAAGACCTTGGCGCACAAGGCTTTTGGGCCATGATGATTTTTCTCGGGCTTTTTTTGTTGGGTGATGCTTACGCTTGGCGTAAGGGAGCTTTTAATTTCAAGTGAAATGAACGCATGATTTAGAGAGCGAAGCTTACTAAATCATTTGCGTGAATTTCATCCCCGCGCAGGCGGGGATCTAGAGTGAGTAAAATTTCATCCCAGAAAACGAACGAAGCGAACTTGTCTGGGATCTGGCTTCCCACCTTCGCGGGAATGACACAGAGCATGTGATTTCTGTTTTTGCAGGAATTAACGCAAATAAAAAATTGATGATTTAAGGATACGTTATGGAAACAGCACCCAATATTGTTCCGCAGGTAAATACAGGCTTTGTGACATCCAAACTTGAAGAGATGATTGGATGGGCGCGAAAATTTTCGATTTTTCAATATCCGTTTGTTACGGCTTGTTGCGGTATGGAATATATGGCCACAGCTTGCGCGCATTATGATGTGGATCGTTTCGGTGCCGGGTTACCGCGCTTTTCACCGCGTCAATCGGATGTGCTTTTTGTCGTGGGAACGATTTCACACAAGCTCGCTCCGGTTTTAAAACAAATTTACGATCAAATGGCTGATCCCAAATGGGTTGTGGCTTTCGGTGTCTGTACTTGCACGGGCGGTTTTTATGATAATTATTCGACGGTGCAGGGAATTGATACTTTGATTCCCGTGGATGTTTATATTCCGGGTTGTCCGCCGCGCCCTGAAAATGTTCTTGATGGTTTGATGAAGTTACAAGAAAAGATGCAGAAACAAAAGCAGGCACTGTAATATTTTTGCTCTGAGCTGCGCTCAGCCGCGCAAGGTAAATGGTAAATGCAAGAGTTGCACAAAAAATTAAAGGAAAAGTTTCCCGACGATGTTTTGGGAACGCATGAGCAACACGGTGATGAAACCGCGATTGTAAAGCCGTCTTCACTTTTAAAAGTTGCGCAGTTTTTACGGGACGACCCTGAGTTTGCGATGAACTTTTTAATGGATTTAACCGCGGTAGATGGGTTGCGACTCGGTTGGAATCCGCGCTTTCAGGTGGTCTATCATTTTTTTTCTTACGGGAAAAATCATCGTTTGCGAATCAAAGTTCCTGCGGCAGACGGCGGCTCTGTGCCCTCGCTTACGGGGCTTTGGGCCGTTGCAAATTGGTTTGAGCGCGAATGCTGGGATTTATTTGGCGTAAAGTTTGACGGCCATCCCGATTTAAGACGCATCATGATGTATGACGGATTTGTCGGACACCCTCTTCGCAAAGATTACCCGATTAACAAGCGCCAGCCCTTGATTGGCCCCGGAGCGATAGCAAAATAATGTCAACTACGACTTACCAGAAAAAGCGCAAAGAAAACATGATGCTCAACGTTGGGCCATCGCATCCTGCGATGCATGGTATTGTGCGCATGGTGGTTGAGCTCGATGGCGAAGTGATTGTGGGCTCCGATGTTGAAATCGGATTTTTACATCGCGCTTTTGAAAAAGACTCCGAACAGTTTGGTTATCTTCAAGTCATTCCTTATACCGATCGCCTCAATTATGTTTCTCCGCTGATTAATAATGTTGGCTACTGCATGGCGGTTGAAAAACTGTTCGGCCTTAAATCTCCGGAGCGGGCCCAGTATATTCGCGTGATCATGTGCGAATTATCTCGCGTTAGTGATCATTTAACTTGCATCGCGGCATCCGCGATGGAGCTGGGTGCTTTCACAGTTTTTCTTTACATGATTAAGCAACGCGAAGAAATCTATCAGCTTATCGAAGAAGTTACGGGCGCGCGTCTCACGATTTCTTATGCGCGCGTGGGCGGGGTGAAAGGCGATTTGACGGACGGTTTTGAATCGAAATGCCATGCGGTCATGAAGAAGACGCGCGAAGTTTTGCGCGAGTGCGATCAGCTTTTGACGCATAACCGTATTTTTGTGGATCGCGTTAAAAATATCGGCATCATTTCGAAAGAAGACGCCATCTCTTACAGTATGACCGGACCTTTCCTGCGTTCAACGGGCGTGGATTTTGATGTGCGCCGCGCGACACCTTATCTTGTTTATGATCGCTTTGATTTTGAAATTCCGGTCGGAAGCACGGGCGATTGTCTCGACCGTTATTTGGTACGCATGGATGAAATGGAACAAAGTATGCGGATTGTTGAGCAAGCTTTTAAACAAATGCCCGCAGGACATGTGCTTGTGAATGAGCAAGGCGAAGTGGTTAAGAGCGAAGATTTAGTAGATAGCGCTAAGATGGGAAACACGGAAGGGATTGTCACGAAATCCGCCATCGTTGAGCCCACGCTTGAAGGTTATCATAAAGACAATCGCGCGGAAGTGGGAACATGTAATAAACGTGCCGCGATGCCACCCAAAGAAGAAACTTATTCAAATATCGAAGGCTTGATGAATCATTTTAAGACTGTGATGGTTGGACATGGAACGCGTCCTCCTGCGGGTGAGGCTTATCATGCGGTTGAAGGTGCGAATGGTGAGCTTGGCTTTTATGTTGTGAGCGATGGAACAGGAACGCCGTATCGCGTGCGCGTGCGTCCGCCGTGTTTTACGATTATGTCGGGACTTCACAAGATTGTGGAAGGCGATACCCTCGCAGATATTATTGCGAGTTTTGGTTCAGTAAATATGATTGGCGGAGAACTTGACCGTTAGCTTAAAGGTTATAGGTTAAGGGTCAAAACCATAACTAAAAGTTTAAAATTGTCCGAACAGATAAAAGGTTTTGACCTATGGTTTTTAGATTTAACCTTTAAC
>Ga0163150_10010016_pt1 | contig 10344 bp, 11 predicted proteins | sample OliLakLV19P2IB_FD_148628 | JGI IMG/M metagenome (GOLD analysis project Ga0163150, IMG submission 148628) | Freshwater microbial mat bacterial communities from Lake Vanda, McMurdo Dry Valleys, Antarctica - Oligotrophic Lake LV.19.P2.IB | ecosystem: Environmental > Aquatic > Freshwater > Lake >...
CCACAGAGGATCGATCACGACCCTCCAGAAACATCGATACGGCAGTTTGGAGCTGCGCCTTCGCCACGTCGTGCTTGTGAAAACGACTCATGTTTCAGAGGCCTAACGACTGCGTTCACTTGCCGGGCCGGCTGCAAGGAACGTGATGTCTCGAAAAACCGTGAATCCGGCCCGGTCAAGTGCAACGCTTCGTTAGCCCCCGACCCTCTCCAGGAAGGACTAATACCAAACGGCGTCCTTTTCAAAGCTCTCAAGGTTTGCATCTCATAGGGACGGCAGGTGCCCGGTCGCAACGCGGTAGGCGATCGTGTAGATCACGCCCGCGAGAAACCCGCCGACGTTGAACATCACGTGCGCGGCAATGGCGGGGCGGAGGCTGCCCGTCCGGGCGCGCGCCGTCGCGCAGACGTATCCGAGCGCCGTCACCGACAGCACGATGACCACAACCGCGGCGATGTCGACGTCGGCGAACAGCAACGGCAGATGCATGGCGCCAAACAGCGCGGCGCTCCACATGACCGCCGCGCGCGTGCGCTTGCCGTGCGCGTCGCTCTCGCCGGCTCCGGCCACGAGCGACTGGAACCAGCCCCGGCAGAAGACTTCCTCCACAGTGCTCGAGATTACCCAAATCCACAGCACTATCCCGGGCAGACCGTAGGCGGCGAGGCGCGCCTGCATGCCTCGCAGACCGAACGCCAGTATGACGCCCGTGCTCGCGGCGCCCAGCACGAGCCCCCACAGCTTGAAATGGCCTTTGGCCGGCGCCGGGCGTTGGAAGCCGAACTCGGCGAAGGGCCGCCTCGACACGGCCATCGCCCCAAGCGCGACCGCCGCCATCAGCCCTTGGGCCACTGCTTGCCGGGCGCACGGATAATGCGTCGTCACCGACTCGGGCAGGGCCCTCGCCGCGAGAAACGCGGCAACGGAGACGCCGAGTGCGAGCCCGAATGCGGCGAGCGGGTTCCAGGCCGGCCTCGGAGTGTGCAGGTCATTCATGGAAGGTGTCGTCCCAAAGTGTGTCCTGAACGATTCGGAAAAATAGCCCACGGTGGTCTTCTCCGGGCTAACGGCTCCAGCGTCAGCCGCCGCCGGCTTTTTCGGCGGTCAGCTGGATGCTGCGGTTAGACGGCCTTGCCATCCTCGATCACGATTCGGCCTTCGTCGACTCGGCGACCAAACTCCGACATCCGATATGTTCCGTTCACCACCAGGTATCCACCTACCATGAAAAGTAGTGAGAAGATGATTGTCAGGATGGAGAACTGGGCAACCAGCGTTCTAAGCCGCCACAGGCCCTCATAAAACACCAAGTAGCACCCGAACAGGTAAGGCACAAAGCAGCCGAGGGCTGCCAGCATAGGCCCGATACCACGTCCCTTTCGCCCGGCATCGATCGCGATGAGGACGAACGCCAGGAGAAAGAGACCGGCCAAAACGGAGCCTACGAGCAACACCCAGTGCCGCGTGCTTCCGCCATGCCGGATGATCTGTAGGAGAGTCGTCAGAAAGAGCACTACCAAGACCACTCCGGGCTTCGTAATGATCCGACCCAGGAAATCACTGATCTCGCCTCCACGCAGCACAACCGGCGAATCGATGCCACCACGACCTTCCACCCTAGTCCTCCCTTGGCTGCCTGGCCGTCTAATGCCCGCGGATGAGCGGTGGCCGCGGGGAACAAGCTTGCTTGGGCCCCGTGGACATCCGCTCGATCCGCTTGTTGGCCGGAGCGGAGCGGAGGCCAGCAAGTGGATCCTTGATCCGCGGGCATTGGCGCTCCGCGAAGCGGAGCGCCAACCAGTTATTATCTAGATCCGGATAATTCATACGCTAGTTATTTTGTTTGAACAAGCTCAATCTCTAACGTCTTAACCCCTCGCTTTTTTAAGCGGGATAACATGCCTATTGGGTATGATAGACAGAAACGGGATAGCGTCCGATGATTGCCATACCCCCTGCAATAACTGACCAGTTCGAACAATTCTTGACTGGAAAATCGCTGCCGCCCACGGTCAGGCTTTTTTATGCAAAATGGCTGCGTTTCTATTGGGACTTTTGCCATAAGTATCGCCATGATTCTTTTCATTCGGACAGCTTGCCTTTGTTTTTGAAAAAACTGCGGGACAAACATCAATCGGAGCCACAGCAGAAACAAGCGCAGCAGGCCGTTTCCTTGTTCTATGAAATGCAGACCGCCCCTGTACGACGTCCCATCAATACAGAGCCGACTTCGGGTGTTTCTGTCGTAACAAATGAATCCATTAAGAGCACTTCACGCCAGCCTTTGCCTGATCAATCCCAGCAGAAACTCGCGGTACCCGCTTTCAACGAGGCTTCCCGGGATGACGCTTCCAGTCGAGTTGTGCCCAGTCCAGCAAAAGCGAGTTCTTTTCCGGCACAAATCGGAGCCAGCTGGGTCTTTGTGTTCGATCGTCTGCTGAGCGAGATCAAAATCAGACATTATTCTCCGAAAACGTTAAAAGCCTATCGAGGGTGGACCCGTCAGTTTCAGGCTTACACGAAAAGCAAGGATTATCATTTGCTGTCAGAGCAAGATGTGATCGGGTTTTTGAGTTATCTGGCCGTTGAGAAAGAGGTTTCCGCGTCCAGCCAGAATCAGGCCTTTAATGCCCTGTTGTTTCTGTTTAAACAGGTACTGAAAAAGGAATTTGGGGAAATCAAGGGTGTCGCGCGGGCCAAGCGGAAACCGTATATCCCGGTGGTTTTATCGCGTCAAGAGATCGATCTTATTTTTGATCATCTTGATGAGCCCGTGGATCTAGCCGCCAAATTATTGTATGGATGCGGGCTCCGGCTCTTTGAATGTTTGAATCTTCGGGTGCACAATTTTAACTTCGATGCGGGAGTCTTGACGATCCACGACGGCAAAGGGAAAAAGGACAGAACTGTTCCCATACCCAAATCGATCGTTCCCCATCTAAAACAGGAGCTGGAATCAGTGGTTGCTCTTCATGAAGCCGACATGAAGGCGAAGTATAACGGTGCATTTCTGCCTGACCAGTTGGATCGAAAATATAAGAATGCCGCCCGGGAGCTGATCTGGCAGTGGTTTTTCCCTGCCACGTCGTTAACCTTGGTGCCGGAGACTCAGGAATACAAACGCTATCATTTGCATGAGACTGTCGTGCAAAAGGCGATTAAGCTGGCGGTGAGTCGTGCCAAGATCACGAAACGAGCCTCCGCCCATACTTTCAGACACTATGCCGAGTTCCGGATTATGCCGAGTAGAGTTTAGCCGGATAGCCTAGACGCCCATGAACACAGGTGTTCGAGGTGCTTACGGTTTAGCACAACTCGGCATAGTTTTTCGATCTTTCTAAAGGCTCTTGAGGAACTGCAAGAGTTGGTCGCCGGCTTTGTAGCGGCCTGCTTTGCCGTGAAGTGGAGTCGTTTTGGCCAGGGCTTCCTCCTTGAGAACGAGATTGGCATGAAGGTAAATCTGGGTGGTTTCGACCGACTCGTGGCCCAACCAGAGCGCAATGACGGAACAGTCAACACCGGCCTGAAGCAGTTCCATGGCAGCCGTGTGACGCAGCCCATGAGGAGAGACTCGTTTCTGGCGCAATGAAGAGCATTGCTGCCGGGCCACTGCCAGGTGTTTGGCGAGCAGGTACTGGGCGCCATCCGGGCTCAACCGACCTCCACGCGCGTTGGGAAACAGGATGTCGGATTTACTTCGGGTAGGTTCTCCCAACCAAGCTTTGAGTACGGTGACGGTTTGCTTGGCCAGCGGAGTACAACGCTCCTTACGTCCTTTACCCTGGCAGCGGACATGCGCACCAGTGCCGAGTGTAAGATCTTGCCTACCTAGACTGGTCATCTCGGACAGGCGTAAGCCCGTCTGGAGGGCCAGCAGCAGGAAGGCATGGTCGCGGCGACCGCCCCAGGTGAGTGGGTCCGGCGCTGCCAAGAGGGCATCAATCTCCGGCCGAGTCAGGAAGCTTACCAGAGCGCGAGTGTGCCGCTTATTGGGGATGGCCAGCACCCGCTGGATCTGGCCGGAGTGTGTGGGTTGCTGGTAGGCTGCGTAACGGAAGAAGGAACGGATGGCCGCCAGGCGTAGGTTGCGGCTGCGGCTCCCATTGCCCCGGGTCTTTTCGAGGTGGTCGAGGAACGCCCCGATCAGCGGGGCGTCCAGATCCTCTAAGGTCAAGCGGGAGGGTGGCTTGTGCAGACGTTGCTGAGCAAACTGCAGGAGCAGGCGAAAGGTGTCGCGATAGGAGGCAAGGGTGTTAGGGCTGGCTTGTCGTTGGCCGATCAGACGCTGGGTGAAAAACGACTCCAGGAGAACAGGAAAGTTGCCATTGAGCTTCATGAGCAGGCCTCCCATCTTCGTTCCATTCGCTGTTTGGCCAGACCCATCAGCTCTGGACAAGCGGACAGATACCAGTAAGTGTCGCTCACATGAGCATGCCCCAAGAAGGTGGACAGGATGGGGAGACGCCGCTCGACATCTTGACCTGATCGGTACCACTCGACCAAGGTCTGGACCGCAAAGCGGTGGCGAAAATCATGCAACCGCGGTCCCTGGTGATCCGCAGGGCCTCTCAAACCCGTCTGGCGGGAAAGCTGGTAAAAGGTCCGGCGCACGGTAGATCCCTCCAGCGGCTTGCGGCGGTCAGAGACCAGAAAGCTGGCGGTGGCATTGCTGCCAAGCATCCGATCCCGCCGCGCCGCATACTGCACCAGCACTCGCTGAGTGGAGCCATGAAGGGGCACCAGGCGAGACTTGCCGAACTTACTGTGACGGATCGTGAGCAGACCTTGATGCAGATCGACGTCTTGCCGAGCGAGTGCGAGGGCCTCACTAATGCGGAGTCCGGTGACCGCCAACAGACCGAACAGGCAGTAGTAGGTCCAGCCGCGCAAACCCTGACTGGACGGGAGGCTTTGGGCCGCTTTCAACAGCCGCTGAATCTCGCCTTCGGTATAAAGGTAAGGTCGGGCACGGCCAGGGCGGTGTGGAAGTAAGCCCCAGGGTGGAATCTCAGTGCGGGGGTCGGTGGCACTCCAATAGCGGGCGAAGCCGCGCACCCAGGTGAGCCGCTGGGCCCAATCAGCCGGCTGGCGATGAGAGGGCTGGGTGGCCCACTGCAATGCCAGCTCGATGGTGATATAGGAGGCTCTCTGTCGTTGGAGGAAGGCGAGGAAATCAGACAGCCCCACTCCGGCATCGCGGAGCTTGAACCCCAGGCCGCGACGCATGGCCAAATAGTTGTGGACCGCTTTTCTCAGTCTCTTCATCGCGCACCTCCTGGCCAAGGAAGCGCCAGCGTGCGCAACGACGGAAGATCGACCTTGGCATAGATGGTGGTGGTGTTCGGATGTTGATGGCGTAGCAGTTGGCCGATCTCTGACAAAGAGGCCCCTTGACGGAGCATCTCGGTGGCCAGGGTATGACGGAATAGATGAGCCCCCTTCCGGGGCGAATCAATCTGGGCTCGAACCAGAGCACGCTCAACGAGGGAGCAGATGGCGATGGAGTTGGCAAAGCCCACTCGCGGCGCCCGCTGACGAATAAAGACAGTCCGGCTGGCGCAGTGCGGTCGACCGTGCTCGAGGTAACAGGCCAACGCCTCGCCAACCTCGGCTGATAGGGGAAGTTGGGCCCACCGCCCACCCTTGCTACGTAAGGTGATGCGACCCTGCTCCCAGTCGACGTCGTCCAGCGTCAAGCCGACGACTTCGCCCGCTCGCAGGCCCAGCCGGGCCAGCAGGAGCAGGATTGCGTAATCCCGTTTTCCCGACGGGGTCCGTTGATCACAGTGCTCCAGAATGCGTTGCACCTGGCCGGGCAGGAGAAACTTCGGCAACGTCGAGAACGACCAGTTCGGCACACAAGGCACACAGGCAGCCAAGTCTGTGGCGATGTTGCCTTGGTACCGTAAGTGCCGCAGAAAAGAACGAAGCGCGGTCACCATGAGCTTGGCGCGGCTAGGACCAAGGTGGCGGGCATGACGTTGAACGAATCCAGTGATATCGGTGGCGCGCAAATGAGCGAGATGGATACGGCCGCCACCAAATCGTTCTGCTAGAAACTGACGAACGAAAGGCAGGTAGGTCACCAGGGTCGCAGAAGAGAGCCCTCGCTCCTGGGACAAGTACTGTTTGAAGTTCTCCTCGACGCGCTGGCGTGTGCCGACGGCTGTGGGCGGTGTCTGGTTGTTAACCACGCCGGCTTCGCGTAACACGCGCAGCAGTCTTACGAGGGCTGAAGCGTCACCTCCATGAGGGCGTAAGAGCCGCTTGCGGTAGCTGAGATAGCTATGGGTTCTTTGCGGATTGAGATCCTTGGCTGCCAGGCCTTGCCTGCGAAGCCAGCGGCTCAGGTCGGCAACCAATCGAATCTGATTGCGTGCAAACTGCCCTGTATAACCTTGACTGTGCAGACGCGCAGCATACGTATCGATGTAAGCCCTCAGCGGGCCATCATGCATGCGTTGAATGGTTTTGGGATCTGTGAAAAAGAGATGGGTCATGTCTCCTCCTTTTTGAAAACAAGATTCCAGGAGAAGACACCCGATTATGCCGAGTAAGCAAATCCTAAGATGGCCCTAGACAGGGAGAGGAAGGTTCTACTCGGCATAATCCGGAACTCGGCATAGTGCCTCTTATGCCGAGCTCGGCATAACAGGCATTCCTTTGCAAGTCATTTGTTGCAGGCAAATTACGATATTCGCACGATTCAAGAATTGCTGGGGCACAGCGATTTAAGAACAACGATGATCTATACCCACACGGTAAAGAGTGTCACGCTCAAGGAGGCGAAGAGTCCACTGGATTTTTGAGACAGTGCATGTGGCTCTCTGGTCGAGACGAACGTGCGGTTTTTTTCGTGGGGTGCAAATGGGGCCGGGGTGTAAATGGATACAATATCGGTTGCCGAGAAGTTGCCCTAATGCCTTGATTTGGCTGAGAGGGAAGCTGGGAAAGAATTGCAAATCGATTTTTCTTCCGGCGCTAAGCGTGCGCAGGGGGACGGTGGTCCCACGCGCCCGCTGCACCCAGGTGGAACGGGCGCTCCGTGCGCGTTTTCACTTGTGGATTCGGAGACGCGACGGATCAGGTCCGGCTCAATTCAATTCTTTCACAGCTTCAGAGTCTGCCGAAAGGCGAGGTGACCAGTGGCGGATCAGCGCTCGAACGGTAACTCAGCGGATGGGAATCACGTATGACGATTGAAACCAACCAGGGAAGTTGTTGATGCTGGGTTGCGGCGCCACGATGGATGACAGATCCCCTCTCTCGGGCGCGGCAACTGAGTCGCTGCCCTCGGCGTTCACAAACCGGCAATCGACCATCCCATCAATCCATCAGCTGCCCGCCATTGACCTCGATGGTCTCTCCGGTGAGATACCTGGCGTCTGAGGAAGCCAGAAAAGCGATGACCGTGGCCGTCTCTTCGGAGGTGCCAGCACGCTTCATCGCGATCGTGTCTACCATCCGCTTCATCTGTTCCTCGTTGGTGAAGCGCTCGTGAAACGGGGTGAGAATGACGCCGGGATTCACTCCGTTCACGCGGATGCCATAGGGAGCAAGTTCCTTAGCCAACCCTTTCGTCAGCGTGAGCACCGCGCCCTTGGCTGCCCCATAACCGATGGCGCCGGGCCCGCCACCATGCCGGCCGGCAATGGACGAGACGTTGATGACCACCCCGCTATTCTGTTTGGCCATTTGTCTGGCTACAGCCTGGGTGCAGTAGAAGACACTGTTGACGTTCAAACGGAACACCTCGTTCCAGTGCTCCTCGGTCATTTCGAGAAACGGAACACGGGCCACCAGCGAGCCGGCGTTGTTTACCAGGACGTCGAGGGTTCCGAACTCCTTCAAAACCTCGGCCACCATGCGTTGCACTTCGCTCTGCTGGCGCATGTCGGCCTTGATTGCGAAGGCTTCGCCCCCAGTGTCACGAATGGCTTGCACCGTCTGCCGCCCGCCGTCTTCATTGTTAAAGTAATGCACCGCTACAGCCATTCCCCGGCTTGCCAGTTCCACCGCGGTCGCTGCGCCAATGCCACTGCTGGCGCCGGTCACCAGCGCTTTCGGTTTATTGGAACTCATATCGTAGGTCTCCTTAGTCGGGCAGGAGGCAGACTATAGCGAAGCCGCGCGGGCAAGACAATCGCAAAGATAGCAGCGGTGAGACCGCACACCAAGAGCGCACAGCGCTTGGATCAGCCTCCTTCGGGAGCTACTGGATTGCCGCTGTCGCGGGAATCACGCATGAGATCATCTGCCGCCGCTATCTCCGAATCGGGGAATCCGCCTCCTCACGTCGGCGGCTACGGTGCAGGCGTCTGGAAGACTCTAACGCAGACCCGCAGGGAAGCGCGGGGCTGCGTTACAAGGTTTGTCCGTGCGTTTCGCTCAAGAGACCAAGCATCTGCCTTTAGGGTAGCCGCCGAGGCCGTAGTGTCTCTGTGTCGGGCTTTCTCTCCCATTGCCTCCATCGTTTGTGAATTCTCATGCTGACTGCACTACAATAGGGATTTCGTGCGTGTGGATTGTTGCGTTGCACTCAGGATCTATTCATCAAGAGAGGAATCATACCCATGAGCGATTACACCGAAGATCACGCGCGGTCGGGGATTGACGCCGAACTGCCGGCCATTGAGGTCTGGCCGAACCAGTTCAGCGGCTATGAGATCACCATCGAGATGCCGGAATTCACTTCGATTTGCCCGAAAACCAAACTGCCTGATTTTGGCAAGGTGACGATTCACTATTTGCCTGACAAAGTTTGCCTGGAGCTCAAAGCCCTCAAGTACTACATTCTCGGTTATCGCAATCTGGGAATTTTTTATGAAAACGCCATCAATCGCATTTTGCGAGATATTGTCGGAGCCTGTAATCCGGTTTGGGCCGTAGTGCGGGGCGAGTTCACGGTTCGCGGGGGGATGAAAAGCACCATCGAAGCGCGTCATCCCGCCAAGCGATAGCTCACTGGATCGGTGCCTGAAGGCTTCACGGACGAGTGGCATGGCTCGTGCCCGTGGAGCCGACGAAGAGTGCGCTGCTTTTCAAGCGCACCTTTTCCCTCAAAGCCCGCTGCACTTGAGAAGCAGCGCACTCTTCGTCGCTTTGACGAGAGTTTTCCTGGCAAGCAAAACACCTTTTGACTCTTGTTGAATGGCGAAATGAGTCATGCTAGTATCCCGCACTTAACGCAGCAAAGTGGGACGTGTTTTCGGCCTTGCAAAGAGCGTGAAGACTACTGTGAGTCTTTGGTTTCTATTCCTCCCCTGTTAGAATGCACGCAGGCGGAAGAAGCGAGTTCGGAAGACTGGCTGGTGCTTGGGTCACGCCAGAAATTCTTGCGGCCTTTTCATATCCTGAAGTTCCATCTCAAAGGAGGATTCTGCTATGGTTTATGTGATCGCTGAACCGTGCATTGGTACCAAGGACACGGCTTGTGTGGATGTTTGCCCGGTGGATTGCATTCATCCCAAGAAGGACGCAGCCAATTTCGAGCAGTTCGAGCAGTTGTATATCGAGCCGGATGAATGCATCGACTGTGGCGCCTGCGTACCCGCGTGCCCGGTTTCGGCTATTTTAGCGCTAGAGGACTTGCCAGAGAAATGGTCTCGATTTACTGCCATCAACGCGGACTGGTACAAGACCAACAAATAGCCACGCCTCCTTCTCCCACCACTTGAATGCGATGATCCTCTGTGGGCAGCAGCCCGGGTGTGCGCTGTTGCCCAGAGGTTCGTTCCTCTGCCTGAAAGCCGATTGCGGCTTGAGTGCCTGTGCTCAACCTTGACCCTAGTCTGGAGTTGCACCCGACCTGAGATGGCGGCGTCTCGACGAAGGCGCATGAGGCCAAACCATGAACTCCATCGGCTATGCCTTCAATCCCAGCGAACATGGCATCTTCGTTGAGATCTACCTTCCTAAGAAAGCCGAGTTTCAAGGAACGCTGTATCAAGCGTTGACCGAAGGCTTCGATATCGAGAAGGTTCGGGGCCATTTCCAGGCAAAGCGGGAACAGATCAACGCCTTTCTGCAAGGTCACTACAGTTGTGACGGCCGTATTGAGACGATGCGGCAAGTGTTCTACGGCTACTCAATGTATGAAGTCGACGGGGTCTATTACGACCCGAAGAACAAGAAGACCTTCGAAGAGCGGAATCAGGTGATTCGCGTGATGTTCAAGCCCGACCTGGAAGCGGTCAACATCAGCACGCTGCCGGTCGAGCGTGCGCAGACCGTTACAAAGCTTTTTGTTCGACACGCTGGCAAGACAGAGAGTTTTCCGGGTGACCATCCTCAGATCTACCTCAACGCCTCAGAGAAAGAGACGGCGATGATTTCCAACCTGCT
>Ga0163150_10010017_pt1 | contig 10344 bp, 6 predicted proteins | sample OliLakLV19P2IB_FD_148628 | JGI IMG/M metagenome (GOLD analysis project Ga0163150, IMG submission 148628) | Freshwater microbial mat bacterial communities from Lake Vanda, McMurdo Dry Valleys, Antarctica - Oligotrophic Lake LV.19.P2.IB | ecosystem: Environmental > Aquatic > Freshwater > Lake >...
GAATCGTTGCAGTGCGAATCGTTGGTTGCCTGTCCTGTATAGCGTCTTTACTACAGACATGTGACACTATTACAAGGTTCGCCTCACTGAAATTACAATTATTCCTACACCGGTTTACGCAACTTGCTTCGTTTGTGTTCTGCCTTAGACCGTTTCAAACGTTCTAGCAAAAGCTGCGCCGAAACTTTATTGCCAAAACGGCGGTTTCAAGGATTGGCAATCTCTAAACAAGTGTACCACCTCATTGACCGCACCTAACCTGTTATTGTGAGAAACTTAAGGCGCGTTCACCCCCTACTGCTAGCGATTCTAAGGTAAAACCCTCCAAGGAAAACGGCCTATCTTCTCATGTCAAAATAGTTGCCAACCGACTCAGTTCGCCGCATTTGTGGCTAATAAATGAAAAAACCCGACAAAAGCAGGGGGGCTTTTGTCGGGTCGGATTGGCAAAGAACGCTGTCCTTTGCCGCCCAAGTATTGAACCGCGGAGGAAGCTGAAAGTTCCGCCGGAGCCTCAGAAAAATCGGGCAAGGGGGCCTGCGCCTGCAAATGCATGTAGGAAGCTGTGAATTGCATGGCATCGATCTTGTGGCGTTTTTGCGACCACCCTATAATCCCGCCTCGCTCGGCCAGGCCGGAGATCCGGATTTTTTCACCGCCGCATCGAACCAGGCCGGTACCACCGGCGTACAGACTCTCAGATCGATTTCGCAGGAAGGGCCGGTCGAATGGATTCGACGAAACCAAACTTTCGAGGCCCAATCGTAATTCGCTCCTTTCCAACGCGAGTCTGCGGCTCGTTTCCGAGCCGGCCGCGTTTAGGCGAAGTCAATCTTGGTGGCCAGTCCAGCATTGCAGATCCTGACGGTTTAACGAGTCAGGATCGAACAAGCGGGCGGCACGATTCATCCAGTGCATGCCAGGCGTTTCAATCGCGCCGTTGCATGCAAGCAACGTCGGAATGTCGCGAAAACTCAACGCCGTGCGAACTCTCGTTGCACGCCGCGCATGCGGTACGTCGTAGTCGTTATAAGTGCTTAACCCTCGTTCAGTTGCATCAAAAAGTCGTTCAAAAAAATAGTGATTCACCAGCGCCTCCGCACCCGATGAATTGGGTGCAAACGTTTCCTGCCCGCGAGTCGAAGACTGCATGACATGGAATGCGGCGCCGGTGATTGTCAGTGATGTATACTAGTTGGACAAGAGTAGTGGTGGTTGGATAGAGTGCTGACTCCATGAGGTTTATTCGGTCGGTGCTAGCGTTTCACACGCTATCGCGAGCGAAGGAACAGGCGAGTCAGAATCCAGCAAAGCTGCCATTGTCCGCCGGCCCTAGTTCCGGTTAGTCTTAACAGCAGTGATCAGGCAGTCGTCCATTGACGATACTGGCCAGCTTGGAAAGCTGGTTGCCGAAGCACTCACGGGAGAAGAACCATGCAAGTTTACGGTCTAGCTCAGTTGCACAGTGCTCAAAGCATTAACGCCCCTCACACTCTGCGCGCCAATCAACCGGCGTCCAGCACCGGGCGCACTTCGTTCAACACCACGGATCAACTGGATATCTCGGCAGAAGCCTCGCTGGCCAGCCGCCTGAGCGATATCCCGGACATCCGCCACGACCGTGTTGCGGCCATTAAGGCACAGATCGCCAATGGCACGTATGAAACCGCCGACAAGCTCGACGGGGCGCTCAGCGCCTTGCTCGACGAAATCGGCTAAGCTCAAGGTGTGTGCCACTGCTGGCTTGCTCTCGCGAAGCGCGTCATTCCCGCGAAGGCGGGAATCCATTTCCTGGGCGATATACTACTTTCATCTCTCAACTCACTAGGGGGCAGACTTGCCTACACCGAAGGTGTTGCATACCACAGCCCCAGGTCGCGCAGCGCACCTGGGGTTACGATCCCCAATCAGCCCGTTACCGCGAAGCGGTTAAACAAGGGGCTAGAATCGCGTTTTTTGAAAACCGGCAGCAGTCACATTTGCCAGTTGGACGACTCTGTCACGCCAGAGTTCCTTCCGCCCAATGGCACTGCGGCCTGATTCAGTTGAACTGTGTCCGTCATCGAAACTCTCCAGACGACCTGCTGGCCAATTTTGGCGAGCAGGTCGTTTGCGTTCCCATCAGCCATTGGGCGCTAGCCCATGGTTCTTGCAGCGGTTCTAACGGTCGTTCTTCTGGCAATTACGTAAACCGGACGCTAGCGCGTGCCGGCTGATTGCGTATGGGCACTTGCCCACGTTCAGAGCGTTATCTAGAATGATTATTGATAATCACTGGTCATTGCCTACGTTTTTTGAGTGAGTTGGGATGTCTGATTTTTCGCTAGGTACCGTCGAAGTCTCGCTCACACCGCTCCAGCGGTTCGAGGAGTTTTTGCAATCGCGCGGCAAGCGAATCACCCAGCAGCGACGGATCATTGTCGAGCAGGTCTCCAGTCGGCACGAGCATTTTGATGCCGATCAGTTGTTGGCCGACCTGCAAAAGACCCCCGAACACCGCAAGGTCAGCCGCCCGACGGTTTATCGCACGCTGGCCGAGTTGACCGATGCGGGGCTGCTGCGTGCGATGTCTCTGAATGGTCGAGCCGTCTATGAGCATGACTACGGTTACCCTCAGCACGATCACCTGCAATGCACCGAGTGCGACAAGCTGATCGAATTTCAAAGCGAAGAGGTCAACGCCATCCGCGAAGCCGTGGCACGCGAACACCAGTTCCGCGTCACCGGTCACCGCCTGATCATCAGCGGGCTGTGTCTTGAATGCCGCAACGCCAAACAGCGGTCCATGCGAAGGTTGGATGTGCTGTAAATTCATCTCGTGGGCATGCCAATTGGGCAGTGGCGTACGTCATGTACGTTGCGCGCGTCTGTGTTTTTGTTTTTTTCGGGGGTGGTGTTTCTGTGGTGTTCATTGGACTTACGTTCATGGTTTCTGGTTAAGTGCATACGGCCAGCGTGTTGCGCGTCTGGGGTTTTTTAAAACACCGTTGACGGCAGTATGGGGGCCACTCGGTCAGCCGAAGACGTTTCACTGCCCGTACGCAGCCATTACGAGCGCGTTTGAGGCGATCGCAGTGCGCAGCAGACGGTGCGCGGACCTTCAGCCAGATGCTTCTTTTAAAAGCAAGATCGAGTGGCGGTCACGTTTAGCTGCACAGGCCGGGGGGCTGGTCCTTCAGGTAGGCGCTGATGGCTCTGTTAGAAGTCTGCCCGCAAGCTTAGATCTAAACGCGTTGGGCTACTTCTGGGTAGCCCGGTAGTGTGTTCCCGCGATGCACTCCAGTCAGGTGCTGTGCAGTCCACCCTTCATCGCGGTGCTGGATTTGCGCATTTTTAGGCGCGCCAATCGATGAGTTCAGCCTAGCAGAGGTGCTGGCTTTTTTTCAAGCGCGAAAGGCGGGAATATTCGATAGAGAGATTGGTGGGAAAGTTGGCTTTGTTTTGGTGTTGACGCGCAGCGCAAGGAGGAGAGTACTGCGGTGGCACCGGTCAGTTTGGTCCATCTAGATGTTTTTCGTGAATCTGAACATCAATCGCCGAGTCATCACTGCGAACTTCGTAGTAACGCTCCGGCTTGCGATAGACATTCACCATCTGATGGCCGGTCGAGAATGTGTTCTCTTTAAGGTAATTCGCGTTGCCCCAAATCATTTCTTCTATGGCACTAGACACATATTCGCTGAACGCGCCACCTGTCCGAACCAGTTTTTCAATCTTGGCAATCTTGTGTAGCTTGTGGATGCCTTCAGTTTCTTCGTCCGGCATGACAATAAACAAGTAATCCCGCGCACGGCTGATGGCAACATTGAGAATGTTCTGCTTGTTTAGGAACATTCGTGAGCTTGTCGAGATCGTTGGCGGCGGATTGAGAACGGCGATGATGATGTCGCACTCATCACCTTGGAAACCGTGAATTGTGCCAACCTGAATCTCTACGGCATCAGGCTTGGTTGCCCATGAGTCGTTCAGCCTGTTCAACAGGTTCGCCTGGGCGCGATAGGGGGCAATGACCCCGATGCGGATCTTGTTCGCGTAGTTTCCCTGGACTTGGCCCACCAGCCAGCGGACAAACTCGAAAGTGAACAGCGCCGAATAGGTTTGGTATGACGTTCCACTGCCCAACTGCTTCGCTCGGTAAATACTTTCGTATTTGCTGACGGGAAACTTGATGAGGTTGAGAGGTTTGGCATCGAAGCCATTGAGTTTTAGCGGGCGCTGCGCTCCCACCTCGCGATGATGTTTCAGGATTCCGTCATAGGTGAAACGGCTGAACACTTCACCGATGGCGGGGATGCTTCGGTATTGCGTTTCCAGATTCGTTACCGGGTAGTTGTGAGGCACCGTAGCAGGCTTTGCAAAAGACCCCGCCTTAGTAAGGCCGACCAACGTATAGATGTTTTCATCCTTCCATTGCTCAACGGCCACAATCGGCTCGATCTGGAAAGGGTCTCCCGCGATGATGAACTTCTGGGGTTTCTGCTGGTAAAGCGGATAGATGATGCTGGCGAGCGAAATCATTGAAGCCTCGTCAATGACGATGGTATCCCACTTCATTTCATACAGCTTCTTGCCATGTTCGCGTGCGAATCCGTCGTAGGCGAAGCGAGCAACTGTCGTGACCGTTACGGAGTGGCTCAATGAACCGATGTCAAATGACCTGTCCCGCCACACGCCAGCTTTTTCAATTCGCTCGTCGGCAGATGTTCCGAAACGAACCAGCCATTCCAAATAGGAGGTGTCCCCGTCCATCTTCTCCATGATGCGGGTCGTCAGCACGTCTGCCGCCTTGTTCGTCGGGGTCAAGACAAGCACTCTTGCCTTCTCAGTGTCACTCATCCTTGGGATGAGCACTGTTTCCGCAAGGTGAGTTGTCTTGCCGGTTCCTGGCGGGCCGAATACAAACTCAATGTCAGGCGTCAAGCCCGCCTGCATGTCGAACTCTTCGTCAAATGGCAATTCACGAAATCGCTCGAGTAGCTCTTGCAGCAGAAAAGATGGGTTCTGGACGTCGATGCGGGCCTCTAAAACCTCATGCAAATCAATCCCATTCAACGCGCCCGCAGACTCCAGCTTGCCCAACAGGGAGAACTCCTTGGCAGTAAACGAATCGACGCGTAACTTTCCCGTGCGGCCATTGCCAAAATCGAGATCCACGCGCACTCCGGAAAACTCCTCGATGGACTGAGGTATGAAACGGTTTGGCTCCCTCAGCACGATGGTCCGGGAGGATTGCTCATCCCGCTCAACCTTTCCGAAGCTAATGGAAATGGTTTTGCCGTCAGCGTTCTTCTCACTGCTTGCCATGCACTCCAGCTCCAAAAGTGCGAGAAACCAACCGTAGCTGTAGCGGGACAGTGTATTGGCTTTGTCATGGAGCGCCTGCTCGCGCTCTATACGGTCAAGCTCACTGGCGTATCGGTCTTTTGCGCGGTCAAGTTTCCTGCCGTAGTCCACCGCTTTCGGGGTGAAGTCGTCTGCGTCTTCGCTCTCATCACTTGTTTGGGCGGGAGGATTTCCCGGTTGGCTAGGCAAATTGGAATCCTTGACGGACGGCCGGCGGCTTTCAATGTCACGGAAGATCGGCGAGTCAGGCACATCCTGTTCCCCGCTCCTGTCGCACTCGCCTGATTGGGGCATAGCGATTTTTTTGCGCTTGGCGTCCTCAATAGCAGTTCGGATTTCATCGTCCGACAACCCCGACTGTTCAATCTCATCCGCCAACTTGAGTTTTCTAGCCTCCTCCGCGCTCAAGTGTGATGTGTCGTGCGCCTCGTCGTGGATTTTCAAGAACCTAATGAGCGCCTCTGCTCCGGCGCTGGCTGTGTCATATTGATCTGAAAGTGATTGAACTGTCACGGCGTCGGCAGAGACCAATTCGCCGGCATTATTGAGAATCCATTGTTCTGTGCATAAGCTGCGCATCGCGCTCGACTCAAAATGCTCGGTCGTGTTGTGTCGGTCGTATGGAAGATGATATTCATGTATGCCGTGCATTGCACGGTTCAAATGATCGCTGCTCGTTAGAATATGCCAGATCGTTAGGGAGCGGGTATGGTCAATGTTCGCAAGTAATTCGTCCAAGCCATCAAGGGCACTGTCGGTGTATTTGTCGCCATGATTTCCCTTGGATTGCAGGCCCATTTGTCGCCGCTTTTCAAAGTCCAAAAGGACATGAATAATTTGAGGAGATGCCAAGACTCTCAATTCCCTCAGAAAGGTATCCAACTTTCCATAATCTTTTTCGCCAACCATCTCACGGTATTCATCCAGCAACAGGAAATGAGTGTCCGGCTTGGTCTCGAACCAATTTCTCAAATCCGGCGTTGGAAGATATAAGTACCTCCCACTTTGTGTGTAGACTTTTGGATCGCCCGCTTTCTTGCATCGCAGAAATTTTTTATCTCTTATCAGATTGATATATTCCGCGACATCTTCGTGTTTGCACTCCTTGAAGTAGCGAAAGAATTTAACGAAATGGGTGGTTGCGTCAATTCCTCCTTCAGTCTCGTACGCCGACAGAATCTTGTAAATCTCATCTTGGAGACTCGGCTTCTTGACACCGAAATTCTGAATAAACTCGCGGGTGGCATTGTTTGACAGCAATTCCTTCTTGACGGTCGCGTAGCCTTGAATGTCGTCGTCAGGCAGGAATAGGACGAGGTGTCCGTGCTCATCGAATGCCGGAACTGCGTTGCCGTCCTGATCATGAAAGATGGGCTGGCCCTTCACGAACTTCTGATAGGAAGCTCGCTCGGAAAGGTAGGCATAAAACTGGTGCAGCCAATTTTGCGACTGGGCTGCGATGAAATCAGATGTAAGTTTTTTGAGAACGGTTTCGGGATCGAGACTTGAAACAATTAGATTCGGTTCTAAATACGGCCAGATGCGGGCACTGCCACCATCAATGTAGTTGGCCAGCGCCTTGTTGGTATTTTGTACCTCCTTCTTACCGCGACTACGAAAAATCCAGCACGCATTCTTTGTTTCGGTCAATTGCTCCAGTTGCTTATCGGAAAATAGCTCAACCAGATCGGTGTCCGATGCCCAATATGATCGGCTTTTCGGTGAGCACTCGCCATTTGCCGCGGGCAAAAGGGTGTCGGACTGGAGCTTGGACTTGATTGCAGTGTAGACAGGTTTGAAGGAAATCTCGCTTCGGTCATCCAATTCGCTAAAATCCTCTTCGTCGTAAGGAATGATTTCCAGGAGGGCGTCATCGATTAGCTTTTGGTCCCGAAGAATAGGCAAGCTGTCTGCGGCAAGTTGTGCCAACTCTTGAATCAACTCATGATTATGCTTTTCTCCAGCTTTGATGCCTTCGCGGCTATCATTCAAAAGAAATGGCGCGTGAAGTATAAAGTTTAGATTTGTCACTTCCTTGGTCGGGAAGAAGCAGAATGCCGGGCGATCAATGGGAGCAAGCTTCCAGTCCGCTCCCAAGCCATATCCGATGCAATATGGTAATCCATTGCTTCCGATTCTTGCAAAGGTCAGCAAGCGATGGGAAGTGTTTTTGCCATTCAAGTCTAATGTCAACGCAAGCCGCTGAAATGTGATGTCTCCTTGCTGACATAGGTCCTTAGCTTTTTTAGTGTATTTTCCACTGATGCCATTTCCCTCGAATGCAACGGACTGCATATGTGAGAGGAACAGAATGGGGAGGTCAAGCGCCTTCAACTTCTCCAGAATATCGTCATAACTCTCCGCAGGAGTCTTGTCGTTGTGATCGAACGGAAACCAGAAAATAGTTTCCGGAGCCTCACGCCAATCAAGATCAACGTCGAGCAGGTGCGGGACGATGAAACGTTCGATCTTAAATCGAATCTCAGGATCGTAAATATGTGGAGTCTGCGTGTATTGAAATACCGCTTTGAACCCCACACCGAACTTGCCGATGGACATCTCAGTCTTGTTGGAATTGGCAATGGATGTGATGGAATTGATATGCCCTAACGCTCCGCTGTTTGTGTCCGCATCTTCAGTTCGGGGATCGGACACAGTGAATCCGACGGAGCCATTGTGGATAAAAAAAGGCCGTCGCGTTCCAGACGGAAATGGGCAGATGTTGCTTTGACATCATCTGCGTTCTGGAGAAGTTCATAGATGAAATGCGCTTGGTCGGAATACTTGTCCACGACGCTGCGCTGAACGCCGCGCATAGATGGCTTCTCCAGCGTGTCGGCACTCTCCATGCGATCTTTCGCCAAAGCGTCGAACCACTGCTTTTCTTGTTCGGTCATGATTGGAACCTCGTAAATGCATTCCGCCGGTGGCAATTCGTCGCAGATGAACAATAGGCCGAGCAGAGTATGTGTTTGGCCAATTTGAAAATGGCTAAGGCTTCACCGTGATTGACGATGCAATGCAGCAAATTCACGGTTGTCGCCATTTTGGTTTGCCCCGAGCGCCGGTGCGTTGTGCCTGAGAGAGCATGAAGTGGAGAGCAGGTAGTAGAGCAGAAATGAAAACAACTTCAACCTTTATGAGGGATTCGGGTCGGGAGACCGTTGTTTAACCGCTTTGCGGTATCCGGTTGACATGGGATGGTTACCCAGGGTGCGCTGCGCGACCACTGGGCTGTGGGATGTAATGCCTTCGGCATTATGAGTGGGCAGCACGGTTTTCGCGGTTAAGAGTTGAACGTGCCTTGCAGGCCCGACGAAGTGAATGTGTGGTGCGTGACCCGGGGTTCCGCTCGCTGCGCGGCTTCACCCCGGGCTGACAGAGACGGCACCTTCGGGCCTGAAGACGCAGAGGCACTCTTTCGGCGGAGCGAAAGGCGACTGAACGTCCCTACACTTTCACGTCCGCCGTTTTTTGGAGTGAACTCCCGTACCGTGTGCGAATTGGTGCCACGACCTCTGCGACAAATTCATCCACCTGCTGTGGTGCGCGGCCGACGAAGGAGAGGGCGTCCATCGTCGATTGCAGGTCGATCTTGGCAAAGGCCGGATCGGCGGCGAGTCGATCTAGCAGATCGTTGGTTCCACCTTCGTTTTTCACAACGGCTGCTGCGGCGTGGCTATGCTGGCGGATGCGTTCGTGCAGTTCCTGTCGGTCTCCGCCGGCGGCCACCCCGGCCATCATGATGCTCTCGGTCGCCATGAACGGTAGCTCTTCTTGCAAATGCTTGGCAATCACTTGCGGATAAACGACCAGCCCGTCGGCGATGTTTTGGTAGAGGATCAGTACCGCGTCGATCGCCAAAAATGCCTGCGGCAGAACCAGCCGTCGGTTGGCACTATCGTCCAGCGTACGCTCCATCCACTGCGTGGCGGCTGTGTTGGCGGCGCTACTTTCCAAGCTCATGACAAACCGGGCCAGCCCGCAGATGCGTTCGGCACGCATCGGGTTGCGTTTGTAGGCCATGGCGGAGGAGCCGATTTGATCTGCCTCGAAAGGTTCTTCCAGTTCTTTGCGGCTGGCCAATAGCCGCAGATCGGTGGCTGCTTTGTGCGCGCTTTGGGCGATGCCGGAGAGCGTTTGCAGGATTTGTGCATCGACCTTGCGGGTGTAGGTCTGGCCGGTGGCCGCATAGACATCGTCAAAGCCCATCTTGCGAGCGACCAGTTTGTCTAGCTGCCGCACGCGACTGTGATCCCCCTCAAAGAGCTGCAAAAAACTGGCCTGCGTGCCGGTGGTTCCCTTGACGCCACGGGCTTTGAGCGTGCTGATGCGGTATTCGATTTCTTCCAGGTCCAGCACGAGGTCGTAGGCCCAGAGGCAGGCGCGTTTGCCAACGGTGGTTGGCTGGGCGGGTTGTAGATGTGTGAAAGCCAAACAGGCCAGATCGCGGTACTGCACTGCAAACGTGGCCAGGCGGTCGATGACCGTGGCCAATCGGTCGCGGACCATGCCAAGCGCCTCGCGGAGGAGAATCAGATCGGCGTTGTCGGTGACGTAGCAACTGGTGGCGCCCCAGTGGATGATTCCGCCAGCCTGGGGGCAGAGATCGCGGTAGGCATGGACATGGGCCATGACATCGTGCCGCAGTTTTCGTTCATACTGATTGGCGGCGGCGAAGTCGATGTTGTCGACGTGTTTGCGCAGCTCGGCGATTTGAGCGGGGGTGATCGGCAGGCCCAGCTCGGCTTCGGCCTCGGCCAGCATGACCCAGAGGCGGCGCCAGGTGGAGAACTTGCGTTGTGCTCCCCAGAGCTGGCTCATGGCCGGGGAGGAGTAGCGTGCGATCAGCGGGTTCTCGTATAGTTCGTTGGACATAGGGCCAGATTATCGTGTCGGTCAGGTAATAGGATCGCGAGCCGCAAAAACCAGGGGCTAGCGCCCTATGGCTGATGGCGTCTATCAGCCGCAACGCGGAGCAGACGCCAGCAGCCATAGGGC
>Ga0163150_10010019_pt1 | contig 10343 bp, 11 predicted proteins | sample OliLakLV19P2IB_FD_148628 | JGI IMG/M metagenome (GOLD analysis project Ga0163150, IMG submission 148628) | Freshwater microbial mat bacterial communities from Lake Vanda, McMurdo Dry Valleys, Antarctica - Oligotrophic Lake LV.19.P2.IB | ecosystem: Environmental > Aquatic > Freshwater > Lake >...
TCACTAGCTGTCTCAATACCCTGTTCAAACGATACGGTCAGACTCTTTGTTCTAAGAACATTACTGTCAGTACCAACTAAAACTATCTCAGGACATTCGGTAAGAACCCTCATTAAAATTTGGTGGTTGTGGTTGAGCTTTTCTTCTACTTCTTTTGTATCCATAGTTCTATTGTCTAAGTTGTCTCTCTAAAATATCATTGATTTATAAGCCCAAAAAATTTGCTGCCAGACTTGGATTCGAACCAAGATAAACGGATTCAGAGTCCGTTGTCCTACCATTAGACGATCTGGCAATACAAGTACAAATTACACTAAAAACACGCCTTTCTCAACGTAGCAAGGTTGAAGCTGTAATAGTCGCCACGAGCGCGCAGTGATCAGAAACACCGCTCACCATCTCAACATCAGACACTTTGTAGACCGAGGTACTAAAAATTCCATCCACCATTTTGTCTATAAGTTCATGCGGGGACGTTTTTCCGTTTCTGTGCAAGTCTATATCTATACTGGTTTTATATTGTGGCGGTACATTGTCTTTGTACTGTGCCGCAAGTAAAGAAAATATCTCTCCACCCCGCGGTGCATTAAAATCTCCGGTAAACACCAGGTCCCCCTCTTCTCGCAAGACCGAGAGCAGTGTCGCCATATCTTTGCGCTGAAAGTCGGTGGCTTGTCCTTGTTTGGTAACTGAAAAGTGCGTCGTGCCTATACGAAACACCACCCCCTCTTTTTCTATGTCAGTTACAAGGAGAGTAAAGCGTCGCGAGTCATGCATGGCCTCAATCGACACGTTATCGTGGACCGGCAACTTTTCTGTACTGCCACCGTAGGGTATTGCTCTCTGCCCCACTATTTTGTACTTGGAAAAAATCCCTATCCCTTCTGCCTTTCCCTCGTAGAGGCACATTGGCTCAAATACTCCCCTTACTCCCAGAGTCTTTTCAAATTGAGGAACCAGATCTGCATAAAGTTCCTGTACACATAGAACGTCAGGCGCGCGCTCCTGCAAAAAATGCATGGTCCGCTCTAAGTGTTTGCCGTGTTCAATATTAAGCTGTATCAGCTTCAGTGCAGCAGCCATGCCAGTAGATTATTATTTTTTGGAAGCCGCTTTAACAAACGCTACAAACAAAGGGTGTGGAGCGAGTGGGCGTGAAAGTAGTTCAGGATGAAATTGTGTCCCTACAAAGAACGGATGCTTGTCGCGCGGTAGTTCTGCTATCTCCATGAGTACCCCCGACGGAGACTTGCCGCTAAACACCAAGCCTGCTTTTTCGATTTGCTCAATATATTCCGGATTTACTTCGTAACGGTGACGATGACGCTCCATTACTTCCGCTTTGCCGTAGCTTTCGCGTGCCACGCTTCCCTCTTTAAGCAGAGCTTTATAGGTACCGAGCCGCATCGTGCCACCGTAGTCTTGTTTGGTCAGCTTTTCTTTTTGGTCCGGCATAATGTCTATAACCACGTGAGGTGCCTCTTTGTTCACCTCTGCTGTGTTGGCACCATTAAGCCCCGCAACATTGCGTGCATACTCCACCACCTGCCACTGCATGCCGTAACAGAGGCCTAGGTACGGGATTTTCTGTTCGCGCGCAAACTTAATTGCCATTACTATCCCCTCTACTCCGCGGGTACCAAACCCGCCCGGCACCACAATGCCCGCATACTGACGCAGTTCTTCGAGTTTAGAAGGGTCTTTTTCATACACTTCGGAGTCGAGATACGAGAGTTTTACTTTTACTCCATTTACCGCTCCTGCATGTTTAACCGCTTCGATTACAGAAATATACACATCGGAGAGTACGTAGTCGCCCGACATAAAATATTTACCCACCACTGCAACAGGCAGTTCAGTAGTCGCATTTTTGAGCTTTGTTACAAAACCCTCCCACTCTGAGAGGTCGGTCTTTTGTTTAGGCAGTCCCAAAACGTCACACACAATGTCGCCTAAACCGTCTTTCTCGTAGTGGAGCGGCACGTCGTAGATACTCTCAACATCTGGTGCAGAAATAACATGGTCAGCAGAAATATTGCAAAATATTGCGATCTTCTCCTTCCGTTTTTCATCGAGTGGCACCGAGGCACGGGCGAGGATAATGTCTGCCTGCAAGCCAACTGAGTTTAGAGTGCGTGACGCATGTTGAGTTGGTTTTGTTTTCATTTCTCCTACGTTTCCCGGGATCGGCACGTACGAGAGCATCACTATCGCCACGTCGTGTGGCATGCGGATTTTGAGCATACGTGCAGCCTCAAGGAAGAGGATGTTTTCATACTCTCCCACCGTGCCGCCCACTTCAATAAGCGTAATATCTGCATTAGCTAACTTTTGTGCCTCTTCGATCCGGCGAATCACTTCAAGCGGTACGTCTGGCACTACCTGCACATTTTTTCCTTTATATTCCAGGTTGCGCTCTTTTCGGATCACTTCCTGATACACCCGCCCGGTGGTCATGTAGTTAACCGAAGGGAGTGTTTCGTCCAAAAAGCGCTCATAGTTGCCCATGTCCTGGTCGGTCTCGTAGCCGTCGTCCAATACAAAAACCTCACCATGTTCGGTGGGGTTCATAGTGCCTGCATCAACGTTGATGTAGGGGTCGATTTTTATTGCCGTAACTTTAAAACCTTTGCTTTTGAGCACGCGGGCGATACCGGAGGTGGCGATACCTTTCCCTATCCCGGACATTACCCCGCCGACGACGAAAATGTATTTAGGAGTTTGGCCTGCAGTTCGTTTTTGCTTCAGCCAATCGAGCATGTACGATTATACCTTGAGATAACGGCGCACTGCAAGGGCGCTCGCAATGGCCCCAAACAGCACTCCTGACCCGATAATTACTGCGAAAAAGAATGGGAAGTTAGCGAGGTAGTAATGGAAGACATTGATCCCGCCGAAGAACCCTTCAGTAGTATCACCCAGCCACCAGGTCAGAGGGTAGAAGAGCATAAGGGTTACCACTCCTGCCACCAATCCGTAGAGTACCCCCTCAACCATAAACGGCGCGCGAATGTATGCCCCAGTAGCACCCACAAGCCGCATGACTGAAATTTCATCACGGCTGGTGTAGATAGCGAGGCGCAGAGTGTTAAAGCAAATCGCTATAGTAATTGCCATAAAGAGCGTAATGACTGCAATGCCTACCAGGCGGGCAGAGTCGGTTATTTCGGCCAAACGCTCGATAGCTTGGCGATGTGCGTCGTCGTAGTAGTTAATTTTTTCGATAATTGGTGCATTACCTGCAGAAAGCGCTTCTTGATTTTGACGCAAAAAGTTCGCCACCGCTTCATACTGGGTTATCTCGTGGGTCTTAACGTTAAGTACGGCACCCAGTGGGTTGTCCCCCAACTCCTCAAGTGCCTGGAGCGTAAGCTGGTCGTCTTGGTGTCGCTCTCTAAACTGCGCCAACGCCACTTCTCGAGAGACGTAGTCGATAGACTCTACTTCGGGGAGTGCGGAGAGAGTTGCCTGGAGTTCTAATATCGAATCTTCTGGAGCATCGGTGGTAAAGTAGATATTCATATCTGCCTTGTCACGAAACTCTTCGAGTGCGGTCGAGAGTATTACCCCACTAAAAAGTGCGAGGCCAATAATGAAGAGCGTAAAGACCATGATAAGTACTGAGGCAAACGAGACAAAGCCGTTGCGCCAAAAGTCTTGGAAGCCTGCCTTAATTACTCTTCGTATAGTGGTAGCTCTCATATAGTTACAGTATATATTTTCCTTCCCGATCGTCGCGTACCACCTTGCCCCGGTCCATCGTGACTACACGCTTCTTGAGGCTGTCGATAACGCCTTTGTTGTGGGTAGTGAGAACAATGGTAGTACCGAGGTCGTTTATTTTTTTGAGTATCTGCACCACCTCAAACGTGTTTACTGGGTCGAGGTTGCCAGTTGGCTCGTCGGCAATAATCACGTCAGGCTGGTTTACTATCGCACGCGCGATAGCTACACGCTGTTGTTCGCCACCAGAAAGTTCGTCTGGAAAATTATTTATCTTGTCAGAGAGGTCCACAAGCTCAAGTACGTGTGGTACGTCTGAAGCTATCTCCTCTTCAGTGCGGCCTGCGGCCTCCATAGCAAAAGCTACGTTCTCAAATGCGGTTTTGGCAGGTAAGAGGCGAAAGTCCTGAAAGACCGTACCAATTTTGCGGCGCAGGTCACCCATGCGGCGCATAGGTATCTCGTGCACGTTCATCGACTCAAAAAAGACGGAGCCGGAAGTAGGCCGCTCTTCAGCCAGAAGCATTTTAACCAGTGTAGTCTTCCCTGCACCGCTGTGTCCTACGATAGAAATAAATTCTCCCGGCTCAACCGAGAAGGAGACGTCCTGGAGCGCGACAGAGTTGTCGCTGTAGACTTTGCTTACTCGGTCGAAATAGATCATAACAACCCATATATGTTACCGCTGATTGAGAAATGGCTCAAGGTTACCCGCAAGGACACCTTCAGCATCATGCACCTCTACCCCACTGCGATGGTCTTTAACGAGCTTGTACGGATGAAGAACATAGGAACGGATCTGGGAGCCCCACTCTATCTTGGTATTTTTAGTAAGATCAGCGATTTTCTCCTTACGCTCTACCTCAAGCTCGCGCAAAAGCTTAGCTTTAACGATAGCCAGGGCTTTTTCTTTGTTAGCACCTTGGGTGCGCTCGCCGTCAACATGAGCAGAAATCCCGGTTGGCGTGTGTACCACACGCACTGCGGTTTCGCGTTTATTAACATTTTGCCCGCCTGGGCCGGAGCTCCGTGCCACGGTGATCTCAAGGTCGTCTGCAGGGATTTCAATATCAGAAACTTTTTCAAGCACTGGTAGTACTTCAACCAATACAAAAGAAGTGTGGCGTTTTTGCGAGGCGTTAAATGGTGACATACGCACCAGACGATGCACGCCATATTCGTCTTTAAGCGTGCCGTACGCCTTCTTACCTTCTATCTCGACCGAAAGATTACGGAAGCCTCCATGATCGTTTTCATTTTGGTGAAGTACTTTCATGCCCCACCCCTTCCCTTCGGTATACTTGCGATACATTTCAAAAAGCATGTGGGCAAAGTCTTCGGCGTCATCCCCGCCTGCGCCTGCAACAAGTGAGAGCACTGCATTACCATTGTCGTACTTACTTCCCCCTTCGGCCTGCACTTTCAAGTCTTGCAGCTCTTTAATGAGAGCTTGTGCCTTCTCGGGCATACCCCAAAAATCCGGCCTTTGCATCGCCTCTTCGAGTTCTTTAATCCGGAGCGCTATTTCTTCTTTAGTCATTTTGAGCCAGCGGTCGGGATTGAACCGACGACCTGCGGTTTACGATACCGCCGCTCTACCAACTGAGCTACGCTGGCTTAATTTTGGACTTGGCGCCGCATAACTCATGCGGCATCCTACAAAAACACAGTCGCTATACTCCTTGTTTTTGTGGAGCCGTTGGCCGGGATTGAACCGGCGACCTACGCCTTACCATGGCGTTGCTCTACCAGCTGAGCTACAACGGCAAGAGAATAACCCTTGCACAGTAACGCATTTGAGAGCCTTTTTCAATTGCTCAGGCGCAGGAAAAGAAATAGCACAATTGCAGCGATATTAAGAAGGGGGAGAAAGAAAAATATTTTTGCCTGTCGTTGTTTAAGTGCTGTGTCCTCTCCTTGTGCTGCAAAGAGCTCACCCAAAAACGAGGTAAAAAGTATCACTGGGAGCACCCACAAAAGATAAAGTTGCGGTTCAGGGGAAGTCCAACCCGAATCCATCCGTACCAAGCCCCACAAAAGTGCGGCCAAAAACCCCGCAGGGAGGGTGAGCAAACCCCAGAGGGCTGCATAGATAATGCGTGCGCGTTTGCCAAACATAGTTACGACACTAGGTTAACCAGTGAGCGGGCAAAGTCAAGCACCATGGTAAGTGCTGTAATAAGAAAATTAATAAAAAGCTCCAAAAGGTTGAGGAGAAACCCTATAATCATCTGAAACATATCTGATATGGCGTTCATATAAATATCGTAACACTACTTTTCTTGGGGTAGTAGAACGGTGAGAAGCATGTGGTTACCGTACTTACCTGTCTCTTTATCAACCCACCGCTCCAAAAACTCTTGTTTGCTCAACGTAAAATTATCTCCACGCCAGGGGTCTGCAAGTACCACACTTTCCTCCCCCACCTCACGCACAACCCCATAATGCGGGTCACCGTCTTGCTCGATGTAACCAGCAATTACCAATCCCTTAGTAAGAGCTGCTTCTAAGTCTGACCACGTTGCGTCATTTTTTCGCTCTACCTTTAACCCCTGCTTCACAAAAAATGCCTCGAGCTCTTTGGCACTGGTGCCCTCTACCATGTCGGTTTCAAGTTCTGTAGCAATCTCTTGTTGCGTTTTAGTAATACCAAAGCTCGCTAGTACCATTTGTACTACTGCGGGGCCACAGTAGGCCTCGTTTTCCTGAAATACGTGTGCTACCTGCATACCAAACATTATATGCGCGAGAGACGGGACTTGAACCCGCCACCCTAACTGTTACATGCCTCCTGCTGATACTGCCTCAAAGGCTCTATTGACCTCTGAAAATTCCCAACCCACTCGGATAAGGTCGTCACGTGTTACGTCGTCAGAAACCCCTGCCGCTCTCATTTCTGCAATATATTTTATGAGCACACTTGACGCTCCGGAACTTGACCCTGGCGTTGCAGCAAATGCCTCATCGATAGCCTTATCGCCCCACCCATCGCGCGCCAAGGCGTCACGGATAGCACCGTCGCTATATCCTGCCGCACGGCTCTTACTAATATATTCGAGCACAATTAAACTTGGCCCGTTAGATGCAACGGAATTACCGTATAGGTAAGAATAATTTTTATCGCGTGCCGCAAAGACCTCTGTTGAAGAGGCTACAAACGTAGCAGGATCAGCTTTTTCAATAACGCTACCTGAGTAATATACTTGCTTAGCATCTTTAGCATAGTACTCATTGAGAGAAGCGAACGATGAGGCGAGCGCGCCTTCCAATACTTCCCCACCAAAAAATACTTTAGTTGCATCTGCGGCGTACAAAGAATCCGAATCGAAGGTGCGGAATGTGTCTGGCTGCACGTCGGTAAGGGGAAGTACACTGTCGTAACTTTTGAAATAGATATGCGAAGCATCTCTTACATAATGTTCACTTATCACTACAAAAGTATCGGGGTCTATCCCCTGCCCAATCGTACCGGCGACATACACATTATTGGCGTCTTTGGCGTAAGCTCCCTCATGGCCCGGGATTATTTCAAAGGTGTTAGGGTCTGACCTGGCCAGTGACGTGCATCCATTGGTGGAATAAACAGCTTGTGAATCCTTAGCAAAAGGGCCCTCGAGTGGCACGAAGGTGCGTGGATCTTTTACCCGCAACACTGTGTAAGCCCAACAATAGTAATTGTCTTTGTCTTTATAGTAGTCACCCCCGAGAGATACAAAAGAGGCAGGGTCAATATCATTATTTCCACCAAGTATGCTATCCTCGTCTCGAAGAAATTTGCCCTCCAAAGACACGGTAGATGGGTCCAGAGAGGACTCCACAGTCGCGCTGCTATACACGTAATGAGCGTCCTTAGCATACGTTGCGCTGGAGCCTTCATCATAATATTCCCCATACCCCTCACTTTCTACGAGATACAGCGCTTCGAAGGTGGCAGCATCAGCACCTGCAATATTTTTTTCACCATAGTAAGCGTGGGTGCCGTCTTTGGCGTATATATAATCGCCCACATAATTTTTGTATGCTAACACTTCAAACGTAGTTGGGTCAGCACCAGCAACTACCTTTCCTTTGTAATAAACATTTTTACTATCTTTTGCATAATCACCATACATCAACGAGCTAGTACCCGTATGAGAAAGAACCAAGAAAGTCGCCACATCTGCCTCTACGACCCTCCTTTCCAGTACTCCCTCCTTGAATGTAATGCTTGAAGTTCCGCTCGCAATATAGGGAGAACCCGCTGCGCCAGTAAGTGGAACCCATGAGAACGATACTTCCGGTATTTCAACTTGCTGGATCCTGTCAGAAAATAACCCTGTGGGCCATACAGAACCGAGGGCCATCCGCAATGCCGGCGACGCATATAACACACCAACACAAACAATAAGAAAAACTGCCAAGACACCCAAAGCAATATTTATTTTTGAAAGAAAAGCTTTGGTATTAGGTTCAACGCCTCCCCCTTCTACTAACGGAGGAGGTAGGGGTACAGGTTCACTCGATAGTTGCGAAGGATCAGGTACTACTGGGGGCATGCCAAAATTGTAGCACCAGTTTTAGACGACTTGGCTTTCGGTCGAACTGGCTCGTCAGCCAGTTCGCCTGCAGCCCCGGCTCGCTACTTTGCAAGTGCAAAGTATAGCTGCGCCGTTCAAGTCCCGACGCCGCTACGCGGCTACAGTCATAAGAAAATAGCTGGCAGAAGCCAGCAATTTTCTATGATGCGCGAGAGACGGGACTTGAACCCGCAACCTCGTCCGTGACAGGGACGCGCTCTAACCAGTTGAGCTACTCCCGCATACTGTTGACCACAATAGGCCAAACAAGACGATTTTAGCTTAAAAATGACTTTTTTCCAATGTAGCGGAAGACTCGGCTTTCGGTCGAACTGGCTCGTCAGCCAGTTCGCCTGCAGCCCCGGCTCGCTACTTTGCAAGTGCAAAGTATAGCTGCGCCGTGCAAGTCCTTCATGAGCCGTGTGCAGACACGGCTCTCGCCGCACAAATACTTCGTATTTGTGTCGGCGGAAGGACTTGCACCTTCGACCTTGGCTTTATGAGTGCCATGCTCTAACTACCTGAGCTACGCCGACGTGTGCCTACGGTATCATTTTTAGGGCTAATTTTCAACGCAAAAGCCCGCCAAAGCGGGCCCTTGCGAATGCGTGTTGCGGGGGCGGGAATTGCACCCGCGACCTCAAGGTTATGAGCCTTGCGAGCTACTACTGCTCCACCCCGCGATATAAGCACACTATATCAAATATAGACTAGTAAGTCTATATTTGTTTTGCTCGTTGGGAAATAAAAATATCTATTTCTCTCGCTTCGCTATTAAATAAAATTGAATTCTTCAAACACACGACCATACTGGTCTATCGTCGCGCGCGTATCGCGTTCAGTTAATACAAAATTTTCTCCGCCGTGTGCCACGTCGTTGCGCACTTTATGCGCTCTCCATGCCAAGTCGAGTGTCGTGAATTGGAGTGGATTCGCGTCTTTAAGTTGGTCACCAATAGTTGAGCCTCTATATCCTTGCTCTGTAAGCATCTCTCCGAGCATGACGTCTGCTTCAATAATGGCGCGTCGCCAGTTGCTCTCGTCTCCCGAAGCAGCAAGCTTCACAATATTCTCCCAGCGAGCATTACCCTTCTCCAGTTCAGGCGCTTCCTCCAGAGGCGAGACTACCGCCGCGTCTTTGTCACCAAAACCTTCGTGTTCTACAAACACAATGCGGATTCTGGTGTATACAATAAACGCCAACAAAATCACCGAGAGCGTTAGCCCCAGTAACACCAGTTGTCCTCCCCAGTAAAGAACGGTCCAGGGCACTTCTTCCAAGTCGACATTCAAGCCCGTCACGAGCTCGTAAATGCGCAGGATAATATACTCAAGATTAAGGAAGTCTACGTTCCCCATTCGCTATATTGTACAACCTATTTTGCTTCAAGATCCTTGCCGATCGAAAAAAGTGTCTGTTCGTTGCCGTGTGCTGCCGTAAGCTGGATCCCCACCGGGAGCTGCTTCCCTTCCCGCTCAACCGTGCCCATAGGGAGCGAAATCGCTGGGTTGCCGGTTAAGTTGGCAGTTACGGTAAAGATATCGAGAAGGTACATAGCAAGAGGGTCATCTGTTTTTTCCCCAATTTTTGGTGCAGGCGAAGGCGCGGCAGGGGTAACAACTGCATCAACGCTCTCCAGTACCTCCGCCACTTCCGCCCGGAGCTTGTTGCGTGCCTCGGTAGCTTTTCCGAAATAAGCGTCGTAGTAACCAGAAGAGAGCACGTAGGTGCCAAGCATAATTCTGCGCCGCGCTTCGGGTCCAAAACCAGCGCCACGGCTTTTTGCATAGTCTTCCCATTGTGTCCCACCTGTAAGCGAGAGGCCGTAACGCACACCGTCAAAGCGGGCAAGGTTTGCCGACACCTCGGCAGGCATAATCACATAGTAAATAGCGAGCGCTAACCCGGCCGAAGGGAGTTCAACATCAACAATCTCGAACCCTTTGTTTTTAAGTGCGGCGAGAGAAGTTTCAAAATGTGCGAGCACGTCCGGGTCGACGCCCTGCGCTAACAAATAACGCGGTACCCCTATTTTTTTCTTGAGTGGCCGCTCCGTATACAGA
>Ga0163150_10010020_pt1 | contig 10342 bp, 7 predicted proteins | sample OliLakLV19P2IB_FD_148628 | JGI IMG/M metagenome (GOLD analysis project Ga0163150, IMG submission 148628) | Freshwater microbial mat bacterial communities from Lake Vanda, McMurdo Dry Valleys, Antarctica - Oligotrophic Lake LV.19.P2.IB | ecosystem: Environmental > Aquatic > Freshwater > Lake >...
AATTTAAACTAAGAGAGTCTATTAAATGTGGGGATTGCAACCAAAACTCAATCTTTTAGCAGATTCTGGATAGTATAGTCAGATTTCTTTTTATGTCAAGAGAATCGCTGTGGATAAGTAACCGCTCATATCTTCCTTTTGAAAGCACGCGTCAAACCTTGAGGAGATTGAGGCTCTGATTCATGTCAAGGCGTCGCCTTGACATGAATCTTACAAAGCCCAGATTGAATTTCCGGGTGTCCAACACCCGAAGGAATACTACGTATATCTATATCTTTCTTTTCATCTCTAAGAATTAAGACTAAGGTTTGGTGGGAGCTGGAAAATGCGAGGGAGGAAGGTAATACGAATTATATGTAGCGCCTGAAGTGGCCTCATGTTTCCAGCCCGAAGGAGGATACGTCGAAAACTGGGGACTATTTTCAAAAGAATTATGTCCCGGACCGTAATCATAAGATGAGTTGTATCTCGTATCTGGGCCATCATTGTGTATCTGATCAGGAGGATGATAAACGGTATCGTAAGCATTACCCGGACGATCAGTGTGCTCCCAGCCGGGAGGATGATAAGAAGTATCAAATGCATTACCGGAGGCATCAATATGTTCCCAACCTGGAGGAAAGTACCATGTATGGTAGGTATTACCCGGAAATGTAGCGTGCTTCCACTCAGGAGGGTTATACATAGTATTTATGTCTTGAATTTCTGCATCATTATGTTTCCATTCAGGTGGGTGATAACTAGTGTCGTATAAATTTCCTAGGAAATCAGTATGTCTCCAAGTGGGCGGATGATACCAAGTGTGCATCGGTCTTTCCGGAAAATTATTATGTATCCAATCCGCTGGAACACGGTACGTACTAATCCCCGCGCTAGGCACACTAAAGTGTTGGGTTGGACCACCCCCACCCGTCCTCGAAGGATTACCTGAGGAGCCATTCTCTCCACCTATCGGAACGACTAAAGAAGATGAGCTTAGATTATTGAGATCAACATTCTTTACACCTGTTCCGTTTATTAAGGAAAAAGTGAAAGTAATGACGATAACAATAATAAGACCAGCGATTAGTAAATATTTTTTCATTGGCTTATCTATTAAACGAACAAAGATTATCTACAACAAACAAAAAATATTTTTAGAAAAACCTATTTTTAACGATCATTTGGTTTATAAATTTTTATAATTATTCTTTTATATTCTACCACAGCATTAAAACACCTTTCCCGGTGCTTCAATACCCCATCAGATACTCTTTATCTTTAGGAACATCAAAAATTTGCAGGGTCAGACAATCATATAATCTTGATTTAGTCTGATCTATTTTTTTACATGCACTCACAACATCTATAAGTTCTTGCTCGGAAAAATAAACCATGTAAGGAGCGAGAGCGATTCTTCCTCCTTCTTGGCCGATAAAGTGACCGTACTTATCCATTCTACCTTTCATTTCTGGATAATTTGCCTCTAAATACTCTAGATATTTTGGAATATAACCTAAGTGAACATAGTTGTCAGGTATCTGATCGTGCGGCCCGTCATACCAATTATTTTGCAAAGTATTTTCTCCCTTAACACCAATAAGTATCTTTCTGTTATTTTCTTTATCGTCGTAGAAAGCAAATCCAGTTCGCTCACCGATAACAATATCTTCATTCAAATTTCTAAATTGATCTCTCACGTACCTATCTTCGTTTAAAATAAGATAGAGTCTCGAAACTTCATTGTTGAAAAGCAAATAAAGTTCAATGCCTGCTTCATCAAATTCTGGCCCAACATACTCCTCCACAGAAAGCATTTTTGCTTTCACAGGGGGCTGCATTCCAGGATTATACAAATGAAAAATCACTGACTTGCCTTCAAAAGTTACTTTGTATGTCCAATCATCAACCTTCCTCACAATCACGCCATCTTCTCGCTTAAATGAATGGCCGCCGCCCATAAAGTCGCCACCTCTTTTTTGAGGTACGTTAGGGTCTTCATTTCGTTCTATATAACTTAAACTAATCACCCCCTCGTCTCGATCTTTGATTGAGAGAGTGATGATTCCACCAAAAACTCTTCCGTTAGCGGCAAATTTAAGATACAGATTATTTTCGGATTGATATATTGTAACCTCATCGTTTAATTGACGGAACACATATCTGAAAACTTCTTTTGCATCTTCCGGAGTGTCACCCATTTTGAGATCGGTATTTGCCAAATCCTCCACAAAATCCGCTTGAGTTATGAAGGACTTTGCTTGGGTATTATTCATCCCAGAGAGAAAGAAAGCTAGACAAAGAATAGCTAGAACAAGCGTGGCTATTTTGTATTTTCTAAGCGAAATATCAGTAGTAGAATTGTTTTCCCTCATATTTTAATTTTTAGGAGATGGAGTGCGTTCGGTGTCGTGGAATATCCCAGGAGTATTTGTGTGCCTATAACCAGGAGGAGTACGTTCGGTGTCATGAGGTCTTTCCGGAAAATTATTATGCTCAAAGTCTGGAGGATTAAGTTCTGTGTCGTGGGGTCTCCCGGGAAAATTGTTATGTACCCCTAAACCTGGAGGATCTAGTTCTGTGTCGTGTGGCCTGTTTGGAACATTGTTATGTACCCAGCCTGAAGGGGCATATTCCGTGTCGTGGGGTCTCCCGGGAAAAGTATTGTGGGAATCTGGAGTTACAGGAGGCTCATCTGGTAGATGACTTTCTGTATCCTGAGGTCTGCCAGGACGATTGATATGAGTAGCTTCCGGGTACCTCCAATCTGTATCGTGTGGTCTTCCTGGGAAATTAATATGGATAAGGTTAGGGTCGTGACGCTCGGTATCATGAGGTCTGTTTGGAAAGTTGTAATGTATATCACGCCATACCGGATCATAACGCTCGGTATCATGGGGTCTTCCTGGAAAGTTATTGTGTATCAACCAGAGATGATAATCGCTTTCTGTATCATGTGGTCGGCCAGGGAAATTGGCGTGTTTGTAGCCCCTTCCGTTACGTTCTGTATCATGAGGTCTACCGGGGAAATTAGTATGTTGATTAGAATATGGATCATATTGTTCTGTATCATGAGGTCTTCCAGGAAAAGTATTATGGACCCAACCTTGACCATAATTCATAGTGTCATATGGGTTACCCGGAACACTGTTGTGCCGAGCATTAGGAGCAGGATAATAAACCGTGTAATACGCTGTACCCTGAACGTCATTGTGTAGATGTCCTGGAGAAGATCCTGGATTATCAATTCCTGATCCTTCTCCTTCATCAACAGAAACACCCAGAGATGAAGAGCTTAAATTATAAAGACCAGTTTGGTTTACCTCGGTGCCTTTTATAATGGAAAAGGAAAAGGTTGCCACTATAACAACTATCAGCGCAGCCATGACTAAATGTTTTTTCATTAGATTACCGATTTAGATGAATAAATAATACTCGAATTTTAACATGATAATAAATGCTTTAACATATTGAGGTGTGTATAAGAAAACTTCTTACTTTTAGTAAGAAGTTTTCTTTTCACTCACATAATTTGAGTTCTATGGTTGGCTTATTATAAGGTTTCTGGTTTTCGGACCAAAATATCCTACTGCTGGGATTATGCCGTTTGCTAGCTGGAATCTTATAAGCGCGAGTTGAGTAAGATTTCCAAAATATATCCCTTCATTGCCCGGAGAACCAATACCTGTGGATGCAATTGGGAAACCGTGAGTATTCAAGTATATCTGCAAAGATCTAACATCCGGGCCTTCTGAACCCACTTCTAGATCTCTAGTAAATGTTGGGCTTCCGACTCCGGATGATAATTGACCTCCTTGAAGAGCGCGCTGTTCTAAGAGAGCGAGTAAGGTGGCTCTCAAAGAAGCAAGGAGCTCTTGAAGTTGTGCGATAGACATCTGACTTACTGGAGTTTGTAGGTTAGACCCACCTCCGCTTGAACCTCCGCCGCCAGAACTTCCACCAGATGACCCGCCTCCACCACCTCCGCCTCCAGAGCCACCGGTTCCAGAACCTTGAGACTGAACAATCAAACTATAAGGAGTTGTCATGGACAAAGATCCGGCTCCTCCTCTCAAAGTTAGAGGATATGTAGCTGGATTTAGGCTCGATGAAGTGTCTATAGTCACCCTAGAAAAACAGGTTGGGGTTGGGATACAAGAAGTGGGAACGAAAGAAAAAGATCCTTGATTAGTGGATAATCCTATTGCAGAGAAGCTAACCGATTGCGCAGTTCCGCTTAAAGTCGTCGCGGTGATAGTGGTCTCTACTTCTTGTCCTTGCTGGATAGTTCCCGAAGTAGGATTAGTGGTTATGCTAAAAGTAAATGCTCCGGGCTGAAGAGTAGTTCCAGACGCAAGATTAGAAGAATTGCTACCTGCCGGATTAAAAGCATAAACCCTATATTGGTAAGATGTTGCAGCACTTAGCCCACTATCAGTATGTGTTTGAGTTCCGATAGGTAAATTTCCAAGATTGGTCCATGTGCCCGAAGAATTTTGTCTGCGTTGTAAATTAAATCCGTTTTCATTATTACTGTTGTCCGTCCAATTCAAACGCAAAGACGAAGAATTAATAGGTGTCACTACTAAATTCGATGGCGCAGTTGGAGCAGTAGTACTATTTATTAAAATTGCCTGTACTGGTTGATTTGTTTGAAGACCACCGATATTTAAATTTAATCTATTACTAAACTGTCCATCAGGATTTCGAACTCTAAACTCATAAATCCCAGCATTTCTCCCAGATCCAAAATTAAGTCGGATCAACCCCGAATTGACCCTATTAAATCCGGTGGTTAGAGCGCATCCAGATATGCCGCAAAGCTCAAGCGTAGCTCCACTTTCGAAATGATCCCCAGTGAAACTAAGTAAAGTATTTTGCGTAGCAGAATAATTAATAGGATTTGGGGCAATGTTATCCAACCTAGGAGCAGGATCTGTTTCTGTTCGAGGAAGAAATGCCCATTGAGGATTCTCTTGTCGTCTCGCATTCCAAGCAGGAACTCCGCTCGCAATCCCAGAAATCCAATTCCACGCCTGTGCCCCAGATGGAACATTGGTCATATAAGACATTGCTCCCATAACAATTGTGGAATAACCATGATTAGGATCCGTAAAACTTCCCCTGAAATTATCAAGAACGGTTGCGAGATGAGAAGGAAGAAATTGATTAGTAATATCTTCGTAAGTATTATAGTAAGAATTAGACACTACATTAAATATCGGGGTTCGATATTCAGAAACAAGCGCCTTAATAGTGTTATTAGGATGATTAAGAAAACCGGTAAGGTATTCCGCAAGATAATTTTTAAGTGGGCCAGTAGCGTAACCTAAATCTTCCAGGTGTCCGAGGGTGTAGACTAAAAGGCCTTGTTGCCAAGTCAGATCAACAGCGTAATTAGTGTAATGAGTGACAGTTGGAACTTCATAACCAGTCTCACCAATACCAATAAAGTGGAGTATGGGAGGAGTTGTGATTCCCCCTCTCCAACGAAGAGATCCGAGCACATCCTTACCCCAATTCCACATAAGAGTATTTGTGTAAGCGGTTCCAGGGATTCTAAAAAGACCTTCTTTCGAAGCGATATATTCCCCCGTCAGTAAATCAAAGTGACTTTTTTCTGGAGTTCCATCAGGAGAAAGGAAAGCTGTACGACCCCTTAACTGCATACAACGTGCTTCTCCTCTTGTTTGAACACCGTTCATATCTCCCTCCTTTCCGCTTGGACCTCTACTATTACCTGTATTGCCATATGAGCTGAGCACAGAGGCGTAAGAGGACCAAAACCACAGTTCTTCAAGATACCAAAAATCTCCCGAAAGGGCGTACTGTACTGAATAAGGATCTGGAATATGAGCGCAATCTGGACTCCAAGAATTTGATGCCCTTAGGCCAACAATATTAACCGCATCAACCGGAACAGTAGTTTCATTTATGTATCTAAAGCCCGGACGAGCGTTGGGAGACAGAACTTTTCCTATTGCACTCACTGTATTTGAACGATTAAAGAATCTCCCCGTAGAACCCTCTCTTAAATGGACAGGCCAAGCCGCAGCTAAGTCCGCCATTCCAGAATTCATTTTTGCAAAGCGAGAGTCCCCAGTATAAAGCCAGTAAACAGTCCACTGAGGCCAAGGACCGAGTTCATGTCTACCACCAGAAGATCCCATATACAACATGTAACTTCCAGGATCATACAGATCCTTCGCTCTTTCAAGCCAATTTGAAGAATAGTAACTGGTTAAAGTACTTGAGGGAATATCTATACTGGTATCATAATTTGAGATAAATCCTGTCTCTTTAAGGTAGGCAAGATTATGATCAATAGCCACCTCTCCAGGTTCCCCTCCAATCCAAAATTCTTTAGTCCACCTGGTAGCAAGATAATGATAAACATTATTTTTCGTATAAACCGTATTGGGATTAGAATTCCCTAAAGTAAGAGAAAGATTGTACTGCATGTCTTGTAAAACCTGCGAGTTTGTCACTTCCCCAATATATCTAACCCTAACTTTGCCAGCTCTAGGGAAAAAAGTTGCAATAAATGTTGGTCTAAAAGATTTATTGGCGTCAAAACCAATATCATACACTCTTAAGCTCGAATGATCTTTGAGAATAATCGAAGTAGATTCTGATCCTCTTAACCAGTAGTCAAAATTATTACCGGAGAGCATGGTGCGAGCAGAAGCAGAAACAGTGCTTGGACCCGTAAGTCTTATTGTTGCTCCGAAATTATATTGGGCAGCGAGCATATCACCCTGGGTTAAAAACGTTTGATTATTTCCTGTTTGCTGATTTTGAAATGTTGCAATAATCTGTTGATTTGGACTTAACACCGGAATATAAAATGACATTATCACGTGTTTTACACTTCCGTCCGGCCATCTAGTTTTTACATCAGACTGGGTGATTATTGGAGTTCCACTAAGTAAAACTTGTGGATAGTTAGCTATTTCCGCGCGAGCAAATATCCTTCCAATCTGCACAGGATAATTTGTAGTAGTTTGTCCAGCTTTTTCAGTGATCGTTATAAAATTATTTGGATTATTATCCTGCGAACCCTCAATCTCTTCATCCAAAATCGGTTGTACCGGAAGAACTTGGGACGGAAATTTTTGTGAAGGTTGTTGTACTTCTTCTGTACCATACTCGTCAGTTGGAGCAAGACCTAAAAAAGTAAGTCCTAGACTAGTTAAAGTTATATTTTTTACCCCCGTTCCATTAATTATTGCGAAGGAAAAAGTAATAATAATAATAATAAATAGAACGACGATACTTAATATTTTTTTCATACGTTTAATTGTCAAAGTTTTGTGAAGAAAAATTTAAGTTTTTGTTAAATTTATTTCCCTATATTTTATCATAAAAGTCAGACGGCTAGAAATCAAAATGAATACTTAAAAAATAGAGAGTACCAAGAAAGCTACTCCAAAATAAATAAGCACACTCAGTATATCGCTAATGACTGTGGAAAAAGGTCCAGAAGTAATGGCCGGATCGAATTTAAGTTTATAAAAGATCCATGGCAAGAGTATCCCGAAACCGGCAGAAATAAGGATGGTTAAGAAAAAGGAAATTCCGATAATAAGTGCGATCAAAGGTTCATTCCACAAAAAATATGTCAGGAGAGTAGAAGCAACGCTTAAGGACACGGCCAAAAGCAATCCTACAAAAATCTCTCTTCTGACATAACTTTTCAAGGCCATTTTTTTATCAATAGAAAAGCTTCTTATAAAAATAGTTTGGGTTTGTGATCCAACGGCATCAGCAATATAAACAACAGAAGGAATGAAAGACGCCAAAATTATCATTTTAGATAATGTCTCTTCAAAAAATCCTATAACAATAGCAGCTAAAAAACTCCCCAAGAGACCGAAAATAAGCCACGGCAATCTTTTCTTGAAATGCTCCGAAGCAGGGGCGGTAATAAAATCCCTTGCAGAATCATGTTTCAAAATACCACTTCCTCGGAGAGCATCTTCGATGCTTTCTTGATGCAAAGCATTCAAAATAACGTCCGAGGGCACAACTCCCAAAAATAAACCCGTCTTATCAACTACTGGGATATTTTTCAAATTATGTTGGATAGCAAGAATGGCTATCCTTTCTCTGTGTGTGCCCGGCGAAACGGTAATAAGATTTGTCTTCATAACACGAAATATCGGCATGTTCTTGGAAATTCTGAAAAGCTCCTTGATAGACAAAACCCCTTTGAGGATCGCTTTTTCATCCACAACATAAACATAGTTAATGTTTTCAAGTTTCTGTATATCTTTTAGCAAAAGACTTTCTATCGCTCCGATATTCAAACTTTGCAGCACAATTGGAACTTTCTTAGTCAGAATATGAATTGCCGATTCCCGCGGAAAGCTCGATTGGGATTGGTTATTTTTAGAATCTTGGTTCATTTATCAATTTTATTTTAAATAAATAATCTGGTTAGCTTTAGCCATCGCCGCGACAACTGCCCCTATCAGTAAGATTTGCGTTGAGTAATAAATCCATAAAAGCAAAGTTATAAAAGATCCGGAAACCCCATAAATGGCATTTGATGTGTGGAAAAGATTGAGGTACCCCAAAAGCCCAACATTTAAGAAAGTGAGCAGAGCCGCGCTAAGCAATGCCCCAATAAAAGCACTCTTCCATGTAATTTTATCAAGAGAAACTATTTTATACATTAAGCTCAAAATTAAAATGGTGGCAATAAAAACTATTATAAAATTAAGAATGGAATTCTTAGCAAAAAAGTGCCAACCAAGAGTATCTGCTCCAAAACTAATGATAAGAGGTAAAACTGCACTGATAAAAATAAGCAGTAAAATTAAGAAAGCTAGAAAAAAAGAGAATGACAAGGATTTGAGAAAATTTCCAAATGTTTTCTTTAAACTCTTTTCAAATCCTAGTGACACATCAAAGATTAAAAAAAAAGATTTTTTTAGGTCCTTAAAAAAATGCAATAAACCATAGAAAGTAATTAAAAAACCAATAAAAGAAAAAGTGAGGTGGGACTCTGATTTTTTTAGACTTTCTATCGTCTCTTGCAAAAAGAACACAGACCGATCCCCTACTTTATTTTGAAAATAGCTAAGAAGAGTAGTTTCTGCCAAACTTCGATCTATAATAAGGCCACTAACTCCAATAAAAATTATAATGAGAGGTGCTATAGCAGATATCGCGTAAAAAGCCAGAGCTGCAGCTCGTCTTGGGATTTCTACCGACCTCACCTTTGGTAGAACTTCCTTTAAAAAACTTATTTTTGTTTTTCGATGATGGAGAATTAAATTCATTCCGCTCAGTTTCAAATGGTATATTACTCGCCACTTTTAGTATAGTTGATAATATATTTATTATTTTCCTATCTGCTTTTTATACAGCCGGTAAATATAGTAAGATCCTACAAGGAAAATTATTAGAAATAAAATAACCCCTTTCCAAAAAAACTCATAGAAACGGGCACCAATAAAAATTCCCAAAGGGAGCAGAGAAATTTGGTAAATTGCCCACTGTTTTAAGGAAAGCTGTAGATTACGAAGTTTATTAAGAACTTTAAGCATGTTTAGATTATAACATAGCTTAATTTCTACTCCTCCACTCTTTGATTTTTTTATGATCTCCTCCAAGTAAAATTTTTGGGACTCGATAGATTTTATTTTTAAATTTTATTATTTCCGGACGCGTGAAATGTGGATATTCTAAGTTATTTTTCTCTCCCCCCTCCGATAATTCCTGAAAAAAAGACTCTTCTTTTAAAGATTCAAATTTTATAACCCCTGGAATTAGCCTTGAAACACTTGAGACTATAACAGCGGCGGCAACTTCACCATCGGTTAAAACGTATGGCCCAATCGAAAGTTCTTCAGCCTTGAGAGCTAATCGAACCCTTTCATCAATTCCTTCGTAACGTCCGGCGATCAAAATGATGTGCTTGTAGGCTTTTGCGTATTTTAAAGCTTTTTCTTGATTAAATTGTTTCCCTTTTGCTGACAAAATTACAACTTTTAACTTGGAACTTTTAACTTTTAACTTTATATGAGAGACTGCCTTTAAAATTGGTTCGGCTTTAAGTACCATGCCAGCGCCCCCTCCATATGGCTTGTCATCCACTTGAGAGAGTGATCTTGGGGAAGTTTTGTTTTTAGATTTTAATTTGCCGCCGACAGTAAAATCGCGAGGATTATAAAAATTAATTTTAATTTGTTTATCCCTCTTCGCCTTACCCAAAATAGACGTCTCAATATAAGACTTAAAACTCTCTGGAAAAATTGTAATGATGTGAAAAGTCATGATTTAGGCTTTAGCTATTGGGCACTAGGCTTTAGGAATAAAGCGATGTTCTAATATAGTAAAGTTTTATATTAAAGAC
>Ga0163150_10010021_pt1 | contig 10342 bp, 6 predicted proteins | sample OliLakLV19P2IB_FD_148628 | JGI IMG/M metagenome (GOLD analysis project Ga0163150, IMG submission 148628) | Freshwater microbial mat bacterial communities from Lake Vanda, McMurdo Dry Valleys, Antarctica - Oligotrophic Lake LV.19.P2.IB | ecosystem: Environmental > Aquatic > Freshwater > Lake >...
GATAAGACTAATGCTCCTGTATTTTCGATAAAATTTCTTCGATTCATAATAAAAAGGTAGTTTAATATTCTATAAAAATTTAATAAAAGATAGTTTTCCCGGATAGCTTAAGCTTGCCGCTAATCGAGTCACGCAAGGGAATTTCACCCCTGCGTTCTCACAGAACTGTGCATGAGATTCTCACCTCACACAGCTCTTCTTGTTCAGTCACGAATGTAGTAATGCACTACGGATGAACCAATGCCCAATGCGGAAAAAGAATTGGATTTGTCTTGTACTTTTTCGTTAGCCATTTTACGCTTGCCATTTTGTAAAGTCGCTTTTCCCATTTCACCCATTTCAGAATGCGCTTGTTGAGATTGTTCCAAATAAATCTAAAATGACCCGTTGAGAATTTGCCATATTAGTTGATCAGCCCGCGCACCATGGGGCGCAGATCCGAGGCCAACTGTAATCAGGAATAAGATACCTATTGCACTTTTATCTTGTCGTAGTCGCAAACGTAAACAACTACTTTCAGCATTGTCTATGCCATTACGAGGCTTCAATCACTGGTTTAAGTTCTTCAGCTCCGTATAAAATATCTACAGGAATCATTGTTCCCATTTTTCTTGATCCCTGCCTGCCGGTAGGCAGGGCTCTCCACAAGAAAATTTTCATTCTCTCGCGGCATAAGGTGACTTGCAAACTCCTCCTACTAGGCGTTTGCGGAAGGCCATTCAATTGCCATTATAGTATGCCGACCATTCTGTTCGCTCGAACTTCGCGCATAGTATTCTACTACTTCAATTGTCTTCCATCTTTTGTAAAGCATTCAATGTTGGTTGAGGACATTGATTCAAGACACACACGTTTTGCAGCTACAAGAAGTTGGCGATTTCCCTGCCTGACTGCCTCAAGCAGGCAGGGAAGCACAAAACTGTCTGCCACCACAAAACTTGATACCATGCCCGACTGCGTCATTCAGGCGGGGAAGCACAATCCCGATAGCTATCGGGATCATTTAACCACTGAACCGCCAATTTTTTGTAGGTGCTGTTATCGGTTCGGTGTTCTTCTTCGTCCGCTGGTTTGTCGGTCGTTTTGGTCGTGCGGTTGGACAGACACACTCTTTGCCAAGCTTGGGTTTGAGCGTTGGCTGGTGCGGCTTGGCAATGTGTGTGGCTGTGAAGGGTTGGCTGTATTTTTATTCTGTCCATTTTAAAAATCGACTTCTAATGACTGCCCATTTTTCTTTAACCAATTCTTTGCTTTTTCGTAATTGGGTACTTGAATAGATAGTATGTTCCAAAAACGTGGTGTATGGTTATCTTCCATTAAATGAACTAACTCGTGAGCCACTAAATATTCTAAAACATACATTGGTGCTTTGATAATACGCCAATTGAAAATGATGTTGTTTGCAGGTGTGCAAGAACCCCATCTGTATTTCATTTCAGAAGTTTTAAATTGATTGTATTCTACCCCTAAACTCTTTGCGTATTTAGTTGCTAAAGGCTCAATCTTCTTTAATGCCTGACTTAAGTACCATTTCTTAAATAGCTCATTTGCATTAGCTTGGTTTGTTTTTGATATTCTAAATCTTTGGTCAAACTCAATGCCTTCAATTTCTTCTTCAACTACTAACAACTGATAGTTTTTGCCTAAATACATTAAGGTTTCACCAGAGACAAACTCTTTACTGTCTGAAACAATAGGGTATTTTTGGGTATGGTTTAGTTTCTCTTTTAGCCATTGCCTTTTTGACTGAACAATTTTATCAATTTTATCTGCCGTAAGATAATGAGGAGCACGTACAATAATACTTCTATCCCTTTCAACTGAAATGTTGAGGGTTTTACGATTAGAATATTTTATTTGGTACTCGAAAGTCATTAGTCGTTTACAATTTTGAAATGATTGGTTTTTGCTAATTCCATTATTCTCGAAATGATTTCATTACGCTTGGTAATGATGTTAGGCAAATCCTTAAACTCTGGTGATAAGAGCATTTTTTGTATTTCTGCTTTTAATTTTAATTGAGCTGGTGTACTATCCCAAAAACCTGTTAGCTTTATTTCTGTGGCTACTAAATTGAAAATATGTTGTGTAAGGTTTACATTTCGAGCAATTTCATCTTCTGATAAATCTCTGTTACCAAATAATTCAGCTTTAAAAATACGGAAGAATGGCATTTGCTTTTTACGGTCTAAGCCATAAGTTTCTTCCTTTTCACGGTTTCTTATTTTCTCTCTTAGCTTTTCTAATTCTTCATAAATCACTTTCCAATTACCTTTGAAATTTTGCAAAATCTCTTCTAATGCTTTAGCAAAAGACGCAAACAATTCCGGATCTTCATCAATGTTTACATCAATGAAATGACGAATAGCGTGTTCTACTTCAGCTGCCTTGGTTTTGGTTCTTTTCTTTGTTTTTACTTTATCAAAGAAATCATCAGCAATGATTGAAATAGGAGCAACTTGTTGCTCTATACCTTTTGAAATTAAATACTCGTCTGCAATACTTCTTAATTTTGGTGGAATACCTTTCATACTGAACCTGCCATCCCTAAAGTGTTTGTTTGCTAAGGCGTTTATTTCTGTAAATGCTTTCCAATCATTAAAAAACTCCAAGGCTTCCTTTCGAGGTAAAACAGTATTGAAACAACTTGTTAGCTTATTGTAGAGCTTTATGTATTCAAACCGAATATCTTCATCATAAAACACATCAAAGAAAGCGTCTGAGTCTGTCAAATCTTCTAAATCATATACTTTAAGGAAGTTCCAAATGTCTTGATGGGCTTTGATTAATTCGTTTAGCTCTGCATCATCATCTGAAATACAATCTATAATTTCCTGTAATTCTTTTTCTGCATAGGTATCTAAGGCTCTTTTTAAATGATGGCCTACGCCTACATAATCTACCACAAAACCTTTGTCTTTACCTTCTGGACCTACACGGTTTACTCTTGCAATGGTTTGTAAAAGGTTGTGAGCTACAACAACTCTATCTAAGTACATTACTTGCTCAATAGGTGCGTCAAAACCTGTTAGCAACATATTGTTTACTACAATAATACCCACATTACCGTTTAGGTTTTTATCCTCTTCATCTGTTGTAGCAAAAGGCAACTTAAAACGCTTGATGCTTTTTTTGTGATAATCGCTATTGCTGTAGGCTTTGATTTCCAACTCATCATTATGGCTACCAGAAATTACTACTGCGGTTTCCAATGTATGTAGGATATCAAGGTTTACCAGCATAGGGTTGTTAACCATTAATTCAGCAATTTTATTTTTTATGGCTTCATCAATAGCTGCTTTATAACGAACTGCTGCAATACGAGAATTGGCAACAATTTGAGCCTTAAAACCACCAGAGAAGATGTGCTCTACATAATGATTTACCATACTTTTAGCTTTCTCCCTAATGGTATTTATATTATCTAAATATGCATCTCGTGAACCATAGCCTAATATTTGCAAACGTTCGGTTAATTGATAATCGCTAAATACATCAGCAAATTTATCATCCATTCCTTTTTTATCTTCTACCTCTGCATTATGGGTAAAGCCTTCATAAACTATCTCTAAAGTAACACCATCATCTATTGCCTGACGCATAGTGTACTTATCAATGTAGTCTTTGTATTTCTTTTCTGTTTTACTTGTTGGTGTGCCAGTAAAACCAATAGAAGTAGCATTTGGCATTGCTCGGTCTAAATTGGCTGCTAAAAGAGAGTACTGCGACCTGTGAGCCTCATCAGTCATTACCAAGATGTTGCTACTCTTATTTAATTCAGGAAAGATTTCTAAACCTGTTAAATCTCCGTTCTCTTGAAATTTATGAATCATAGCCATTACCAAATCAGAATTATCATTGCTTAATAACTCTTTTAGACTTTGACCATTTGCAGGGTTTTTTGGGTTGATATAATTGGCTGGCTTAATAGTGAAACCAATACTTTGACCTGTTTCAGATAATTGTTCTTCTAATTGTGTTCTATCGGTTACAAAAATAATTTTCCAAGACATTAGCTCTGGTCTTAGTTTCATTTCACGAACCATAAACATCATAGTAAGTGATTTACCCGACCCTTGCGTATGCCAAATAATACCGCCTCTTTCTATTGGGTTTTTACCATCAATTAATCTTTGTGTTGCAATTTTTGTGGCTCTGAATTGTTGATAACGACCAACTATTTTAATCTTTTGCCCTTTATCATTTGTTGCAAAAACTGTAAAAACTCTAACAATATCTAATAAGTTGCGAGGGTCTAACATTCCTGCAACTAAACGCTGTTGGTCGTTGGGTGATGATTTGCCGTGAACTAAATTATTTAATGTTTTTGGATAAGGATCTGTCCATCTGTAGAAATGTTTTTCTATTTGTGTGGTTATTGTTCCAAACTTTGCTTCTGTGCGGCAAGTAGTGACTAATATTTGATTGTAAAAGAATAATTCTTTGTTTCCTTCTCCTGTATCGCCTCTTTGCTCAGAATATCGCATTAATTGGTCTATGGCTTCAGGAATAGGCTCTTTTACTTTGGATGATTTTGCTTCTACAACCACTAAAGGCAAGCCATTGACAAACAAAACCATATCTGGAATAATATGATGGTCTGTACCTGTAACCACTACTTTAAATTGAGAGATGGCTGTAAAACTGTTGTTTTCTAAATTATCAAAGTCAATAAACCGAACGGTAGGGCTCAACTCTCCTGTTTGTTCGTTTTTTGAAACTGTGGTATTCTCTAACAAGTAATGCAATACTTGTTGATTGTTTTCTAACAGGCTGCTTTTTTGAAATGTAGTTATTTTACGTTCTAATTCATCTACCTGAGCATCTGTAAGGAAAGGATTGATTTTAACCAATGCTTCTCTTAGTTTGGGCTTTAAAACTACTTCTGAAAAAGAAGTCCTAAAACTTTGCCCTGGTTGTTGTTGCATTTGCAATTCCAACACATCCCAACCTAAGCCAGCTAATTGTTCTAAAAAAGGCTTTTCTACGTGGCTATACTCGTCTAACTTTAGGGTAGAACCTAAATTGCCTCTGTATTTATTGTCGTTGCTTAGTATCATTGTTTAGGCTTTAGTTTTTTAATATCGGCTTCAATTTCTTTAAGCGATTGTTCTTTTTCAATTACTTTTTGAGCCGTTTTAAATTTCACATATTCTTTACTGGATTTATTCAAAGCCATTTGATGGCTTATATTACCTGCGTGAGTTAACAACTCTCTGCCGTTGAGTTGAAGAATACTATCCAAGCGTTGAATCCAATCTGCCATATACATTGGTGTTTGCTGTTGTGCCATTGTTTCGGCAAAAGCCAAATATTGCTCCACCAATAAGCCTAAAAGTTTTATTTCATCTTCGTTTAAATAGTTTTTGGCGGTGGTTACATCTGCTTTATGAACACTGTTTTTTTTATCTAAAGAAAGCATCCCCATTAATGGCAAAGAAGCATCTACACGCCTGTACACCAATTCTGCTGCCGTTTGTGTACTAATAGCCCAAAGCAATTTATTTTGTATGATTTTAAAAAACTCAATTGTTCTTTCGTCTTTCGGGTCGTAATCATTACTGGTGGCGTAGATGTCTTTAATTTTTTGGTAGAAGAACTTTTCTGAAATCCGTATTTCTCTAATACGGTTTTGAAGTTCGTTGAAATAGTTCATTGATGTACCCGATTTAAAACGGTCATCATTTAAGGTAAAGCCTTTTACTATATATTCTCTCAGGCGTTGCGTAGCCCAAATTCGGAATTGTGTGCCTTGTTGCGATTTTACCCGATAGCCAACGGATATTACTACATCAAGATTATAATGTTTTACTTCTTTTTCTTGCGTTTTCCCTTCAATAGCACCGTGCGGAGTGGTTAGTCGGAAATTCCGACAGACCACTTCTTCATTCACTTCTCCTTCTTTAAAAACATTAAGTATATGTTCTGTGATGGTGCTTCTACCTTTACCAAACAACGTTGCCATCTGTTCTTGCGTTAACCAAACAGTTTCTTCTTCTAAACGAACATCTATTTTGATGTTACCTTCTAGGTTTTGATATATCAGTATTTCGCTGTTCATACGCTTGCTGTTTCTTTAATGAGGTGGTTTACTCTTACCTTTCCACTTAATAAATCTTGCATTAAGCCTGTTTTGAGGTATTGAAGTTTGGATAGTTCAGTATTGAATTGTACAATTGCTTCATTTGATTTTTCAATTTTCTCAATTATCAAAAGTTGTTCATCTAGCTGGGGTTTAAAAATAAAAAGGTTACTAATTGTTTTTAAATTTAACCCTGCCTTTGCACCACCATCATTTAAAAAATTAAACATTGCCTGTCCAGTTTGTGAAATCAGGAAATAACCTATGAATTTTGAATTAACTATTTCTTGATTCAGTCGAACTAAAGCGATGTGTTGATTTACAAATGCATCTCCGAAGGATTTTGGAACAATACCTATTATACCTAAGTCAGCGGTTATAGAAATTAACAAATCTCCTTCAATTAGCTTTGAGCGAATCCCCTCAACTGAGATGGGCAGATTTACAAACTTTAAATCTGACCTGTCAATTTCTATTTGACTTCTTTTCAAATTTGTTATCCGTATAAATTGACTTCCTTCAACTGAATAATATTTAGCCCAACCTCTTGATCCGCTTGTGATAAATTCCTTGATATTCTCAATTTGAACACATGCCCATTCCTTTGGAATCCTACCCAAAGCACTATCCTTAAACTCGTGGGTTTCCTCACTGCGGATGTTGCCGTTTTCGTCTATGCCTTTGGTTAATAAATCTTGCATTAAACCCGTTTTTATGCGGGTGTATTTGGCTATTAGTTGCTCGGTTTTGGTAATGGCTTCATCTACTTTGGAGAGGATGGTGGCTATTTGGGTTTGTTCGGTTTTTGATTTGGGAAGAAACCTATGAAAAGAATGCAACTCTTTTCTTGTAATATGCTGCATTGTTGAACCCTGAGCATTTTTCATCAAATCCAGAATACTGCTATCAAGCAAGTATTTTAAAAAAAGCTTATCCACACCTCCGAATGGAATCACCTTGAATAAGTGTTGATTTAATGCAGCTTCTTGTCTATCCCATATTTTTAAAAATAGAGAAGCACTCCAAGAAAAAATTAAATCCCCTTCATTAATCGTGTTTTTTTCAGGTATCGTAAAGTTGCAATAATCATATTCAGTATTAGGGTTTTTTAATTGTTCTATTCTGATAATTGGTATTCCTTCCTTACTCCAATCATCGGGTTTAAAACCATATCCATTTATATAATCGGCAAGTTGTATTAATGATTTATTTTCCCACCCATCAGGAATATGTGCTTGATTTTCTTCCATTAGTTGAGATAGTTTAATTGGGTTAGAAAATCGTTTAATTCTGCCATAGTTGTTTCTCGTTTTTGCTCTATGGCTTTGGCAGAGGTAAAGTATTTGTCATATAGGTTTTCAAACGCATTTACCAAGCCTCTTTTTTCGGCATTCAGGTAGCGTTGCAATTGGTCGTTTATAATATCGAAATGTTTTTTTAATATTAGTTTCTGACTTTCTTCGGTAGTTATCATACCGCCAATTTCTTTTAAAAGTGCATCTAAACTATTCAATTTGGCTTGCAGAATACCGCCATCTTTTATTCGAGCATTGTAGGTTTTGGTAATCTCTTTAAACTGCTTTTGAGCATCTAATACCAAGTTTAGTTTGGCATCATCATTTTTAGCTGCTTTCAGTTCCGTTTCTAAGGTTTTGGTAGAAGTCTTGATTTTATCATAATCAGACACCTCTTTTAAATCTGCTTTGAAGCCCTTTATTAAACCTTGAATATCAGTATCTAAGTTGTAAATTTCTCTTTGTGTGGCTAATAAAAGAGCATTGCTTTCTGCTTTTACCTCTTCACTTCCGTAGCGTTTTAGTTCAATTTTCAATTCGAGTACTGCCTGTTTTTCTTTTAATAATGCCTTGCAATCCTTTATTGATTTTTCAAGGTCTTTGATTTTGGTGTCTTGTACTTGATAAGGTTTGGCTTCTTTAGGTTTGTTTTTCTCTTTAAGGTAATAATCTATTTGCGATTTTAATTGGCTTTTGGCTAAAGTGGGAGTTTGCTTTACTTCGCCTTCTTCTTCGTCTGGTTCGTATTCTGTTAAATTCAAAGCTTCTTCAACCGCTTCTTCGAGTTGTGATTCAAAGTCAGCTTGTTCAATTTCTATTTTTTCTATTTTAGCTTTTTCTGATTTGAAAAATTCTTCAATCAAATATTCATCAGGAATAAGACCTGCATCCCAACCGTTTTGCATAATGGTTTTAAGGTCGTACTTAATGTTATCCCACCAGTTTACAAAAACTCCTGCAACTTGAAATTTGTCTAATACTCCAACAGGCACAAACTTTTCTTTGATAGTGTCGAGTAATTCTTTTCTCACTCTTGGGAATTTATCACCACCAAGACTAAGATAAATCCCCATTGGCTCAGCTACAACGCCATTTTTAACGTCTTTTGATTTAGGAGCAAGCGTTGAAAAATCTTCTTTGGCTAATTGCCACCAATCAGCTAAGTGCAAGCCTAATTCAGTAAGGGTTTCAATTACCTTATCATCATCCTCAACCGTTTGTTTGATACTTGCTTTTTGGTCTATTTTAAAATCTTTGTATGTTTCGTCTTTATCTTGAAACAATTGATACCCATCAAACTCAAATTTTGGAGCAAGGGTATTTTGAACCTTTTCAATTTCGCTAATTGGAATACCACCAACTAAATGAGCTTTTACATCTTCCGGTTCGGGTAGTGGCGTATTATCTACATATCTTCTAATATTTAACGTCCAATCATTCCCTTCAATACTCACTACTTTCTCGTCAGCATGTTTACGTATATCAATTAATTTTGAGTAATTATCTTCTTCAATTTTATTGTTAAAAACGTAATCTATTTTCTCTACATCTTCGGGTCTTAGAGTGTTTTGTTTTTTGCCTTCTGCAAAGTCTTTATCTGCATTTATAATAAACACCTTGTTTTTTAGAGTATCGGGTTTGTTCTTATTGAACACCATTATACAAGCTGGAATACCTGTACCATAAAACAATTGTGGTGGTAAACTGATGATACCTTCCAAGACATCTGCTTTTAGCATATTCTCACGGATTTCCTTTTCTTTTCCACCTCTAAACAATACTCCGTGAGGCATCACAACAACTACTTTACCTGTCTTTTTACAACTGGCAAGCATATGTTGAACAAACATTAAATCTGCTTTTTTACCATCTTCAGGAGCAAAACCATAGCTAAAGCGAGAGGCGTATTGCATTGTAGCCTTGTTGTAGTTTTGTGAAAATGGTGGATTGGCAATTACCCTATCAAACTGGATAATTTGACCATCTTTTTCATTTAATGGTTCGGCAATAGTATCACCATACTCAATATTGTATTTTGTTATATTGTGTAGAATGATGTTCATCTTACAAATAGCAACCACTGTAGGATCGCTTTCTTGTCCGAATAATTCTAAATCGTCAGCATTTTGTCCTTGTTCTTCAATATATTGATGTGCTTGAATCAACATACCACCAGACCCAACCGTAGGATCATAAATTGACATACCAGCTTTGGGTTTCATTAATTGCACCAATAAACGAACGACTTGATTTGGAGTATAGAATTGACCGCCTTTTTTACCACTTTCATCAGCAAAATGTTTTAGTAAATATTCATAGGCCGCGCCTAATAAATCAGGGAACTCAAAGTTTTCATTTATAAGTTTCGGAAATTCATTGAAGTGGTCAATCATCTTTTTTAGGTCAGCATTTTTTACAATCTGCTTTCCATCCACTTCTTTATTAAAGTTGATACGCCCTTTAAAAATACCCGAAAGGGTATCAGGATTAGATTCTTCAATCGCATCTAAAGCCTTATTAAGCATTTGCCCAATATTGTTTTGAAGATGTTTTATTTCAGGTTGTTGAATACCATTTTCATCAATAAATTTTTCATTCCATCTTGCTCTTGGCGGAACAAAGAACGTGTCGCCAAAAGTTAATTTGTCTTCCAGAATTTCGTTTAACGTAGTTGCATCTAAATGCTTGTAATCATTCTTTCTTAAATGCTCTCTTTTTTGGTCGAACACATCAGACATTCTTTTAAGAAATAGCATTCCAAAAATGAACTCTTTGTATTCTGAGGCATCCATTTTACCCCTTAATATATCGGCTGCTTTCATTAAGAAGCCTTCTAGTTTGGATAATTTTATTTTGTCGGTTTTCATTTATCTTCTTTATTCCTGTTCGTTCTTTTTATTTTGTTCGTTTTTGTCGAGCGTTGGCAAAAATTCAAGCTCTTTTGGTTTTTTGTTTGGGCTTTGCG
>Ga0163150_10010026_pt1 | contig 10338 bp, 8 predicted proteins | sample OliLakLV19P2IB_FD_148628 | JGI IMG/M metagenome (GOLD analysis project Ga0163150, IMG submission 148628) | Freshwater microbial mat bacterial communities from Lake Vanda, McMurdo Dry Valleys, Antarctica - Oligotrophic Lake LV.19.P2.IB | ecosystem: Environmental > Aquatic > Freshwater > Lake >...
CGTCGGCAGCGTTGACGTGCGGCTGTCAACGCTGCCGACGATCAACGGCGAGAAATTCGTGATGCGCGTGATCGATTCGAAGCTCGAATCGCAGGGGCTCGACGCGCTCGGGTACGACGCCGACAACCTTGCGCGCCTGAAGAAGTCGCTCGACAGGCCCGACGGCCTCGTCCTGGTCACGGGCCCGACGGGATCCGGCAAGACCACCGTGCTCTACAGCGCCCTGCACCACCTCCGCACCGGCCACAGCAATATCGTTTCGGTCGAAGATCCGGTCGAGCGCCAGGTGGACGGCGTGAATCAGATCCCCGTGAACAACAGGGCCGGAAACGGGTTCGCCACGGTGTTGCGCTCGGTGCTGCGCCAGGATCCCAACGTCATCATGGTCGGCGAAATCCGCGACAACGAAGTCGCACAGATCGTCGGACAGGCCGCGTATACCGGGCATCTCGTGCTCAGCTCTCTCCACACATCGGACGCAGCGTCGGCCGTGACGCGGCTGCTGAACCTCGGCCTGGAGCCTTTCCGGATCGCCGAGAGCCTGACGGCCGTCGTCGCGCAGCGCCTCGTCCGGAAGCTCTGTCCCGATTGCCGCACGCTGCACGAGGACGGACACGCGCGGGCGCTCGGCCTCGAGCACGGCATTGCGTCGGTCCCCGCGTCACCTGGCGCGGGCTGCGACCGGTGCAGGCACACGGGTTACATCGACCGCGTGCCCGTAGCCGAGGTGCTGACCCCCACCGACGAAGTCCGCGACGCCATCGGCAAAGGCGCGACGGCCTCGGAGATTCGCTCGGCGATGCAGGCGGCGGGGTGCAAATCGATGCGCCAGCGTGGTCTCGATCTCGTGGCGGAAGGCGTCACGGGAATCGACGAGATCAACCGCGTGCTCGCCGCCGAACAGGTCGCATCGAAGAAGGCCTCGGCCGGCAAGCGCGTGCTCATCGTGGACGACGACCGCATCACACGGATGCTCCTCAAGCTGCTCCTCGAAAAAGAAGGATACGACGTGCTCGAGGGAGAGAACGGGCGCCAGGCCGTGGACATCGTTCATCGCGAACGTCCCGATCTGCTCGTCATCGATTTGATGATGCCGGACATGGACGGGTTTCAGGCCATCGAGCACATCCGGCACGATGTGTCGCTGTCGACGCTCCCGGTGCTCGTGCTGACAGCCGAGGACGGCCCAGGCATCGAGGAGCGCGTGCTCGATCTGGGCGCCGACGACTACATCGTCAAGCCGTTCGAGGCGCCCGTGCTGATTTCCCGCGTTCGCGCGGCATTCCGCAGAAGCCAGAGGGCAGCGGCGTGAGGACGGTGCGGTGGCGGAATGCGCTGATGCCATCGGCCGTGGCGGTGGCCGCGAGCCTGATCGGACTGGAGCGGCCTGCGTCCGCGTCGATGCCGCACGCGACGGTCACCGAGGCCAAAGCCGCCTTCGATCGGCGGGCGCGCCCTGACGGATCTGCTGAGGGCGTTGGACGCACAGCCGGTACTGACGGTCGGCGACGGCGAACGGTTCTGCCGGGAGGGAGGAATGATCGCATTCCTGCTGGAGGGCGGCCGCATGCGCTTCGAGGTTCGCTTCGACGCGACAAAGAGGGCCGGGCTCAAAGTGAGCTCTCGAGTGCTGACGTTGGCGAAAGCTACTCATGAAAAGAGCTAGGAACATGGAACGCCTGCGCAATCTCTCCATCCGGTGGAAAGTCATCCACATCGTCATGCTGACGATGACCCTCGCGCTGCTGATGGCGTGCGCGGCATTCATGGCGTACGACTACGTCACGTTCCGCGACCAGCAGATCAAGAACGTGCAGGCTCTTGCCGACGTCCTGGGCACAGCCAGCACGGCCGCGCTGACGTTCGACGACCACAGCGCGGTGAGCGAAACGCTGAGAGCGCTCGCGAACAAGCAGGAGGTGACCCAGTCGCGCGTGTACGCCGCGGATGGCCGCGCGTTCGCCTCCTACCAGCGCGCCGGTATCGCGCTCGCCTCGCTGACCATCCCCGCGGACGGTCGCGGCACCCGCGTCTCCGGGGACCGCATCGGAGTGTTCAGGCCGATCGCGCTCAACGGCGAGCGTCTGGGCTCCATTTATCTCGAATCGGACCGCACTCAGCAGCACGAGCGCCTGCGACGTTTCGCCGTGATCGTGCTGTTCGTGCTCGTTGGATCGACGGTGTTCGCCTTCGCGGTTGCGTGGATTCTGCAGGGATTCATCTCCGGTCCCATTCTGCGGCTCGCGGCCGCCGCCCGCGCCGTCGCCACCGAGAAGTCGTACACGATCCGCGTCGTGCGGGACAGCACGGACGAAGTCGGGACCCTGGTGGACGGCTTCAACGAAATGCTGCAGACCATTCAGACGCGCGACGACGAGCTCCAGCAGCATCAGGCGCATCTCGAGGACGAAGTCGCGTCACGCACGTCGGAGTTGGTCGCGGTCAACACCCGGCTGGTCGCCGCCAAGGACAAGGCCGAGGAGGGCAGCCGCGCCAAGAGCGAGTTCCTCGCGAACGTGAGCCACGAAATCCGGACGCCGATGAACGGCATCCTGGGGATGACCGAGCTGACGCTCGACACCGAGCTGACGCCCCGGCAGCGGGAATATCTCGGCATGGTGAAGGGATCCGCCGATTCGCTGCTGCAGCTCATCAACGACATTCTCGATTTCTCGAAGATTGAAGCGGGACACCTGGCGCTCGATCCGTCCCCCTTCAATCTACGGGAGACGCTCGACGACACGATCCGCACGCTTGCGCTGCGCGCGCACGAGAAGAAGCTCGAGTTGCTGTGCGACGTCCACGGCGACGTGCCGAACCGTCTCGTCGCCGATGCCGGCCGTCTGCGCCAGGTGCTCGTGAACCTGGTCGGCAACGCGATCAAGTTCACCGAGGCCGGCGAAGTCGTCGTCAACGTCTGGATGGAGGGCGGCGAAGGCACGGCGGACACCACGGGGCTTCTGCATCTGGCGGTGACCGACACCGGAATCGGGATCCCTCCCGAGAAGCAGGCGGTGATTTTCGAGGCGTTCAGCCAGGCGGACGGGTCGATTACCCGCAAATACGGCGGCACCGGCCTCGGGCTCACGATCTCGGCGAAGCTGGTGAACCTGATGGGCGGGCGGATCTGGGTCGAAAGCATGCCTGGCGCGGGCAGCACGTTCCACTTCACGGCCGAGGTGAACGTCCTCGTGAATGACGCCGACGCCGACAAGACGCCGCTCGTGGAGCTGCGCGAGATGAGCGTGCTCGTCGTGGATGACAACGCGACCAACCGCCGGATCTTCGAAAAGACGCTCGAGAAATGGAACATGCGCCCGACGCTCGTCGACAACGGCGCGGATGCGATCATCGCGGTCCGCGACGCCGAGGCCCGCGGCGAGCCGTTCAGCCTGGTGCTGCTCGACGCGAACATGCCCGGCATGGACGGGTTCGCGGTTGCCAGGGAGCTGACGGGCGACGCCGCCGCGAAGGCGCCGACGATCATGATGCTGACCTCCTCGGGCGAACCGCACGATTCGGTGCTCTGCCAGACACTGGGCATCTCGTCCTACCTGGTGAAACCCGTCCGGCAGGCGGCGCTGTGCGAGGCGATTCTCGAAACACTTGGCCGAACGGCGGCCAAACGCCTGGCGCCGGCACAGGCCAGCCGGCCCCGGGGCCTCTCGCTGAACATCCTGCTGGCCGAAGACAACATCGTGAACCAGCGCGTCGCCACGGGCATCCTCGAGAAGGCGGGACACGTCGTGACGCTGGCCGCGAACGGCCGCATCGCTATCGAAAAACTCGCCGCCGAAACGTTCGACCTCGTCCTGATGGACATGCAGATGCCGGAGATGGGGGGCGCCGAGGCCATCGCGGCCATCCGCAAGTGGGAGTCGGACGGCGGCGCGCGCGTGCCCATCATCTCGCTGACGGCTCACGCCCTCAAGGGCGATCGCGAGCGGTGCCTCGACACGGGTGCCGACGGCTACGTCTCGAAACCGATTGCACCAGCGGAACTCTTTGGAGAAATTGACATGGTCATCAGCAGAGGCTCGACTCCGCCGCCCCTCGCGGCCGCGGCCAGCGGCGGCAGAGCGCAGCCGATCACCGACACACTCCTCGCGCGGGTGGGAGGCAGTCACGAGGTGCTGGCGGAAATCATCGGCCTGTTCCTCGAAGACTCCCCGAAACTGCTCGACGCCCTCCGCGAAGCCCTGCAGGCCGGGGATGCGCAGGCGGTGTATCGCGGCGCACACGCGCTCAAGGGCTCGATCGGCAATTTCGATGCGTACGGCGCCGTCGCGCTTGCGCAGCGGCTTGAGGCCCGGTCCCGCGAGGGCGATCTGGCGGCGGCATCGGGAGTCTTCGCGCTCCTGGAGATCGAGATGCAGGCCGTGCTCGATTCGCTCGCAGCCACCGGAGAGGCGTTGCAATGCGCGTCCTGATTACCGAAGACGATCGGGCCACCGCGCGGGCGCTGACCGCACTGACGACCTCGTGGGGGTACGAGGCCGTCGCCGCCGCCGACGGCGAGTCGGCGCTGCAGCTCATCCACGAACAACCCCTCCCGCAAATCGTCTTGCTCGACTGGATGCTGCCAGGGATGAACGGGCCCGAGGTCTGCCGCAGAATCCGCGCGCTCGACCGCAGCACGCCGAGCTACCTCATCCTTCTGACGTCGAAGCGCGAGCACGCCGACGTCGTGGAGGGGCTCAACGCCGGCGCCGACGACTATCTGGTCAAGCCGTTCGACGCCAGCGAACTGCGCGCGCGGCTGAACGCCGCGTCCCGCATTCTGGAATTGCAGGAGCGTCTCGCCGTCCAGGTGAGGGAGCTGGAGGCGGCTCTGACGAACATCCGCAAGCTCACGGGCCTTCTGCCGATTTGCGCGTACTGCAAATCGATTCGGGACGATTCCAACTACTGGCACAGGGTTGAAGAGTACGTGAGCGAGCATGCCGACGTGACATTCAGCCACGGTATCTGCCCGAAGTGCCTCCCGAAGGTCATCGACGAAATGGAGGGCGTTGCGAAGTGACTGGCACCATGACTTCACTGCTCATCGTCGACGGCGAACCCGAGGTCCGCGCGACCGTCATTGCCTGGCTCCGCTCGCGGGCGTTCACCGTGGCCGAGGCCGGCACGGCGGGCGAAGCGCTGGATCAGATCGCGGAGAATCCGCCCGCGATTGCGATGTGCGATGTGGGCCTCTCGGATCGCAACGGTTTGTGGCTCGCGGGGCAGATGCGCCGGCAGTTTCCGCACACCGCGCTCGTCATCACGACCGAGTTCGGCCCCACCGCGCTGCCGTCGAATCTCGAAGCGGAAGCGATGGGCTATTTGCCCAAGCCGTTTACCGAGCAGCAGCTGCTGCGGACGCTGGCCTGGGCCATCGACTGGCGCCAGGAACAGCTGGACCGCGCGTCCTAACCCGACGCGTCGGCGCGGATGCCGTACGCGTCGAGTCGCCGGTACAGGCTTCTCCGGTCGAGCCCCAGCATGCGCGCGGCCTTCGCCTTGTTCCCGCCAGCCCGCGCCAGCACGTCGAGAATATGGTCGCGCTCCACGGTCGAGAGGGAGTCTCCGGGGACGTCTCCGGAGGAGGGTGCGGTGTCGGTCTGGGGCAGGCGCACGGCGGCCGGCAGCCGAGGCGGCGGCGCGGCGCCGTGCGCCAGGCTGCTCGTGAACTCGCGCTCGCTGATGAACTCGCTGTCGGCGAGAATGCACGCCCGCTCGACCACGTTGCGAAGCTCACGCACGTTGCCATTCCATGTACCCGCGACAAGAATTTTTTCGGCCGAGGGCGTCAGCCCGACGATCTTCTTGTTGAAGCGCGTCGCGGAGTCGCGCACGAAGGCCGCCGTGAGGTACGGGATATCCTCGCGCCGCTCGCGGAGAGCCGGCACGCGGAGCTCCACCACGTTCAAGCGGTAGAACAGATCGCTGCGAAACTGCCCGGCCTCCGACTCGGCCCGCAGATCGCGATTCGTGGCCGCCACGACGTGCACGTCAACCTTGGTCGGGCTGACCGCCCCCACGCGCTGCACCTCCCCCGTTTCGAGCACGCGCAGGAGCTTGGCCTGCATCACCTGCGGCAGCTCGCCGATCTCGTCGAGAAACAGCGTGCCGCCGTTGGCGACCTCGAACAGCCCGGGCTTGTTGTCGGTCGCGCCCGTGAACGCGCCTCGCAGGTGGCCGAACAACTCGCTCTCGAAGAGCGTCTCCACAACCGCCGAACAGTTGATCGCGACGAACCGCTTGCTGCCGCGCGGACCGAATCGATGCAGCGCGCGGGCGACCAGCTCTTTCCCGCTCCCGGTCTCGCCCGTCACCAGCACCGTGCGTACGTGCGGAGCCAGCCGCCGGATGAGCCCGAACAGCTCCTGCATGATCGGGCCGCGGCCGACCATGCCGCAGAACTCGGCGTTCTTCGCGACTTCCTGTTCGGCCTGCAGCAGGCGCGCGCGGCGCGTCCCGTCGTCGCGCACCGCCGTGAGCAGGCGCTTGAGGCGGACGAAATCAAGGGGCTTGGTGAGGTAGTCGATGGCGCCCAGCTTGACGGCCTCCACGGCGCTGTCGATCGTGGCGTTGCCGCTCATCAGAATGACCTGGCAATCGGGATCCGTTTCGCGGATCGCGCGCAACACTTCGATGCCACCGACATCGGGAAGACCCAGATCGATCATGGCCACATCTGCGTGACGGTGCGCGAGCTGCTCGAGCGCGGCTCCGCCGGTCTGGCAGTTCACGACCGTAAACCCTTCGGCTTCGGCGAACCGCCCGACGATCTCGCGCACGCCCGCTTCGTCGTCCACGACGAGAATGGTGGGGAGCGGGGCGTCACGTGTCATAGGAGTCGCCTCTATTCGCCGAGAAACCGCCCGACGGGCTTGAGCTCGTCGACATTGTCGCAGATCACCTTCATCGACATCATCATGGGGACGGCGAGCAGCATGCCCGAGATGCCCCAGGCCCAGCTCCAGAACAACAGACCGACGAACACCGCCACGCGATTCATCGACGCCACGCGGCCCATGAGCATCGGCGTGAGCAGCCATCCTTCGAGCGACGTGATCACCAGCGAGACGCCGGCGACCCCCAGCGCCATCTCTGCCGTGCCGAACTGCAGGAACGCCACCATCGACAGGCCGCTGCTGACAATCAACGGGCCGTAGTACGGGATGGAATTGAAGATGCCGGCCATCAGCCCCCAGATCGGGGCCTGCTGCAACCCCATGTAACTCAACGCCCCCCACGTGGCCAGGCCGACGACGCCGCTGGTGAACACCTGGACGAGCAGAAAGCGCCCGATCTGCGAGGCGATGCTGTCGATGATCTCGACCGTCACCTTCTTCTTGGATAGTGTCGGCCCCAGCTCGACGAACTTCCGCCGGAGCATCTTGTCGGAAATCAGGATGAAGTAGGTGAGGAACAGGATCATGATCAGCTGGTTGAGCGCGTAGACCGCGCCGATCGATCCCGTCCACATCAGGCTCGTCGCCGTCACGCGCGGCTCTTCGACCTGCACCCGCACCACTCCCGGCTCCCGTTTCGAGGTGTCGGATTTCTCCAGCTCCGCTGCAGCCTGCTCCATTTTCTGAAGCGGCCCGGGCGGGGCTCTCCGGTCGCGGGCGAGGAGCTCGGTCACCCGGCGCGCGCCGGTCGGCAGCTGATTAATCGCCGTCATCGCGTGGTCCTGCAGCATGTAGGCACCCAGGCCAACCGTGCCGAATGTGAGCCCGAGCGCGACGGCGGCGCCAAGCCAGCGTGGGATGCGGACCCGCTCCATCGCATCGACCGCCGGATCGAGCGCGTAGAACAGCAGCAGGCCGAACGCCGTCGGCGCGAAGAACGCCTGCATCTGCTGGAGCAGAAACACCGTGACGCCAACGGCAATTATCACGAGCGCGATCGTCCGCGCTTCGGCCCCGCCCAACCCGGTATCGGGCTCAGGGGGCGCCACGTCGGGACGGTCCTTGGGCAACTTATGTAGCGTATTCATGCAGCTATAGGTACGACTCCATGCACAAAGCAAGACATGTACCTTGGACCCCCGTTTGCACGCCACCGGCTCCGAATGGCAACAGAGCCTGTCGCCCGCGCCCTGCCCCGCAACCGACCCTACCGCGTTGGCCGCAATCGCCGCCGTGTGCCCCGGCGCTGGCGAGCGGGGCTCCACCAGCACCCGAAGGTCCGTCCCCAGGTCGGCGTCCGAACGGTGTGGCAGAAAACCCGGCAGATTATTTTCTGGTGGTGGGCCTGGGGCCTGGCGGCGATCGTGGCCTTGATCTACAACAAGTGGGGCTGGGCGACCGGCACAGGGTTGACGGCCATCTTCACGTACCTGGCCTGGCCGAGCGAAGTGCCGCCGCGAATCGGCCTCGACCACGAGTTCAGTGTGGACGACGATGAGTTTCTGACGACGATGGCCGGCGCGACGGGCGTGCCGTTCTTCGAGGGCAACGCCGTTGAGATTCTCAACAACGGCGACCGCTTCTATCCGGCGATGCTGAAGGCCATCGCAGAAGCCAGGCATTCGGTGACGATCGAGGCCTACATCTACTGGGATGGGGACATCGGGCGCAAGTTCGCAGAGGCGCTCGCCGCGAAAGCGGGCGCAGGTGTGGGCGTGAAGATTCTGCTCGACGCGATCGGCTCGTCCACGATTGGGGATGAGATTCTCCAGATTCTGGAAAAGGGGAAGTGCCAGCTCGCGTGGTACAACCCGGTACGGCTCTACAACCTCGGGCGCTTTAACCATCGTACGCACCGGAAGTCGCTGATTATCGATGGCCGCATCGCGTTCACGGGCGGTGCCGGCATCGCCGATCACTGGCTGGGGAACGCCCAGGACGCCGAACACTGGCGCGACACTCAGATCCGCATGGAAGGTCCGGCGGTGGTGCCGCTGCAGACCGGGTTTGCGCAAAACTGGATGGAGACCACCTGCGAGCTCGTGACCGGTATGGAGTTCTACCCTGTCATCGAAAAGCCGGTCGGAACCTTGGCGGTGCAGACGATCCTGAGCTCGCCGGAGACCGGCGCGTCAGCCGCGCGGACGTTCTATTACCTGTCGATCGCCGCGGCCCGCCGTACGATCGACATCGCCAACCCGTATTTCATTCCCGATCAGGGGGCGATCGATCTGCTCGTGGCGGCCAGGAAGCGGGGGGTCGAGGTCCGCATCATGGTGGCGGGGATCCACAGCGACAACTGGCTGGCGCGCCAGAACAGCGTGCGGCTCTACCGCCCCATGCTCGCTGCGGGCGTCCAGATCCTCGAATACAACCACACGATGCTCCATCAGAAGACGATGGTGGTGGACGGGCTGTGGTCCACGGTCGGCACGACGAACTTCGACAGCCGCTCGTTCGCCCACAACGAAGAGAACAACGTATGTTTCTGCGATCGCGAGCTGTCGCGCCAGCTCATGGAGGTCTTCGAGGCCGACGTGAAAGGCTGCGACGTGATTACGATGGAGGGCTGGCGCAGGCGACCGCTCTATACGAAGGTGATCGAGGCGGCGGTGTCGCTCCTGCAGGAACAGGTATAGGGGATGGAATCACGTCGCCCCTGTCAGTTCTCGTACCGATGATAGTGATACCCGTCGCGCATGTAGCCCGTGTCTTTCACGTCGAGGTCGAGGCCGCTCTGCAGGCGGTAATTGAGCACGGATTCCGCGGGGACGTTGACGCGGCGGCCCTTGGTCAGAATCTGCGCGCCGGCGCCAACCGCCGCACCGGCGGCCGCGCCCTTCACCGCACCATCCCCGCCGCCGATGACGGCCCCGAGAATCGCGCCGAGCACCGCCCCGCCGCCGACATTGCGCGCCGTTTCCTTGTTGGCCCCGATGCCGCTGTTTTTGATGTCGATGCCGCCGTTGAGGCGGGCGCGGGTCGCGTCGACGCCGTACCGCCGGTTGTTGACGGTGACCGAGTCGAGATCCAGCACGAGCTCCTTGTCGGGCCCGCGTCGGACGACGAGCTCAGCGGTCGAACCGGCGGGGATTGCGAGGCGGCCTTGCGTGTCGCGGACGTCCGTTTCGATCGTGCCGGTGAACACCCTGCCATCCATCGTCTGCGTGTCGATCGCTTCGGTGGTTCGTACCTCGATTGAGGTGCCGGTGTCGATGCGGCTGAGTGCGGTCCACGTTTGCGCGTCGGCGAGCTGAGGCGCACACAGCATCGCGCCCATTGCAGCGACGCCGAGCCATATTCTGGTATGCCTGATCATTGATACCTCCATGCCGTTTGTAGGGCGGGTCTTGCCGTTCAAGACCCGCCTGGTTTGTAGAGCGGGTCTTGCCGTTCAAGACCCGCCTGGTTTGTAGGGCGGGTCTTGAACGGCAAGACC
>Ga0163150_10010029_pt1 | contig 10332 bp, 7 predicted proteins | sample OliLakLV19P2IB_FD_148628 | JGI IMG/M metagenome (GOLD analysis project Ga0163150, IMG submission 148628) | Freshwater microbial mat bacterial communities from Lake Vanda, McMurdo Dry Valleys, Antarctica - Oligotrophic Lake LV.19.P2.IB | ecosystem: Environmental > Aquatic > Freshwater > Lake >...
GCCAAAAGCTTCCGCATAGCCGTCAAGGTTCATGAGCAGCCCCTGATTGGCAAACGAAACCATCGTTGGCAGCCGGATCAGGTCTGGCGGGTTGTCGCCAGAAAGCAAACGCGGCGTCGAGTTAATGAGGTTCGTGAACTGGTCTTGGTTAATGTCCCAGGTCACATTCGGGTACTGCACAGAGAATTCTTCGGCAAGCCTGAAGGGAATATCAAACCCCGTCTCGAAGTAGGCATTGAGCGTGATCGGTTCAGTGCCGCAGTCAGGCGTGGACTCCTGCGCGATGACCATTGATATTTGTACGGCAACAGAGAGAACTACAAATACAGCGATCGTGAAGATAATACTAATCTTGCGTGTCATGTTAAAATCTCCTGCGTTCCAAATTTTCGGTACAGAAATGTGCCAAGTAGGGGACGGGCGGCAACCCGGCCCTTACTTTTTCTGATGAAGGTTCAAATCAACTCCTTTCTGTCCCAAGTCCGTTATAGTGCTGCGTCGTACCTCGCACAACCAGCTCCAGTGGCGGTAGGTGACGAGGTGTCACGTTTTCGGGTGTATTGAGCATGTCTAGTAAAAGCTGCATTCCTAGATAGCCACTTTGTTCGAGGTGCTGCCGAACGGTTGTGAGTCCGATATAGCGGCTCAACTGGACATCGTCGAAGCCAATTACGGAAATATCTTCCGGCACGCGCAGTCCTGCCTCGCGGATTGCCAGAATACAACCCACTGCCTGTATATCGGACATCGCAAAAATGGCTGTAGGCGGTTGTGGCAGCGCTAAAAGTTGTTCAGTCAGCCTGTGTGCCACTTCCTCGCCGTGCTCTCCCAAGCAAATATATTCGGGGCGGAGGAGTATATCGTATTCTTTGAGCGCGGAGAGGTAGCCCGTGTAGCGCAGTTCACTTGTTGGGGTTGGGAAGCCATAACTGTTGGAAAATTCATCGCCTACGTAGGCAACACGGCGATGTCCAAGTTCCAACAGGTGCTTTGCCGCCAGATAGCCACCATGTACATTGTCCGGGCTAACACAGTTCAGCTCCTCTGTATAGGCATCGCTTAATATCACGAATGGGATACCGGCCTGCGTCAGTAAATCGCGCTGCTCATCTGAAACATTTAAGGTGGTGATAAGCAGTCCATCCACGCTGGATTGTTCGACAATTGCCAGTAACTGCTCGTGGTGACGATCTGGTGCGCTCACATTGTAGAGGACGAGATTGAAGGCATTGTGCTGGCGGTTGAGTGCCAACTGCATCCCGCGTAACCGCTCCACAAAAGAAGGGTGCGTGATAAAAGGCATAATCGCGCCGATGTTGCGATACTGAACCCCGGTTGAAAGCTGCCGTGCAGCCTTGCTGCGCCGATAACCAAGCAAACGGACAGCGTTCAGCACCTTTTCCTGTGTCTCCGGGCTAACCCGTGTACTGTTGTTCAGAACGCGGGATACCGTCCCTACGCCAACACCAGCAGTCTTAGCCACGTCGTATATCGTTGGATTTGCCATCGAAAACATTAGCTCATTTCAGCCCATCAGTCTGTGTGGAAGCGCTTCCACGAACGTGCTAATGGTAAATTGCTTTCGCACCGCTGTCAAATTTTGCACATCTGCGTAAGTTGTGATACTTGGACGAACAAACCCTACATACCCTTCATGCTGAACAAGGAAAGGTATGTAGGGTTTGTACGGTATGTAGGGTTTTCAGCGCGCTTCGTGAATCATCGCCACGTCGTAACGTCGCATGATGTCGATCACCTCCGTCGGCAGCACAGCATAACTCATCCCATCCATTGTCCGCTTGCGTCGAATCTCATCGAGGATGTGCAGCTGCTTGAGGATGTGACCAATCCATGTGATTGGTGAGAACGAAGACACAAGCCATTGCCATTCCTCTTTCTATCCCTCAAACCGGATGAAAATCGCTGTGCTGGCAAGGGCTTCGCGGGAGTGTGTTAGACTGACCTGCGGGAGTCTTGCTGCTCACGTCAGCGAGCCTTCAGGTGGTCGGGGGAGGGGTAAATCTCTCCCAATCACCACCAAAGCCAAGTCATGATCCGGTTGAGAAACGCGCTAGATGATCGCGTTGTGGGAAAGCAATTTGTTGGAGAAATTGGGATCTGCTGAGGGAGAAATGTTCGGATAAGTTCCTATCCACCCAGAATATTACAATATTACAAATCCGAAAGGCGGGTGTTGAATATAAATTAGCTCAACATTTGCTTTTGGGCTTGTTCATGGTGATCTTCGTTGTAACAAATCTGGCAGTTTATGTTCGAATCCTATCTCCCTGTTGATAAAAAACGTTGATTTTTAACACATAAATAATTTTTTCTTAAGTGTTATGTGTGTTGAGAGTTAAGGTTCGGGTATTATATGACACGGAGTTCAAAGAGCGACTAAATTCTGGTCGCTTTTTCGTTTCTAAGTTCAAAACAGGTTCGAGTCTTATACTGTATTGTGCGGAAACAATGGATTTCTAACCCAAAAATAATTTAGCCTTAATCTACATCACCTGATGAGGATAGCTTGTTCGACTCTTGTTTTCCAGAGCATAATTGAGGCAATGAGAAGAATTGCTAGATAAGCTGCCGTCCGTTTTTCATAGCGGATAGCGATCCGACGAAATTGCTTAAAGCGATAAATCAACCGCTCGACCCTATTGCAGTACCAATAATGTATAGCGCTCTCATCCCTTCTATTTATCGACCACATTCAGAATATAGCTATGTAAGAATGTGACCGATCCATCGCGATGAAAAGTTGAAAAGATTTATTATAGGCAACTTATACAAATCGCTTTTTACTCTGGCGATTTTCCTATCTTTGCCATATCGAGTTTGCTATGATGCCTCTTCCCTACTCCCGAAGTCGTGAAAGGCACAACCAATGAGCGAAGTGATTCAACTGTTTTTTGCACTTGGACTGCTCATCACCATTGCAAAATTATTCGGCTATGCTGCCAGTCGTTTCGGCCAACCTTCCGTGTTAGGTGAACTCATTGCCGGGGTTATCGTTGGCCCTTCGGTGATCAACTTGCTCCATATCGAGGCGTTATTTCCAAACGGGACAAGTGTTGAACATACCATCATTGAGTTTGCTGAAATTGGTGTTGTACTGCTGATGTTTTCAGCCGGGCTAGAAGTTGATTTAAGCAGCTTGGCGAAAGTCGGACGTACCGCTATGGCTGCGGGTACGCTTGGTGTCATCGTTCCGATTGCGATTGCTGCTCCGACGGCGCTTCTCTTTGGCTATGCGGGTGATAAAGCAGTATTTATCGGCTTGATTCTAGCGGCAACCAGTGTCAGCATCAGCGCTCAGGTGATGCTGGAACTGGGTGTATTACATAGCCGCGAAGGTCTGGCGCTACTCGCAGGTGCGATTGTCGATGATGTACTGGTTATTTTGCTCATGTCCTTGTTCATTGCGATCCGTCCCGGCGAGGGGGCAGCAGCAGCCGAGAGCCGATCTGTCCTTGAAGTTATCCTGCGCCTCGTAGGTTTCTTGACCATTGCCAGCGGGTTAAGCTGGTTTGCGCTGCCTTGGATCGCTAAACGTGTGAGCAAGACCTCGATTTCGGCTGGTGTCGTCATCGTGGCGGTTGTATCCGCGCTGCTGCTCGGGGTCTCGGCTGAGTTTTTTGGTGGAGTAGCCGCCATTACTGGCGCATTCATCGCTGGTATTTGTCTGGGTCGCTCTGACCACAAAATTAAGGAGCAAATTGAAGAAGGCCTATATGCCATCAACTACGGGATGTTTGTCCCCATTTTCTTTGTCAGCATCGGACTTCAGGCGAATTTGCGCTTACTGGATGGTGCTATCCTTCCATTTGCGCTCATGCTCACGCTAGGTGCCATCTTGAGCAAAATCATTGGGGCCGGCGCGGGCGGGCTGCTCACAGGCTTTAATCGCCTCAGCAGCTTACGACTGGGTATTGGCATGGTCAGCCGGGGTGAAGTTGGGTTGATTGTGGCAGCATTGGGTATCAGCAATGGCATCATCGGTGAAGAAACTTTCGCCGCTATCGTACTGGTTGTGCTGGTGACAACCGTGATAACCCCGCCGCTTGTGCGCTGGTCTTTCGCCAAATCGCCAACGGAAACAACTGCTGACGCAACCCAGACCCTCATTCTGAAAGAAGGAGAATAGAACATGAAACTCGTCATTCTCATAACCGCGCAAACCGAACAAACCCTTCAAGTCGCTACCGCTTGGCAGCAAGCGGGTGCCAGCGGTGTCACCATTCTAGAAGGCCACGGCTTGTATCGTTTGCAGCAGAAATTCGAAATCCGGGGTGATTTACCGCTGATTCCTTCTTTAGCATCATTGCTACGGGGCAGGGAAGTAGACACTCATTTCCTTGTTTCGGTTGTAGATGATAACTTAGCATCGAAACTCTCCACAGAAACCGTTGCAATTCTGGGGGATTTGACTTTACCCGGAAATGGTCTCATTTTGTCGATAGATATTGCGGAAATTCTTGGACTGAGGACAAATTAACAACGTAAAGGTTACGAGATAGGACAATACTTCGAGATGATCCATGAAGCCTGATCGAACATCACTTGCTCAACGCAGCAGTGAAGATGGCGGTGAAGCACATTGTCAGGTGAACAATCCAGCGCTGCCCAACGGCGTGATCTTCGATTGGCTAGACGACGTATTCGCTAGATCAGTTCCCTGACTCGCTGCTCTTCCGCGATTGGTTTGCCCGTTGTATCTACTGCCAGTATCGCACCGTTGACACTGCGAGTACGCACCTGCCCCGGCGCATAGGCGTTATTCACTAACTGAGGCGCATCCATCAACCCGCGCGAAACTGCCATCGCTAAGACCACCGGATCGCTGAGTGGATCGGCGCTCTTCGGATCAAGTGCGCGAATGGTGTCTATAAGCAAATGTGTTTCCTCTATCAACTGTGCTTTGCGCCGCTGAACCGCCGGATCAGCCGTCATATCGGGATTGCCACGCAGCGCGGTTTCGACAACTTCCTGCACCATCAGCGCGCTTTCGATTACTTCGTCAGCCGTCGCTGCGTGATGTGCCTCAGAGTAGCCGACAATATGGATGATGTGCGGCTGGATGGCCATTTGCAGCATGGTGCTTTGCGCCAGATGCGCCCGTGCGCGCTGCATATTGACGGGATGACTCAGCAAGCCCGTGCGCGCCTGCTTCCAGATTCTGAAATCGTCGCTGGCAAACGTATCGGAGAGTTCAAGAATTGCCAGACAGCGCGCCAGATCCATCGTATTCGACAGATGCGGCGGGCTTTGAAACATGTAGGTGAGGATATAGTCGCGCACACCGAATCGCTTGGCATTGTGCGCGTAGATGTATCCCGACGCACACGTCACGACATCCGGCGCGTCGCGCATCCCCCAATGATAGGTTTCGTTGCCTTCAACTGGAATATTGCGCTCACCATGCCAGCGCATCAAGGCTTGATGCTCTTGGATAGAGCGCGCCAGAGGTGATGGCCCGCGCCCATCCATCGCGTTAAACCAGAACAACGACGTGGCGCACCATGCGTTCTGGATCGTGCGTGTCAGCATTTCAGCATAGCGAATGTGATCGTCCGTGCCGGAATACGAGCGCAGCAGCGGGAAATTGCCGTGCCGACTGGCCTCGTAAAGCTCTAATAAATCGGCTTCGGTGCGAACAGGAACGCCACCCGCGCCCGTGCTGCGCGGATTTTGGCGATCCGGCGCGAAGAAATTTTCCTGCGCGTCTTGATCCGCGCCGAGCGAAATCACGTCCAACACCTGTGCTTCCGCTATTTGTGCAATGCCTGCGACAGTCGGCGCGATAATCTGCGCGGGAATGCCGAAATGATGGCGCAAGAGCGGATAGGGCGCTTTCCACAGGATTCGCTCTACCGCCTGCTGTGGAAAAGTCACCTCGACCTTTGCGCCGGGTTTTTCACCGCGCAGTGCCGCGTATATCTCGTGTGGAGATTCTTGGCCGGTGAATATGTAATCGAAGTAATCGAACTCGTTTGCGACCTCAGCGACAGGCGGTGTACCACCGAAGAATACACGCTTCTTGCCTAACACTCCGGCGGCGCTTAACATGCCTTCCAATTCAGCAAACATCGTCCGTGCATTTTCAGGCGTCAACCGATAGCTCACGCCGATCACGTCAGGGTTATAAGCGACGATAGCATCAACAAATGTCTCCAGATCAGTGGCAGGCCCGGTGAAGTGGGTCTCATAGCCCTGTTCCTCAGCAGCGGTTAAAAAGCGCGTCACGCCTGCGACGTGAACACAATCGCCTAAACTGCCCGCCAGCACTTTGCCCACTTTTGTTGTCGTCATCACTATCACACTCCTCTACAAACTACGGCTGAAGCCAACCAGCGGCACGACACTTGCATCGTAAAAACGCCGGAACAAGTTGTAATAATAAAGCTCCTCTTTAGAGCGAATCGCGTGGCTATCGTTACGCTGAATGCGGGCAGCCTCAATCACAAACTGCGCGTCATTGATTTCATATTCCGCGATCTGCTCGAATACCCCCGCCGAACCAGCACCTTCCGCAAATTTCTGCTTGCTGCGCCAGACGATTTTTTCAGGCAGCAGATCGGCAAATGCCTGCCGTAGGATACGCTTTTCTATACCATCACTGCTGAGTTTTTGCTCTATTGGTACATTGAAGGCGCGTTCTACAAAGCGCGTATCGAGGAACGGCACACGCCCCTCAATGCTATGAGCCATCGTCATGCGGTCAAGCCGCTGCAAATTGCGGTTGTGCAGTCCGGTAGTGATACCGACGAGTTCCTGCTGTAAAGCAGAGGCCGTCTCAAACCGGCGCAAATAGCTATAGCCGCTGAACAACTCATCAGCGCCTTCACCGGACAAAATCACCGTCACATGCTGGCTGGCTAATTTGGCCAAAAAGTAGTTCGCCACCGCGCTGCGTACTAACGCCGGATCGAACGACTCCAGATAGTAGATCACATCGGACAGCACGTCCCGCATTTCCTGTTCAGTGTAGATATGCTCGTGGTGCTGTGTTCCTAGAAACCTAGCGACCTGCCGAGCCGCATCTAAGTCAGGGCTGCCTTCCATGCCGACAGCGAACGAATGCACATTGGGCAGTTCTTCGCATACCAGCGCGGCGATGATGCTGCTGTCCAACCCGCCGCTCAAGAAAACGCCCAGCGGAACATCCGACATCAGATGGCTATGAACCACCTCTCGCAGTGTTTCTCGAATGTCAGTCAGTGTAGGTGATGGCAGTTCCGAAAGTGTGAACGCTTCAATTTTGGTGTTCAAATCATAGTAGCGAACAAAGCCATCCTGAGGGCTGAACCAATGGCCGGGCGGGAATTCATGGATCGTGTCTGCAATTCCTTGCAGCGCTTTGATCTCTGAGGCGAAGTACAGAACCCTGTCGTCCTTCAACCCATAGTACAGCGGCTTGATGCCAAGCGGGTCGCGCCCTAGCAGCATTCCCGCATCGTCCAGCAGCGCAAACGCGAACATGCCTTGCAGATGGTTCACCATCTGCGTACCGTAACGCTGATACAGGGCCAGAATATCTTCACTATCAGAATGAGTTTTGAAGGGGTAATCGGGGTGCTGCGCCCGTAAATACGGGTGATTGTAAATTTCGCCGTTACAGACCAGCCAGCGCGAGTCATCGGCGCTGCTCATCGGCTGATGTCCGCCGTCCACGTCGACGATTGCTAATCGAGCATGTGCGAGGGAATTTCCACAGTAGCTCTGAATATCCTGACCGTCCGGCCCACGATGGGCCATTCGCTGCAAGCAGACTTCGAGATCAGCGACTTGACCTCGAAACGATCCAGCAATACCACACATTGTTACTCCTTATTAGCTATCCGGTCTGACAATGATTGGGTCTGGCATTGAGCTGCCGGAGGCAGAACGGTTGTAATCGTCGTGCTCGACACCGTGTTCGATGAGCGCGGTGATTTCCTCAATAGACAACCCTTCTAGCCCCATCTTGGCTAAATTGCGTCCACGATGACGATAATCCGTACCGTGCATAATGCACGCCAGTTGAATCATGGTTTCAATCCCTTGCACATCGACGCCAAAACGCCGACCCAATGCCGCAATCGGCACGAGGCTGTACGGTACATCCTCAAAGATATAACGGTGACGCACCGTGCTTGGGGCATTAATCCCGTTATAACCGGGGTTATCGTGGATAGCATCGTAGAGCGTTTCGCCGTGAGCAGAGTAGGCGCGAGCGAGCCATTCTGTCGCCGACTGTGCCTTTACTCCCATCGCGGTAGCAATCGTGACACGCTCTCGATCAAGCCGCTCCAATACGCGGGCAATCGATGGGGTTACCCCCTCAATGTAAAACTGAAACTCGCCGTTGGTCATCTCGATCCAACCCGCGTTGAGCAGCGTCAGCGCCGGATGGAACACCGCGCCCATGTTATTCAAGCTGGTATACAACACGTTTGGGGCGGCGATGAACTGCGGATAGATCTGGTTGAGTAAATGAAGTGCTTCTGCCGTGCGCGACGCGGGTAACGCGGCAACCGGAAGCGTATTTTTGAGGCGGAAGATATGCGCCTCTGCTGGCCCGCTGCTGCGGCTGGCGAACAGGAACGTTTCGGCTTCAGCGATGATCACATCGACGGTGCAACCTGATTGCTGTAGGACTTGCTTGAACTCTAACGCGCCGCCCGTTCTGCCGGGGTTCAGCACAAGAACCTGCCCATCTTTGAGATATGGCGCGCAGGTACGGGCAATATCGGCGTGCCCTGAGGCGGGCACGACCACCATAATAAGATGTGCTCCAGATAGGGCCGCAGCAATGTCACTCGTGACCAGTTGCAGCGTTCCATACTCTTGCTGGCCGTCTTCGAACGTAAGCTCGATTGCCCCTCTAGCGGCAATAATCTGGATGTTCTCGTAGCTGCGATTATAGAGCCGCACCGCGAACCCACGCGCCGCTAATTCCGCTGCCATCGCTTTTCCACCATGCCCGGCACCAATGACGGCGACCTGAAGTTCGTCCATGTGCAGCACCTCACAATTTGTTTTTTCATACTGCTAATACGCAGTATGCCACAGCAGCATGAGATACCGAAAGGAAATTAACGCGACCTCAACACGTCTTTAACTATTCACTGCTCAAATCGAATACGCTCACACATTGTTCGTTTAGTTCGGTATTGACCGAACACATAGAACTGATTTATGCTTCATGTTATGGATAACGTCAAAAAACAACAGCAGTTTGTCGAAGAATGCGGATTGTACTTTGAGCAGGTCGGACTGACGCGCATTGCGGGCCGCAGCATCGGCTGGCTGCTCATCTGCGACCCGCCGTATCAACAACAGTCTGATCTGGTCACAATATTGGGAGCAAGTAAAAGCTCGATCAGTGTTGCGCTTAAAGACCTTACCACGCTGTATTTGGTGGAGCGCTTTGCACTGCCGGGTGATCGCAGCGTTTACTACCGCACATCGAAGGACATGTGGAGTCGTTCGTTCCGCGCCCGGATGCACCAACTTACTGAACTGCGCGAATTGGCAGCCCGAGGCTTGGATGCGCTTGCGGATAAACCTACACAGCAGCGCCACCGTCTGGAGTTCATGCACGATATGAACGCTTTTATGGAGACAGAGTTTCCCAAACTCCTCGACCAATGGGACGCGATCAAGCACGTAAAAGGCTATGACGATCCTTAAGCGCTTCGCCCACCCTTCACCACTTTCATGCCGACATCGAGTGAATGGAATCCTCCGCAGTGAACTCGCCAGCCTTAATTACCAGATCGATGCCATCGAGCGCCTTAAAAACGTTGTTTCCGGTTTGATAGGTTCGCACAACCTTGCGTAGTTCGATGATCGGGGCGTGATTTCCGTTCGGATAGATCATGACTTGTCTTTGCTTTCTACAATGGATAATTCGTTACGCGGCGCGTTTACCGCTGATGAAGCCCAATACATTCCACTGCATGTTGCCTGCTTCAATGCCGACAAAGCTTGCTGCCTCTAAAAGCGGGCGCAGATCGTGAACGCCGCTCGTCATGGCGTGGTGCGCGGCCAGCATCAGGAAGAGGCGCTGCATGAAGGTGGTCGGGCGTTTCATATCGACAATCAACAAACGGCCTCCCGGCTTGAGTACCCGTTGAATTTCATCTAGTCCCAATCGCTTTAGGTCACCGGGCAGATGGTGGTACATCAAGCTGCTCAACACTACGTCGAACGTGCCGTCGGGAAACGGCAGCGATTCGATCACCGCAAGCTGAAAGTCCACGTCGGCGTTTTGATGAAACGCTTTATGTTGGGCGGTATCAATCATTTCGGGTGAGGCATCAATGCCACATACGACACCTTTCTGCC
>Ga0163150_10010030_pt1 | contig 10332 bp, 11 predicted proteins | sample OliLakLV19P2IB_FD_148628 | JGI IMG/M metagenome (GOLD analysis project Ga0163150, IMG submission 148628) | Freshwater microbial mat bacterial communities from Lake Vanda, McMurdo Dry Valleys, Antarctica - Oligotrophic Lake LV.19.P2.IB | ecosystem: Environmental > Aquatic > Freshwater > Lake >...
GATTTGTAATGATAGGGACCTCTACGAATTTAAATTAAATCATTTTAATAACTAGTGGGCAACTCTACAAAAGTGTCTCAAGGACAACTGCCAGCTTAAACATATTTAATGATGTTTGAAGTGACTGAATTGCCTCACCTGTATTATTTGCATCATACAAATAACCCTTATTGGAATTTATCGGTACTACTGGGGATCGTCTTATTGAAGACTTTAAAACACCTAGTTCAGAAATAATTAATTGAAGTAACTGTAATTTCACTTTTGTCATGAGCGGATTTAGTTGCCATTAAACTTTCACTTCGGAATTTGGATCTGAGCTAATGGTTTTAAGAAATGCAGGACTAGTGATTTGGTTTTCCATTACTTTATAACAATATAACTACTTTTTATAAGGTTTTAAACTTTTACACACAATGTTCTTAATGGACCCTGTAATATTCTTTGTGGTTGGAAAAATGATCGGCCGAGTTAGTTATGGTCTTTCACCTCGTCCGCGAACATTTTTTCCAGGTCTGTTTTGTGTCACATACTCCCGGGACATACGTATGGCCGCCTTTTTTGGCCGCCCTGGCCAATTCCCGGCCCTCAGGCGCGAGTTCCGTCCGGGAGTTAACCTTCAAATATGAAGAAATGTATTCCTGGTGAGTCTTGCTGAAAGTCGGACGGCTGAAAAATTGGTCCTTCGTGTCCTTCCAAGTCCCTCTGGTGCCCCTTGATGGGAGATAACGCCGGGCAGGCTGAGTTTCAATATTCCTGAATCCGGTTGAGCCTCTTGGAAAGTGTCAGTTTTCACCTATAAGCTGAAATTCCTTCTAATTGAAGTAAATCCTTCTAAGTTCATTCATTTTTTGATTTTATGTGATTTAAATACTTGCTGTTTTAATAGGTCCCTCCGTTTTCTTTCAAAAGACTTTTAGGGATTCCCTGGACCGTGACTATTATCGGCCTATGTTCTTCTGTCACCCTTTCGCCTTTGGTGGTTACATCGACTTTCTGAACGGACCCATTCAACCGATGAGCTTCCTCCTCTGTACATATCAGTTTCATCAGTGCAACTTGAAGGGTTGCATTTTCGGAGTCGTACCATTTCCCCCGCATTGAGGTTTTTAGCTTCACCCGGTTTTGTTCAATCAGTTCTTTTAAGGCGTTCGTTTCGTTCGCTCCCGGAGGGAAATGGTCATAAAACGCCGTCTTACCACATGGCAGGAAAGCAATTAAATCCTCAATAAACAGTATCCTTTGGTCTGATTCCTCGCCCTGGATTATCTGTTTAGCCTTTTCGAATAATTCGGTTTTATCGTATGCCATTTTTAAGCTGAATTTTTTTGTTGATTTGCCATAAAGGGGGTGGATGGTGTAGTCAATGATCCATGGTTTAAGCGGGTGCCCTTAATTGGGCTGCTCCGGATCTGGATATACATTTCTTTCCAGCGGTCAGTAAGAGGTTTCTCTTTTTTTAATTTGTCAATCAAAGGGTGGGTGAAGCATACATTTTCCAAGTCGAACATTAGACTGTGATAAAATTGGGTTTGCTCAAACGGTAGTTCCTGTAATATGTTTTCTATGGCCGGTCCTTTGGGCTTAGGCTCCAAGGGGTTCATTTCAAAATCCTTTAAATTAAACCTCAACAGATAATCCTCAATATCCAAACCGCTCAACCTTTCCTCGTCGGTTGCGTTTTTTTCCAATAGCTCTGAAACTTTAAAATCGGCCATACTGGAAAGTTCTTTTGCTTTTGCGAGCCATTTTTCGTAACCATTTAAATCAGGGAACAGGGTAACGTTACGACCAAAAAGAACTCTGCATTTAAATGGATTAAGCCCTACCAGGCTCCCTGAAGCCAACCAAATAAATTGAGGTAGGTAGGTGCTGGCAATAATTGCCGTCTTTTCGCTTTCGACTATGGCGACCGGCCGGGATTTATCATGCAAAAGGTGTTCCCCAAAAAAGCATTGCCTCAGATTGAATTCCGGCAATTTAAGAAGAGTATGCACCCAGTTAATATGATCAAATGGCTCCTTCACCCGCTTAGCCTGCCTGGTGGTTAAATTTAGGCCATAGAGCATCACCTTGCCACTCCTGACTTTGCCGGTGATATCAATCTGCCAAAACACGGTTGCTCCTTCCCAATGTTTCGAGGATCCTATAAAATAGCGGCCAACCAGTTCAGCGGATTTTGCGGCTCCGAACCTGTCGGCAAGGAAATTCACCAGGTTATTGGATTCGAATGATTGAAGGCTGGCTTTAAAGATATCCGGTGAAATAAACGACATCGGCTTTGGAGCTTCAGTCGGCAATTGGTCCCGGGTTTGTCCTGTCGGCCACCAAGGAAAATGTCCAGGTCCATGATTGATCTGAGGGTGATCCCTGAAGTATTCTTTTGGGGTATAGTGGTAGCCGCAGTTGCTTTCCCGAGAACAGCGACCAACTCTAGAATCAAGAGGATGCCCATTTTGTGAGTCAATATAAAGAGAAAATGTTTTTTTATTGTGCTCACATCCAGGACATTGGTGCCGTGAAGCCATGCCTTTGTAAGGCTCTAGAATATATTTGTGAACAGCCATAATTGTTAAAATTTGGTAACAGTTTAGTAACATTAGTAACACCTGTTCCTAAGTGTTACTAGTGTTACTAATTCGTTTGACAATCCGGTTAATTTTCACTTTGAAACTGTTGAATTTAGTCTCGTCTTTGCAAAGTTTTTTGGCGATAGCGTAAGCAGTCAAATTCGAGTCTTTAATGAGTAATTCATTTATTTCAGCTTCGAGCTCAGTTTTTTCGGTTTCACTTAATTGCCTCAAATGTTCCCGCTCCTTACCAAAATTTAAAAACTCGAACAATAAAAAATTTGATGGCTTTTCAATATGGCAAATGCAGACGTTCTCGGTATCATATATTATCTCAGTATTCCTGGCCTTGATTTGCTTTAAATACCGGGTACCTTTATCGCTACTACTTTCCCCAATGGCAAAAGAACTGTCGCAAAAATTAATCAGCATTTTACTACCTTGCAGATCGTTCTTTGTAAGCGGCTTCGCAAGGTCCCTTTTAGGTGTATGAGCCAGAGCCAGGATCGACAAGCCATATTTGTTTTTAAGCGCTTTTAGGTGCTTCATAAGCGGCAATGCATCCTTAGCCTTCTCCGTTTCATTTTTTAGGTAAGTGAGGTTGTCGATTATCAAAACCCTTGCCCCGGTTTCCTTAATGGTCCTTTCCAGTGAATGATGGAGGTAATCCTCAAATGATTGATCCTGGGGGAGAACTGCATCTGGGTTGATTTCGACACGGATGAAATTATCGCCAAAACGATAATGAGCCTCGAACCGGATAGAATACCTATTCTCAAACTGTTTGTCTGATAATTCAAAGTCAACATAGATTATCATCTGCATTTTAGCTTCAAGCGTAAAACCAGTTATAGGCCGGCCGTTAGAGATGCTATCACCTATTTGGACCGCCAAAATTGATTTGCCTGTATTGGTATCTGCAAACAGAATGCATATTTCACCTTCAAACCAAAACTCTCCAAATAGCATCTTGGGCACTGGTCGCTCTTTAGCTTCCTCGATCCACTTGTTGGCGGTCTTTACTTTGAATAGCCCTTTATTTTCCACAGCCAGTTCACCCTGGGAAATAAGACCATCAATGTGACTCAGTGTTTCTGAAGGGGACGTTGTTTCGATACCAAATTTTTCAAACTCGAATTGCGGCTGGACGCTAAAGGTGGTATCTTTGTCATCTCTTTTATGCTGGGAGTTTTCAGATGTAAAGTTCATTTGTGGCTCCCTTTTTTGTTTTTAAGAAATGCAGTTGGATCCAGGTTGTCGCTCCCTCCATGGATATACTCATCCAGGACAATCTTTAAGAAGAGAAGATGCTTACCCGGCTTTAGGAATTTTATTTTCTTCCTGGAAACAAGCCCATAAAGAGTGGTTTCTGCAATGCCTAGATAAGCAGCTGCTTCTTTTAAACGGAGAGGTTTGTTTTCATCCAAAATTGTTTGAGGCGGACCTGGCGAACGTTGTATCTCCAATAAAAGCTCCTTCATAGTTGAGAGCTCACACATAATTAATTCAAATGGGTTACACATAGGAGCGATTAATTATTAATTGCCTTTGCCATCCCGTTGTTAACCGGACGATTACCTAAAAAGAATTCGTCGATAACTGCCTTATCAAAAAAAATCACTTTGCCCGTAGGTTTTGAATGTTTTATTTTTCCAGAGGCAGTTAGCTTCCAGAGATAGCTCTTCGAAAGACCAGTATAGGCAGCTACTTCTTTCAGAGTCATTAGTTTTTTATCCATTTTTTTGAATTTGAAACCAATGTAGAGTGGCTTACAAAGGCGGGCAATTACATAGTGTTACTAAGTTGTAGCTTGTGATAAGACATAATCACATATTGCATCAATTGCTAATTCATTTACTATTGATTATCAACATCAATAAGCATAATATATTTACCGCATATATTAACATATAATCTCTTAAAGCGTCATTTAATTACATAGTGTTATAGGCCAAGCAATCCCAAAGGTTCCTTGCGAAACAGCCAGTATTTACAATAAGTCCTTATAAGTTTCTTCGGCCGTTTTTTCCTGGTACTCAGTTTGAAATCCGGCCAGATAATCTTCTGTGGTTTTTACTGATGAATGCCCTAGAGATTCCTTTATGAAGGATGTAGGCGCCCCTTTCCTGTCCAGGATTGTTGCGAAGCTATGTCGCGCAAAATATGTACTGATATCACCGGTAATTCCATTAGCTATAGCCAGGGGTTTGATATGTTGATTAATAAATCGAGTGAACTTTTTTGTGATAATATGCCTCTTTGCCGCGGAGTCCTGATCAGAAATAATCGGGAATACAAGCTGGTCCTTCTTGCCGGTTGGTATGTTCCCGTATTCCTGGATTACATACCTGGTAAAATCAGATATGAAAACTGTGATTATCACAGCCTTCTTTTTAGTCTTTTGGGTCTTGATTCTTTCGAACGTAAAGCTCTTCGGCCCTATTTGTCCATACCTTAGATTGATTATATCCTTGACATTCATCCCATTTGATAAGTATGAGAAAAACCAAAAATCCTTCGCTTTTTGCTGTTCAGGGTTAGCTGCAATGCTGGTGAACAAAACTTTCAAATCCTCTTTGGAAAGAGCCTTTTTAACCTTGCTGCCTTCCTTAAGCTCATATTTCCCAAGCCCAAAGGGATGCATTTCCCGATCTATATCCTTGGCCTCAATAGCAGCATTAAAAACCGATCTTAGAGCGCGGAGGTACATTGCAATAGTGGTCTTTGATTTACCAGAATTCATCTTTCCATCCTCTTCACGGTCCTGGGACATGAAAAATTCATACTGCTGAAGCCATTTTGGGGTGATCCTTTCGAAGCTCAGGTTATCAAGACTTTTAGTCTTAAGGTGTTTTAAATAAGCCTGGAGTGAATTCCTGCTGCACTCATACCAAGAAGCGGTTCCATACGAATTGAACCTCTTGAATTCCTGGATTTTCTCATTGTAATGCCAGAATACATTCGTGGAGTCATTGCTGGACCTGTATAACTTTTTATCGTAGGCTTCAAATGAAAAAGGAGTAAGATCCTCCAAATCTTTCTCAGCTTTATCTACCAGGGCTTTCATTTTGTCTTTGACGCTATGGTAAATGATTCTTGGTTTTAGGGTCAACCAGATGCTTTCAAACTCCCCTGGGGTAAATGAAAAGATGGTTGAGTAATATTTGGCCTTCCTGGTGGGCTTATGGCAGATGCATAATTTAACCGGGTAAGTTCCATTTTTCTTGGAGCGCCGCTCGTCTAAAACCAATGTAACCGATACTATATCCTGACTCATCTTTTATGCTATAAATCTTATCTTAAGGAATTTGCAAGCAGATTTGCAAGCAAATAACCACAAAACTGCTTAATATCGCTTATGTAGGAAGTGCCTTAAATCAACGAATTCAGCATGGCTGTAAAGATAAACGTAATATTACTAAATAACAAATAGTAATATATTCTGCTTTGCAAGCAGGGGGTCAAGGGTTCGACTCCCTTATTCTCCACTGAATCAATGGGTTGTGTAAACTTTACATAACCCTTTTTTATTTTATTTTCCCGAGAATCTTGGAATACACCTCTATATTCTCCATTCAGAGACACTAAATAAATTCTACATTGGTTATACGACTGGACCAATGGAAGAGAGGATTCGTATCACCTATCGTCCACAAAGGCTTTACTTCTCAGGCCACTGACTGGATTTTGAAGTACCATGAAAAATTTATAGATAAGCACCAAGCTATGTAAAGGGAAAAAGATATAAAAGCCTGGAAAAGTAGAGCCAGGATTTTTACTTAATTAAAACATCCTTAGGGGATAGCTCGACTGGTAGAGCATCCCGTCAGCCTTTGGCGACGGGAGGCTCAAGGGTTCTTCCGAAATTTCTTTAGCAAAGTATTATGTTGGAAGGGTATGGTACCTTAATGACCATACTACAACAATGATACCAGTACCGCACCGTGAAAGGAATATTCCAAATGTACAATGGCCCTCCAAAAAAAAAGCCCGGCTTCACAACCAGGCTTCCAGTAAAGTTTTCCTTATTTATATTCTATTTCGAAGTTTCTTCTTTTGCATCCGGAGCTACTTCGGCCGGGGCCGCTTCTGTTTTCTTAAATTTCTTGTTGAATTTGTCGATACGACCGGCGGTATCGATAAATTTCATTTTACCCGTAAAAAACGGATGCGATTTGTTGGAAATCTCCAATTTGATTAATGGATATTCTTTACCATCATCCCAGGTAATACTGTCCCTGGTAGGAGCACAACTCTTGCCTAAAAAGCCTTCGTTGGCCGAATAATCCTTAAATACCACAAAACGGTAATTGGAAGGATGAATATCTTTTTTCATGATTTAATTAAAATTGGGACGCAAAGATAGTATTTCTATTCATTTTTACAAAATCTTACTGAATGAATTACTTAAGTGTGAGAATTCTCCTATTAGAATTCTGATTGTTATATGGTTATATATTAATAATAACCTTAAATCATTTATCAGCCCCCATGATCCATCCCCTTTACCAGCCCGGAAAAAAAGCATCCTCTACATGTTCTATCTGGTGATTCCCATCAGGTGATATCATAATGCTGATAATATCAAACCGAAATTTCCAATCGTATTGTATTTCCGCCATAAATACATTAGCTGCGTCCATCATTAAACGCTCTTTTTTCTCCGTAACGGATTCAGCCGGCTGTCCATAATAGGTATAGCTGCGCGTTTTGACCTCCACAAACACCAAATGGTCATCTTTTTTACAAATAATATCGATCTCTGCTTTACTGAACCGCCAGTTTTGATGCAGGATCGTATACCCTTGATTTACTAAATATTGAGCCGCAAACCGCTCTCCTTCCTGACCGATTTCATTGTTCTTAGCCATTGAAGACAGGTAACTTATTATTTTTACACCAATTTAGACGTAATTAAATGATAGATAAAATTAATCCAACCAAAACAGCCACCTGGTCAAAACTAAAAGCCCATTTTGAACAGGTCAGGGGCCTTCAAATGATCGATTTATTCCATGAAGACCCAAGCCGTTTTAATCAATTTCACCTAAACTGGAACGATTTCTTAATCGATTTTTCGAAGAACAGGATCACCTATGAGACCCTGGAACTCCTGATCGAATTGGCCCGGGAATGCCGGCTTTCCAATGGCATCGAAGCCATGTTTACCGGTATCCGGATCAATGAAACCGAAGGCCGTGCGGTTTTGCATACGGCCCTGCGTAACCCAGTTAATTTTCCCGGAAACAACTCGGGGGTAGATTTCAGGCCGGAAATCGGTGTCGTCCTCACCCAAATGGAAAACTTCTGCAACAACCTGCACGAGGGGCGGTATACCGGATATGATGGTTCGAGGATTACCGATATCGTAAATATTGGAATTGGCGGTTCAGACCTGGGTTCGGTCATGGTCACGGAAGCACTCAAACCCTATTGGGACCAGGGCATCACCCCTCATTTTGTATCCAATGTGGACGGCAGTCATTTGTACCAGGTCATTCAAAAAGTAAACCGGTCCTCTACCTTATTCATTATCTCATCAAAGACATTTACCACCCAGGAAACCATGACTAATGCGCAGAGCGCAAAGGATTGGTTTTTGGAAGGTGCCACGGAAGACCAGATTTCCAAACATTTTGTGGCGGTGTCCACCAATGCAAAAGCAGTTGCCGAATTTGGCATTGACCTGGCCAATATGTTCCCGTTCTGGGATTGGGTGGGAGGCCGGTATTCATTGACTTCCGCTATTGGCCTGCCCATTGCCTGTACCATTGGATTTGCCCGGTTTAAAGAATTGCTGACCGGATTTTATCAAATGGACCAACACTTCCGAACCACCCCCTTCGAAAAAAATATTCCCGTCGTCCTTGCCCTTATTGGAATCTGGTACAATAATTTTTTTGAGTCCGAGACGGAAGCCTTGCTGCCCTACGACCAATACCTTCATCGCTTTCCGGCTTATTTCCAACAGGGAAATATGGAAAGCAACGGTAAACGGATAGACCGCAATGGACAACCTTTAGATTATCAAACCGGGCCCATCATCTGGGGTGAGCCCGGCACCAATGGCCAGCATGCTTTTTATCAATTGATCCATCAGGGGACCCGGATCATTCCTGCAGATTTTATTGGAATTGCTCAATCACACAACCCATTGTCTGACCATCACCCCAAACTCATGGCCAATTTTTTTGCCCAACCGGAAGCTCTGCTGAATGGCAAATCAGCGGAGGAAGTCCGCGAAGAATTAAATGCTTCCTCATTAACGGAAGAAGCTAAAGACGCCCTGTTTCCTTTTAAAGTATTCGATGGAAACAGGCCTACCAATTCCATCCTGATAAAAAAACTTACCCCTACTACACTGGGCAGCCTGATTGCGATGTATGAACATAAAATTTTTACCCAGGGGTGGATCTGGAATATATTTTCTTTTGATCAGTTTGGAGTTGAACTCGGGAAAAAACTGGCCACTGCGATATTGGTGGAATTGGATGATAATAAACCCATCATGTCCCACGATAGTTCTACCAACGGATTGATCAATGCTTATAAAGATATGCGAACCTCCTGATGAATTCAGTGTACCGTCTTTATCCCAATATTCAACATTATGCCTGGGGCGGCAATGAATATATTCCCCAATGGCTGGGACTACCGCCGGACGGGCAGCCCTACGCAGAAGCCTGGTATGGAGCCCACCCTACTCATCCTTCCAATTTGCTGATAGAGGATGGAGTCATCCCCTTAAATGACTGGATCGCAGATCACGCCGCAGAGGCCCTGGGCCAGGAATCTGTCCAAAAGTATGGCCCCCGTTTGCCTTTTTTATTAAAGGTGCTTGACGTAAAAGACATGTTGTCGATTCAGCTCCATCCGGACAAGGCCGGTGCAATGGTCGGTTTTGAAGAGGAAAATATAAAAGGGATTCCCTTGTCTGCTTCCCATCGAAATTATAAAGATGACAATCACAAACCTGAATTGTTGATTGCCTTATCTGATTTTTGGATGTTGCAGGGATTTGAAAACCTGTCGGTGATAAAAGACAGGTTGGAATCCCTGGTTCCGGGGTTCCTTAAGCAGGTGTCGGAAATTTCCTGGCAAAGTTTGATGGCTAAAATCTGGTCCCTGGAGGAGGACGAGAAGAATGAATGGTGCTGGCAACTGCAAACCCAACTTGCCCAGGCTTTCATTGAGGATAAAAAGAACATCCGGTATTGGCTGATCAAAGCATTAAATACCTATCCTCCGGCCGAAGGAAATTTTGACCGTGGCCTGTTGGTGATGCTGATGATGCATATACATCATCTCAAACCAGGCGAAGCCGGTTACCAGGCACCGGGTGTCCTCCATGCTTACCTGGAAGGGCAGAATGTGGAGTTGATGTCCAATTCGGATAATGTTTTACGGGGCGGATTGACCCCCAAGCACATCGATGCAGTGGAATTGATGAAACACCTCAATACGGATTCAGCCGGACAATGTATACTGGATCCTATGTATTTAATGGATGATGAGATCGTTTTTTCGCCTCCGGTACCCGATTTCCTGATCAAACAATTTATTATCCAACCCGGTACTAAAAAGCTAATACAGTTTAATACTGCGTCTATTTTATTATCCCAGCATGGCAACCTGGACCTGGAAGAAGGTAACGTATTACCCGAAGGGGATAGCTTGTTTATTCCTGCTTATAAGTTGCTGGATGTCAGCTCAGTAGATGGTATGGCAAAATTTTTTGTGGCAACGAGTATTATTTAGGTAG
>Ga0163150_10010031_pt1 | contig 10331 bp, 9 predicted proteins | sample OliLakLV19P2IB_FD_148628 | JGI IMG/M metagenome (GOLD analysis project Ga0163150, IMG submission 148628) | Freshwater microbial mat bacterial communities from Lake Vanda, McMurdo Dry Valleys, Antarctica - Oligotrophic Lake LV.19.P2.IB | ecosystem: Environmental > Aquatic > Freshwater > Lake >...
CCGCCCGTCGTGATATTGCTCTTCTGGCTGATCTTCGCATGGGTGAACCGCTGGTAATGACCCAAATCGAGATCGGTTTCCGCGCCATCGTGCGTGACGAACACCTCGCCGTGTTCGAATGGATTCATCGTTCCCGGATCGATGTTGATATACGGGTCCAATTTCATGATCGCGACATTTAGCCCGCGCGCCTCGAGCAGCAGCCCCAGACTGGCGGCCGCGACACCCTTTCCGACAGATGAAACCACCCCGCCCGTGATGAATACATACTTCGGCATTAGGCCGGTCTCCCTGTCGCCCATTCCGCTAGGGCGTTCTGCTATCGAGCGTGCTGTCGTGCCGCCGGGCAACTGCGGAAAGGTCCCCCAAAAAATGCGGCGCAACCGGCGCGAAAATACCTGGGGCTAGGTTTAAGAGGAGGGTGATTTCCCGTTATCCCTAACGGGATTGCATGCTAACACAGGGACGAAATGAATGCAACCGCGGCGATATAAATTCTGGTTTGGCGTTCGACAGCGAGGATTATATCTGAGCGGCCAACTGGACGCCGTCATCGTTCGGAAGGGCGACCGTTACGTCCGGCACGGCGGCGATTTCGCCAGCCTCGCCCGCCGGCGACAACGCTGTCCCATCAACCGACTGCACCATTTCCTTCTTCAACCGGAACGTCCGGCCATCGTCGACCAAATAGATGTATTCGCCCTGTGTACTGACCTTGTCAACGGCCTGGGTGTTGCCACTGGCGAATACGATATCGTGCGATTCACGGGCGGGATCGCCCAATGTCTTCGTCGTCAACTTCTCTTTCTTTTTCGCAGCAATGACCGTGGGCGACTTTTCGGGATCGACCTTTTTGTATGGAACGGAATTGCCGGTGCCCGCAAGTGTTTCCCACTTCGCCAACACCTTTTCGACGTACTGCTGCGTTTCGCGGTATGGAGGAATGCCGCCATAGCGTTTCACCGTTTCCGGTCCCGCGTTGTATCCCGCAAGCGCAAGCGAATAATCACCCTTGAACAGCTTCAACAGCTTCGCAAGATATTGCGAGCCGCCGCCAATGTTCTCGGCCGGGTCAAAGACGTCCTTCACCTTGAGGTCCGCCGCGGTGCCCGGCATGAGCTGCATCAAACCCGACGCGCCCTTCGACGACTTTGCGTAAGGGTTGCCCCGGCTCTCCACATGGATTACCGCGTGAATCAGGCTTTCATCCAAATTGTGTTCTTTCGCGAAGTGCGCAACATAGGTATGAATATCGGAATAGGTGTACCTGCCAAGGGTCTTGCCCCAGCGATCAGGCTTGACGATCGGGTCGTAGTTTATTTTGATGCGCCGGAAATCTTTCCGCGCTTCGTATTTGTCAATCCGGTTGGTCAACAGCGGCACGCCACCGCCTTTCGGTTGGTATATCGCCATGCCCCGCATTCGAGCGGGCGACGCCGCGCGCCGTTGCTCAAGCTGTTGCTGAAGATATTGCTCGCGCTCTTCGCGCTGTTTTATCCGGTTCTGGGTGGTGACGCCGAGATTACCCGCGCGCGAGGGCTTCTGCGGGATTGCGACGGGTGCCTGCGTGGCGATATAGGATTTGGAAGCGGCAGGGCCAGTCGGACTCTGCGCGAATGCGTCGCCAGCCACCATAGCAACAGCGACTGTCACACAGAAATAGCTTGCTATCCTTTTCAACGATTTCGTCTTCCCTACGTTTTGCGCCCCAAGAGCCGCGTAAAGAGTATATGGTAGTACGTCCTGACACGCAAGGGGGTTGACAACTGCCGCAAATTGTATTAAAGTTTTAATACAATATGAGTCAGCCCATGAATATTCACCTCTCCCCAAAAAACGGCGTACCCATCTACCGCCAGATCGTGAGCCAGGTCAAGTACCTCGTTGCATCGGGCAGACTGCGTGCCAGCGACGAAGTTCCTCCCATCCGCGTACTCGCGGAGCGCCTGTTAATTAATCCGAACACTGTCGCGCGCGCATATCGCGAATTGGAACAGGCCGGGATATTCATAACCCGCCAAGGCGCTGGCACCTACGTTTCGACAGAGGGCACCCCTTTCGCCTGGGCCGAACGTATTAAAATACTAACAGCCCATGTGGACGGGTTGCTCGCCGAAGCCCGGCAGTTGGACGTGCCCGTCGAGGAAGTCATTTCGCTCATGAAAACGCGGGATCGATTGCTGGATCAGCCAGCCAAGGAGGGATCGAAAGATGGCCAAGGGAACTAGTGCGGGAGCCGAATCGCCGGTGCTGGCGGATCGCCTTACTCACCAGTACGGCCGCACGACTGCCCTTTCCGGCGTATCGCTATCCGTCCCGCGAGGAGGGGTTTTCGGGCTCGTCGGTGAGAACGGCGCTGGCAAGACTACGCTCATCAAACTGATGCTCGGCCTTCTCGTTCCAACCGGCGGAAGCGTATCCATGTTTGGCATGGACCCGGTGCGTAAGCCGGAACTGGTGCTCGCGCGGCTTGGCTATTTATCAGAGGATCATGATCTTCCGCTCTGGATGCGGGTCAATGAACTCATCCGGTACAACCGCTCGTTCTACCCCAAGTGGGACGATGCCTATGCCGAAGAGCTTCGCCAGCAGTTTGGACTCGACGCCGGCGCGAAGATCAAAAATCTTTCGCGCGGACAACGCGCGCTTGCCGGATTGCTCATCGCGCTTGCGCATAAACCCGAACTGCTGGTACTCGATGAACCGTCGTCCGGTCTCGATGCGATTGCCCGCCGCGACATCCTCGCCGCCATCGTCCGCACCGTTGCCGATGAAGGGCGCACGGTATTTTTCTCGTCGCACTTGCTTGATGAGGTCGAGCGCGTGGCCGATACCGTCGCGATGCTCAACAAGGGCAAACTTGTCCTTTGCGCGAGCATGGACGAGCTCAAGGCACAGCATCACACCATCACCCTGCAATTTGACCAGCCGCTCCAGACTCCGCCGAGAATTGATGGCGCGCTTTCCGTCGAGGGAGGTGGACGCGAGTGGACCATTGTTTGCAACGGCCGGATGGACGCCGTCCGCGCCGCCGCATCAACTCTCGGCGCAACGATTGTCGAAGAAAATACTCCCAGCCTCGAAGATATCTTCATCGCCCGCGCTGGACGCGGCGCGGTGAACGCATAAGGACGCACGGAATGCGATCACCCACATACGCGCTCATTTGGGAACAGTGGCGGCAGGTTCGGACCGTTGTTGTTCTGGGTATAGTCCTCACCTTCGCCGCATCTCTCTCCGGATATTTAATCAAATGGGTTTCGACTGATGAGTGGGCGTCGTTTACCTTCGCAATGGCCTGGGGTTCGCTCTTACTCGTCATGGCCGTGTTGATGTTCACCCACAGTTCTGTCCGAGACCTGCGCATGGGCCTTCCCGCGCGCATGTTGACACTTCCCTTAACGGCAAGACATATCGCCGCGACCCAGATCGGTTTCCGCTTTGCCGTAATGGCAGGCACGGCTCTTGTCCTCGGCGTATTGCTGACCACCATCAATGAGAAATACTTTGAGATCGCGCACAGCCTTGTTGGCGCCATCGTTCTATACGCCTATGCTTCCATGCTCGCTACGCTTGGCCGGCGTTTTCCTGTCGTGGTAATCGCCATGATAATTATCACCATCGCCCCGGTTGTTGCGACCGTATATTATTTGGATAACGGCGCGGTCAACTGGTTTGGTTTCCAATACGGCGTGCTCGGCACATTTATTTTCTTTTGCATGGCAGCATCCTTCGTCAGCCTTGCACGAATTCGCGAACCTGCGCGCGTCCAAATCCTTTTCGACACTGCTTCGCCTCAAAATACAGAATTCAAAGTTCTCGGAGTCCGCGCCAGCGGACCATACTGGTTTGAATGGCGAACTGTTGGCTGGATTGTTCCTGCCGTTACTTTGTTTTCAGGCATTTTTTTCGCATTACCCCTGTTTGGAATGGACTTTGATGAAATGGATTTGGAAGATACATTCCAATCGTACTTCGCAACTTCGCTCGTTTCCAGTTTTCAAGTGGGGATGATGTTGATAGGCATTTTTACCGCCAGAGTTTCCCGTGTACTGTGGACTAAGCCAGTTACAGTCCAGGACGTCGTGTTAAACCGCATGCGGGTAATTGCGAAATCGAACTTTTTCACGCAGTTAGCATTGGCTACGATTTTTCTATTCGCGATTCAGTTGAATGGCGCAGGCGTTTTTTACAACGTTGACGACGTCTGGTTGCTACTGATGCTGTACATGGGGATTTTTATCGCCTCCTGGTGCATGGTATGGGTTCCGTATCTGCCAATATTGTATTGGGCTTATTTCATTTGCTGTTTAGCTGCCGCTGCTCTAACCAAATCCGAACCCTCGGACTTTTGGTTAATCGCAGTACCGGAAGCAGTGTTCCTGGGACTTCTCTGTTGGGTAGGAAACGTCTGCCTTAAACGTCAACTCTTTCAACGAAAAGCAATCTTTGGATTTACGTGTTTGGCGGTGTTTATTTTCGTGGTTGGCACTCTCCAACTCTATCAGCTTGATGAGCCGAATGCCGATTGGTTTAACCTGAATTACATTTCCATGGTCTTTATTTTCAGTCTCATGCCCCTCTTTTGCCTCCTGTCGCAGGGCGTCATCCTCGACCGCATGCGTCACGGACAGCCCCTATTTACGAGGCCCCGGCTTCAATAATCATGCTCACAACTGGGAACGTTTTTACGTCCCGGAACCGCTCATCCAACACATCGATTCGGGCTTTACTTTTCCTGAATATCGACTATATACTTTCGCGGGAATCCGGGAAATTGGCGGCGTTTGCACAATTTCGAGACGATTAACGAAAATTAATTGGGGAGAACTGAAATGCGCAAGTTGAAACAGTCGAAGCTCATCTGGTACGTAATCGCCGTCGCGATGGCGGTTGGATTGTTTGCGCCGGCGATGATCGCCTTCGCGGGTCCGGGTTCAGGCGCCAGACTTTCCTTAATCGATCAGTGCATTGGTTTATAATTCGGCGCCAGGTAGCCTAGCGGTCTAAAGCGCCCTTCGCCGTTATGCGGCCAATCCTCTTTGTTGTCGGGCATTTTTACGTCAGCGCGTATTCCGCAATGATGTTTTTGGCCGTGATGGCGGCGTTGGCTTTCATCGCGCCGCGTATCCGCTATCGTTCGCTCGACCCGGCATTGCTGGCGAAGGCTACCACAATCATGTTGATAGGGGGCTGGCTTGCGGGACGCGCCGCGGCGTGGCTGATCGGCTCCGGGCGCGGCGTGGAAGTATTTTCTCCGGCGAACCGCGCGCCTGGTTCACTAACTTTTTTTCTTTTGGGCGCGTCAGTCGCGCTTGTGGTATTCCTATTCGCGACAGGGGCCAATGTTTTCACGTATGTTGATGCGTTGGCTCCTTCCGCGTTTCTTGGTCTGGCCGTTGCGAAGATCGGGTGTTTGCTCGCCGGGTGTTGCGCCGGCGACGTGTGCGCGTCCGTTCCTGGCATCACGTACCCCTATGGAAGCCTTCCATACGAGCATCAGTATCGCGCGGAACTGCTCCCGGTTCCCGCCGGACTCGTCCGGTCTGAAAAGGATTCGGCGAAACCCTTATGGCCGCACGCGCAACTTCTCACCATTCATCCCGAAATTATAGAACAGCTCCTTGTCGAAGACGGATTGCCTGCGGCGCGCGGACCGGAAATTGTCGCCCGCGCGCAGGTCGAGCGTTCACTTCCCGTATTGCCGTTGCCACTGCTTGTTTCTGCGGCGGCTTTGGCGGGATGGCTTCTGGCGGAAGTGATTTATAGGAAGTCCCAGCGGACTGGCGAAACGTTTGCTTTTGTGTTGGCCGGCTACGGCGTGATTCGCCTCACTCTGGATTGGCTGCTTCCGGAGCGCGGCGTCTTATTGCTGGGGCTGTCCGCCGCGCAATGGTTGGGGGTGGTCGCGCTACTGCTGTCCGCGGCTATCTTTTTCCATTTGCGGCGCCCGTCGAGACGGCGCAACTTCACTTCCCATACCTGATATAGTGCGGGCAACCGAGTTTCGCAAGGGGAGTGATCAGGGGGACATGAAAAAACGCGGTTGCTTTTTCCGGTTGGCCCAGCTATTCATCCTATTCGTGCTGATGATTATGGCGGGCGTCTATTTCTACTGGGTTTATCCCCTTTGGGGCATGCCGTTCAATGGCTCACGCCATGGCGCGGTCCCGTTGACGCCGGCATGGGCATTGGAGCCTTGGCTTTGGGAAGACGATGGCAATACTTCCGAAGCGATTCTGGAACTGCTCAAAGGTTATGAAGACCGGGATTTTCCAGTGCGCACAATCCTGATCGACAGCCCGTGGAGTACGCGGTACAACGATTTTGCCGTTGATAAAACGCGATATCCCAACCCGGAAAAGTTTTTTGGGGATTTACAGGAACGCGGTTATCGCGTGGTGCTGTGGATGACGCCAAATGTGAACAGCGCGAGCAAAGATACCGCCATTGAGGATTCGCAGGATTGGTACGAGGAAGCGCGCGACAAGGATTACCTTGCTGGTGACGGGTATCAAATCGGTTGGTGGAAAGGCCGCGGCGGTTTTATCGATTACACGAACCCCGACGCGATGACGTGGTGGCGAGGATTGCAGCAGCAGGTTTTCGATTGGGGGATCGATGGCTGGAAACTGGATGATAGCGCGACCTATTTCGGCACGCGCTATCGCGGACTTCCGGTTTGGTACATGGAAACGCGCGAAGGACTGATGACGACGCGGCAATACATGGACCACTATTATCGCGACGAATATCAGCACGGCCTGACGCAGAATCCGGAGTTCATCACCTTGTCGCGGTCCGCGGACCGCTTCGGGCGGCTCGACGATGACGTCAAACCGACGGAATTTAAACAATGGCTGGACACGATGACGCATCCCGAAGGGTTCTCGCCACTGGATGCATCGCCTGTCAACTGGGTAGGCGATCAGGACCACGAGTGGTCGCTCGAACGCCAGGGCATCGAGGAGGCGCTGACGGACATTCTGCGCACTGCGTCCATGGGGTACAACGTGCTCGGTTCGGACGTCGCGGGTTACTCCGGTCAAAACATCCCTCCGAATCTTTACGCGCGCTGGGCGCAATTTTCCTGCTTTTGCGGGCTGTTTTTGAACGGTGGCCATTCCGACAGGGCGCTGTGGAAGTACAACGAGCACGAATGGGAAATTGTGCGCAAGTTCGCGTGGCTTCACACCGAACTGATTCCGTATATGTATTCGCATATCGTCGCGTGCCACGAAGGCGGCGAGCCGCTCATGCGTCCCCTCGAAGCGAAGTACCACTATCTTTTTGGCGACGACATTCTGGTCGCGCCAATCTACGAGGACAATCTCATGCGCGCGGTCACATTGCCCGCGGGAACCTGGCGTTACATGTTCAATGATCTGCAAATCATTGAGGGGCCGAAATCCGTCCGCCGCACGTTTCCGCTGGAGGAGGCGCCGGTATTCATCCGCGATGGCGCGCTCATCCCACTCAATGTGTCGCGCGACTATACGGGATACGGGGACCGCGAATCGGAAGGTTCGATTACGTGGCTCGTGTATCCAAAGGGGCGATCACGCTTCGAGCTTGTATATCCAGACGGCTCAGGCAAGACTCTGCTTGAATCGGATATGGCAAGCCAGTTAACGCTGACACTTTCGGGCGAACGTAAGCCCCACATCCTGCGAATCCACATGATTCATCCGCCATTGCGGGTTTCGTTGGACATGAAGTCGCTTGAAGAAGGCGTGGATTGGACGTACGACCGGGATCGCGCAAAACTGATCATCACAACGAATGAGTTCGAGACGGGCAAGTATTTGATCGAATATTAAATGTTGGTCTGCGCGCGGGTGTTATGGTTTGTAGTCCTTGAGCAGCCTGAAAAGCCCTGAATCGGCGCTGACGATGGCTTCAGTTCCAGGTTGCATGGATTCTTCGAGCACTTCCAGCGACCGCATGAACGTATACAGCTTCGGATTGGAGTTAAACGTTTCTGCGAAAATACCGATGGCTTCCGCATCGGCCTGGCCTCTCAGCTCAGCGGCTTCGCGTTCGGCATTCGCGAGCAGGACCTGCACTTGCAGGTCGGTGTTGCCCATGATGATGTCGGCCTGTTTTGACCCCTCGCTGCGGTAGCCTTTGGAAATGCGCGAACGCTCGGCGGACATGCGGCCGTACACCGCCTGAAAATTCTCCTCCAACAGGTCCGCGCGTTTGATGCTCACATCCACGACGCGAATACCGAACTGCTCACGCGCGCGATCGTTTGCGCGTTTCATTACGGCTTCCATGATTTTTTCCCGGCCCAGCGAAATGCGTTCGCGCATTGTGTTCTCGGATTCGAGCGCTTCGGGATCGCCTTCTTCGGCTTGCGGGACAGCGTCCGCGACATAGTCGTTGGTCGAGCGAATGACCTCGGTCAGATTGTTCTTTCCCAATTCTTCACGCACCGCGGAATAGATCACGTCATCCAAGCGCCCATTTGCCGCGGTGACGCTTTGAACGCTGATGCGAAAAAGCAATGGGTTTTCGATACGCCAGCGCGCAAAATTGTCCACGACCAGGGTTTTCTTGTCCGCGAGCACAACGGATTCGGGTTCCGCGTCATAGGTCATGAGGACATCCGGAAAACGTTCGACCGTATCCGCGAATGGCATTTTGAAATATAGGCCCGCCCCCATGCTCACCCGCAAATCGATGCTGTCCGCGTCCCGTCTGGCGACATTGAGAATATCCTGTTTAACCTGGTCGAAGACCTCCGGCGGCCGGTCTCCGACGATGACATGCACGGGCTTATTCAAGCGTGTGACAACAACCTGATCGCGTTCATGCACGACAAACATGCAGAGGTTTGCGACGATTAGCGCAGCGACAAAGACAGCGCCCACGATGCCGGCGATTACGAATACCTTGCGCATTACTGGGCACCTCCGGCGTAGGGTTGCTGTTGCTGCTGCGCCGGCTGTGGCCTTGGCATGTCGAGACTCTTAAGATTCATTACGCCGGCAGACTCGTCCACAATCGTGAGTTTTAAATTGGGCAAAAGCGTGGACATGGTTTCGAGATACAGGCGCGAGCGGGTGATTTCCGGCGACTGATCGTATTGTTTCATAATCGCGGCAAACTTCGACACCGCACCCTGCGCCTCCGCCACACGCGACTCCTTATATCCCATCGCGGAAAGTTTAATGCGTTCCGCCTCGCCTTCGGCGCGGGGAATCTGCTCGCTTTGATACGCGCGCGCTTCGTTGATGATGCGTTCGCGTTCTTCGCGCGCGCTTGCCACATCGTGAAACGCCTGAGCTACTTCGCGCGGCGGTTGTACGTCCTGCAAAAACACATCATGAATCTTAACGCCTGCGCCGGTTATGTCAACGAGCTCCTGCATTTCATCCTTAATCTCTCCCATGATTTGGAATTTACCAGTGGTTAATACGTCGTTGATGGGATGATCGCCAACGGCCTGGCGCAACGCCGCTTCCGCCACCGCTTTCAACATGAATTCGACTTCGCCAGGGCCGAAATTGAACAGGTATTCACGGGAATTCAATACCTGGTACTGCACTGCCATCGAACAGTTAACGACATTTTCGTCGCCCGTCAGCATTTGCGCTTCGCTCAACATCGTGGGATCATTTTGAAAATCTCTGTACGACGTAGATTCTCCAACTACTTCCGATCTGAATCCGACTTCGAGGCGTTTTACTTCGCCGATATTTGCGAATTCGACAGTTTGAATCGGCCATGGCAATTTGAAGTGAAACCCAGGTCCTGTTGTTCGCGTATAGTGGCCAAAGGTCAGCAAAAGCCCTTCTTCGCCCGGTGCGACTGTATACGCTGGACCGCCGCGCACAAGCCAGAACACCAATAGCAGAAGCAGGAGCGGCCCAATAATTTTCGCAAGATTGGGCCGGAATTTTTTCATATCGAACCCGCCGCCACCCGCGCCGCCGTGGCGGATAATCTCCGGCTTGAAAGACTTTCGTTCACTCATTGTTCATAGACCTTCGCATAGAATGCATTAGGAGTCCGGGTACATGTCCGGGTGCTTACCGATATCAACGATACTGCACGCACAAACTACGTTAAGACCTTTCTTGCGCGCTTGATCGACAAGCTCCGCATCGTGCGACCCTGGATTAAAAAAAAGTTCGGAAGGCGCCTTTTCGCCAATTGCGTCCAGCATGGTTTTACCGATAGCCGGAGATACATACATGGAAACACGATCCACGGCGCCCGGCACATCCGCGAGGGTGGCATACGCCGGCACACCCTCGATCAGATCGGCCTTCGTATTGATGGGATAAACCGACCACCCTCCGTCGAGATACGCGCGTACGGCT
>Ga0163150_10010033_pt1 | contig 10328 bp, 5 predicted proteins | sample OliLakLV19P2IB_FD_148628 | JGI IMG/M metagenome (GOLD analysis project Ga0163150, IMG submission 148628) | Freshwater microbial mat bacterial communities from Lake Vanda, McMurdo Dry Valleys, Antarctica - Oligotrophic Lake LV.19.P2.IB | ecosystem: Environmental > Aquatic > Freshwater > Lake >...
CAACTCGACCGTGGCGACCGAGCAAGCGGACCAAACGTCGATCACGGTGCAACTGCTCGAAGGTGAGAGCCGCAACGCCGACGAGTGCTCGCGCATCGCGACCGTGGTGATCAAAGACTTGCCACTGGGCCTGCCCAAAAACTGGCGCGCGAACATGCAGTATCAGTTCACCGCCGAAGGCGCCTTGCAAGTAAAGGCCACGATTCCGAACACGGGCGAGTTGCTGCGATTCGAGGTCGAGCGCGAACGGGGCCTCAGCGAGACGCAACTGGCCGATTGGAAAGAACTGCTCGCGGGCCCGGAGGGGCTCAAGCCCATCCACGAGTACGTGGCCCATCACAAGCAAAACCACGAACAAGAGCCGACCGAAGAGGCCAGGCCCGAAGAGAATGTGTGGCAACCGACGCAACAGCCGCCCCCGTTGGGCCGCCGGCCGCCGCCACTCGAACATGTCCAGCTAAACGTGGCACCGTTTTCGATCGATCGGCCGCCGCGAAAACGTCAGGATCCTTCGCAGAAAATGCTGGTTAACCTGATTAACGCGGCCGGATTCGTGCTGTTTTCGTTACTGGGGCTGGCCATAGGTTACTATATATTGATGATCCTGCGGCCCGAGTGGAACGTGTATCACCTGTGGGTGCCCGGCTAGCAGGATTTGCGCACTGGACCGGCGCTGGTCCTCGCATTCGCGGGCGGCGGCGCGGCGAACGGATCGAGAATCAGGCCCATTTCTTTTGTCTGAAATGATAACGAACGACACATCAGCCACGACGCCAGCGGTCGGGATCGATCTCGGCACGACGTATTCGGCAGTGGCCTACATCGACGAGACCGGCCGGCCGATCACGCTGGTCAATGCCGAAGGAGACCTGGTCACGCCGAGCGTGGTCTTGTTCGAAGGCAACCAGGCCGTGGTGGGCAAAGAGGCCCTCAAGGCGCTGGCGACCGAAGCCGAACACGTCGCCCAGTGCGCCAAGCGCGAGTTGGGCGAGCGCATGTTTCACAAGAACCTGCAAGGACGCCGCTATCCCCCCGAAGCGTTGCAGGCTTTCATTCTCAACAAGCTACGGCACGACGCGGCCCGGCAAATCGGCGAGTTCCGCAAAGTCGTGATCACGGTGCCCGCCTACTTCGACGAAGTGCGCCGCAAGGCCACGCAAGATGCCGGCTACATGGCCGGGTTCGAAGTGCTCGATATCATCAACGAGCCCACCGCGGCCGCCATCGCCCACGGTTTTCTCAGAGGTTTTCTGAATCGGCAGGGCGAAGCCAAAGCGCCGCGGAAGCTGCTGGTCTACGATCTGGGCGGCGGCACGTTCGACGTCACCGTGATGGAGATTCGCGGCAACGAGTTCTTGGCGCTAGCAACCGACGGCGACGTGCAACTGGGGGGCCAGGACTGGGATCAACGGCTGGTCGACTACGTGGCGCGCGAGTTCATTCGCACCTATCAGCTCGACCCGCGCGAAGACCCCAACACGGCCGGTCGGTTGTGGCGCGAGTGCGAGGATGCCAAGCGAACCCTATCGGCGCGCAGCAAGGTATCGATCAGTTGCGATTACAAGAGCCACGCGGTGCGCGTGGAAATCACGCGCGAGAAATTCGAAGAGATTACCCAAGATTTGCTCAATCGCACCCAGTTCACGACGAAACAAACCCTGCAAGCCGCCGGGCTAGGCTGGTCGAACTTGGATACCGTGCTGTTGGTCGGCGGCTCCACGCGCATGCCGATGGTGGCGCGGATGCTCAAGCAACTCTCTGGCAAGGAGCCCGACGCGTCGGTGGCCGTCGACGAGGCCGTGGCGCATGGCGCGGCCCTGCACGCCGCCGTGCTCTTGGCCAGGGATCGGGGCGAAAAGCCGCTCGTGGAAGTGAAGAATGTCAATTCGCACAGCCTGGGCGTCGTGGCCACCGACTCGCGCACCGAGCGCAAGCGCAATGCGATTTTGATTCCGCGCAACACCACGCTGCCGGTCACCGCCAAGCGGATCTTCCGCACGCAGAAGACCGGCCAGAAATCGATTCTGGTGCAGATCGTCGAAGGCGAAAGCGCCTCGCCCGAGGACTGCTCGCAAATCGGCAAGTGCGTGGTTCGCGATCTGCCGGCCAACCTGCCGGCTCAAACGCCGATCGAAGTGCTGTTTGCCTATCAGGAGAACGGGCGGTTGACTGTCCACGTCAACGTGGCCGGGACGCACTTGGAACTGAAGCACGAGATCACGCGTGAAAACACGCTGACGCAGGAGCAGCTCGACGCTTGGCGGCTGTACATCGCCGGCCAGCAAAACACCGGCGAACCGCAACTGTCGGTGGCCGAAGATCTGACGATCGTTGAGGAAGAGTAGAGCTCGCGGCGTCCTTTCACTTCAGGCGGGTTGGGGGAGTTTGCGTCGCCCGGCCGGGCCAATCTATACTAGGACCCGCACGCGCCCCTTGCTCTTGGCCGAGCTGCTTGGTCAAAGAGCGGGTCCCTCGCCAGAATTGTCACGCCCACAGGATTGTCCTCCATGAGTTTTACGCTGCGTAGTGCCTTTCGACTGGCGCCGGCCCTCGTTCTGGCCTGGGCTTTGCCCGCCTTGGCCCAATTGTCGCCCGACGAGGAACTGAAGACTTTGAAGGCCGCGCCCGGTTTCGAAGTCTCGGTGTTTGCCAGCGAGCCGATGATCACCAATCCCGCGGCGATCGACGTTGATACGCAGGGCCGAGTCTGGGTTGCGGAGATCCAATGGTATCGGGGGGGCGCGAAGAGTCCGGCAGCCGACAAAATCAAAGTCCTCGAAGACACCGATGGCGATGGCAAAGCCGATCGGGCCACGGTGTTTGCCGAGGGGCTGTTTGCGCCGATGAGCATCTGCGTTGCCGGAGACAAGGTCTATGTTGCCACGAGTCCTGATTTGTGGGTGTATGAAGACAAAGATGGCGACCTGAAGGCCGATGGTCCGCCGAAGAAGCTGCTCACGGGGTTTGGCGGCCGCAATCACGACCACGGGGCGCATAGCCTGGTGTTGGGCCCCGATCACAAGTGGTGGATGTCCCACGGCGACACCGGCTTCGACGTTAAAGGCACCGACGGCTCACGTGTGAAATTCCAATGGGGCGCGATGCTGCGCGGCGAGCTCGACGGCAGCAAGCTGGAAACCGTGGCCGTCAATTTTCGCAATCCCTACGAGATTTGCGTCAGCTCGTTCGGCGAGCCGTTTTGTAGCGACAACGACAACGACGGCAACGAGAGCGTGCGCATTTGCTGGATCATGGAGGGCGGCAACTACGGTTGGTTCGGCGGCCCGCCGTTCGGCAAACAGGATCTCGCCACGCGGCTTTCGGCCGACACGCCCTTTCGCGAGCACTGGCATTTTCGCGGATACATGCCTGGCTTCGTGCCCGCCACGATCGTCACCGGCTTCGGCTCGCCCACAGGCATTTGCTACTACGAAGGCGACGCGTTCGGCCCGAAATACAAAAACGCGCCGCTGCACACCGATTGCGGCCCGCGAGAATGCCGCGTCTATCGCCACACGCTTTCCGGCTTCGGCATGCAGGGAACAAACGAAAACTTCCTGAGCAACCAGGGCGATAACTATTTCCGGCCCGACGATATCTCGACGGCGCCCGACGGCCGGCTGTATGTGGCCGATTGGTACGACGGCGGAGTTGGCGGGCACGGCTACAACAATCCCGAGCAAGGCCGAATCTTTCTGCTGCTGCCCTCGGATAAGAAACTCACGCGCCATGAAAAGCCGGGCCCCTACGCCAACATTGCCGATGCGATCGAAGGCTTGAAGAGTCCCAACCTGGCAACGCAGTTTTTGGCGAGAGAGCGGCTGTTGAAGGAAGGCCAGGCAAGCGTGCGGGCGCTCGAAGGTCTGCTCGCCGACTCTGAGCCGAACCATCGCGCTCGGGCGCTGTGGCTATTGGATCGAATTGGCGGCGCGGCGCGCGAGTCGGTTGTTGCCCAATTGAAGAATTCGGATTCGACCTATCGCGCGTTGGGTGTGAGAATTTTACGCCGGCATGGCGAGGAATATGGCGCGGCGATTTTGAATCTGGCGAGCGATCCGGCGCCCGAAGTCCGCCGCGAAGTGCTTTTGGCCATCCGCACGCTCAAGAGCGAGAAGGCCGGCGAAGTGCTGGCTCAAATGGCGGCTACGTACGACGGCACTGACCGCTATCAACTCGAAGCGATCAACATCGCGGCCGCCGATCATAAGAAAGAACTGCTCGCTCGGTTGGAGAAGAACGGACCGCTATCGATCCAGCAATTCCCGCTGTTGCAAATGCTCAGTCCCGAGCGCGCCGCCGATGGCCTGCTAGCCAAACTGGGCGAGAGTGGGTTGGACGAGAAGTCGGCGAATCTCCTGCTCCAAAACGCGGTGAACATTCCTTCTGTCGAGGCCGGCTGGGGGTTATTGAAAATTGCAGAGAACAGCGCTTCACCTCCCGCGCTTCGCCGCAATGCTTTTGAAAAGGTGATCGCCAACCTCAAAGGCCGTGGCGGATGGTCGGCCATGGCCGACGATGAGCGATTCACGAGCGCCTTGCGCCGGCTGCTGGACGACAAAGATCTGCGACCGTTGGCGATGCGTGCTGTCGTTGGCCTGCATCTGACCGCTTTAGGCAGCGACGCGCTCAAGCTGGCCCAGTCACCCGAGCTCGATACATCGGCGCGCGAACAGGCGATCGGCGTGGCGGCGAAGCTCAAGCCGCCGGGCGTATCGGCCGCTTTCCGAGCGCTGCTGGCCGACTCGAATACCTCGGTGGCCAAAGCGGCACTGCGCGGGATTGTCGACGTGCAAGATATTCGCATGCTGCGAGAGATTCTTGCCGGCCAGCGGTTTCCGGTTTCGCAGCGCAAAAGCGCCGCCGAGCGGCTGGTCGACTCGACCGGCGGAGCGATCGTGCTGTTGCGTCTGATCGACGAAAATCAACTTCCCACGGATTTGAAGCAACTGGTCGTGGCCAAGGCTCTGGCGCATCCCGACTCGAACGTGCGCGTGCTTTACGAGAAGTTCATGCCCGAAGCCGAACGGCCGAAAAAGTTGGGCAGTGCGATTTCCGCCGAAGAGATCCTCAGCCTGTCGGGCGATCCAAATCGAGGCCGGATCATTTTCGACAAGAGCTCGGCCGCGCAGTGCAAGCAGTGTCACGCCGTGCAAGGATTCGGCGGAGCACTAGGCCCCGAGTTGAGCAACATCGGGAAAAAGTATGAGCGCAAGGCGCTGTTGGAGACGATTCTCGAACCCTCGAAGGCGATCGCGCCCGAGTTTATTCCCTACTTGCTCGAAACCACCAGCGGCCAGGTCTATGCCGGCTTTGTGACGGAGAAAACCGCCGATCATGTCGTGCTCAAGGACGTCAAGAATCAATCGGTGCGCGTGCCGGCCAATGAGATCGATGCGCTGGTGGCACAGCAAAAGTCGCTAATGCCGGAATTGATCTTGAGCGAAGTCACGGCCCAGGATGCCGCCGACTTGTTAGCCTATTTGACGACATTGAAGTAAATCCTGCCCCGACTCGACGTAGCCCGAGCTTCCGTCACTCTATCCTGCGAGGCCTAGACTGTGCTGACGAGCGTGCGAACGAGGTTGACGATCGGCACGAGTCTGTGTGTGGGATTGCTTTTCTTCGCCACAAGCCTGTCGGCGCAGGCCCTTAAGCCCGACGAGGCGCTCAAGCGTTTTAAAGTAGCCGACGGCTTCGAGGTGCAACTGTTCGCCAGCGAGCCCGAGGTGCGGCAGCCGCTGACGATGACCTTCGATGCGCGCGGTCGCATGTGGGTCATTCAGTATTTGCAATACCCGACGCCGGCCGGTCTGAAACCGGTCGACGTCGACCGCTATCTTCGCACCAAATACGACCGCGTTCCAGAACCGCCCCCCCAAGGTCCGCGCGGCGCCGACAAGATCACGATTTTGGAAGACACCGATGGCGACGGCCGCGTTGATAAGACCAAGGATTTCGTCACCGGCTTGAACCTGGCCTCGGCGTTGGCGCTTGGCAACGGCGGAGTCTATGTGGCGCAGTCGCCCTATTTGCTGTTCTATCCCGATCGCGATGGCGACGACGTGCCCGACGGCGATCCGGAAGTGCTGCTCACCGGCTTTGGCCTGGAAGACGCGCACGCGGTGGTGAATTCAATCCAGTGGGGGCCCGATGGCTGGCTCTATGGCGCACAAGGCAGCACCGTCACCGCCGACATTCGCGGGATTGGCTTTCAGCAAGGCATCTGGCGCTATCATCCTGCGAGCAAGCGGTTTGAGCTGTTCTCTGAAGGGGGCGGCAATACCTGGGGCCTCGATTTCGATCGCCACGGAAATGTTTTTGCCGGGACCAATTGGGGTGACGCGATCTGTTTGCACCAGGTGCAAGGCGGCTACTATGTCAAAGGCTTTACCAAGCACGGTCCGCTGCACAATCCGTACACCTACGGATACTTCAACCACGCGAAACACGAGGGCCACGTCGGCGGCCACGTCACCTGCGGCGGCATCGTGTATCAGGGCGGAGCGTTTCCCGAGACGTTCCGCAATGCCTACATCGGCCCGAATCTGCTGTCGAACGCGGTCTATTGGAGCACAATCGAAGCCGACGGCTCGACGTTCAAAACCAAATATGTCGACACGCTCTTGTCGACCGACGACATTTGGTTCCGGCCGATCGATTCGCTCACCGGGCCCGACGGTTCAGTGTTCGTGGCCGACTGGTACGATCAGCGCGCCAATCACGTGATACCTGAAGATACCTGGGACAAGTCCAACGGCCGGATCTGGAAGCTCGTTTACCGCGGCACGAAACCAGCAGCTAAGTTCGATCTGACCAAACGAACCAGCAACGAGCTGGTCGATCTGCTTTCGCACACGAATGCCTGGTATCCGCGCGAGGCGCGGCGGCTATTGTCCGAGCGCAAAGACCCGGCGATCTTGGGCCGCCTGGAACGCATGATCGCCGATTCGGCCGACGAACACCTGGCCCTCGAGGCGCTGTGGGCTTTGAATGTCAGCGGCGGTTGGAACGAGGCCGTTGCGCTGCGGCTGTTGGATCATCCGAGCGCCGACATTCGGGCCTGGACCGTGCGATTGATCGGCGATGACGAGCGGCCGCTGAGCAAGCAGATTCAGTCGCGACTGGTTCGGCTTGCCACGGATGATCCGAGCCCCACGGTTCGCAGCCAATTAGCTTGCACTTGCGAGCGGCTGAGCGGCGCTCAGGGATTGCCAATCGTCGAGAAGCTCTGGCGCCGCAGCGAAGACACCCTCGACGCGCACATTCCGCTGTTATTGTGGTGGGCTGTGGAGGGCAAGGCAATTTCCGATCGCGACCGTGTGCTGGAAATGTTTTCGACCAGCGAAACCTGGCAATTGCCGATTGTTCAAAGCACGATCGTCCAACGGCTTGCTCAACGTTATCTTGCCGAGCAAACGGACGCGGGCTATGCGGCTTGCGCGCGGTTGCTGGCAATGGCGCCAAAGCGCGACGACGTGCAGTTGCTGGTTACTGGCATGGAGCAGGCTTTCACGGGCAAGCACTTGTCTCAGGTGCCCTCCCCGCTCGAAGCACCGCTGGCAAAATTATGGCGCGAAGCAGGCGCCGATCCGACCGTGACCCGATTCGCGTTGCGGCTGGGCAATCAACAGGCTTTTGCCAGCGCGCTCGCGCGGCTGGCGAACACTGGCGAGCCGCAGCCGGTCCGCCTGGCGTTCATCTCGGCGGTGGGCCAGGCCGCCGTGCCCGATACGGCTGCGAAACTTATGGCGCTTTTGGACGAGACTCAACCAGGCGCCGACACGATTCGGCTGGCGACGTTAGCGGCGTTGGAACATTTCAACGACGACGCGATTGCCGCGCAGATTCTATCGCGATACGCCCAGTTCGCTCCGGCAGTGCGCTCGCGCGCCGTTAGCGCCCTGTGCAGCCGCAAACCGTGGTCGCTCGCCCTGGTCGAGACCGTCGCCGCTGACAAAGTCGATGCCAAGGACGTCTCGGTCGACCAGGTCCGGCAAATGCTCGCTCACGGCGACGAGCACCTGGCGGCTGCGATCGAAACGAAGTGGGGCAAGATTCGGCCCGCGACGCCCGGCGAGAAACAGGCCTACGTGCCGGTGATGGGCCGGCTGCTGAATGACGGCAAGGGAGATCTCGCCAGCGGGCATCAGCTTTTCGTCAAGCACTGCGCCACATGCCACACGCTCTACGGCGAGGGCAATAAAGTTGGGCCCGATCTGACGAGCGCCGATCGCAAGAACCGCGACGCCCTGCTGGTCAACATCCTCGATCCCAGCGGTTACGTGCGGCCTGAATTCGTGGCCCAAACGGCCGTGCTCAACGATGGCCGCGTTCTCACCGGGCTGGTCGTGGCCAATAGCGCGCAGGAAATTACGATCGTCGATGCCAAGAATCAGCGCAGCACGGTCTCGCGCGGCGAGATCGAGCAGATTCAGCCCTCCAGCCAGTCACTCATGCCCGAGCGCTTGCTCGAGACCTTAGCGCCGCAGGAGCTGCGAGATCTGTTCCGCTATTTGCAGTCGGATGGCCCGCTGCCGCCGACCGGCAAGTAGGGATCGCTCGGAGGCTCTTCGCGCTGATGATTGGCGACGGCGGCCAGCAGTCGGCGGGCCGCGCGCTGGCGTGCCTGGCGGCGCGCGGTGCGGGCAACTTCCTCCTCGCGGTTCTTGATGAGCCTCACCCGACAGAGCTGGCACGGCGTGTAGACCATTCCACCACAAGTTGGGCAGCGGGCCGGTGGGCCTAACGGCTCGAGTTCTCCGGCCCGGGCGGCGCGACGCGCTTCATAGTCGGGTCGCTTGCCGGCGGCGATCGCGCCGACCGTGGCTCGACTGATTCCCACGGTCGCGGCAATCCGCCGCTGCGAAAGTTGGCCTTCGGCCAATAACCGCTCCGCTTCTTGGACTAAGGACAGTGCAATCATCGTGTCGGGCCTCCGTGAAAGAGCTTTGTCTGCGAGAGTGACCGATAGTTTTCGAGGTCGTCCGAGTCTTGCCAGAAATCGCCCCCCCTCGGGCATCGGTTCGTCGTCTTCGTCGATCTCAAGCGGATCCCAGAGCGGATCGTTCAAAGGGTCGGGCTCTAAGTCCTCCCAGTCGTCGGCGGGGTCGTCTTCGAACGGATTGAAATGGCCAGAACTGGTGCCCGCCTGACTTGATGGGGGCCCTGGCGGGACTCGCAGGGCGCACCGGAAAAATCGCTGGAACATGGGATTAGTCCTGCTGCCGGGTTGGGTTGAAATTGGCTGCCCGAGTGCGAACCGCCCAGCAAGCTTGCTGGCCGTTCTCGAATAGGAGGCATCCTAGCGCATGAAGTGGCCATATTTCAACCATTATTTGGACCAAAATTATGCACTGTTTATAAGCCAGGCTCGATCGACGCGAGGGACTAAAAAGTGGAATATTCTCCGAAGAACTCGACAGATGCCGGTGTTTTCAGCTAGGATAGGCTCGTGAAGCTTTATAGGCTGCCCCGTTCGTTGTGCCCGAAAAGGTGACCAAAACTATGACCTTGGAACCGTACAATCCGGAGCGTATCGATGCCTTGTCTTTGCGCGTTCTGGATCTTTGCGCTCGACTGCGAAACCTGGCCAATCAATGCCGAAAAGAGGAGCTTCCGCCGATCGACCTGCACGACCGTAAGGCGCTCGAATGGCTCGACAAGCTAGAAGCGTGGCTCTTACGCGCCGAAGCCGAGGTGGAACGATCGGCCTGGAAGAACCGGGGCCAGCGCTCGGCGCGTCAGGCAAAAACGTCGCGGCCCAAATGAGCGTTCCGCTGGGCGCGATGGCGCAAGCTCTAGCGACTGCGGGCTACTGGGCCGATCTTGCCGCGCTTGGGCGCCGTAAGCGACTATTTTCCAGCAGCAGGCTCGCGCGAGTCGAAGAATCTCTGTGCGTTTCCCACACAAACGCACGCTCGATTCTCTGGAGGACTTCGACCATGCCCATGGAGCAGATCAACCCGATCATGTCCTTGGTCTTTCTGGCCGTGTGGCTGCTGGTCGGACGCATTCTGGTCCGACGCCACCATTAGCAGCCGTTAAAAAAAAACGCCGCGGCGTTTTTCAACCTCGCCAAGCACCCTGTTAGAACCAGCGCTGCTTGTCCACGACATTGGCCAGCGGCTGGCCGTCGACGAATCTCGCGATGTTGTCTAGCAGCACGTGCAGATGGCGCTCGGCCACGCGAGGCGATTGGCCGGCGATGTGGGGCGTGATGATCACGTTCGGCAGCCGCCACAACGGATGTTCGGGCGGCAGCGGTTCGATTTCGAAGACATCCAACCCGGCGCCCGCGATTTCTCCGGCGGTGAGTGCCGTCACCAGGT
>Ga0163150_10010034_pt1 | contig 10326 bp, 10 predicted proteins | sample OliLakLV19P2IB_FD_148628 | JGI IMG/M metagenome (GOLD analysis project Ga0163150, IMG submission 148628) | Freshwater microbial mat bacterial communities from Lake Vanda, McMurdo Dry Valleys, Antarctica - Oligotrophic Lake LV.19.P2.IB | ecosystem: Environmental > Aquatic > Freshwater > Lake >...
GAATCGGGCGCGCGCGTGCTTGTGATCTTCGAGGGGCGGGATGCCGCGGGCAAGGGTGGAGCGATCAAGCGCGTCGCCCAGTATCTCAACCCCCGGTCGACCCGAGTGGTCGCCCTCCCGCAGCCGACCGAGCGAGAGAAGGGCCAGTGGTACTTCCAGCGATACGTTCAACACTTGCCGACACACGGCGAGATCGTGCTCATGGATCGCAGCTGGTACAACCGCGCGGGCGTCGAGCGAGTGATGGGCTACTGCACCGACGAGGAGTACGAGAGGTTTCTTCTTCAAGCGCCGGCCTTCGAGCGGATGCTCGTTGACGACGGCATCGTGCTGATCAAGTATTGGTTCTCGGTGTCAGACAAAGAGCAGCAGCGACGCTTCAAGTCCCGCCTGCACGACCCCATGCGCCGCTGGAAACTCTCTGACTCCGACCTTCAGTCGATCACTCGCTGGGAGGAATACTCCCGCGCGAAAGACGCGATGTTCGCCGCCACCGATTCGGACTACGCCCCCTGGTGGACGATCGGCAGCGACGACAAGAGGGCGGCGCGGGTCAATGTGATGAGTCACTTGGTCTCGCAGATCAAGTTCGAGCGCACGGAGCCTGAACCGGTGCGAATTCCGAAGCGGCCAGCATCTGCCAGCTATGTCCGTCCACCGGTCGATACCCAGCACTTTGTCCCGGATGTCGCGGCGCAGCTATCGCCGTAGCTAGGCCGGGTTTATGAATCAGGACATCCCTGACAGATCACGTAGATCCGCGTCGTCGCGGTAGCTATGCAGTCTTGCCAGGCAGCATTGAACAAGCCTGCGCCGACTTCGGAGGCCGGTCACAGGTAGGGGTGAATTGGTTTCCCGAGCACGCAGATGGCCTTGCGCCGACAGGGATGTGCCAGGGCGACGCCCTTACGGCTGGCGCCGGCCTTTGTCGTCGCCACCCTGATCCCGACAATCAAAACGGCGGTTCTCCCGGTGACGAGCTGGACCTGTTGGCTGATCCCCGGCGTCATCGCAGGGAACCAGAAGTGTCAGGACCAAATACGCCCGGAGTGTCAGAGATCAATTGATGCAGAACCGTCAGGGATGTCCTGAGACGTAACAACTGATGCAATCCCGCTTTTCGGAAGAAGCAATCGTAGTTGCGTGTCGTAGGTGCTTGCGCGGCCCGGTCACTGCCATTCCTGCTCTTGTCGACCGCCGGAGCTTTCCTGTTCAGCGCAGGACTATCTCTTGACGCAGATGGCTGTCTCTCCGAACGAATGCGTCAACCACAGCGCTGGATCGAAGAGCCCGCGAAGCACCTCGCGCGCGGGGTCGAGTGTCAGGTTCGCGGCCAGAAGCACTCCTCCGTCGCGCAGACGAGCCCGGAGGGCGGCGATTGTTGTGGATGTGGGGCTGAATCCGTCGAAGAAGGCGACGTCGAAAACACCCTCTGGCAGGGACGCGAGAACGTCATCGGCCTCGCCGAGATGCACGGTGACACGATGCGCAAGTCCCGCCGTTGAGATCTGCTCGCGGGCGAGCTTCACATGGTCTGCGTCGAACTCGATGGTGTCAACTGTGGCCGTGGGCGTGGCGGATGCGAGCCAACACGCTGTGTACCCAAGAGCGGTCCCAACTTCCACAACCCGCTGGGCGCCGGCTGTCGCGGCAATCACCCCGGGCAGGGTTCCGTCTTGGTAGGTGTACGCACCGCAGCCGTGGCGGCGCTGATGCTCACGCGTCGCGGCCTGGATCCCAGCGAACGGGTCGACCGTTCGCGAGCTGGAACTCATGAACGCACCCAGGAGTGAATGTGATCAACCGCGATATCGATGGTCAGCGGATCGTCGTAGAACTGGGTCTGAATCTGGTCACCGGTAACGACTAGGCGCTTGTCACCCGGGAGTTGCTCCACAAGGTACTCAACGGTCGCCACATCCGTGGCGGAGTTGGTGCTATTGACCACCAGGGTCGGCATCGTGATCGCCTTGAATGACTGCTCGGTGTCGTGCTGCCACAGTTCGTGCTCGCTGACGGTCGCAAGCCGATTGCCCCACAGCCCGCGGTACGTGAGTGGTTCGTGCCGAACCCAGTTTGAGTACCACGCGTACCCCACGTCGAAGTTGAAGAAGCTGTCTTCCATTTTCTCGGCAACCATCGGGCGGTAGTCAGTCTCGCCCGTCGCGAGGAAGCGCTCGTACGCGGGAGCCGTGGCCGCGACCCACTCGTCAAAGCCTTGCTGCCCGCCGTACCCAGCGACCAGCTGTGTGCGCAGGAGATACGCTCCCACGACGAGGGCCACTCGCGAGATCGCTGGATCGCCGGAGGCTGCCGCTGCTGCCGCCCAATTTGCGCCCATACACACACCGATAATCCCGACCTGTGTCGGGTCCACATTCGGAGCCTTCGCCAAGAACGCGACGGCCGCTCTCAGATCGGCGGTCTTGAGAGCCGGTGAATCGAACTGCAAAGGCTCTCCGCCAGTCTCGCCGAAGTGCCGCGGGTCGAACACAAGCGTGGTGTAGCCGAGGCGCGCGAGTCGTGTGGCGTACTGGATGGGCGATTGCTCTTTGACAAAGCCGATCGGACCGATGATGGCGAAGGCCGGCCTCGGGTGATCGACCCCGTCAGGGGTGCACAGGATGCCGGCCATCTGTGTGCCGTCGGAGTCAACCTCCACTCGGGTAGAGGTGTAGCTGTAGGTAGCGGGTTGTGCTTGGGGCGTTGCCATGATCGTTCTCCTGCTTCTGTTTGTGCGGAATGTGGCTGTGGCTGTGGCTGTGGCTAGGCGAGGGCTGCCACGAGCAGCGCTGCCGCGGCTGCACCAGAGTTGCCCTGCTGGCCGGTAATCAGGTGGCCGTCGGCTATCGCATGAGGCACGAACGGAGCACCCGCTACGAATGTCGTGCCCGGGGTTGCCTCCGCGCGGTCCTGGATTCGGAACGGTTCAACCACCCGTCCGGCGCCCGCGTCGACGGCGTCTTCCTCTGCGTTACTGAACCCCGTCCAAGTCTTGCCCTCGACAAGTAGTTTTCCCTCTGCGGTGCGAGCCTCGAGAAGTACACAGGTACCGTGGCACACCAACGCCGTTGGCTTGCCAGCCGAGTGGAACGCGGCGACCAACTCCGCAAGGTCGGCGCGACCAGCGAATGTATACATCGGCGAAAGACCTCCCACCACGAAGATGGCGTCGAAGTCCCCGACGCTGATCTGCGAAATCGGCGTCGTAGATGCCAGTAGCTCTCGGATGCTTGGGTCGGTCTTGAAGCCGCGGCTCACAAAGTCGCGAGCGTTGCCGCGCTCATGGTCGGGATCACTCATGCCATCGTGGACGACTTCTCCGCCGTCCGGAGAGGCCAACGTTAGGTCGTACTTCTCCTTGGTGAACTCCCAGAACGGATGCGCTAGCTCCGATAACCAGTAGCCGATCGGCCAGCCGGTCAACTCAGAGCTGGTCGGGTTGGCAATGACGATAACAACACGAGGCATGGGGTCCTTACGAAGGTGAGGCTCTCATCCTGCGTGCGGTTCAGTGCCGCCGTCCAATACCTCCCCCGGCACATTGATGCCGTATCGGCATCATGCCACTTCGGTGACCCACGGTCGACCGGCCAACTTATGCGTAAAGGCCGGTGCATCGATCACTTCGGCGGGCGCCTGCGCCACTGCCGCCGCGAAAGCGGTGAGGAGGCGACTGCGGCGACCCGCCACCCACGCCAGCGCAACTTCGCTGTCGTCGATGTCCGAGATCGGAACCCACACCACATCGGTATGGGCATAGGCGCGAGATGCGCTTCGAGGCACGAATGTGATCGCGGCACCGCTGGCGACGACGGCAAGTTTCTCTGCGATGGTCTCGACCATCGGACCCGCGATCGGAACACTGCCGTCTGGTCTGGGGCTCACCATCCAGTAGTCGTCCCATGCCCCGCCGTGACGATGCCGTACAACAGGGTGATCTACAAGCTCCGAAATACTGACTGCGACCTGGTTCGCGAGCGGGTGGCCTGACCCAAGCAATACGCCGCGGGGATCCGCGATCACCCGCTGCATCCGCAGACCAGTCGCGTCGATCGGTCGGCGCACCAATGCCACATCGACAGTCCCGTCCCGAACCAGAGCGGCTTGATTGACCCAATTCAGTTCCCGAACCTCGATCATCGCGTCAGGATGCTCGTCCATCACAGTGCGCATTGCATGGTGAATCGCGAGCCCCGGCATGAAACCAATAGTCAGCGCGCTTGCCCCCCGCTCGCCCTGCCGAACCCGCCGAATGGCGTCGTCAGCCGCCACGATTACGGGACCGATGTCATCCAAAAACGCCGCGCCGGCAGCCGTCAGCGACACGCGCTGCGTACTGCGCTCGAGCAACACCACCCCGAGTTCGCGCTCCAACGTGGCAATCTGCCGACTCAGCGCGGGCTGGGCGACATGGAGACGGTGCGCGGCACGCCCAAAGTGCAGCTCCAGAGCCACTGCCTGAAAGTAGCGCGCACGCCGAAGGTCGAGATCCATGAGATCTACCGTAGCCGCACGTGAGAATGCGCCTCCCGCGATACTGATGGTCTTCGACCACACACTGGGTAGAGGAAGGTACGACTCTGGCGCTTTCGGAGGAGGCGGCGGATCTCGGCGCAATCAAACCGCAAGGGACGACGATGAGTGAGATCGTCCGCCCCGCTCACCATGACCGAAAGACGGTCTGTGCGCACTTGCCCCGTCAACGCACACCGGTCACCGTGCTGAAGTGCCCGAGGACGCGCAGGCTTGTTGCCTCGATGTGCTGGCGCATCGACTCCTCAGCTCCGGGTGCGTCGTGCGCGAGGATCGCCTCGGATACCGCGTCGTGTTCATTCACCGTATGTGGGCCGAACGTGCCCGCAAAGGCGAGCCTCAAGGTGTGGAGGTGGCAGTGTGTTCGGGCGTAAGCCTGCCTGATTGTTTCGTTTCCGGCGATCTCAAGGATGAGGTCATGCAGCCGCTCGTCATGGCCGGACAGCTCCTGGTAGGAGGCGGTGGGTTCTTCTGTTGCTCGCCGACCTGCGCTGATTTCCTGACGCAATTGAGCAGCGTCCACCGCCGTGATTCGGCGGGCAGCTTGGGCGGCCGCGTTCGGCTCGATCAAGAGACGCAGTTCATAGAGTTCGGTCAGCTCATCACGATCTAGCAGATGAGTCGTACGGTATCCCCTGAGGGGTACCTTGTCGACAAGTCCCGCCGACTCCAGACGGGCTAGCGACTCCCTCACCGGTGTCGGCGAGACGCCGAGTTGGCGGGCGACGTCCTCGATGTTGACGCGGGCGCCGGGCGGGATCGAGCTGTCCATGATGACTGATCTCAGTAGCTCATACACGTCATCGGCGAGCATCGTTCGCGCAGGCATTGGGCTCATCACCAGATCGCCCCTCCTTAAGTCGTCCGGGGTTCCATCGTGTGCGGAGATTTTGCGGTACCGAGCTGAGTCAGTCAGTCGTCGCCAGTGTCAGGATGCCGTCAACGCGACGCGGCACACCCGCGTGGCTCTCACTGAGCTCGATTGGGAGGGCCCATTCCGGGGCGTCCTGCCAAGCGAGCGGCCGCAGAAAGCGGCGGATTGCCGTGACACCCACGGAGGTGTGCGCGGTGTTCGTTGCGGGCCAAGGTCCGCCGTGGTGCTGGGCCCACGATACTCGCACGCCAGTAGGGAATCCGTCAAAAACCACGCGCCCCACTAGTTCCTGCAAGTCCTCAACGAGAGGAATGACGTCGGCCGCCTCTTCGGGCTGCGAGTGCACGGTCGCGGTGAGGGAATGGGGTATGGCCTTTATGGAGGACCTGACCTCATCAAGACTGTTATAGCGTGCGATAACGATGAGCGGGCCGAATGCTTCCTCGGCGACCGCTCCGGTCACGTCAGCTGCATCGACCTCCAGGATGCCCGGAGTCACGGCGAAGCCGTTGGCACCAGCCCGGGGTTCGACGAGCACCCGCGCCCGACCGTCTGCTACAAGGCGTTGCCGGATCTCCCCGAAGGCACGAAAGATACGCTCATTGAGGAGGGGCTGGGCTGGAGCTTCAGTCGCGCGCCCAACGAGTGTAGCCAAGAGCCGATCGGCGTTCGGTGGGAGAAATGCAATGCCAGGCTTTGTGCACAGCTGACCTGCCGAGCCCGTGAACGATGTGTACAGGCCGTCGGCGATGGCATCGGCGCGGGCGTCCACGGCCCCAACGGTAACGATGAGCGGGTTGAGGCTGCTCAGCTCTCCAAAAAAGGGGATCGGCCGCTCACGGCGCTCGATGATGTCAAGTAGGACGCGCCCGGTGGACAGCGAGCCGGTGAATCCCACTGCTGCTACATGGGCGTCCGCGACGAGTGTCGCTCCCGCGCGCTGACCATAGACGATACCCAGCATCCCATGAGGTGCACCACACGCACGTGCCGCATCGAGCATCGCGTCGAATACCGCACGCGACGTGAGCGGATGCGAGCCGTGTGCCTTGACAATCACCGGGTTCCCAGCGGCCAGCGCCGAAGCAGTGTCGCCACCGGGGACCGAGAAAGCGAAAGGGAAATTACTCGAGCCGAAAACTGCGATGGGTCCGATGGGTACGAGCATCCGGCGAACGTCGGGTCCTGGTCCCATAGGGGTATTCCCCGCGTGATCGATAATCGCTTCGAGGTAGCCACCGTCGAGCACTACTTCGGCGAACAGCCGCAATTGAAACACTGTTCGTGTGAGCTCACCACCCAAACGCTGCTCCGCGAGCCCTGTTTCGGACTGCGCGGTCAACACCAGCTCGGCGCGGCGCTCCTCCAGACAGTCGGCGAGAGCACGCAACAGTCCAGCGCGCCACTCGCGCGGACGCGCGCGCATTTCGCGGAAAGCGTTCGCCGCGGCAGCCGTTATCGCGGCCACTTGCTCGTCACTCGTCACCCCGATGCCCGTTTCGGTGGTAATCGCGGTGCGGGGATCGGTGGTCGTAACGTTGGTCATTTCGGCACTTCCTTCGTGAGGAGGCCTCGCTCGGCCAGATTGGACATGAGCGCACCGATCCCGTAGGTCCAGGGGGAGACCTCCTCGGTGAGCCGAACTCGGTTCACCAAGGCGCCGAGCAAAGGGGATGCGATCCGAACGACATCGTCGCGGTGGTGGGTGAATCCGTGCCCCGCCTGGCCACGGTCGTCAGACGGCGCGAACATGGTGCCCAGATAGAGCACGAACCCGTCCGGGTACTGATGCCGTGATCCGACAGCCTGCCCTGCTAAGTCCACTGGGTCTCGGCTGATTTGCTGCATGTGCGAACTCGCGTCGAGTACGAATCCGTCGACACCCTCGACCCTCAGGGTCACGGTCTCGTGGCGCAGCGCATCCAAGTCGAACGAGTCGTCGAATAGCCGAATGAACGGGCCGATCGAAGCCGAGGCGTTATTGTCCTTGGCTTGTCCGAGAAGTAGGGCGGATCGCCCCTCGATGTCGCGGAGGTTGACGTCGTTGCCGAGAGCCGCACCAACTATGCGTCCGTCTGAGGCAACCACGAGTACGACCTCGGGTTCTGGGTTGTTCCAATTCGAGTCGGAACGTACCCCGACATCGACAGCGGTGCCGACAGTTGCGAGTACCGGCGCCTTCGTGAAGATTTCTGCGTCCGGACCGATTCCCACCTCGAGATACTGGCTCCAGAGACCTTCAGCGACAAGGTGTTCCTTCAGCCGCATGGCCTCGGGCGAGCCTGGAACTAGGTCGGCCAAATCTGTACCGAGGGACTCGAGTATTCCCGCGCGGATCGAGTCCGCTGCCCCGACGAGCCCTTGCGCCTTTTCCTCAATAACACGCTCAAGCATGGACACCGGGAAAGTGACCCCGGCGGCCTTCACCACGTGCAGGTCAATCGGAGACAGCAGCCACGGGGCCATTGGGTCGCGGTCGCTCTCTGGCGTATTTGCGAGCAGATCGGCCACTCTTCCTAGTGGCGGGCCGCTGAGGGTCGCCACCCTGAGTGTCGACTCCGTGAGCTCGCTCATCGTCGCCACGTGTGCACTGAGGTCGATGGCGATCCCATCGCGCACGGTTACGACACTTGGTCCCCTCACCGCGGGATCCCAAGCACGACCCACGAGGGTCGCTCGGTGCGCATCCGCGGGCAGAAGTGTGGTGATCCCGCCAGTCCAGTCGGTCATGGTCATCCTTTGTCTAACGGCGGTGGTAGGTGCCGGCACGCTTCTCTGCGAATGCCCTCCGGCCCTCCGCGGCATCCTCGGTCGCGAACGTGATTCCCTGCAGTTCCCGCTCGTAGTTAATCGCCTGATCGAGTGGAAGATTGAACGCGGCAGCGAGGTTCGCCTTGGCAGTTTCAGCCGCGATAGGTGGCCGAGAAGCGATGGTTGCCGCGAGTTCCCTTGCCCTCGGGAGCAGGTCGGCCGGCTCAACGAGTTCGCTCACAAGCCCCCAACTCAGGGCTCGATGCGCGTCGATCGGGTCACCTGTCATGGTCATCAGCGCCGCGTTGCTTGCCCCTACGGAGTTCGCTAAGAGCACCGACATCCCGCCACCACCGATCCAGCCGAGCTTGATTTCGGGGGCCGCGAACGTCGCGGTCGTGGCGGCGATGCGAATGTCACAGGTGAGCGCAGTTTCAAGGCCGCCGCCAAAGGCGTAGCCATTCACCGCCGCGATCACCGGTTTACGCACTTCACGGAGCGCGTCACAATAATCGCGCCGATTGCGAAAGTCCCACGGAGTCGCGTACGAGTCAAGCGTCCGGATGTCCGACCCAGCACAGAACGCGCGCTCACCGGCACCGGTTACCACCACAACACGAATCGCGTCGTCATCGTTTGCCCAGGCAGCGAGCCGCTCAAGGGCCGCCGACATCTCTGGCGTAACGGCGTTGAGCTTCGCCGGACGGTTGAGTGTCACGATCGCCACACCGTCGGCTAGCTCAAGCAGCACCTCGTCAAGCCCCGGTTCGAACTTCACTGGTATTCCTTTCTCGTTGGGCTGATCTGGCACCCTCCTTGTGGTGGGCCGCAGCTGCACCGTTGTTCTGCAGCCGCGTAAGCTCATCCAGGGTTTCCGCGGTGGGATGGCGCAGACGCACCGCTTCACGGATTGCTTCGGACATCGCAGATTGGACCGCGGTGAAACCAGCAAAGCGCGGGCGCGTCCATGCGCCGTCGATGCTCGGCCGGGTTCGTCGGTAGAAATCGCCCACCCGAGCGTTGACTTCCTCGCTCTCCCATGCAGCCCGCATGGCAGGCTGGCCCTCGTGCTGAGGTATAAAGCCACACTGGACATCGTCCGATAGAAGCCACGCGAGATAGTCCAGCAGACCGTTGGTCACGGTTGCGCGGCTGGTGATGGCAATCCCAGTTCCCCCGAGGGTCGAACCGATTTGTCGCCCATCACCGCTCGGGCTCGAACCGAAGGTGAGGGGGCGTGGGAGTGCACTTGAGGCGTACCCGACATAACCGTAGATGAGAGGGATGAATGCGAGTTCCTGCGATGCTGCCATGCGTTCTAGTAGCTCAATAGGGTTCTGCCACTCAGTGTTGCTCGGTGCGCGCGAAGCCAGATCCGACATAATCTGCAGTGCTCGGTCTCCGACGATCGGATCGACAAGTTGCTCCGAGACGCCTCGCGCGAGCGGTTTCCCTAGGCTCTGGCAAATTGAGGCAAAGCTGAGATAGGCGTGGGGGCCGGACAAAGACAGCGCGACAGGCACGTCGTGCGACAGCCCGATCACGTCGTCCCAGCTGACCGGGTCGGTCGTTACGAGGTCCGCCCGGCGGACCGAAACCTGAGTGGCGGCATCCAAAGGGAGGGCCCACGTACTTCCCTCCATCTGGTAGCTCTCAAGCGACGGACCAACGGCCCGCGCTGCGACGCTCTCCACGAAGGTCTGACCCATCACGCTCTCCATTGACCTCAAGCACCCACTGGCCAGCGCATCGCCAAGGTGCGGGTGATCCAGAACGATCAGGTCATATCGCCCGGCGAGCTCCCGCAAGGGAGCGGACTCAAAGCCTTCGAGCGAATGCGTCTCCCAGCGAAGCTGGATTGCGCGAGATCCACCGAGTTGCGTGGCGGCCTCCAGCGCCGCACGGCCGCGAGGGTGATCCCAGGTGAGACCGAGGTAGCTGTCCACCGCGTTCACACCGTAGAACTAGCGACGACGTGGGATGCCAAGAGACTCTCGATCTCGACAGGGCCAATCCCGATTTCCGACAGGATCTCTCTCGTGTGCTCGCCGGTCAGGGGCGCGCCTCGGTCGACGCGGGCGGGCGTGCGCGAAAACTTGTATGGAAATCCTGGAGTCTTAACACGACCCTCGGTCGGATGGTCGTACTCGACGAAGGTTCCGTTG
>Ga0163150_10010037_pt1 | contig 10322 bp, 8 predicted proteins | sample OliLakLV19P2IB_FD_148628 | JGI IMG/M metagenome (GOLD analysis project Ga0163150, IMG submission 148628) | Freshwater microbial mat bacterial communities from Lake Vanda, McMurdo Dry Valleys, Antarctica - Oligotrophic Lake LV.19.P2.IB | ecosystem: Environmental > Aquatic > Freshwater > Lake >...
ACGCGGAAGAGGAAGCCGATGTTTTCCCAGCCGAGGACGGCGCGGAAGACGGCATCGAATTCGTTGAGGAGGAGCGAGTCGGGCACGGCGAGGATGCGGATGACCATGGGACTCACGTTACGGAGAATGGCTCGAAGAATCAATCGTTTGAAGGGGGCGTCTGCACTCATTCCTCCAGGCTACCTGCCGCCGGGCCACCAGACCCCCGACTTGCTGCTGCACTCCAGTGTAGAGTCCAAAGCTAGTTATGATAGGATCATAGCAAATGCCTTCTCGTCCACGGCTTCTGCCTTTGTCCTTCAGCCCCGTCCCCGATGCCGATTTCGAGCGCCAGATGGGATGTCTCCGGCGACTTTTGGGTGAGGAAGCCGAGTTTCTTCCCGTTCGCGAACTCGGCACGGACTTGCCGCCCGCCGATGCCGTAGTTCTTCCTCAGCTGCTCGGAGAAGCCTACCGCAAGCTTGACGCATTCCGCTCCATTCGCTGCCCGATCCTGGTAATCACCTCGGAGTTTGGCACGGTCTCCATGTGGGACTGGGAACTGGCGGCCTATCTGAGAGCTGAAGGCATCGAGACGATCGCGCCATACAACCTCCATCAGGCTCGTGCGCTTTGCCGCGCGCTGGGTGTGAAGCAAGCGCTGACGAAGTCGAAATTTCTCGTCTTCCAGGATGACCCCGGCGAAGGATTTCAGGCGAGCATCTTCAAACGGTTTTATTGGTGGGAAAGCGAGTGCACCGCGAGAATCCGTGAGAAGTTCGGCTTGGAAATTGAACGCAAGAGCTTCCGCCAGTTGGGGGAATCCGCGCGTGGAATCGCCGATGCCGAAGCCGACGAACTCCTCGCCGCGCGTCGCGTTGCATCCGCGGGGCTGGCGACGCTTTCCTTGCGCAACGCGGCGAAGCTGTATCTGGCGATCCGGCGAGAACTGGACGCAGATCCGACGATCCAGGCATGCGGCATCAATTGCCTGAACGAGTCGCATTTCTCCGACACCACTCCTTGCCTCGCTTGGGATTGGCTGTATGAAGATAGGAAGCTGATTTGGGGATGCGAGGGCGACACGATGGCGATGCTCACCAAGTATCTGCTCCACCACTCCCTTGATGTTCCCATCATGATGACGAACCTCTATCCGTTCCTGCTGGGACAGGCGGCGCTGAAACATGAACGCATCTCCGAGTTTCCGGCGGTGCCCGACCCCGAGAATCATATCCTTGTAGCGCACTGCGGGTACCTGGGTGTACTGCCGCGCGCATTTTCCACGGAATGGACATTGCGTCCAAAGGTGCTTGCCATTGTGGACGAGAACGCTTCGGCCATTGATGCCCGTCTTCCGGAGGGAGCGGTGACGCTCGCCAAATTGGGACCGCGTCTCGATTCGCTTAGTCTGGCCGAAGGAACCCTCACCGGCTATGCCCAGTATCCGGACTCCGATTGCCGCAATGGAGGCGTCATTCGAGTGCGCGATGGGCACCAGCTCATGAATTCGCTCAGCTCGCATCACTACTTGCTGATGACCGGCCATCAACGGGCGAGCCTTGAACTGGTATTGCGGGTGTTCGGCATCCGGCTCGAAGTAGTGTAAGCGGCTATCGCGGCAACGCAAAGGCGACATAGGCGTCGCCTTGTTCATCGGCCAGCTTGCCTCCGCCGGACGCGGGAATGACCACGTATTGGCGCCCACCCACTTCATAAGTCGCCGGCGGAGCGTAACCACCAAAGGGCAGCCGGTAACTCCAGAGTTCTCTGCCCGTGTCCTTGTCGAAGGCACGGATCTTTTTGTCTCTCGTTCCGCCGCAGAACACCAGGCCCCCGGCGGTCACGATCGCACCGCCGAAATTCTCCGTTCCCGTGACCGGCATGCCTTGACGCGTAAGTTCGTCGTACTCGCCCAGCGGCACTCGCCAGCGAATGCGGCCCGTATTGAGATCGATCGCGTTCAGCGTGCCCCAGGGTGGCTTCGAGCCTGGATAGCCCTCGTCGTCCAGTAGCTTGTGGTACCCGTTGGAGGTGTAGGGGTTGGCGGCATCAGGTTTGGTCGGAGCATTTTCCTGGCCGAGCAGATATTGAACAACGGCATCGAGTTGAGCTGCCGGCAGCCGGAATGGCGGCATTGCGCCTTTTCCATTCCGAATGGTCTTTGCGAGTTCCGTAGCTCCTATATGCGCCGTCATTTGCAGGGACAACGCCGGACCCGAGGCTCCCTGCCTGGACTTACCGTGGCAAGCCGAGCAGAACTGCGCGAAAGTATTCTCTCCAACGGACGCGGTTGCTTTGGCCTTCGAGACGGTGATGATCCAAGGCACTTCATTCGAACTCACGAATAGGGTGCCGGCACCGGGATCAAATGCCGCGCCCGTCCATTCCGCCCCTCCATGAATACCGAAGAAGACATTCGGACGCCCTTCCACGAAAGGTTGAAACCATCCCATGGTGGCGTTTTCCAACTTCTTACGGACGAACGCACGCGCTTCGGGTGTCCGCTCGGTAATATCCGCCTCCGTGAACGCCTGGCGCGCGAAAGGCTGCGGCAGTTCGAGATCCGGCTGATAAGCGGCCGTTCGTTCGCCAGGAAGATTCGATTCGGCGGCCTTGCGCATACGAAACGGGAAGAGCGGTATGCCCGTGACCCGATCCAGGAGCAGCGTGTTTCCGATTTTTGTCACCTGTGCGACGGCGTCCACCATTCGCCCATCCCGCTTGACTGTGACCAGGACTGGAGGGGCCGGGATATCGAGATCCCAGATATCGTGGCGGATCTCCTGAAAGTGCCATATGCGCTTTCCGTTGGCTGCCCGCAACGCGACTACACAATTAGCGAACAGGTTGTCGCCGGGATGCGTGACGCCGATGAAGTTGGGGTGCGGCGAACCGGTGCTGACATACACGATGCCGCGGTCGATATCGGCGGCAATGCCTCCCCAGATGTTTCCACCGATGTGCGGCTGCTGCCATTGCTCGGAACCGAATTTGCCAGTTTCCGGAAGAATCGGGAAGTCCCACGCCTCTTTCCCAGTGACGACGTCGAAGCCCTTGACGACATTCCAAAGTCCGGAAACCACGAGATCGCCGACAATCACAGGCGCCACGACTCCATTGGCGGCCACTCTTCCATTTGTTCCGAAGCCGATTACAGGCTGTCCGGTTTGGGCATCCAGCGCGTACAGATGAGATTCCGCGTGCAGATAGAGCCGGGCCGGATGAGCCGCGTCGCCAGGCCAGTAGACAAGTCCGCGATGCGCGGGTTGCCGGCCGAGCCGTGTGCGCCAGAGCTCTTTCCCCGTCGCCGCATCGAGGGCCACCACGCTTCCGCCAACGGTCGGCGCGAACAGCCGTCCATTTGCGATCACGGGATTGGCCTGAATGTTTCCCTTGCCATCTCCCGAGCGGTACTCCCATGCCACGCGGAGATCTCCGACATTTCCGCGATGAATCCGGCTCAAATGCGAGTAGCGGCGTGAACCGGCATCCCCATGAGAGCGGGTCCATGAGATAAATTGTTCTTTTTTAGGGAGTCCGTTCGAAGGAGTCAGTTCGCCGGTCTTGGCCGCTGGAATCGTAATGAATTCCGGCGCCGGCTTCTTCTCTTCCCCAAAGGCCAACATCAACAGGCAGAGGATGAGCGTCAAGCGCCGCTTCATCGCGGGATCTCAACTGTACTTCCGGACGCGGCGGCTTGCAACCCCGCGTCGATCACTTGCATTTCACGGACACCGTCGCGGAAGTCCGGTCCGGCCGGTATGCCTTCGGCGATGGCCCGCAGAAAGTCGTAGGCGGCATGCACAAAGGTATGTTCGTATCCGATGATGTGTCCGGGTGGCCACCAGTGATCGATGTAGGGATGCACCGGCTCCGTCACGAGCACGTTCCGATACCCTTGTGAGTCCGCCGGATCGCCGGTAGAGAAATACTGCAGCTCATTCATCCGTTCCAGGTTGAAACACACGCCACCCAGGCTTCCGTAGATTTCGAAGGTGTTGTAGTTCTTTCGCCCGGTAGCGAATCGCGAAGCCTCAAAGGAGCCCAACGCGCCGTTATCGAACCGAGCCAACAGGAATGCCGCATCTTCAACAGTCACGTCGCCGAAGCCGTGTGCCTGCGCACCGGACTGAAACGCGCCGCTGGTAGCTTCGTCCGGCATGGGCCGCTGGGGGATGAAGCTTGCTGTCATGGCCGAAACGCTGACGATTTCTCCCACCAGAAAACGTGCCAGGTCAATCAAGTGCGAGTTCAAGTCCGCATGTGGCCCGGAACCCGCCGTTTCGCGCCTTAGATGCCAGGTCAGCGGGAACTGCGGGTCCATGATCCAGGACTGCAAATAACAACTCCGCCAATGATAAATGCGTCCCAGCTTCCCTTCACCGATCCACTTCTTCGCCAGAGCAACCGCGGGGGCCCGCCGGTAGTTGTGATTCAGGAAGTGGACGACACCAGCTTGTTGCGCCGCCTCCAGCATCTCTTGCGCCTGGCCCGCGTTCAACGCCATCGGCTTCTCGCAAAAGATGTGCTTCCCGGCCCGCGCGGCCTCAACCGCGATTTCGTGGTGAAGATAGGTGGGGACCGAAATATCGACAATGTCCACATCGGGGCGATGAATGGCCGCTCTCCAATCCGTCTCAACCGATTCCCAACCCCAGCGGTTGGCAAACCGCTCCAGCGAGTCGCGGTGCTTCCCGCAGGCTACCTTCAATACCGGCGCGACGCCGGGATCGAAAAACTGGGCAACCTGCCGCCAGGCATTGCTGTGCGCCTTGCCCATGAACTTCGTGCCGATCAGTGCAATATTCATTCGTCTCAGGGACATATTCTCCCGCCCGTCGCCGATACGCGTTCCGCCGCGACAATGTTTGCGATACGGCGCAATTCGAGGATGCTCCTCTCAACGGCAGCATCCTCGTCCTGCGGATAGTCGGGATGGAGAAAATCGATCTCGACGGCAAGAAATCCCTCGTAGCCCGAATGGTCGAGAATTCGCGCCAATTTGAGATTGTCCACAACACCGTCGCCCACGGGCGTACACGAGAAGAAGAACCAGTCATCGGCCGTCGCGCCTTTTTGTACACGCAGATCCTTGATGTGCGTGGCGTAGACATGCTTCGCCAATTTCTCCATTCCCTTCACCGGATCGTCGAGAAGACGCAGGAAATTGCCTGTATCGAAATTAATGCCTAGATACGGCGAGTCCACGTTTTCGATAAGCTGCAGCATCTCGTCCGACGTGAAATCGATATGGTTTTCCACGGCCAGGCGGATATCATACTTTTCCGCATGCTTCACGGCGCTGGAGAACATCCGGCTCAAGCGCTCGATCTGTGGCCCGTGCGGTTCATGGCGGAACATCAAACTGCTGCCCACGACGCGCATTACCGGCGCCCCGATCCAGCGAGCGTGATCGAGACTGGCGATCATCTCGTCATAGGCGCGTTCGTTCTTTCCGCCCTCCAAACCGTCAGGGTGCCCCCAGGCGTATACTCGGTCCAGTTGGCAGGCATCCAGACGTTGGCGGATGCCGGAGAGATAATCCTCGGCAAGGGGAGCAATGAAACAAGACTCGAGCGAAACTCCATTGACACCCAAGGTATTGGCGCGGTCGATAAACTGCTCGAGGGTCATGCGGCGGTCCGGGGCAGACTGTTGCGGATAGACCTCGCCGAAGTAGCGGTGGTAGCAGTAACTGTCGATTCCGATCTTCATCACGATCACCTCTCACTGATAATTACAGGATTACAGGATTGTATGATGCTCCCATCTCTCTGTCAAGGCTTGACAAGCCGCAACGATGATCCTAGGATGATAGCTGTCTTGAGAAAACTAACCGTACTCCTCGTCTCCGCCCTGCTCCTCACCGCAGCCTCCAGCGCGAAGCCAAACTTGCACTTAATTGCGCAGGACAATTTGGTCGCCTGGTGTATCGTTCCCTTCGATGCGAAGAAGCGTGGTCCGGAAGAGCGCGCCGCCATGCTCAATCAGCTGGGAATCACCAAACTGGCCTACGATTGGCGTGAGAAAGACATTCCTACCTTCGACGCCGAAGTCGACGCGCTGAGGAAACACAAAATCAAATTGGAAGCCTTCTGGGCCACCGTGAGCGCCGACCCGGCAAAGAACAAGCACCTGGCACCTATTTTCGATGTCCTAAAGCGCCGTGGCGAGAAAGCGCAAATCTGGCTGCTGCTCGCGCCTCCGCCGGACTTTGCCGCTCTGGGCCAGGAGGAGAAAGTAAAGCGCGCCGCTGAAATCATCCTGCCAGTTGTGCGCCAGGCCGCGGCCGTAGGCTCGAAGGTGGCGCTCTACAACCATGGCGGATGGTTCGGTGAACCGGAGAATCAAATTGCGATCATCAAAACGATGAAGCAGAAGAATGTGGGCATCGTGTACAACTTCCATCACGGGCACGAACACATCGCACGATTCGCCGCCATGTTTCGCACCATGCAGCCCTACCTTCTGGCGGTGAATATCAACGGCATGAAGCCCGAGGGCCCGAAGATTCTGCCGGTCGGACAGGGCACGAGTGAATCGGACATGCTCCGTGTCGTCCTGGAAAGTGGCTGGAAAGGACCGGTCGGAATCCTCAATCATCAGGAGGACGTCGATGCCGAAGTAGGTCTCCGCCGCAATCTGGAAGGCGTCGCCAAGTTTCGGGATCAGTTGGCGCGATAGCCACACCGTATCTCTGGTTTACACCGCGCTGCCGGTCAGTAGCCGGTATCGTCGCCCAGGCCGCAAGCGGAGAACTTCTGGTTTCGTCCGCTGTTGTCGACTGCGTAATTCGCGGTAGTTGACGTTACCTGGAGCAGCGTGTCCTTTCGGCAAGGCTGCGTAGCTCAAGAATTCTTTCCGATAAGTATGCGCCGAACCGACGTTCGGCCGATTTGGAGGCAGCGGGCGATTTCCGATTTGCTGATTCCTGCGCGAAACAGGTCACGTGCCGAACCAGCTTTGACGACAGATGCCGGTGGCCGGGCGAGCCGTTTGCCTTGGCGCCGTGCATGATCCAGTCCGGCCCACCCGCGTACGCGTGGAATCTTCCTTTCGAATTGGGAAAACACGGCCGGCAATCCAGCCACCGCTCGTCCCGTCGGCGTGATCAGATCGAGAGCCTCGGTCAACGAGACGAATCCCACACCGAGTTCCGTTAGTTCCCGCAACGTGGAAACCAGATCCGCAACGGATCGGCCCCAGCGGTCCAGCCGCCACACCAGCACGACATCAATCTCGCGCCGCCGCGTGGCATCGATCAGCTGCTGGCGGAGCGTCCGCGCCACAGCGCCGGAGCCCGCCTCTTCCACTTCTTCCCCAACGGTTCAGCCACGCTTTGCGGAGTACTTCCGCAACGCGCGCATAGAGCCCGGCGCGCAACCCTTTTGCCGGTTCCCGTGACTGACCAAAAACCCTCTTCGATTTCGACTGCAAAGGAGTCCGTTTGGCGGGCATTTCCGCAGTGTAGCCGAAGCTGGCCGAAAACCATCCTTTTCGGCCAGCTTCACTCATCCCACGCCGGCACGGTCGAGTGCCTGGCGGTAGTTCCACGGCATCCACTCGGCCGGGTTGGCCGCCAGTTCTCGCGCATGGCGTTGCAACTCCGTCAAATAGTCGAAGGAATTGGCGCCGCACAGTTGGCAGGTGTGAATCAAACTCATGAACAGGTCCCCCACGCTCGCCCCGTTCAGTGTGCGGTAGAACAGCGCGTTCTTCCGATGCAGAACGGTCCGCTTCAAGGCCCTCTCGACGAGGTTGTTGTCCAGTGGGGCTCCAGCCACGCGGAGAAACAACGTCAACGGCCGCCAGTGCCGCAGCAAGTATTTGATCGCCTTGCCCAGCCCGGAGTTCGGCTCCGCCTTGCGCTCGGCAAACTGCGCCTCCATCCAGCCGTGCAGTTCAGCCATCACCGGATCGCTGTGTTCCTGATGAAACAGCAGCCGCTCGTCCGGCGTCATCCCGCGCTCACGCGCCTTGGCATCGTGACCATACACCTGGCCCAGCATCTCCAACACATAGCGGCATTGTTCGGGGAAATTCTCCGCGATGTCAACAAACTGTCTTCTCCCATGGGCCATGCAGTTGAGAGCAGCACAAAGTCGGGGGTGAGTATCGCACGCGCATGACTCCAAAGGACACGACCCGTCCCATTCGGGTTTTTGCCCAATCGAAACATTGGAGTTTCGGCAATCACACCGGTTTGGCGACTGGAGGTCGCTGTTGATTCCAAAGGCAATTCCTTGGCTGACCCCCGGCTTTGTGCGCTCATGGCGGATCAGCGCGCGGTCCAACTGGGCTTGAAGGTTATCTTCTAAAAGGGTATCTTCTAATAGGAAACCTCATGAGATCCTCCACCATTTCCCGCCGCTCCGCGCTGCTCGGCGCCGCTCTTCCGGCAGCGCTCCCGACCGCCCTCTCCGCCGCCACGCCCTCCGGAATGCGCGTCGGCGTCGCCGCCTACACCTTTCGCAAATTCAGCCGCGCCGACGCCATCGCCGCCCTGCTTCGGCTGGGCGTGCGCGACCTCAGCATCAAGGAGTTCCATCTTCCTTACAAGGACTCCCCCGCCGCCCTCCAAGCCGGCAGCAAGGAGTTCACACAGGCCGGCCTCAACCTCTCCAGCGGAGGCGTCATCGTCACCTATCGCGAAGACAACTCCGGCCTCCGCCGTTACTTCGAGTACGCCAAAACCTGCGGCTTCCCCATGTTGATCTGGATGCCCAACGCCGCGCAGTTGCCGCTCATCGAACAGATCGTTCGCGAGTTCGATATCCGCGTCGCCATGCACAACCACGGACCCGAGGATAAGAACTTCCCCACGCCAGCTTCCTTCTACGATGCCATTGAGGGCTTGGATCGCCGCATCGGCCTCTGCATCGACGTCGGTCACTCCGCACGCGCAGGTGTCGACGTTCCGGTGGCCATCGCCAAATATCGCGACCGCCTCATCGACATCCACATGAAGGATCTGCGCGATCTCAACGGACACACCGACTGCGAGATTGGCAAAGGCGTCCTCCCCATCCCGGCGATTCTCAAGACGCTGCGTTTGATCGGTTATCAGGGCAACATCAACCTGGAATACGAGGCCGATGCAGACAATCCTGAATCTGGACTACGCGCATCTCTCGCTTATGTTCGAGGCATACTGGCCGGCTTGGAGTCCAGCAAAGCTTGAACCAGTACGACCTCGCCGAAACCTACGACTGGAACTACGAGAACGCACCAAAGCAGTTGCCGGAACTCGCGATACCGGAAGCGGGCGGCCAATGGGATTTCTGTGGTTTGCCCATCGGCGCTCCACTCGGTATACCGGCCGGACCGCTGCTGAATTGCGATTGGGTGCTGTATTACTCGCGTCTCGGCTTCGACGTCCTCACTTACAAGACCGTTCGATCCCGATACCGTAAGTGCTACGACCTCCCCAATCTCCTTCCCGTCGCCTCCCCTCAACTTGAGGTCGGCGCCGGAGAAGTTCTAGTAGTCGACTCCGGCGGTCCCCCTCGGTCTTGGGCCATCTCGTTCGGCATGCCCTCCAAAGATCCGCCGCAGTGGCGGGCCGATGTTGAGCGCGCGCGTGTGGGGCTCCAATCTCACCAGGTGCTCGTTGTTTCCGTCGTGGCGTCTCCCGAGCCAGACTGGACGCTCACCGAGATCGTCGCCGACTTCACCCAACTGGCCCGGTGGGCGAAAGATGCCGGCGCACAAGCCGTCGAAGCGAATCTCTCTTGCCCCAACGTTTGCTCCCAGGAAGGGCAGCTCTATACCTCGCCGCAAGCCTCCGCCGAGATCTCGGCGGCCATGCGCGGCGCTTTGTCCGGTCTACCGCTGGTGCTCAAAATCGGCCTATTCGAGCACCCCGTGGCGGCCTCGGCCTTCATCCAAGCCGTGCGCCCGAATTGCGCCGCCCTCAGCACGGTAAACAGTGTGTCTGCTGCCATCCGCGATTCGTCGGGACAAATTCTATTCGATGGAAACATTCGTGGCATCGGCGGCGAGTGCGTGCGGGACCGTTGTCAGGCCGAGGCCGCCATGCTCGCTTCGCTCATGCAAACGCAGGCGCCAGATCTGAAATTGGTCGGCGTCGGCGGTCTGGGTGACGCGGATAGCGTTAAGCAACGCCTTGCTGCGGGCGCGCACCATGTTCAGATCGCTACCGCTGCAATGTTAGACCCGCTGGTCGGAATCAAGATCCGCCGCCAGTTGACTTAGCCGCGGTCCAACAATTAGTTCACAATCTGTTTGGGATGGAGAGTGTAGTTCCAGCGGCCGAGAGTGTCGTGACGCAGGAGGTTGAGGCGGCGCATTTCTGCGTCAGTGATTTTGATTCCCTTTTC
>Ga0163150_10010043_pt1 | contig 10316 bp, 8 predicted proteins | sample OliLakLV19P2IB_FD_148628 | JGI IMG/M metagenome (GOLD analysis project Ga0163150, IMG submission 148628) | Freshwater microbial mat bacterial communities from Lake Vanda, McMurdo Dry Valleys, Antarctica - Oligotrophic Lake LV.19.P2.IB | ecosystem: Environmental > Aquatic > Freshwater > Lake >...
GGTATATATACAGATGAAGAATATTTAGAAATGCGAGATGAACTAGATAGTAAACTAGCAATTAAAAGTGGCCTAATCAATGAAAAGAAAATTGAAACAATTGACATAGATACTATTCTTGAGTTTATGACTTATTATTTATGTAACTTTGATGAAATATTTTGGAAGGCTAATCCACAAGGTAGATTAAAAATTGGGTGTTCGATATTCCCTTCTGGAGTAGTATTTAGCGGAGATAGTTTTCGAACACCTACATTAGGGCGTGGTTATGACCTAACTAGGCAATTTCTAACCACCCCTATCAAATTGGGTGAGCCGAGTGGGATTTGAACCCACGACAAAGAGATTAAGAGTCTCCTGCTCTACCACTGAGCTACCGGCCCGAACATATAGGACGGTTGTTCAGGGGCAAGGTTTCCTTACCACTAAGCTACCGGCCCGGTTCGTTGAACATTATTCAACTTAGTTAATTTTACCTTAATTTAGCTTCAAATTAAAGTCTTTAGGAAATGATGATTCAGAGAGTGAGTTATGGATACCATTTTCAAAGGAATTTAGTGCCTCTGGCAATATAATTGCATTTCTCATCAGTAGTGGAAATGGGCATTATCATTATTGGAGGTGAAAGTTTTAATACACTATTTCAACGGTATCGCCAACTTGAACAGATGTAGAATTATTTGTAGTTCTAATTTGTGTCCACAGTCTTCCATCACCATAAAATCTCTCAGCTATTTTCCAAAGATTTTCATTCTTTTTTACAATATACAATTCAGTATTTAATTCAGCAGCTTCTGTCGCAATAGCATTTTCTGTGATTCCACCTGCAGAAAATGAGATCTTTTCTATATAACTTATTCTTAATTCTTCTATTCTTTGTTCAGCCCTGGCTGTTGCAACACTTACCTGAATATTCTGTATTGTGCTAGTAAGTAATACTGCAAGAAAGAAGAGTGGTAATAGAAATTGAGGCGTATGCTTTAATGCTAATTTATAAACATTAGTATATTTTGTTTCTTTTAAATGCAGCATCAGTATGACAAATGTAATAATTAAATTAACAAAAGCTATAAATTGAGTAAATAAGAGATACCCATGTAATGCAGGATTAGTATTAAAAACAAGTGAAACAAGTAAACTCAATGATCCGATAAACATATATGGCGAAACAGTAATTAAAGCCATCTCAAATGAAGATGCTTTTCCTTTTGATGTAATCTTAAAAATATGATTCTTTGCAGAAACAAATGAAATAACAGCATCAACACAAGCAATCATAATCCAAGGCCAACGAGTAAGTTCGAATAGCCCATTTTCCCATCCAATTAGTTTTACTTTATGTGGTCGTAAATTTCCGGTTGCAAGCACATATCCAAAGATCATAAAACTAATAAGTGAAGGAACTCCAGCAAATAAAACGAATTGTAAAAAATCAATCTTTACTGGTGCTTCATTAGAAACAAGAGCAAAAATAGGCAAAAGTATTGAAGTTAACCACATAAATGCACCTATTGGGTAATAAAGTTGAGTAAAAGTAAATTGAACTTTTTCTTTATCACTTAATCTAAGAAAATGTTTTGGATAAAAAGAGAAAAGCAAAGTAACTAAACTTCTCGCCCATTGATAATCTTGAGTTATTAAATCATTGAAACTATTAGCACCCTCACCTCTTGCATGTGCATCATATGCCCACACACCTTGCCAACCATTTGATTTCATCAGTAAGGTTGTTGAATAATCTTCCGCTAAATCTGGTCCAAGGCCACCCACTTGCTGTAAAGCGGATGTTCTCACAGCATAATGTGAACCAATGCATATTGGCGACCAACCATCGTTTGCTCCTGCTTGAATTGGTCCATGTACAGCAGCCTCAGATTGAAGTCGAGCTCGTGCAGCCCAAGAATCATCAGTATTCGTATCATTAATACTCGGTGCTGCCACATATCCTACATTTGGATCATTAAAAGGTATAAGCATATGTTCAAGGTAGCCGGCCTGTGGTGCATGATCTGCATCCATTTGAACCACTACATCATATTTTTCATACCCATATGTATCATAAAAGAAAGCCAAATTTCCCTCTTTACACTTTTTTCGTCTTGGCCAAACATCATTATGATATTCAGCAGCATATTTACGACAAGAAACAAGCACCCCATTATCTGCATACCAACCTAACGCCTCATCACTTGGATCCTCATCAGCCACCCAAGTATCATGAGCAGTCTTTTGTTCAATCATTGCAGAAAGGGTATTCTGTACCACCGAAAATGGCTCATTTGGAGCTTTTGTTACAACCATCGCCACACGTAAATTAGGCACAATTGTACTAACAGTATCAACTCGCTTCATTTTTAAAAGAAAGTAAAAACAATAAGCAGGAAGTAATAAAAACCAAGAAATAACGAGTGTGTTAAGAATGAAACCGATGATAGTACCGATATGTTCAGGTTGAAACCACCATAAACCGAATACAACAATTGAAGTCAGCCACAAAGAACGGAGCGTTTTAAGAAAAAATATTTGTTTTTTTGTCCAGACAGATGTAAACATTTGGGCTATAATTAATACAGATGTAACGAATACGATACATATTATGTATTATAGTTATATATTATAGGCCATTATGAAGATACTTGCAACTGTTACCACCTTAATTATCATTCTGTTGTGCCTAGCTTTTTACTCATTTTCGATGAAAAACACTACTTTTACCTCAGTTGGTATATATGATCCTGGATTTGAATACGCCCAAAACACTAAAATCACACTCGAAAACGTCTATGTTAGTTGGGATGATGACCCAAAAAAGATAAAACAGACAGTAGAAGATGTACTGGCTAAAAATCGCACACCTATTTTAACAATTGAACCATGGCAGGAACTACGGGCAACTCCAGCTGCAAAAAAACTGCTCTTAGATATAAGCTTTGCTAAATATGATAAAACAATTGAAGCAGCCTGCACTACACTTGCTGAAATAAATGGTGAAATAATTCTTCGTTGGGGACATGAGATGGAACTAAAAAATGATCGCTACCCATGGTCAAACGGTGATCAAACTGAATACAAGAATGCTTACAAAAGATTTGCAGATGCATGTAGAACAAAAGCCACTACCTTCAAGTTCATGTGGTCTCCCGCAGGAGATGATGGTACAGAAAAATATTATCCGGGAGATAGTTATGTTGATTACATAGGACTTTCACTCTATTCATTCGAAGAGTGGGAAATTAAAAATATTGGCTATCATCGCAGTTTTGATCAAATAATGGAAGGAAAATATAATCACGTAAAAACATTTAATAAGCCCATAATTATTGCAGAAATGGGTGTAACTGGAGATGATGACAGCCAGAAAAAATGGATGAATGCCTTTGCATCTTCCGTTTCTAAATATCCACTTCTTACAGGGGTAGTCTATTTTAATTCAAAAGATGTTGAAGGAGTATGGGGCAAAGATATAAGTACTCCAAATTGGAATATATCTGAAAAAGCAATAAAACCGTTACTTGATATTTCAAATCTAAATAAATAATGTGTGCTTCTGCCAGGAGCAGTTTCTCCTAACCTATTCAGAAGCACTAACAGATATGCATGTTATGCAGGTTCAGCATCATTTTCATCTTCATCAGCACTAATGTCATCAATATTATTGGTATTTAATGCATCTTCACCAAGTTCATGTGGACCATGTTCATCGTCTCCCTCAAGTCCAACTGCTTTAAGTGAACTATCAATATCTTCTACACCAGTATTATTTGGATCACTATCTCCAAAATCATTTCCAGGTGCATCTCCACCGAGGATTGAATCATCACCAGTGTCTCCATATGCAAGTTTGTCCTTTGCAAGTTCTGCTTCCTGATTTACAAAAGGCACCTGTTTTACCGCAATATGAGATGGATTATCATCATTTCTATCATCGTTCATATTCTTCACCGCCTTTCTTCTCATACATTATGATTTTTTTATTTGAGTGATGCAAGCAATTCGATAGATCAAAGTAAGAAAACAAAAAAAAGCAGTTTCTCGCACAAATCACTAAAAAATGCTAAAATACTCCTTATGCACTCGTAGCTTACGATCGATTAGATCGCAAGCAAGAGCATCAGAATATGCACTCGTAGCTTACGATCGATTAGATCGCAAGCAAGAGCATCAGAATATGCACTCGTAGCTTACGATCGATTAGATCGCAAGCAAGAGCATCAGAATATGCACTCGTAGCTTAATGGATAGAGCATCGGTCTTCGGAACCGAGGGTTGGGGGTTCGACTCCCTCCGGGTGCACAAAAAGAACCAGCCTATATGGTTGGTTTTTTGTGCACTTAACTAGGGATCGAAAAAGATCTCTGATCTAGTTCGTCCTTGCGTGCCGCTACCTTGTAGCAAGTCCCCTTGGGGGGGGCAGTAAGGAGCCACTCCCTCCGGGTGCACAAAGTTATTTTTGAATGTAAGAATCTGGCCTCAAATGATGGTCCACTCTGATCTATCTAGTAACTAAAGTTAATACAAAGTTAGTTAATTTTTTTGCATTTGACTTTAATTATGAAAACATTATAATTATATGTATGAAAACAATCTTTCAGGTACCAATCGATAAAGAACTAAAGAATAACGCCGAAAAAGCCGCCTCTGCACAAGGGTTCTCCTCCTTACAAGAAATCGTCAGAGTTTTTCTAACCCAACTTGCGGTAAACAAGATCGAAGTCACAATACAAGAGCCTATAGCCTTATCTCCTGCAAATGAAAAGCGGTATGCAAGGATGACTCAAGATTTTGAATCTGAAAAAAATATTGATTCTGCTAATGATGTTGAGGATCTACTCCTTAAACTGAATGAGAATTAAATATCATAAAGATTTTGCTAAAAATTACAAAAAAAGAATAAGCAATAACCCTAAACTTGTGTTCCAGTTCCAAAAACAACTAAATAAATTTATTCAAAACTCCAAAGATCCAGACCTGAGGGATCATAAATTGGTCGGAGAAAAGAATCAATTCAGAGCATTTTCAGTAGGCGGGGATATTCGAGTTGTTTACAAGATGATAAGTAACGAGATTTGGCTATATGATATTGGTTCCCATAATCAGGTTTACTAATAACCCCAAACCATACCGAAGTTTAAAAGTTTTTAAAGTCTTACCAGCCATGGGTCACTCGCAGTACCACAAACATATAATCCTGCTCGTGTATTAATACTACTACTTTAACCAATTTTTTCATCGAAAGTTGTAATGAAAAACTACTTAGTTATTGAAATACCAAATTGAAAACCTATAATCAAAAGATATGTTAAAGAGCAGAATTAACACTCAGATACTTTCTTATTTTCTCTCATGGCGTCTCGCCACAATCATCTTCACTTTTTTCCTCATTAATTTAGTTGAAGTAAAAAATCCCCTAACCCCTTCTGATCAATCGCTTTTTCTTAGATTATGGAATAGTTGGGATGGCGGCCATTATATTGGAATCACCCTAAATGGCTATGCACACCTCCAACAATTTGCCTTTTTTCCATTCTATCCAATACTAATAAAAACCCTAACATTTTTAGGTTTTAGCCCATATCTAGCTTCGTTACTTATTTCAAACAGCGCATTTTTAGGAGCGCTTTTTATCTTTGGAAAACTAGCTAAGTTTTATGATTTCAGCGAGGATCAAATTAACAAAACAATAATTATGATCATAACCTTCCCCACAGCCTTCTTTTTTCTCGCTGCATATAACGAATCCCTCCTCCTATTACTTTCACTTTCAGCTATCTATTTTGCTAAAAGAAAACTTTGGTTCTTCGCCTCAATCTGTGTTGGCCTTGCCTCATTTACAAAAGTAATAGGCATCCTACTCATCCCAGTACTCATATTTGAACTTTTTAGTCAAAATAGACCGTTAATAAAAAAAAGCGTTACGAAAGGATATACATTTTTTGAATCACTATTTTATCTACTCACTTTTGGATTATCAGGCTTTTACTTATATGCATATTATTTATATTACCGCAGTGAAAATCCCTTCCTTTTTATCAACACCCAGTCATACTGGGGAAGAACTTCTACAATAAATAATCCAATTACCGTTCTCTCAGAAAGTGTCACAAAATTTGTACTACCAAACGGAACATTCACTCTATCGATCCAATCTCTCGAAGTTTTAATCATTTTTGCAGCAATACTCTTGTTTCCCTTCGTCACAAAACGCTTTGGCATCATACTCGGGCTCTATACGCTGTTCTTATCAGTCTTCACACTACTCAGCGGTAAAACAGATTCCAGCCTCCGTTACATAATAACCGCTTTCCCATTATTCCTATTATTTGGTCAATGGGCCACAAAATCAAACCTCTTCTTTTACATCTACATAATCACCGGAATAATGCTCCAGACGTTACTCCTCACACTATTCCTAATGGGCCACTGGGTCGGATGATTAAAAATTGTCATTCTGGCGAAAGCCAGAATCTATAATGTAAAAAACATGGATCCCGTATCAAGTACGGGATGACAAATTTAAATATTATCGAAACTGTAAATTAAGCAATTCTTGCAATTGGGCTTCAACTTTCTTCATATACAAAATATTATATTTTGGAAAATACATAAAAACCGCTGGAGATTGTTCAAGCAATACCCGCTGAAAATCTTGATATCTGGCTTTACGCACTTCTATATCCTGTACTTTACGCCCATCCTCTAAATCTTTATCAATCCGCGGTGATGAAACTTTAGAAATATTAGTTTGTGCTTGTGTAGAATGCCATAGGGCATATTGATCAGGATCTGCTGGAATATTTTGAGTGATAAGTAATGCCTGGAAGTTTTGTGGAACACCACTTTCTACCCGTAACACTACATTCAAACCTAATTTATGCCATTCAGTAATAATTTGATCACCAACAGACTGTAAAGCTGGAGTCGTTGTTAAAACAATCTGATTTTCTTTTAACTTATCTCTGTTTTGAACTTTTTTAAATGCAGTTTGTGCACCATCTGGATTAGCTAAATAATCACGCACTTGTCCATTGAATGCCCATGAATTTGGTGAAATAGGAGTTTTTGCTTCCGCCTCATTTGCAATTGATGGGGCCGCATATCCCATCGCAGCCCGCAAATTTTCATCAGATAATACAGGATCTGCAGTATTAAAAAATACTGTCACTAGTTGTTGATAATTAGTATGGTATTTGAGTTTATAAATACGTTCTGAAGCTAAATCACCTGCCTCATTCACACCCATAAGTGCTTGAATCTCCCCTAATTTTAAAGCATTTTTAGCAGTTTTTTCATTTGGATAAAATCTCATTACAACCCGCGGTAATGCTTTATTATCTGAATCCATTATTAATTCTTTAACAAAAATACCATCTTTTCTCATTCGGGTAATTTTATAAGGACCAGTTCCTACCCAACTACCAGTTTTAAATACCTGCCGGTTTAGTAAGGTTGGAAAAGGAGCAAAAGAATCTGGCAAAGTATATTCAATCGTTTTATCATCAAGTACTTTTTGTTGCACATTTTCTTTAAAAGGCACAGAAAAATCTGAAGCTTTAATAGCCGTTCCATCAGCCCATGCGAGATTATCTTTCAAAGTTACCTTATATACTTTACCCTCACTCGTTGACTCCCATCTGGCAGCAAGATCTGGCTGCGGAAAACCTGATTTATCAATAATAACGAGACCTGTTGAAAGCAAACGAGTAGCCATTTCAGGCAAATCATCCTCAGTATGAGTACCAATAATACCTTGTTTAATAACTGGTTTAAAAAAAGAAGGAGAATAATTTAGCCCAAACCAAATAAACAATCCAATAAACAGGCTAAACGCCAGTAACAATACCAGCTCAAACTTATTCCTACTAGAAAAGAGACGAGAAAATAATCTATTTGTGAATGTGACAAAATATTTATAGATAAAGCGAAATTTTTGCATCAGATATTTTGGGCTAAATTATTGTACCAAGGATCATGCTATTTATCCATTCTTTTTAGCCTGAGAATATGCTGTCATCTATGGTTGCAATTTTGGATTAAAATGACTAGAATTGAGCGTGAGATGAATGACACAATTTTTAGCACAATCACTATAATACTTGGATTAATACTTATTGGATTAATTATTATGCAGGCCAAAGGCACAGGTTTAGGTTCAGGATTTGGTGGAAGTGATATTTCTTTCTATGGCACAAAAAGAGGTGCTGAAAAAGTACTTTTTGTCTCCACAATCATAGTCTCAATACTCTTCTTAACAGTATCCCTTATCAGCGTCATCTTCTAAATTTTTCATCACATCTTATGTCATCCCAACTGAAGTGGACCTGTTCCGCGGAGCTTTACGCAAAGTGGGAGGGATCTCTCGACTAAGTTAAAAATGACAAAAACATAAACAACAACACATTAAATCTTGTATAATTCACCCATGATCCCAGTACATATAAATAAGCAAAGCTTGATAATTCGGAAAGGAAAAATATGATTCCTTCCTTCATAAATAAAGATAAACTTCCGCATAAACCAGGAATCTATATCCATAAAGATAAAGATGGAAACATTATGTATGTCGGCAAAGCAGTTGACCTTTATTCTCGTGTCTCTTCATACTTTTCAGGTTCAGTAAATAGCTTTAAAACAGCCCATATGGTAGAACAAATTGCAGATATTGAAACAATAACTGTCGAATCTGAACTCGAAGCCTTAATTCTAGAAGCTAATCTAATTAAACAGTATTTACCACCATACAATATTCGTTTAACAGATGATAAAGATTATCTCTATATTGTCGTTACTAAAGAAGATTATCCCCAAATTACTACAGGCAGAAAAAAAGATGTCAGAGCTGTCAAAAAATATTACGGCCCATTCCCTTCTTCCAGAACTGTAAAAGACACATTAAAGAAACTACGAAGAGTATTCCCATGGTGCTCAAATCCACCCCGCATTGATTCAAAGAATAAAACTCTAAATAATTCCCTCCCCCTTCGTGGGAGAGGGGGCAACAGAGCCTGCTTCTACTACCATCTAAAACTTTGCCCAGGAGCTTGTGTCGGTGAAATAACAAAAGAAGATTACAACAAAATAATTAATCGCTTCGCAAAATTCATGGACGAAGGCAAAAAGAAATTTGTTTCGGAATTAACAAAAGAAATGAATGCCTCCTCAAAAAAACAAGATTATGAAGAAGCAAATAGAATCAAAAAAACACTATCAGGTATTGAATACATGACCCAACCAACAGGCATTTCTAAATACTTAGAAAATCCAAACTTTCTAGAAGATGAACGTCAAAAATCTCTAGAACAATTACAAAGAGATTTAAAACTTCCAGAACTTCCTGAACGGATTGAATGTTATGACATTTCAAATTTCCAAGGAACTGATGCCACAGGTTCAATGGTTGTACTAACAAATGGTGAAATTGATAAATCACAATATCGAAAATTTAAAATTTCAATCGCGGGCAAACCAGATGACTTTGCAATGCATGCAGAAATGATGCGAAGAAGATTAAAACATACAGAATGGCCAACTCCAAATCTATTTATAATTGACGGAGGTTTAGGACAAGTTCATGCTGTCCATAACGTCATTGCGAGCGAAGCGAGGCAATCTCAATCCAGCACATTACTATCTATTCCTATTTTTGGTTTAGCAAAACGTGAAGAATGGCTCTATCCTCCTGAAGGTGAAGTGGTTAAATTACCAAAACGAAGTCTATCGCTAAGACTGCTACAAAAAATTCGTGACGAATCACACCGTTTTGCAATTACCTATCACCGTAAATTACGTAAAAAATCCTCCGGTTACTAATTCATTGCAACTTAAAAAATAAATAACTCAGTAAAAAAATATAACTTATAACATTGTTTAAAGGCCTATTTACATCTATAATATGCGCTACAGTGAATTTCGAAACATTTGATCCGCAAACATATACAGAACGCATTTTTGACTATAATATTCATACTATTTTACCTAACGGACAAATAATCACTAAAGATAAACGTTCAGTTATTGAGGAAGAACGCGCAGGTGGTTTTTTCGGCTATGCTAGAATTTTAGAAGATGAAAATGCAATAGTAAAAGGAACTCAACCTCGTTCTAGAGTTAGAAAATTTACACGAATAGCTAACTGGCGTTTTCATGAATTTCCTTCACAAGTAAATGAACAAGCAGCCCAAATGGACTTCCTTACCTCAAAACTTCTCCATTTGGTTTTGCCCACCTTAAGTGAAGGAAGATTTTACAGCCCTGATGCAGTAGGTTACACAAAATTAAATGATGGCTATGCACAAGTTTTAGAAAAAGTAAAAGGACGT
>Ga0163150_10010046_pt1 | contig 10314 bp, 5 predicted proteins | sample OliLakLV19P2IB_FD_148628 | JGI IMG/M metagenome (GOLD analysis project Ga0163150, IMG submission 148628) | Freshwater microbial mat bacterial communities from Lake Vanda, McMurdo Dry Valleys, Antarctica - Oligotrophic Lake LV.19.P2.IB | ecosystem: Environmental > Aquatic > Freshwater > Lake >...
AATTGTATTAGACAAGATTTCATCTGACACTGGTGACTTAGCCGACGACTTTTTCTGCTGACTCGTCGGGACTGCCTAACAGCCTGTCAGGTTGTTCAAAGAGCGTATCCAATTGCTTGGCCTGTGCCAAATGTTTGGTCTCGCGCAAGGTCTGCAAAGGGGTACGCCCGAAGCAGTATTTCCCGGTGTGAGTACGCTCACGATTGTACTGCTCAATCCATTCGTCCAAATCGGTTTGTAGTTCCTCCAGTGTGGGGTAGATTTTCTTGCGAAAGGCAATCGCATAGAACTCGTCCTGAATAGTGCGGTGAAAGCGTTCGCAGATGCCGTTAGTCTGCGGATGGCGTGCTTTGGTTTTGGTGTGGTCGATGTTCTCAATCGCCAAGTACAACTGGTATTCATGGTGTTGCAGTGAGCCACAGTATTCGGTGCCCCGATCCGTCAGCACGCGCAACAGCGGCACTGCCTGCTGCTCGAAAAACGGCAGCACCCGGTCATTGAGCAGGTCAGCCGCCACCAGTGCGTTCTTGCGATCATACAGCTTGGCAAAGGCGACTTTGCTGTAAGTGTCGATGAAGGTCTGCTGGTAGATGCGTCCCACGCCTTTGATCGTGCCGACATAGTAGGTGTCTTGTGCGCCTAAGTAGCCCGGATGCTCGGTCTCGATCTCACCGTGCGCCTCTTTTTCCTGCTTGCTTTTCTCCAGCGCCACGACTTGCGCTTCGGTCAGGATGAGGTGCTCTTCCGCCATTTTCTTTTCCAGTGCGGTCAGGCGTTTCCTGAAGGTCTCCAGTTGGTGGCGCAGCCAGATCGAACGCACACCACCCGGCGACACAAATACGCCACGCTTTTTCAGTTCGTTGGACACTCGCACCTGCCCATATGCCGGATACTCCGTCGCCATGCTTACGACGGCTGCTTCTACCGCTTCATCGACGCGGTTTTTGCGATTGGGTTTCTTGCGACTGATCTCGTGCAGTCCGGCTTCACCCTGCTCGTCGTACAGTTCCTTGAAGCGGTAGAAACTGTCGCGGGAGTAGCCCATCACTTTGCAGGCGTCGCTCACATTCCCTAACCGCTCGGCCAGTTTCAGCAAGCCCAATTTCGTGGCAATGATCTTCTGTTCGTTGTTCATCGTGACACTCCATTCTCCTCTTGAGTTTACTCAGAGTGTCAGATTAAGTCTCGTCTACTTCAGCTAAATAATGCAGTGTTGCTGCACAGTATGCTGAGTTTTCTGTAGCGTTTGTCGTTCACTGTTTCCTTCAGAAATCGCATAATCCGTTCTATTCGCATGATGCTAATGCATCAAGGAGTCCTCCATGCTTCGCAACCGTCGTACTGATCTTCGTATCCTATCCCCGGTCATGCTTCTTCTTCTTCTGACCGCCTTGGGGATATTCAGTCAAGTGGCTGCAACGCCATCGGCAGATATTACTGCTCAGATCACCCCCGAGGCAGGCGCGTGGCAAACTTGGGTGCTCGACTCAGGCGACCAATTGCGCCTCGACACCCCTCCAGACGAGGCAGCAACCGCAGCCGAGATCGCACAACTCATGGAGATGGTCGCAGATCGCGATGAGTCCGCGCTGCTAGAGATTGATTACTGGAATGCCGGCCCGCCCTCGTATCGCTGGAATCAAATCGCTATGGGTGAGATGCTCGAGCGTGCGCTGCCTTCTCCAACGGCTTATCGCCACTTAGCGCTCCTCAATGTCGCCATCTACGACGCGACGATTGCCGCTTGGGACAGCAAATACACTTACAATCGCCCACGCCCCAGTGAGGTCGAACCTGCACTGGTGCCGATGATCCCCAACCCGTCTAGCCCCGCCTACCCATCCGAATACGCTGTAACCGCTGGCGCTGCTTCGACTATTCTGGCTTGGTTGTTCCCAGAAGAGGCGCAGCATTTCGAGGAGCTAGCGCAAGAAGCCGTTCATTCACGCTTACTGGCCGGGGTTGAGTATCCCAGCGATGTCGAGGCTGGCCTCGAGCTGGGCCGACAGGTCGCCGCACTGGTTATCGAACGCGGCATGGCCGATGGATTCGATGCGGCATGGACGGGCAGCATCCCCACAGAAGCCGGAATGTGGACGGGTGAAAATCCCGCTTTTGCGACGGCAGGAACTTGGCAACCGTGGGCGCTGGAGAGTGCGGATCAGTTCCGTCCTGATGCACCACCGGCCTTTGACTCTGAGCAGATGACGATAGACATGGACGAACTCCGCAGCTTTGAGCGTACACCCGTGACTAATGCTATGGCTATGTTCTGGGAGTTCGGGGCTGGTGGACGGCGTATCCACTGGTTCTGGAACGATGTTACCCAACGCCTCGTCCTCGAAGCCCGATGGGACGACAACCCAGCAATGGCCGCACGCGCTTATGCACTAGTGAACATTGCCAGTTACGATGCCGTCGTAGCGGTCTTCGATGCTAAATATACCTACTGGGGGATGCGGCCTTTCCAAATTGACACAGAATTCAGCGCGTTGTTTACGACACCAAACCATCCGGCTTATCCGTCAGCGCATTCGGCGATTTCGACGGCAGCGGCAGATACCCTCGCTTATCTCTTCCCTACTGCTAGCGACGAAGTAACGGCACTCGCGGAAGAAGCGAGCGAATCCCGCATATGGGGCGGCATTCATTTCCGAACGGATGTCGTGGTCGGCACTGAATTAGGCCATAACGTGGGCGATACAGTGATTGCTCACGCAATGAGCGACGGTTCACAGTAGGCTAATTGTCCCAAGTTGAATGTTGGAACCCTCACTATTGTGAGGGTTCTGCTGTTACCGCATCAAGTTGATGGCCGGTATCCCTGCTCTTGCGCCCATGATGATGATCCTTACGATTCAGTGGACGAGCCTAACGGATCATGCTTGTCAAGCAAAATGGCAAGTTCTTGAGCTAAAACGGCTACATGAGGTTCTTGTAAAATCGTTATATGATCTCCGGGAACATAAATCGTTTCAAGCCCAGCTTTTGCCAGATATGTCCAGACCTCAAGCATAATCGGCTCTAGACCCACAAATAGCTCTCGACTTACAAATAATGTCAGAATGCCCGGATACGGGGTTGGGCGGTAGCGACTAACCGCAGCAAGAGATAACGTGCGGCTATTTGCGAACGCCTTATGTAAGGTTTGTTCTGTCCTTACATGAACTGAATATTTCCTCTGGGGAAATAGTCGCTTCATGTGATGGCGCATATCCCTAGAGCGCTTTTGTAGATATCGACTTTTCTCTTTCCATGGCGTGGTGAACAAGTGGTTTATTTCGTAAACACGTCGCATCAAAAAACTCGGAGTTGTGGATTTTACTGCTCCTGTAGGTAGATGATCTGGAGACAAGAATGTATCAAAAATAGCAACTAACTCAACTTCTTTGCCCTTCACTACTAGCTGCTGCGCTATTTCAAAAGCCAATAGCCCGCCAAAAGAGTGTCCGCATATCCGATACGGGCCGTTCGGCTGTACACTTTCAATAGCCTCGATCTGGGAAGATGCTATCGCTTTAATGTCTGCGATGGTTTCATGCCAATGCTGAAAATCCTCGGTTTGGAGAATATAGACAGGCTGCTCTGACCCCAAATGCTGGATCAACGGCATGTATTTGAGAACGCTCCAGCCGATACCATTTGCGATGAAAAGAGGGTTTTTATTCCCAAGTGGCTGAATGGGGATTAGGATTTCCGACGATATAGCTTGACGTTCCTGAATGAGTTCCGCCAATTTTTCGACGGTTTGCGCCTTAAACAGAATATTGAGAGGTAGGGACTTACCGAGTGTTGTCTCAATCCGCGCAAGCAGGTGTACCGCCAGCAGCGAATGGCCACCAAGATCAAAAAAGTTATCGTAAATACCGATTGGCTTTCGGTTCAGCGTTTGCTCCCAGATTTGGACGAGCGCTGCTTCAAGATCATTACGCGACTCAGCGACCATATCCGGTGTCGCCATATTCTCGGCAGCAAGTGTGCTCAGTTCTCGCCGATTTATTTTCCCCGATGACGTGAGCGGAAAGATGTCTATGGAATGGAAGCCAACCGGGATCATATGGCTCGGTAATTGAGTTTCCAGAAAACGTCTGAGTTCATGTGCGTCTAGCGGTTCAGCCAGTGCGGAAATCACAAATGCCCTGAGTTCGGTATAACCTTCGGCCCCTATTTGATTCACAACTACTGTATCTTGCACATGTGGGTGCAGCCTTAAAATAATCTCGATTTCTTCAGGCGCGACCCGCATACCCCGTACTTTGACCTGCGTATCCAAACGTCCCAAGTATTGTATTTTGCCGTCTGGCAAATAACGAGCACAGTCGCCAGTGCGGAACAGATGATCGCTTGGCGCAAACGGTGAAGCTACAAAGCTGCTCGTGTGTAGGTCATTTACGAAACCGGATGCCAGACAGTCACCCGTAATGTATAGATCGCCCCGTACACCTATCGGTACTGGATTCATATCCAAATCAAGGATGTACGCGCGAACATTAGCGATTGGACAACCAATTGTGATTGCCTCAGCGGGGCTAAGTTCTGTATAGATCGCATCCGCAGTCAGTTCTGTCGAGCCGTACAGATTGAGTAAATGACCATCTGGAACTGAACGGAAAAATTGCTCAACGAGGTCTTGAGAGATAGCCTCGCCAGAAACACTGTATAAATTGAGATAAGGCAAATTTCGGCCCAGACGTGGATATTTTTCGAGCATTGCGCGCAGCAGTGACGGGACGACAACTAGACGTGTAACCCGATGGTTGGCAAGCAGTTTGACGAGTAACTCCACATCTCGCGCAGTAGTCGATGGGGCAATGACGAGTGGGATACCCTTTAGCAGGAAACCAAATATTTCCCATATGGAATCCATGAAGCTCAGGCGGGTTTTTTGACAGCCAACCTCACTTTCTCCAAAGGGGTAACGTTCCCACATCCATGCAAGGCGATTGACAATCGCTCGATGGCTGGTCATAACTCCCTTTGGTTGCCCGGTTGAACCAGATGTATAGTAGACGCAGGCGGTATCGTCGAGGTGTAACGGTTGAACCGCCTCGAACTGCGGAGGCATCACTTCATTCCAAATGTTGTCTATCTCAACGATCACAGTTTGTTTGCCTGCTAATGCATGGGTCGTCGGTTGATCTGAAAGTATCAACCTTACGTCCGCATCATTTACAATCTGTTCGATATATTGACCGGGATATGATGGTTCAAGCGGAAGATAAGCGGCACCACACTTTAAAACGCCGAGCAGCGCTGCAACTAACCGGGGCGAGGGATGCAGATGAATTCCAACGACGCTGTTGACACCCACGCCGCAGCGCTGCAAGTACGCTGCTAACCTGTTAGAGGCATCTTCAAGCACAGTAAATGTGGTTATGCTGCCTTCAAACATCAGAGCAGGCGCATGAGGCGAACGATGTGCCTGCGCCGTAAAAAGTTTATGTAGACAATCTAACCCTGTGAAGGCTCGCTCGGTAGAATTCCAGTCAACGAGCAGTTGTTGCCGTTCCGTCTCACTGAGAATATCGACACTTGTTATAGGCTGCGATAGGTTCTCCGCGAAGGTTTCCAGCATTTTATGATAGTGTCCCATCATGCGCTGGATTGTTTCAGCATCATATAAAGCTGTATTGTACTCAACCGATAATAGGATACCGTCCGTTAGCTCCCTGACGCTGATAAAAATATCAAATTTCGTTGTGCCGTTGCTGCTCGATTCCGTCGCTTGGGCTAGCTCTATAGTGGAATTTATTGGCTGCGGCACATTCTGTAGGGCAAACATGACGTTAAACAGCGGCGAACGACTGAGATCACGGGTTAATTCAAGCTCTTGTACGATCTTTTCGAATGGTACATCCTGATTCTTGTAAGCCTCTAGCGCGACCTGCCGAGTGCGCCGTAATACCTCTGCAAATGTAGGACTGCCTGAAAGATCAACACGTAATACCAGCGTGTTGACAAAGAAGCCAACCAGCTTTTCGGTCTCGACAAGACGTCGATTAGCGATAGGGAAGCCAATAACGATGTCTTCTTGCGCGGTATATCGATAGAACAGGGCGTAAAGGCCCGCAAGTAGGGTCATAAAGAGGGTGCTGTTTTCCGCTTCACTCAACCTTTGGAGCTTGTGAGCAAGATCGCCAGACCAAGTTATTGTGAGGACATCGCCATGATAGGTTTGAATTTGAGGGCGGGGGCGGTCTGTCGGCAAGTCCAATACAGTTGTTTGTCTTAGCTGCTGCTTCCAGTAAAACAGCTGCTCTTGAAGTCGTGCCATTGTCATCTGCTGCCGCTGCCAATAGGCAAAATCGGCGTAGCGAATAGGTAACTCCGGCAGTAGGACGGGTTGACCCTTGTAGATGGCCCTATACGCGACCAGCACTTCACCCATCATATTGCTAATCGACCAGCCATCGGTGATGATATGGTGCAGGCACATGAACTGGGTGTAGCGCGTTTCGCTTACTTTGTAGAGTGTAAAACGAAATAACGGCCCCTTCTGAAGATTGAATGGTGTCGCTGCTTCGGCTGCGATAAGGCGCTCGACCTCAGCTTCACGGCTCTCATCAGGCAGATAAGTCAAATCAACGATTGGCAGCGAAAAGGGCTTATGCGAAGCAATTCGGCGAACGGGTGTGTCATTGGTCTGGTCGAACGTGGTACGCAGTGCCTCATGTCGCGCCAGAATCAAGTTTAGGCATTGTTCCCAAATGCTAACATCCAGCCCGTCAACGCGAAAATGAAAATTGACGTTATAAAAAGCAACATCCGGTTCCAAATGAGATAAGAACCACATGCGTTCTTCCGCATAGGATAATGGCAGGTCGATTTCGCTTGGCGCACAGGGTATTACAAACTCGCTTGACTCTGGCACGATTGCAGCGGCGATCTGTTCTGACAGTTCAGCAATGGTGGGGGTTTCAAATAGCTCCCGTATTTCAAGCTCATACCCAAAGCGGGCCTGAATGCGGGCCTGTAATTGCAGCGCCTTGAGCGAATGTCCGCCGAGATGGAAAAAATCGTCGTTCTCTGTAATGTCATTCCGCTTGAAGATCTCACACCAGAAGCCGATAAGCGTCTCTTGAACACGACTTTGCAGATCATTCGAAACTACTAGTCGGGGTCTCTCTAAGATTTCAGAACTATCGACAGAGTCTGAATTCAGAACGTCGAGAATGGAAATATAGTGCGCCGCTGGTTGCTCTCCGGTCTGCATCTTTATTTCAACCCTAGAAGTTCGGCTAGTCGATTACGAGGCACTTTGCCAGCAGCATTTCGAGGTATCTCCTGAACCAGGAAAATATGCGTCGGCACTTTATGAAGGGGTAGTCGCGCCGCCGCGAATTTCCGTAGCTCTCGTTCTGTCACCGTGCCCACAACGGCGGCAGCAACGGTTTCTCCAAGCTCTGGATGAGGCAAGCCAAAGACCGCGACATCTTCAACCTGTAGATGCTGCTTCAAGATGTCCTCGACCTCGATGGGCGAGACTTTCGCGCCACCAGCGTTAATCACTTCTTTTATTCGTCCAGTCAGAAAAATGAAACCATCCTCATCCATGTAACCTTCATCGCCAGTTCGAAACCAACCCTCATAAAAGGCCTTTTCCGTCGCCTCAGGATTATTCCAGTAGCTCGTAAATGTCCCCGGTTTTACTAGAATTTCGCCCACCTCGCCGCGTTTCAAATACGTGCCGTCCTCGCCCAGAATTTTGGTGTTTTCAGCGTCAACTGCTCGGCCAACCGACCCGACACGATGGGTGTGGCTGGAATTCGGCATCGTCCATGCAATGGTCGGAACTTCGGTCATTCCATATGCCTGTATTATGGGAACGCCAAAAATCTGCTCAAGCTGTGCCCACAGCGACTCGTGCAGCGGTGAAGAAGACGTAGCGATATAGCGAAGGCTATGACCGGCCACCTTCTCTGGATGACGGGACGCAGCTTCTACAACCTGTTCCAAAAAGGGCGGTGTTGCGGATAGATTATTGGGTTGAAACTGCGCGAGCCAGCCAAGAAATTGATCTGGATTGAAACCCGGAACACATACCACGGATCCTCCCGTCATGATGCTTGCACAGGCTAATCTGATTGCGAACAGCAGATGCATCGGAAGGACATTCAATACCTGAATCAATTCATCGCCCGCAAGACGCTGCCACAGAGCAACCGCCGCTAAGTTTTCCATGTAGAGGGTTTGGTGAGAAATCTCAAGCATCTTAGGCAAGCCTGTCGTGCCTGAAGTGTGAATAATAAGTGCAATATCCTCCGGTGCTATTTCCAGTTGATCTAAACTAGCGGCGGGAGCGGTCTCTGTAAAATGAAGCGCTCCGGCCCCACGTTCCCGCTCAGGAGTAATCTCGATAAGACGAGCACCATTCTGCTGTGCTGCTTGACGGATCGACGTTTCAAGATCACTTTGCACCACAACAGCTTTCGGTTTCACAAAGCCCAGAATTCGGCTTACTTCTTCAGCACTCGCGTGGCGGTTAAGCGGAATTGCTGTCGCCACCGAACTGACTGCACACAACGCGACAAACATTTCCGGGCCGTCGGGGAGTTGGATAATAACCTTGTCGCCGCGCTTCACTCCCCAACCGATCAAAGCTGCCATGAAGACTTGAACTTCGTGTACGAAGTTCGTGTAACTGAGGTCGGGTGCATTGAGAGTCTTTAGTGCCGGTGAATCGCCAGCCTTTTTTGACTGGGAGAGCAAAACATGGTAAAACGTCTGTGGCTCTACAGTTGGCATTATCACCTCGCTATGTACCCGTCCATTTCAAAAACCGAATTTCATCGGGCAAATGTTCGGCTGCTAATGCGCCGCTGTAACCCGGAGTAACTTCTAGCTCAATGAGTTGAAGTGTATTAAGTTTATCAACAGGCAGCTTAAGATCACTAAAGCCAACACCCAGCGCTTTCATAATGGCCTCTTTGCGTGTCCAATGCTGATAGAAAAACATCACCTTTTCATCGGGCGGTAACTGCGAGAAAACCATGTATTCTTCTTGGCTGAGTATCTTCTGAGCGATCTGCTCTTGCTCATCCAATGCTTGAACGAACTCTACATCAATACCAACGTGCTCACCTATGGAAAATGCATATACTCCGACATTCACCGAGTGGGCTAAGTTGAATTCAAGCTGATGTCGGTTCGGTGAGACAGATGGCTTCCCAAACGCATTGTAAACGAACTGGATAGCTTCAGGCGCCTGGTGGATGTACTGTGCGAGGATATTCCGAAGGATTCCATGTGCGGCTACAAAACGCCGTTTGGATTGAAGATGTACAAATTTTACTGCCCGTTTGTATTCATCCTCCGCTAAAGTTTGTTCGAGTCTCTCAAGAACTTCGGGCGAAACATCGAGGTCAGCATACCAGATATGGAGTCCGCCATTTGAAAGTATAAGTCCTGAAACGGACTGCTGCCAGAGTGGAACAACCATTGATGTTAGGCTGTCAAATCCATGTTTAATAGTGCAAGGAATTTACTCAATTGCACTCACTTTTTCCGACCCGCTGTGGATGAAAAAGGGAGGACAGTCTGTCTATTCGTCCGCTGTAGTGAGTATTGTTTCCCGGTGTGTGGTTGGCGTTCGTAGTGAGCTAACCAATACGAACGCAACTACAGCCAGTGCCGCGCCAATCATCATCACCAGAGGCACACCCAACCGATCCAGCGCTGCACCTGTTGCTACAAAACCAATCGTAATACCGATCCAGTTTGTCGCTGTGAACGAAGACATGCCCCGACTAAGCAGGCGAGTCGGCACAAAATCTGTCACCAGCGCTGCACCGACTGTCAGGCTGATCGCTGCGATGTTCATGAACATCGCGCATAGCCAGAAGTGCCATACCTCTGATGCCACGGCCAAAGTAGCCATCCCTAACATAGTCGCAAGATAGCAGGCTGCCAATAGGTATTTGCGGGGAATCCTGTCGGAAAGCCAGCCTATGAGGAATGGCAGCGGCAGACTGAATAGATTGCCCACCGCGACTGCGCTGGTAATGGCTGTAGAGTCGAAACCTAGCCGGTTCATTTGCAGCGGGCGACCCAACAGAGCAGCACCTGAGGCGATAAACGCCAGCGTACTCGCGCTAAAGAGCAGGAGGTATGCCCGGTTGCTGAGGAGCTTTTGTTCAACTACCTTCTCAGCGGACTTTGCAGCGCGGGCGATGACCTTATCTGCCATCAACGCTGCAATAATCGGCAGCAGAAGGTAGAGAAGTGTAGCCACTACGAACAAAGCGCTGTATCCCCACCGGTCAGCAATCGGGCCAGCGGTTAACCCGCTGATGACTCCGGCTAGCCCATTGGCAC
>Ga0163150_10010047_pt1 | contig 10312 bp, 6 predicted proteins | sample OliLakLV19P2IB_FD_148628 | JGI IMG/M metagenome (GOLD analysis project Ga0163150, IMG submission 148628) | Freshwater microbial mat bacterial communities from Lake Vanda, McMurdo Dry Valleys, Antarctica - Oligotrophic Lake LV.19.P2.IB | ecosystem: Environmental > Aquatic > Freshwater > Lake >...
CAACGCTGATTCAGAAGCTGAATGCTGGCCTGATCGCTGAAAGCCTCTCTCAGCGCCCCTCCGTACTCTCAGTCTCCGTCTCCTCCACAAAGCGCTCCACCGTCATCGTGTAGATGGACGGCTTCCCTTGGTGGTCGCTCTGGAACACCACGCGCTGGCTGCTCGGTGCAAACATCGGCGCAACCAGCAGAGGATCCTTCGCTCGATGCTCACAGAGCGTCAGCTCACGCCTTACGTTGCGAAGCAGGATCAGCACGTGCGGCGAAGCCTTGCTGCCGCTGGCGCCGACGAATACGCTCGCGTCCGCGTTTGAACCGAACGAGACAAACTGGCTTGTCTTCGCAATGGTCTTGCTCACGCCGGTGGCGACGTTCAATTCCTGGACCGTGTTCAGCCCCCGCTCCGTCGGAACACTCAGGTAGAAAAGGGAACTGCCGTCGGGCGCCCAGAATGGCGAGAGCACCTCGCCCGCCGCAAGCCCGAGGTCCGTGTCGCCGCGGCCGTCATACCCCACCAGGCGTTCTTCCTGCCCGCGACGATAAAACACCGTGCTCTGCCCTGGCCGCGCAATCGGATCGCTGATCTCCTCGGCGCTCTCGACGATCGTTGCCGGCTGCTCCCGCACCAGCCCAACCATCCGCAACCGGTGCTTGCCGCCCGATCGCTCCACAAAGAAGCCTCGCGCGCCATCGCTCGAAACGCTGAACCCGCGCCCGCGCTCCACGCCTTCAGGCACACGGTACACCTCGCGCTCTTTCAAGCTGGAAAGGTTCATCTGCTTCAGCGCCGGACCATCGAAGAAGCACAGCGAACGGCCGCCCGGAAGCAGCGCGAGCGATCTCGGATCCAGTGCCTCGCTTTCCGTGAGCTGTCGCAACTGGCCGCTCTTGAGATCGCCGCGATAGATCTCCATCCGGCCCGTTCGGTCGTTGGAGAAATACAGCGTCGTGCGGCCCGACATGCTGCGGTTGGAGTAGGCGGTGAGCTGGCTGGACGACTCGGGTGAGGTCAGCCGGTACACCGTGAACTCGGTTGCGCCGTCCGGATATCGTCTGATCTCCGGCGCCACCGTCCGGCCCTTACCCGGCTGTTGCTGCGACCGTGCCGCCGCCGTCGAAAGCCATAACAGAAACGACCTTCGAGGCAGCGACCGCATGGTCTCCAGCCTCTCACTGCATCTCATTTACCGATGACTCGTCTCGTAGTGCTGCTTCAAGAGATCCAACCCGAAATCGTTGTTGAAGTCTCTCCATACCGAGTGAACGTGATTCGCCCCGTTCTGCGTGTTGTCATATTCAACGAGAAACGTCGGACTTTGGATGCGGTAATAATGCGGTCCACCCTTCTCCGCCACGCCCGCCCACGCGAAGAACATATTGGAGCCCGCCTGTTTCACCTGCTCCATGCGCGCCTGCGCCACATCGTCCGGAAAAGAGTAGGCGTACTCTTCCAGAATCGCCGTCAATAAATCGCGCTGCTTGGCAGTCATCTTTGAGGCCTGCAAACCGTTGGGCTGTCCCTTCAACGACGCCTGCCGGTCAGCCATGGTGAAGATGTCCTTGTACGCTTCCTTGTTTACGATCGCGACGCCCTTCTGCCCGGCATTGAGCGCCATCAACAGACCGCGGCCCAAGTCCTCTTCGCGGCCGAGCACACGCAGCCCCGCGCGCGGACCTTGCCTCACTTCGGCTGGATTGCTTCCAAGGAAACTCGGCGTGCTCGCCACCTTGCCGTTCACCACCGTGAAGTTCAGCGACATATGGTGGCCCTCCACCCGGTATCCCCACGTGCCCGTGGCCTGGGGCTCGCCGAAGACCGTGAAGTAGTACTTTTCGGGATTGCGCCGCTCGCCGCTGTCCTTCTCCAGTTCCCGCAGCACGTCCTCGAGGCTCATGATTGAGCTGGCTTTGATGTAGCCGCGCTGGCTCACGCCCGAGCTTAGCAGCGCGTGCGCCAAGTGCTTCTGATGCGGCTGCATCTCCCGCAGCGGCAGACCTTTCCGTTCCTTCGGTATGAAGTGGAAATCGAAACGCTGATCGTCCTTGAACGTGTAAGTGGCTTTCGCTTTCTGCTCCGCGGTCAGCGACACCAGAAAGTTGTTTGCCGTCTCGGCCATCGTGGTCGCCGAGTGCACTCGGACATAAGCGGACGTGAGCAGGATGATTCCCATCCCCGCGATTCCCAGCCTTACTTGGTTTGGACCCACTAGCGCCTCCTTTGTTCAAACTACTCTATCACTGGAGGCGACCAGAGGCGCCGCAGGTGACCGGAGACACTTCCAGTTGCCTGGAAGCACTGCAAGTTGAACGGGAAACGCTCCGTTTTAGAACGGAAGATCCTTCTTCGTGGTACTCGCTACAATGGCCTTCATCAGGTAAGGATACGGGTTCACCGGCGTGCCGCCCATCCGCACTTCATAATGCAGGTGCGGCGACGTCACGCGGCCCGTCGCTCCCGATAGCCCTATCCGCTGACCCAGGCGGATCTCCTGCCCCGGCACCACGTCGAATCGCGAAAGGTGCGCATACCAGGTCTGCATGCCGTTACCATGATCGATCATCACCAGCATGCCGTAACGTCCAGACCATTCGGCGTGCGACACAATCCCGTCACCCGCGGCCTGCACCGCGGTTCCCGTTGAAGCCGAAAGATCCACGCCGGTGTGAAACGCTCCGTCTCCGGAAAATGGATCGGTCCGCGATCCGTACGAACTCAACAGTCTGCCCGATACCGGCCAGAGCGTCGGGCGGATGTTGGTCTGCCACCGCTTCGCATAATTCCGGTGGATCATCGAGTAACTCGCACTCTTCAGGAAGTCGTACTCGGCAAGGCTCTCGCGATACGTCGGAGTCAGTTTTCCTTCCGCGCTGAGATCGCTCGGACCTTCCAGTTTTTGTTTGATACCGTACGCCAGCGTCACCTCGCTCGCGAGCATCTGTAACGAGGCAAGTTGCTCCGATTTTTGATTTGACTCGCGTTGGAGCAGTTGGTATTTGCTCCGGAGGGTATCAACTTCCTGACGTAAGGAATTGTAATTGTTTACTTTCCATGTCATCCGAAGATAGCTGGACAGCATCCCGAAAAGTGAAACGGAACCGATCGTCAAAGCCGCAATTACCACCCACATAAACTGATAAGGGATGTGGATCCGGCGCATACGGCCATGTAGTGAATGAGCTAGGTCGAGTATGAAATATTGCTGACGCATTGTAGCTCCCTGAACGTCATCTGGCGGCCGGGCGGAGTCGAACAGCAAAGACCCACCAGACGGCGCAACCACTGAACTGCAGCAGTGAACAACGCTAAAGATTGTCGAAAGGGTAGGATATCGGAAACAGGAGGACTATGTCAACCCTGTTAATAGTAGTATAGATTACTCTAGCGATCGCCACGCGCCATTTCGGCCCGACGTCTGACATCGATGCTGAGGCGTTTGATCTTCTGATTGAGGGTTGAAAGCGGAATACTCAAGGATGCCGCGGCTTCGGTCTGACTGAAGTTGCTGGCCTCGAGGCGCTCGATAATGGTGCGCCGTTCAAAGTCGGCGACGATCTCAAATAGCGAAGCGTCGTTCGGCAAATGCCCACTCTCATCCCGCCGAATTCGCATCCCTCCCGCCTGCAACAACGACTCCGGCAGCACGTCCGCGGAAACCAGTTCGCGCGCCGCCAGCACCACTGCCCGCTCAACGGCATTCTCCAGTTCGCGAACGTTGCCAGGCCAGTTGTGATCGATCAGGATCTGCAACGCATCGGCGTCGAAGCGGATGGTCGCACGGCCGCTTGCGTCCATAAACTTATCGTTGTCCTTGGCGTACTTGTCGAAGAAATGCTCCACCAGCAGCGGAATGTCTTCCTTGCGGTCCCGCAGCGAAGGCAGCGCGAGATTGATCACGTTGAGACGGTAGTAGAGGTCGTCGCGGAACTTCCCTTCGTCCACTTGCCGCCGCAGTTCGGCGTTAGTCGCCGCGACGATGCGGACGTCCACCTTCACAACTTCGCTCGAGCCCACCGGCATAAACTCGCGGTCCTGAATTACTCTCAGCAGCTTCGCCTGAGTATCGAGGCTGATGGTCCCGATCTCGTCGAAGAAGATCGTGCCGCGATGGGCCATCTCAAAGTAGCCCTTGCGCGCCGCCACCGCGCCGGTGAAGGCTCCCCGGATATGTCCGAACAGTGTCGACTCCAGCAGGTCGGGCGGAATGGATCCGCTGTTCACGGGAATGAAGGGCTGCTCGGAACGCGTGGAGTGGGCGTGAATCGCTTTCGCGATCAGTTCCTTTCCGGTGCCGGTTTCGCCCGTGATCAGTACGGTGGCGCGGCTCGGCGCCACCTGCGCAACAAGGTCCAGTATCCGCAGCATGCGCTCGCTCTTGCCCACGATGTTGGGGAAGGCGTAGCGCTGCTTGAGGGCCCGTTTCAACTCGCGATTCTCGGACTCGAGCCGCCGCTTGCCGATCATGCGGTCGATCTCGATCAGCAGCTTCTCGTTATCCCAGGGCTTGGCGAAGTAGTCGTTGGCGCCGCGCTTGAGCGCCTCCACGGCAACTTCAACGGAGCCGTACGCCGTGATCATGAAGATCGGCGTTTCCGTGTCGCGCTGCCTGACTTCCTCCAAAACCTCCATGCCGGAGCGGTCCGGCATCATCAGGTCGAGCAGCACCAGATCGTAGCTTCCCGTCTCGAGCTTCTTCAAACCCTCGGTCGCATTCGGCGCAAGCTCCACCAGAAAACGATCGTCGAGCGTCAGCAGCATCTCGAGGCTCTCACGGATGTCGGCTTCGTCATCGATGATGAGAATCCGGCTCTTCGCCGGCTCGGCGAGCGACTCTTCGCGGGGAAATCGATCAGTCATCTATTTACTATGGATGTAGGAACGGCGTAAGCGGTTGCGGCGCCGGTTGAACCCAGTCGGGGCGTTGCCGGCATCGGCTTGCGTTCGAGCGGCAGTTCGATGGTGAACCTGGTTCCCTGCCCCACCTGGCTTGACACTTCGATGGTGCCCCCGTGCTCGCGGATGATGCCGTAACTCACCGACAGCCCAAGTCCCGTTCCCTTCTTGGGAGCCTTGGTGGTGAAGAACGGATCGTAGATTCGCGCCATGTGCCCGGTGGGGATGCCGGTGCCGCTGTCGGCCACCTCGATCCGCGTCACGCCTTCATCCGCCCAGGTCCGAACCGCGAGTAATCCGCCTTCAGGCATCGCATCGCGAGCATTGAGGAAGAGGTTCAGGAACACCTGCTGAAGCTTGCCGGCATTCGCCTTCACCGTCGGCATCGTCGCGCTCAAGCTGAGTTCGAAGGTTACGCCGCCTTTCAGGATCTGGTGCTCCACCAGGCTCAGCGTTTCGCGAATTACCTTGTTGATATCGACGTCGGTGAACTCGGCGGAGGACGTCCGCGAGAAGTTGAGCAGCGAGTTCACGATCTCGCTGGCGCGGAAGGTTTGCTTGGCGATCTTCTCGAGCAGCTTTGACTTCTGCTCATCGCCGCCAACCTGCTTGGCCAGCATCTGAGCATAGGTGGAGATCACCGCCAGCGGCGTGTTCACTTCATGCGCCACACCTGCCGCCAGCAGTCCGATCGAACTCAGTTTGTCGGCCTGCACCAGCCGGCTTTCGAGCTCGGAGCGGTCCGTGATGTCGTCGAAAATGATGAGCCGCCCGATCTGCCGGTAGTCTTTCGATACCAGCGGCGCGATGGCCAGATTCAGGATCGTTTCCTTCGATCGACGCCCTGCGGCGGGCCCGTTCTGAAGGCCGTCGATGGTCGGGCTGAGCACAAACTTATAGATGTTATGGACACCTTTGTCGCCCCGCGCCTGGTCGAACTTCTCCGTCAGGTCGCCGGGGAACAGCTCCGAAAGGCGCCGGCCAACCGCCGCGTCGCGGGTGATGCCGGTGAGGCGCTCGATCTGCGTATTCCAGCTCTCCACGCGATCTTCGAGATCGGCCGCCAGGATGCCGACATTGATCGACTCGACGATGTTCTCGCTGAACTCCTTCAAACGTTCGTACTCATCCACCTTGCGCTGCAAAGACCGGTATAGCCGCGCGTTCTCAGCGGCGATGCCGACATAACCGGCGAGCGTGATCAGGAGTTCCACATCGTCGCTCGACAGAAAGTCGCCCTTGCCGGTGCGGCTGGCGCCGATGTAGGCGATGGTCCGGCCGCGCACTGAACAAGGCACGTAATAGGTGAGGTCGAGGTCGGCAATGGAGTGGCGCACCGAGTCAGGCCAGTGGTGCGAGACCACGTCGAGCAGGTGACGCGTACGTTCAAAGAACAGGTAGGGCTTGTCGGGCTGCGAGGTGAGGAAGCGCAGGTCGAGTTCGCGCGACTTCGGCTTTCGCGTCGCCATCTGCAACTGGAACACGCTCTCGTGTTCGTCGATCGTGAAGAAGGCGACGTGCTGGATCGACAGCGTCCGCAACAGACGGTCGGCCACCGATTGCAGCATTTCGTCCAGATCCGTTTGCGACCCCAGTTCGCGTCCGAACTCGATCAGCGTGCGGCGATAGTCGTATTGCCCCTTGTAGAACACGAACCGGTCGAGCAATTCCTGCATCCAACTGCGGATCGGCTGGAAGACGAAAGTCGCCATCAGGATCAGCGCCACCATCGCAGCCGGCTTGATTTCGCTGGGCTTGAAAATCACGAAAATGACGCCGTAAAAAAGCCCCAGAATCGCCAGTGTAGCGAGCGTGTAGGCATAGCCCTGCTGGAAGATGACGTCCACATCCATCAGGCGGTAGCGCAGGATCGCGTAGGCCCATGTGAGTGGAATCAGCATCAGTGAGAGCACCGCCAGCTTCATCCAGCCGGCCGGGATCGTTCCCATCAGGTACGGCACGGCATAGAGCCCTACGAACGGGAGCACTCCAAGCACCGCTCCATTTCGCAGCCACTGCACCTGCCGCCGAACGATGGGATCCTCGGTCCGGCGATATAGGAACGTCAGCACCACCGCGCCCAGCAGGTACGCTCCGCACATGTAGGCGAGCCACACGCGGTCAAGCAGCCAAAGCAGGTCGAGCGCCGGCGCCTGCACCCTCAACACGCCCATCCCGAGCGCCACATAGACGCTGCCCATGAACAGCGCCGGAATGTACATCAGCAGAGTCTTCCCACGAAGCCAGCGCGGCGGTTCTGAGAACGTGAGGCAGAAGTGCAGGAAGATCGTCGGCGCCAGCAGACCGGCGAAAACGTTGCCGAAGAATATCACCTGGTCAAAGTTGTTTAGCTTGCCGGTGTAGTGGAAGCTCGAGTAGATAAACGACGTCAGGCACAACACGTAAAAATGGAGCGCCTTGGCCGCATTGCCTCGCCGCAGATAAACGAACAGGCCGATGGAGAGGTACGCGAAGCCGATGAAGTACTGGTAGAAGATCGCTGGATCCGGAAGCCGTTCGCCGACGATCAGCTTGGCGGTGACCTGAACCGCGCTACGTTCCGTAACGTACTCCGCCGTGGTGTAGGACGGGACCTTGGTGAGGACGTCCATCACGTCACCCGCCTGCTCGATGGTTCGTCCCGCGATGGTCACCAGACGGTCACCCGGACGTATGAAAACGCGGTCGGCCGGGCTGCCCCGTTCCACGTGAAGGGCCTTCACGGCGCCGGCGCGATCTACCCACACAACGCCGTCGTAGGGCAGATGAAACTTGCGCTGCTGATCGAAGTTGATTGCGGCGGAAATCAAGGCGGCCATCGTGAGTATCACGAGGAGCGCGCTGATTAACTGGTCCTTAAGTTCCCGCAACCGAGAAGCCTGCCTATTCTCCGATTCTGTGGGTGGTGATACACCTTGCCCGTAAGCTTGTTAGCACTTTTGGGACCACCCGAAGCCTTGCCGATACTCTAGCATTTTATGCAAGTTGAAAGCCTTGAATCGTTTTTAAATGAGACGTCTTCCCGATTTCGGGAGGCAACACTACACGGAAGTGTAGCCGGTAGACCCGGATACACAGGATCCCTCAGCTAGATAGGGATGTTGAGAATGTGGACAGCACCGGCCTTCACTTCAACGCGGATCCGCTTGGGTTTCTCGCCGATGTGGTGGAGCACCCACTCGTAGGTGCGAGTGACTTTCGACTCGATTTCGAGCCGCCAGAAATCCGCCGCCTGACTCGCGTGAACCTGCGTGTACTCGGAGACAGGGTTTTCAAGAATGAAGAACTCCGCGCCGAGTTTCGGGAAGTAATGCAGCTCAACGATATCATCCCGCTTCAGCGGCACGATGGTCCCGTTGCGAGCGAACATCGTGACCTCGTCGGTGAGCGTCACGGTGGAACGGCTCTTGTGCTCGACGTCGGTCTTAAGGTTGGTCCAGAGCCCTTGCGGCAAGGTGAGCGGACTCGCGCACTTTGGCGCCACCAGCAATTCGTCGCCGAACATCATGACGCTGGTGTTCTTCGACGCGTTCGGGTCGCGAGTGAACTGGAGCAGCAGCGGCCGGATGGTCGGCAGACCGCGATCGTGGATCTCGCGGATATAGGCGCCGATGAAGGCGCTCCACTCGGGCCCTGCGTCCTCTTCATAGAAGATGCCGGCCATGGATTCGGCGTTCATCTTCTGGACGCTCTCGCAGGTCACTTTGGTGAGGTCGATGGTTCGCTCCGGAATCTTGTCGGGGATCGGCAAGGCGTGCTTGCGCTGCTCGAACACCTCCTTCGGCGTGGGGCCGTAGAGGAAGAAGTACTCGATCCGATCGGCGCCTTGGGCGGTGATGCGAAGGCGCTCAGCGGGGGCGCCGCTTACGTCCACGAGGTACTTCAACGCTCCTCGGACCACCTGTCCAAAACCGCGGCTCGACAGCACAAAGGGCGAACTTGCCGTCGCGCCCATCGCGCCGTGAATCCGCTCCCGCGGGGCCAACTTACGTTCGAGGATCAGCTTGCCCGGCGCCCGCGTGGGTCCGTCGAGATCGGCTAGCGGCTTGCCATCCGCCGACACCCGCGCGTGCAGGGTGTCGGGATCGAGCTCAACCTTGAGGTCGGCTGATTCGAGGATCAGGCTCGCGGTTGTAACCGGCGCGCGGTTGATGTGCCAGGACCGCAGCAGGCGGAACGTCGTGGTGCTCATCCACTCGAACTCGGCATGACCGTCGCGAAGTTCGATGCGTTGGGACGCCGGCGCCGCCGAACCTGCCACGGCGATCGCCAGCATCGACAGGATCGACCGCGGCATCTTAGGGACCGTCATGAAACAACCTTCCAATCGCGCCCTGAGAAGCCGTGAAAAGTTTGGCTGGCTGCCACGGCGATCGCCAGCATCGACAGGATCGACCGCGGCATCTTAGGGACCGTCATGAAACAACCTTCCAATCGCGCCCTGAGAAGCCGTGAAAAGTTTGGCTGGCTGCCACGGCGATCGCCAGCATCGACAGGATCAACCGCGGCATCTTAGGGACCGTCATGAAACGACCTTCCAATCGCGCCCAGAGAAGCCGTGAAAAGTTTGGCTGGACTGGATTGAGGAGCGCGGCGTGAATGGGGGGATTGGCGTAGCACTCCGTTGAAGAAGCGGTCCAAATCGCCGATGCCGCGTGACGGCCCCGCCGCGCCTTCTACCCCATTGGCGGCCCGCCGGCCCATGATGACCTCCGTTAAAGACGCGTTCCAAATCGCCGATCTCGCGTGAGGCCCCGCAGCGTCTTCGTCGCCATTGGCGGCCCGCCGGGCCAAAGCGAGTCCCTCACGGTCGCGGCTCAGTTTGGCCTCGCGGGATGGTGGAGCAGCGGCGTTCATGTGAGTATGGTGCGGTTCCCTGACAGCTCTTTAGATCCGAACCAACTCGCGTTGGATGGCGCCGGTGACCTGCGCGCTGGTCTCGCCGATGAACATGTTCACCTCCGAGCGGACGCCGAATTCGGGCAGGTAGATGCCAGGCTCAATCGAAAAGCAGGTGGACGAAATCACGCGGCGCTCGTCATGCGTTTCGAGGTTGTCCATGTTGGCGCCCGTCCCGTGAACGTCGGCGCCGATGGAATGGCCGGTGCGGTGATAGAAAAAATCCGCATAGCCCTGGTCACGAATGTAGGACCGGGCGGCGTCGTCCACATGGTAGCCGCACAACGGCTCTCCGCCGGCGATGCCCGTTTTAACGCGCTCGATGGCGCGGTCGCGCGCAGCGGTGACGATGCCAAAAACCTTCTGGAGTTCGGCGGGCGGGGTCTCGCCGCAGTAGCCCACCCAAGTGATGTCGTAATAGACGCCGCTGGGCCGGTTCAGCTTGGCCCACAGGTCAATCAGGACATTGTCGCCGGGCTTGATCTCGGAGCAGGCCTCCTGTTTGGGATCGTAATGCGGATCG
>Ga0163150_10010048_pt1 | contig 10310 bp, 7 predicted proteins | sample OliLakLV19P2IB_FD_148628 | JGI IMG/M metagenome (GOLD analysis project Ga0163150, IMG submission 148628) | Freshwater microbial mat bacterial communities from Lake Vanda, McMurdo Dry Valleys, Antarctica - Oligotrophic Lake LV.19.P2.IB | ecosystem: Environmental > Aquatic > Freshwater > Lake >...
TACTTACACGAAAAGACGTATTAAACCCATTACGGATTTGCGGCGGAGTGGGCTGACGCCGGATCAACCCTGAAAAAGGAGCCATGATGTCTGTAAAGATAAACGCCACTGGGCGCCGATCCGTTGAAGCGGAAGTTGAAGTTCCCGGAACTCCGGAGGAAGTTTGGCAGGCCATCGCGACAGGCCCTGGAATCTCGGCGTGGTTTGTACCGACCACAATAGAGCCGCGTGAAGGTGGCGCGGTTACGGCGAGCTTTGGGCCGGGAATGGATTCGGTCTCGACGATTACGGCGTGGGAACCGCCACGCCGGTTCGTAGCGAATAGCCGGGACGACATGGGACCCGACGATCCGACAATAGCAACCGAATGGATCGTTGAGCCGCGCCCCAACGGGACCTGTGTTGTACGCGTGGTCCACAGTTGGGTTACGGACAGAGACAATTTGGACAAACAATTTGAGGGGCATGTACACGGTTGGCGCGCGTTCTTTCGTATTCTCCGGCTTTATCTCACGCACTTCCGGGGAGAAAATTCATCTGCGTTTCAACTCATGGCGATAGCTCCCGAACCTAAATCCGAGGCTTGGACAAAACTAACCAACTCGCTCGGCCTCGGCGGCGTCAAGGAGAATCAGCGCTTTGCGACCGCGTCTGGCGTTCCGCGATTGGCCGGGATTGTTGAACGGGTGGGCGAAGAAGCGTACCCGGAAGAGTTACTGCTGCGACTCGACGAACCCGCGCCCGGTCTCGCCCACCTTTTCGCGATGTCCATGGGAGGTCAAGTTTACTTGTCGAGTCGATTCTACTTCTACGGCGGCAATGCGGCCATGGCCGCCAAGAATGAGGAGCCGCTCTGGAGGAATTGGATGGGAGAGCAATTTCCATTGCCTGAAGCACCGCAGTAAATTAGGCGTTCGACATCGCCGATCTGTTTCCGTTCTGTCGCAGGTCCGGGCGCGGTTTTGCCCAATGTGCTTTCGGCAAATGCCGCACATCGATATCCAGCGTATCGTTGTGTTGGGGCCGGCCGGGCGTGCTGCGCCCTTCAGTTACGAACTTATCGAGCAATGCGATCATGGCTTCGATGCGTTCGGGGTATTGCGCGCTGACATTATTGGATTCGGCGGCGTCCACATCGAGATTGTAGAGCTCGTACTTCGGCGCTTTTTCCTTGTCCGCGATTGTGACGAGTTTCCACGGTCCCTGCCGGACCGCGAATTGGCCTGTATTACTGTGATTAATCAACGCTTCACGCGCGGGCGCTTTCGTTTTGCCCGTCAGAATGGGCAGCAGGCTCACGCTGTCTTCTGCGGCGTTTCCGGGCAACTCGAAATTGATTATCGCGGCACACGTCGCCATCACATCGTTCAGACACACAGGTTGATTATTGCGTGTGTTCGGCGCGATCTTGCCGGGCCATCGCACGATGAACGGCACGCGATGGCCGCCTTCCCAAATTTCGCCTTTATGCCCGCGGTACGGACCGTTCGCGAGATGCCCATGTTTCGTGAGCGTCTCCATCTGCGTGTACCGGGAATGGCCGTTATCCCCGGCGACAATCACAATAGTGTTATTGGCGATGCCAGCCTCATCCAACGCTTTCAAAAGTTGTCCCGCCGACCAATCGGTTTCCATAAGAAAATCGGCGATCGGCGCAACGCCACTTCTTCCTTTGAACCGGTCCGACGGTGCAACGGGTTCATGGGGCGAAGTCATGGGGAAATAGAGAAAGAAAGGTCCCTGCGTCTTCGCGCGTGCGTGAATATAATCGACCGCCTTTTCCGTGAGCCCCGGCAGTATCTCGTCGAAGCGCCATCCCGGCGCCATGGGCGAACCCTCGAACCGCACGTGAACGATTTCATCGTATGGCCCCATTTTGTCCGTGGGCTGAACGGCGACCCGATCATTTTCGATGAATGTAAATGGCGGATAGTTCGGCACGTCGGTTCCAAAGTAATAGTCGAAGCCGCGCGTGGTTGGGCCCTGTTGAATCGGAACAGTGAAGTCTACTTGCTTCGCGCGCCCTTCGCCTTCTCCGGTCCATATCGATCCCAGATGCCATTTGCCGATGCAGGCCGTGGCATAGCCATGTTGCTTGAGCATCTTGGGCAAGGTGAGACGGTCTTCCGCAATGAGCGGGGGATCATAGACATCGAGCACCCAGTTCTGGAGTACGGTGCGCCACGCGTAGCGGCCCGTGAGCAAACCGTACCGCGTCGGTGAACACACTGCCGACCCGCTATGCGCGTCCGTAAACGACATACTTTCGCGCACGAACTGATCGAAATATGGCGTGGGGATTTTGCCGCCCTGATTTAGTCCGACAATATCGCCGACGCCAAAATCGTCTGCGAGTATCACCACGATGTTGGGGTGCTGACTTTGTTGCGCGCCACGCACCGAATCCGTTGCACAGGATGCGCCAAGTGCCATTGCGCCCGCCGCCGCGCAAAATTCGCGGCGATTTATTCCGGATTGTGATGCTCTACTGTCGATACGCAATGTTTATTCCTCTTTCATCAGATACATCTGCAACCATTCTCGCATGCGATCGAACGCTTCCGGAGGAATCGTGTGTCCCTGCCGGTGATTGTATAGTCCGATGCGGGCGGGTTCTCCGTAAAGCTTGTACACAGGAAGCGTGGCTTCGACGAACGGCCACGAGCGGTCGCCATCAGCCACGGAGGTGTCCGGGGGACCGGATTCACCGGCGAGAATCAGAAACGCGCGCGGCGCGATCAGCGCGAGCACTTGGTGGTGGTCCAGTTTGAAGTCCGGCGCGTGAATGCCTGAGCCGAGATACCAGGGGTCATGCCAGTTGGTGAAGCCGAGGCCGATCCCGCCTTCACTTGCGACGGCGGCGCGAATGCGTTCGTCAAACGCCGCAAGGTACAGCGCTTCCTTCGCGCCGAGCGAGTGGCCCGTCGCGCCAATGCGCGTTGCATCCACTTCCGGGAGACTGCCGAGGACGTCAACCGCTGCCTGCGCGTCGTTCAGCATCTTGCGCATACCGAGCGCGCCGGGATTCCGCTTTTGGAATTCAGCAACTGCTTCGTTGTAATCCAGCGCGGGGTCCTGCCACAGAAAACATTTCGGACAAAAGACAATGAAACCTTCTCGCGCGAGGTGCAGGCCCAAAGCGCGCGACTCGCGACCTTTCACACCAGCCGTTTCATAGATCGTGTCCGGCGTTGTCGGGTGAAGCACGACTAAACCCGCGCGCGGCTCTTTTCCCAAAGGGTCGGGAAACAGCAGGTAGCCTTCAACCAGTTGTCCTGGTTCGCACTCGTAGCGCACGAGCACGCGATGACATCCCTCTGGCCGGTCTTCGGAAACGGCCGCCAGTTTCACGGGCGGGCGTTCCGGCATTGGGCCAAGAAAATTTATCCAATGATCGCGCAACACGGTGCGGCGTTGTTGCCATTGCTCCACTGTCGTGATGGGTTGGTTGTCACCGGAGACGAGCAGGGGATCGAAATGCCCCGTGCCGGTTGGACGAAAGTTTGCAGGTGGCTGTTGAACTTCCGCAAGCCAGGAAACTTCGGGCTGATCGTCCGCGGCGAACAATCGCGCGCTGCTTAAACCTGCCACGGTCAGCGCTGCCCGGTTCAAGAAATCGCGCCGACAATATCGCGCCATCATGCCAGCCTCAGTCAACCCGCTGAATTCTGAATTCCGTGAACTTCCCCCAATGCACGGTATCGGCGGGGCCCTGATACGCCTGCAGGCTGGCCTTCGCTTCGCCTTTGGCTGGAAGTTCGCATTCGCCCGCGTCGCGCCAGTCCGCACTGGTGTCTTCGCGAAACGTACCGTGAATCCTGGAACCCCGCACTGTCAACCGTAGTTGCAGCGTGGTAGACATTATCGGCGTGAGTGCCAGCGTCTGCGTTTTATCGTTCTCTTCTCGGCCCATTACAAGACTGAGTTGGCCATCAACGAGTTCAAGCCCGATTTTAACCATGTTGCTGTCGTCGTAATACCAAACGAGGTTGGTCTGTTCGTACTGCGAAGTGGGTTTGTTCTCTACCTTCACGGTTAACGACAGCGCGCCATCCTTCACAATAGGCACGGGGTGTATCAAGACGTTTCGCGCATTGTTCGACGCACCCCATAAGTTGCCGGGCTGCACCCGGATTTCGAGGCCGTTGTCCGTGACGCGCCATGCATCGGGGTCTTCACGCACCCAGGACCAGTCCGGTCCAAGTTTTCCGCGAAAGTCATCGGAGAAAAGAAAGGAATCCGCGGCAATCACGAAATTTACACTCAGAATTAGGATGACGCAGACTGAAGTATGTCGCATTCTAGACCTCGACCGCCTGCCTCAATCGACCTGCCCAACTATCTACCAGTTTGTTAGTCCACCACACTGGCGCAGTCCACGACTTCGCCGGCGTGAGCAGAATCGTTTTCTCGCCATCGACACTTGAGTACGTCACTTCGATGTACTTTAGGGTGATCGGTTTGGCTAGACGGGAGTAATGTCCCATCTCAACTCTGACAATAGAATTGAATGGGATCGTACAAATCATATTATCCACATCGAGACCCAGCGAATCGGAATTCAAGGACACAAAACCTTTGCCGGTATAAATCCATATAAAACGACCAATGAATGAACGAAGGTGCTCTGGCGTGGAAAAATAAGTCCTTTGGCGCGTGGCATCCTCGTCAATTTCCCACGACTTCCCTTTCCAGATTGCCCAAATTAGCCCCAATCCCAAAATGGTTGCAAGAATTACACCGAGAATGAGGCCTGGCAGAAAAACCACAAAAAACATAAACACAGCCGGTTCCAGCATGTCCATGTAATTGCCCTCTTGTTCCAGGTCGATAAGATGCATCTACTATAACATAGCAGCCGCGCGACCCCGGCGGTGTTGCCTCGGGACAGTAAAACAACATAGAGTAATTGGTTTGGCATGGGCCAACATGCCAGACCAGATCAATTAATCAGAATTCTTCGAAGGACAATTTAAATGAAAGCTGGCTGTAAAGGTATTTTGATGATAACGGCAGTTGCGCTGTTTGTCGGTAACGCATCGGCGCAGGTGTCCTTCGAGAAAAACGACCATATCGTCTTCATCGGCAACGCGCTGCCAGACCGCATGCAGCACGACGGATTCCTCGAATCGTACCTCCAACTCGCGAACCCGGACAAGCAATTGGTCATTCGCAATATGGGCTTCACCGGCGACGAAGTGGCGCACCGGCCCCGCGAGGAAAGTTTTCCATCTCCGGACGAATACCTCACGCTGGTAAAGGCGAACGTTGTCTTCGCGTTCTTCGGATATAACGAGACGTTCGCGCGGAACCCCGAAAAATTCAAGTCGGACCTTGCCGCGTTTATCGATGAAACGCTGGCAAAAAAGTACGACGGCAAATCGACGCCGCGCATTGTGCTGTTTTCGCCCATCGCGCACGAGAACCTCGAAACCCGCAATTTTCCCGATGGCGGCGAAAATAATTTGTGGCTGTCCATTTACACCGACGCGATGGCGCGCGTTGCTCAAGAGAAGAAGGTTTCGTTCGTGGACCTGTTCACGGCATCGAAGGCGCTCTATGAGAAAAACAGCGTGCCGCTGACGATTAACGGCGTTCACCTTAATGCAGAAGGCAACCAGCAAATCGCTCTGGCCATTATGGCCGCGCTGGGACAGACCGCAAAGGACGAACAGATCGAGACCGTGCGCGCCGCGGTGCTGGACAAAAACTGGTGCTGGTTCAACCGCTACCGCGCAACCGACGGCAACGATGTGTTTGGCAACCGGTCCGTGTTGAAGTTTTTGGACGAACAGACGAACGCCGAGGTGCTTCAGCACGAACTGGTCATGCTCGATATCAAAGCCGCGAACCGCGACAAGGTGATTTGGGCGGCTGCGAACGGAAAAACAATCAAGCCAGACGACAGCAACGTTCCAAATCCAATTGAGGTCAAGACCAATTTCGCCGCGAGCGAAAAGAACGGCGCTCTTGCGTATGTACCGGCGTCAGAAGGCGTGAGCACGCTGAAACTCGCGAAGGGTATGGTCGCCAATCTGTTCGCATCGGAAGAAATGTTTCCCGAGCTCGTGAACCCCGTGCAGATGGACGTGGATACCAAAGGCCGGCTCTGGGTCGCCGCGTGGGAGACCTATCCCAAATGGCAACCAGACCGCGAAATGCTCGACCGATTGTTGATACTTCCGGATGAAGATCGCGATGGCGTGGCGGACAAGGCGATTACGTTCGCGTATGTCCACAACCCCACCGGATTCACGTTCTGGAATGGCGGGGTCGTTGTTGCATCGGTGCCGAACATTCTGTTCTTGAAGGATACCGATGGCGACGACAAGGCCGACATCCACGAGATTATTTTCAGCGGAATGGATTCCGCCGATACGCACCATTCCGCGAATGGTTTCGATTACGGCCCTGACGGATACATCTATTACCAGCGCGGCATCTTCAACGTCAGCAACGTCGAGACGCCGTGGCAATGCGCCCAGTTGTCGGGCGCGTCGGGCATGTACCGCTTTAATCCGCGCACGCACCGGTTCAGCTTTCACGCGGAGAACAATCCGAACCCGCACGGCGGCGACTTCGATTATTGGGGCTACCACTACGCGACGGACGCGACCTCCGGAAACGCATTCCAAATACGCACGGATGGCGGCGGAACTTTCAAAATGCACCCGCTGTTGGAAAAGACGGTGCGCCCCGTGCCGTCGAGCGGAATCATTTCCAGCACGCATTTTCCGGAAAAGAACAACGGCAATTACATCATTCTAAATGCCATTGGTTTCCTGGGGATCAAGCAGTACACGCTGGAAAACAAGGACGGCGTAGTGTGGGGCGCCGAGACGGAAGACCTGCTCGTGTCGAGCGATGGAAACTTTCGTCCTTCCGATTTTAAGTTTGGAGACGATGGCGCGTTGTATGTGGCGGACTGGTCGAACGCGCTCATCGGGCACATGCAACACAACATCCGCGACCCAGCCCGAGACCACGATCATGGCCGCGTGTACCGCATTACCTGCGAAGGCATGCCCCTCGAAGAATCGGTGGCGATTGATGGACAGCCCATCGAGGCGCTGCTTGATGTTTTGAAACACCCGACGAACGGCGTGCGTTTACGCGCGCGCACTGAACTGAGTGAACGCGACACGCAGGAAGTGGTCGCGGCAACCGCGAATTGGATCAAACAGTTCGACGGCAGCAAGAAGGAAGATGCGCATCACCTGCTCGAGGCGCTGTGGTTGTACGAGCAGCACAATGTCGTCAACGAAGGCTTGCTCGCCGTGCTGCTGCACTCGCCCGAACCGCATGCGCAGCGCGCGGCGGAGCGTGTGCAATATATGTGGGAGCTTGAAGGCCAGCTTGGCGCAGGGTCCGTGGCGACACCGGCCGCGCATCAACATCACGCCTCGCGAGAACTGACGCACGATTATCTCAAGCAGGAAAAATCGCCGGACCCAAAAATGGAAGGCGACACGATGGTCGTACACATTCAGACGCTCAAGGAGCAGATGAAGTACGATCGGCGCGCGTTCGCGGTGGCTCCGGGCATGAAGGTGAAAGTCGTATTCTCGAATCCGGACGCGATGGACCACAACATGATTTTCGTGCAGCCCGGTACGGCGTCGCAGGTGGCCATGGCGGCCATGATGCTCGGTGCGGACGGTATCAAGAAAAACTGGACGCCGGAAAGCGACAAGATCATCTTCGCGTCGAAGATGTTGTCAATGGGCAAGACAGAAACCATCGAATTCACAGCGCCTACTGCATTGGGCGCGTATGATTATGTGTGTACCTACCCCGGCCATTGGATGCTGATGAACGGCGTCATGCACGTTGTCGAAGACCCAATGAAATGGATGGACGAACATAAGGACGACGATCACGGACCGGAGCGGAAATTTGTCAAGGAATGGACCGTCGCCGATCTCGCCTCCGATTTGAGTAAACCCGGCAATGGCCGGTCGAAAGAAAAGGGCGAAGCGGTGTTCAACGCGGCGTCGTGCGTCGTGTGCCATCAGCCCCGCGAAAGCGGCGGCCGCATCGGACCCGATCTCACGGACGCGGCGAAACCGCTTGAACCGGACGCGATGCTCACGGAACTCATAGACCCATCGAAAGTGATCAACGAGCAGTATCGATCCTGGCAGTTTAATCTTGAGAGCGACGACATCCTCGCGGACAACATCGTGTTCGGCCTCGTCGTCGAAGAAAATGACGAATACGTCCGCGTAGTGACGAACCCATTGCAGGATATCGAAGGCACAAAACTCGCGCTGAGCGCCATAAAAGACCGGACCCCCGCGCCGCTCTCGACCATGCCAACGGGATTGTTGAACAGTTTCACGAAGGAAGAGATACTCGATCTGATCGCATATTTACAATCGATTCGTGTTGCAAAGCAGTGATCTACAATGAAATGCGGACGTGATCAAACTGAAAAATCCATCCCTCTATAAAAGGACTGATTTTATGCCAATATTTTCCGTATCGAACGTGCGGCGGCTCATGTGCGGTTTCATGTTCCCCCTTTTGTGCGTGCCCGCATTTGCGGCGGAGACATCTCACGTGGTCTATGAAGGCAGCGGGGGCATTGGCGCTGGCAAGCATATCGTCTTTGTCGCGTCGGACCACGAATATCGCGGGGAAGAGACTTTACCTGCGCTTGCGCGGATTCTGGCAAAGCACTACGGGTTCAAATGTACCGTCGTGTTTGGCGTCGACCCTAAAACCGGCGCGGTCCAACCGGGGAGCAGCGACGTCAGCGGACTCGATATTCTGAAAGATGCGGACCTGATGGTTGTCTTCATGCGTTTCATCAACATGCCCGATGACGAGATGCAGCATTTCGTGGACTATGTGAATCGCGGTGGAGCGATTATCGGGTTGCGCACGTCCACGCACGCATTCCAAATTCCGGCCGACAGAAAGTTTCACGCATACGACTGGCAATATGGCGGCGAGGGATTTACGAAAGGGTTTGGCCGGCAAGTCCTCGGCGAAACCTGGGTGACGCACTATGGCGAGAACCACAAACAGAGTTCGCGGCTGGAGATGGAGCACTCCGCGAAAGGCCACCCGATTCTTCGCGGCGTCTCGAACATGCACGTGCAGGCGGGCGCCTACACTGCCGATCCGATTGAAGGCAGCATTGTCCTTGCGAAAGCCGTCGTGCTAAACGGTATGGACAAGGACGCATCCGTTGATTCCACCAAAGAGCCGATGCCCGTTGCCTGGGTGCGCGAGTACCCGAGCAAATCTGGGAAGAAGGCCCGCGTCTTTACGACAACGCAGGGTGCTTCCGAGGACATCTTAAACGACGGCTTCCGGCGCATGCTGCTGAATGCGCATCTCTGGTGCCTTGGAATGGAAGAACAGATCAAACCGGATAGTCAGATCGCTTTCGTCGGACCGTACCACCCAACGACATTCAGTTTCACCGAGTTCCGGCGCGGCGTGAAGCCCGGGGACATTGCCGGGTGGGACACGCCGATCTGGAACCCGGACGCGCCGTTGACTGAGTAGGTTACTACGCCTCCCAGTCTCCGGTCTTCGCGCAGTGGTGGACTTTTCCAGTGCGGCATCCATACCATGAGCACCCTAAACCCGCAAGTTGTGAGCAACAGATTCAATGAGTGCCGCAAAAAGTTCGCTGGATGAGCTCCGCATAGACCGCGCAAACGCGCCGCGCCGGTCGCCGGTACTAGCGTTGACGGTCATCGCGTTGGCTGTACTTGGCGCAGGCGCCGCCGCGTTCTTCTACTATCGCTCCAATTTCGCAAGCAGGATCGAAGTCCGCACCGCGGTCGTCACGGAGACAATATCCGGGGGCGGTGGCCAAACTTTGTTAAACGCATCTGGCTACGTCACCGCGCGCCGGAAAGCAACGGTTTCCTCCAAGGTCACGGGCAAGGTCATGGAAGTCCTCGTGGAAGAGGGAATGACAGTTGAAGCAGACCAGGTGCTGTCGCGCATTGATTCATCGAACGTCCAGCGCAGCCTTGATCTGGCCAAAGCGCAGGTGAACTCGGCTCAAGAAGCCCTGAACGAAACGCGGGCGAATATTGATCTCGCCGAGCGCGATCTTCAGCGCGCGCGCGAGCTGGCCGCGGAAGAAGTGGTGACGCCGGAGCAGTTGGACCAGGCCGTGGCAAACAGCAATGCGCTGAAGGCGCGCCTCGAACGGCAGCAGGCGGAAGTCGCCGTTGCGGAGCGGGAAGTTGAATTGTGGGAACAACAACTCGATGACACCATCATTCGCGCGCCATTCGCAGGCATCGTCACGGAAAAGAACGCGCAGCCGGGCGAGATGATCT
>Ga0163150_10010050_pt1 | contig 10310 bp, 7 predicted proteins | sample OliLakLV19P2IB_FD_148628 | JGI IMG/M metagenome (GOLD analysis project Ga0163150, IMG submission 148628) | Freshwater microbial mat bacterial communities from Lake Vanda, McMurdo Dry Valleys, Antarctica - Oligotrophic Lake LV.19.P2.IB | ecosystem: Environmental > Aquatic > Freshwater > Lake >...
GTGCGGACGCGGATCTCCCGTGCGGACGCGGATCACGCGGATCCCCGCGGGCGGACGCGGATCTCCCGTGCGGACGCAGATCCGTGTAGGGGCCGGCCCTCGTGGCGGCCCGCAGGTCCAATGAAACGAGATGTCGAAGCCCTCGCGTCGCATCACGAGGGGCATCCGCGGGTTCGACGCGAGGCCGTACGGCTGAACTGTCTTGCAAGTCTGCGGGCCGCCACGAGGGCCGGCCCCTACACGGAAGCCGCGGGGATCGGTCGTGGCGTCGATCAGGGCAGCAGCACCTGCACCACGCTGACGTCGTCGGCATAGCCGATCTCGCCGCAGAGGCGCTCGGCGCGCGCCATCGACGCGACGAGCGGATCGGCTCCGGAGGCCACGGCGGGAAAGAGCTCGTCGAGCAGATCGTCATGCGTGAGCACGCTCTCGTCGGCGAGGCGCAGCTCGTAGAGACCGTCGCTGTAGACGAAGAGCTTGGCGCCCGCAGGCACCGAGAGCGTCTTGGTCTCGTACAGGAGGTCCGGCAGCACCCCCGGCATGGGGCCGGTGCTGCCGAGGGAGGCCGGATCCGCGCCGGCGGCGAAGAGCAGCGCAGGCGGGTGCCCGCCCCCGCTGTAGCGCAGCTCGCGCGTGGAGGGCTTGTAGATGCCGTACCAGATCGTGAAGTACTTCCCGCCGTGGTCCTGGACGGGGAAGGCGTCGTTCAAGCGCGCGAGCACCTGGCCGGGATTGCTGAAGTCGGTCTTCCGGAGCGATCCGGAGCGCAGGATGTTGAGCACGCTCACGCTCAGCAGCGCCGCGCCCACGCCGTGGCCCGCCACGTCGAGCAGGTAGACGACGAAGGTGTCTGCGTCCAGCCAGTGATAGCCGAAGGCGTCGCCCCCCAGCGCGGCCGAAGGGATGTAGCGCCAGGTGGTGGTGACGCGCTCCTCGATCGGCTCGGGAAAGAGCGACTGCGCGTAGCGGGCGGCCTCTTCGAGGTCCTCCGCGACCAGCTGCTGGCTCTGGCGCAGTGCCTCGTAGGCAGCGTCGCGCTGCAACATGCTCACGTAGCCCGCGCTGTGGTACCGCACGCGCGCGATGACCTCGAGCCGGTCGGGGAGCTTGACGAGGTAGTCGTTCGCGCCGTGCTTGAACGCCTGAACCTTGGTCGCGGCCTCCTCCATCGAGGAGAGCACGATCAACGGGATCTTCTCGGTTTCGGGGTCGCCGCGGAACAGCGACACCAGCTCGAGCCCGTCCATCTGGGGCATGACGAGGTCAGAGAGGATCACGGTGGGCCGAAACTCCTTGGCCGTGTCCAAGGCCAGCAACGGGTTGCCGACGTAGCGGTACTGGATGTCGCGCTCTGACGCCAGCATGCGCCGCACGGCTTCGCCGATGAGCGCCTGGTCGTCCACCAGGAGCACACGGATGGGGTAGGCGGCGGCCGACGCCTCGGGAGCAGGGGCCGGGCTAGGTGCCGCAGCAGTGGGGTTGACAGGCTCGCTCATCGGGGCTCCGAGGTAGGCCGTGCGACGGGCATGCGACGTGTGTACGCGGCTTCCAGCGCCGCGCCGAGGCTCGCCACGGGCAGGATCTCCAGCGCGGCACCCAGGTCGCGCGCCGCGCGCGGCATGCCGTAGACCACGCTGCTGGCCTCGTCCTGGGCGAGCGTGCGCCAGCCCGCCCGCTTGAGCGTCAGGAGGCCGGTGCCGCCGTCCCGGCCCATGCCTGTGAGCAGGGCGGCGACGCCAGGCCGGGAGGCAAAACGTGCGAGGCTGGCGAAGAAGACATCCACGCTCGGGCGGTAGGGCTGCTCGACGGGCTCGGGCGTGTAGCGCAGGCTCTGGTCGGGCGCGAGCGCGAGGTGGTCGACGCTGCAGGCCACGAGCACCCGACCGGGCTCGGGCCGATCGCCCTGCACGGCCGGCCTCACCGACCGGCCGGTCTGTGCCGACATCCAGGCGCAGAAGCCGGGCACGAACTCGGGGTCGAGGTGCTGCACGATCACGATGGCCGGCGTGAAGCCCCTGGAAAGGCCCCGCAGCACCGTGACCAGCGCCTCCGGGCCGCCCGTGGAGGCTCCGAGGGCGAGGAGGCGTACGGCGGCGGCGCTACCCGGGGTGGAAGTCGGGCCGAGCGAACGCACGGGTTCCGGCCCGACAGGGCCGACGGCGGCCGACGCACCGTAACCGTTCGACGTCAGGCGCTGCAACGTGCGGATGCGCCGCACGACCGGCTGGGCCCCGTCGAGCGCGCCGCCGGACCCGAAGGTGGGCCCCTGCACCGCATCGAGCGCGCCGGCGCCCAGTGCGTTGTAGACACGGTCGAGGTTGCCCTCCACGGTGGCCGTCACGACCAGGATCGGGCAAGGCGAGTGCTGCATGATGCGGCGCGTGGCCTCCACGCCGTCCATCACGGGCATCACGATGTCCATCAGGATCAGGTCAGGGCGATCTTTCGCGCAGCGCTCCACGCCCTCCTTGCCGTCCGCCGCGGTCCAAGCGATCTCGCAGCCCGGCACCTGCGCCACCGTGCGCTTGAGCGCTTCGACGGCCAGCTTCAGGTCGTTGATGATGGCGACGCGCATCGGGGTGCGTTAGGGCTCCCCGACCAGATCGACCACCGAGTCGATCCAACCGGCTTCCTGGAAGCTGCTCTTGGTCACGTAGGCGTCGGCCCCGGCTTCCAGCCCGCGCTGGCGGTCCTCCTCGCGATCCTTGTAGGACACGATCATGATCGGGATCTTGCGTAGGTGGGCGTCCTGCTTGATGCGCCGGGTGAGCTCGATGCCGTTCATGCGCGGCATGTCCACGTCGGTGATGACCAGCGCGTAGTCGCCGCCGCGCACGGCGTTCCAACCGTCGCTGCCGTCCACCGCCACGTCCACGAGGTAGCCGCGGCTGGTGAGCAGGCCCCGCTCGACCTCGCGCACCGTGCGCGAGTCGTCCACCACGAGCACGCGTTTGCGGCCGCGACGCTGCGCTTCGTCTTTGCGCGCGGTCACGCGAATGGTGCGCATGCGCCCCTGATGGAGCAGCAGGTCCACCGAGCGAACGAGGTCGTCGGTGTCCACGATCAGCACGGGGTCGCCGTCCTCCAGCACGGCCGCGGCCGAGAGGTTCGCCACCTTGCCCAAGCGCGTGTCGAGCGGGCGCACGACCAGGTCCTGCTCGCCCAGGAAGCGTTCCACGGCCAGACCATAGCGATCGTTGCCGCTGACGAGCTGTACCACGTGCACGTGCTCGCTGGCCGTCTTGCCTGGAGGCAGGCTCAAGACCTCGCTGGCCGACACCAGCCCCACCGGCTGCCCCTCGTGCAAGTAGTGCTGGCGCCCTTCGGTCGACTGGAGCGCCCCGGCTTCGAGCCGGAGCAGCCGCTCGATGCGCGTGAGCGGGAAGGCGAAGGGCTCGCCCGAGATCTCCACCAGTGCCGCGCGCAGCACGGAACGGGTGATCGGCAGCACGAGCACGAAGCGCGTACCCTTGCCTACCTCACTCTCCACGCGCACGCTGCCGCCCATCTCCTGAGCGAACCGCTGGACCACGTCCAGACCCACACCACGCCCCGAGAGCTGGGTCACCTGGTCGCGGGTGCTGAATCCGGGCAGGAACAAGAACTCGAAGAGCTCGGCCTTCGAGAGGCTCCCGGCGATGTCGGCGCCGATCATGCCGCGTTCCACCACGCGCGTCCTCACCCGCTCGGGATCCACCCCCCGTCCGTCGTCCTCCACCACCACCTCGAGCATGCCGCCCCTGTGGCGGGCCGAGAGGTACAGCAGCCCATCGACCGGCTTGCCCGCCGCCGCCCGCGCCTCGGGCACCTCCAGCCCGTGGTCCAGAGCGTTGCGCAAGAGGTGATTGAGCGGAGCTTCGGCACGCTCGAGGATGTCACGATCAACGAGGACCTCACGCCCTTCGACGCGGAAGCGCGTCTTCTTCCTCAGCTCGCGGGCCACGTCCCGCACCAGGCGCGGGAAGCCGCCCAGGGCGTCGCCGAAGGGACGCATGCGGCTGGCCAAGATCTCCCCGTACAGCCGGTCAGCGAGGTCCTCGCCGCGCCGCGCCGTGGTCTCGAGGGCCTCACGCTGCTCGGAGAGCTTGTCGCGCACGCGTGCCGGCTGCGTGCGCAGCAGCGCCAGAGCCTCCGTGTGCTTGGCGGCCTCGCCATTGCTGGCCAGCCGGTCAGCCAAGTTCTCCACTGCCGTCACGAGTCGCCCTGACGAGCGCTTGAGCACCTCCAGGGCCGCCGCCTGGGCCGAGAGGCGTCGCGCCTCCACGAGCGACTCGCCGGCGAAAGCCAGCATGCGAGTGAGACTCGTCGCGCTGACCCGGACAGATTGGTCCTCGACGGCCTCGCCGCCCGCGCGCGCCGTCGTGGGCGGCGCAGGAACAGCCGGCACGGCGGCAGCAGCCACGGGCGGGGCGGCGACCTGGGGCACGGACGCGGACGGTGGTGGGGCTGCCACGACGGCAGCTTGCGGCGCCGACGCCGGGCTCTCGAGCAGCTCGCCGCGGCTCGCCTGCTGCAGCCGCACGACCAACGCCTGGAACTCCTCGGCGCGACCCGCCAGGGCCTGGGGCGCCACCGCCGGATCGATCTGGCTCACGCTCTTCAGCACGTCGGTGCCGGAGAGCAAGGCGTCGATGGCCGGCACGGCCAGCATGATCTTGCCTTTCTGGGCCGCCACGAGGCAGTCCTCCATGGCGTGCGCGACCTTCACGGCCGCGTCCAGGCCCACGATGCGCGCGGCGCCCTTGATCGAGTGCGCCGCGCGCATCAGCTCCTCGAGGCGCGTCGCGTTCTTCGGGTCGGCCTCGAGCGCGACCAAGCCTGTCTCCAGGGTGCCCAGATGTGCCTCGGCCTCGGCCCGGAAGAGCTCGAAGAGCGAGAAGCCGCTGAGGTCCTCGCCGCCGGTCACGTCAGACTCCGAGCGAGGCCCGCGAAGAAGCGCGCCGCGTCCAGGCGCGCCGCATGGCGCCCCACGCCCTCGCCGCCCAGCGGCAGCAGGGCGTCCGTGAAATGGACGGCGGCCTTGGAGACGGTCACCTGCGGCTGCGCCACGGCCGCCGCGTCATAGCGGCGCACATCGAGCAGCTCGTCCACGTCGAAGGCCCAACCCTGTCCATCCTTCTCCGCTCGCACCACGCGCGTCGTGGCCGGGGGGCGCGGGGGGCGGTCGGCACCCAAGAGCACGTGCAGGTCGGCGCACAGCACCAGCTCGCCGCGCAGGCTCACCAGACCGCGGAAGACCTCGTTCGTGCGCCCAGGCACCCGGTGCACACGGCGTGGCCGATGCACCTCGCGCACGTGTCCCACGTCGAGCGCGTAGAGGTCCTCCCCCAGCCGGAAGACCACCGCCGCACGCTCCTCCTTGGCGGCACCCTCAAAGAGCGCGCGTGTGAGTGAGCGCGCCCAGGCCTCGAGGTAGGCGGGCGCAGGGGCGCGGGCCAGCAGGCGATCGGCCGCCGCGCGTAGGCGCGCCTCGGCCTCGGCGGCGGAGAGCGGGGCCGCCGGCGCGGCGGGCGCGGAGGCGGCGGGGGGACGCGGCTCGCTCACGCGCTCCCGGCCTCGGCGCCGGCGACGGGCTTGGCAGCCGCACGCTCAGCCCGCTCACGCAGCCTGCGAGCCTTCTCCTGCTCGCCCTCCTCGTCGGCCACAAGGGCGGCCAGTCGCAGCGTGGGGACATGACGCGGGTCGAGGTAGAGCGCGCGCGTCAACGACCGTTCCACCTCCGCGGCGCGCCCCAAGGCGCGCTCCAGCACGGCCGCGAGGTGCAGCTCGTCGGGCGAAGGCGTACGCTCACCCTCCACGCGCGCCAGCAACGCCAAGGCCTCCTCGGCGCGGCCCGCCTGCCCGAGCCGCCGTGCGCTCACGAGCACGCTCTCGACGGGCTCGGGTGCAGCGGGGGCGAAAAGCGGTCCCGGCGCCGGCCGCGAGTGCGCAGCGACCCGAGCGGCCGGCGATACCCCCCGCGCTACGCTACGGGCCGCGCGAGCAGGCACGGCCGGCGCAGGAGAGGGCGCGGGCGGCAGCGCCTTCGGGGACAGCGCGCGAGACAGCTCGTGGATCACGGCGTATGCGTCGGCCGGCCCGGCGGGGACGAGACCCACCCGTCGCGCCGCCGCCACCTCGGCATGCCCGACGAACGCCATGCCCCCCGGCGCCAAGAGGCGTCGCACCGTTCGCAGCACACGCTCGCGGGCCGCGAGCGACAGGTAGATGAGCAGGTTGCGACAGAGCACCAAGTCGTAGGGCAGCCCCTCGGCGCCGAAGCGCGGATCGAGCAGGTCGCCAGTGAGGTAGCGGATGGGCGCCTGGATCTCGGCGACCAGCCGCGCGCCCTCTGGGGTCGGCGTCGTGAACCGAGCGCGGCGCTCGGCCGATAGACTGCGCAAGGCCGTGGGGCCGTGCGCCCCGCGACGCGCGCGTTCCACGACGGCCGCGCTCACGTCCACCGCGTCCACCTGCACCACCGCGCCGGAGAGACCCGCCTCGAGCAGCGCCATCACGATCGACGCCGGCTCCTGCCCCGTGCTGCACGGCGCCGACAGCACACGCACCCAGGGGGCGCCCCCCGCGCTGCGCCGGCGCACCTCCTCGACGATCAAGGCGAAGGAGCCGGGGTAGCGGAAGAACGAGGTCTCGTGGACCAACAGGTCAGCGAGCAGCAGACCGCGTGCGTCCGTGTCGGTGGCGATGCGTTCGGCGTAACGGGCGAGGGCATCCTCGTCCTCGGGGTCGCAGCGGCCAACGAGCGCCTGCGCGAGGCCGCCTCGGCCCAGCGTCTCGACGTCGATGCCGGTCGCGTCGGCGAGCACGGCAGCCAGCCGAGCCATGCTCACGCGGCGCCCTCCGCATCCGTGAGCGCGGACTCCGCGGCCGCTCCGTCCAACCGCGCCAGCAGCTCCGCACCCAGGAGGCCCTCCAGGCTCACCAGCTGCACCAGGCCGTCCGCGTCGAAGGTGACCCGTCCCAGCGCGGAGCGCCCCTCCGGGCGCGGGCCGGCATGGGAGCCCTCGGCCTCAGGATCGAGCTCCCCGACGCGCGTGACGTCGGCTGCCAGCACCCCCAGCAGGCGGCGGCGGCCGACCATGCTCTCGCTCGCCGGTCCGGTGCTCAGCGTGTCGAGGCTCCGTTCGCACACCACGATGCGGGTCGAGAACGCCGCGGGCGCCGACGGACGGCCGAACCGTCGCGCCAGGTCCACCACGGGCACGATCTGGCCGCGGTAGGAGAGGAGCCCCGCCACCTCGGGGGGCGTGTCCGGCACGCTGCGCAGCGCCACCGCGGGCACCACCTCCACCACATGAGCGGTCGGAAGGGCGTAGCGCTCGCCGGCGACGCGCAGGTGGAGGACGTGGACGCGCATCGCAGTCAGGCTCAGTCCTCGAGCTTGAATTTTGCCAGCTCACCCTTGAGCCCGTCCACCGCCGCCTTCATCTCCTCGGCGGCGGAGGTAAACTCGGAGAGCGACTGGCTGGTGGTGCGTACGTTGTCCGCGAGGCTGCTCATGGCCTCGTTGATCTGGCGCACGCCGACAGACTGGCTGTTCATGCCCTCGCTGACGGTGTCGAAGCGCGTGGTCAACAGATCGACACGCTCGATGATCTGCGCCAGCTTGCCGCCGATGGCATCAACTTCCTCGACGCTCTTGCGCACCTGGGCGGCGAACTTGTCCATCTCCATGACGCCCGCGGAGACGGCACCCTGCATCTGCTGGACGGTGTGCTCGATGTCCAACGTGGCGGAGGCGGTCTGGTCGGCGAGCCGCCGGATCTCGCGCGCCACGACCAGGAACCCGCGACCGTACTCGCCGGCCTTCTCGGCCTCGATGGCCGCATTCACCGAGAGCAAGTTGGTCTGGTCGGCTACTTTCGTGATGGTCGTGACGACGCCGGTGATGTCGCGCGCCTTCTCGTTGATGGCCGCGAGCTTGGAGGAGATCGAACCGCTGCTCGCCGCCAGCTGGCCCATCGAGGACTGCATCTCGCCCAGGCTCGAGCGCCCCTCGTTGGCGATGGCGGTCGAGTCGCGCGCCACCTGCCCGACCTCGTTCATGGTCTGCATCAGCTCGGTCCCCGTGGCGCTGATCTCCTTGACCGCCGCGGCGATCTGCGTGCTCGAGGCCCCGAAGCTGCTGACGGTGGCCTGCTGCTCGTGGCTGGTGGCGGCCATCTCCGTAGCCGTGCTGCGCAGCTGGATGGAGGACTTCTTCACCGCCCGCACCAGCTTGGCGATCTTCTCGACGAAAGCGTCGATCCAATGTGCAAGCTGACCCACCTCGTCCTTGCCCTTGATGCCCAAGCGCGCCGAGAGATCGGTGTCGGCCAGCGCCATCTCGCGCATGCGCGCGTTGATGGCGTGCATGGAGACCAGGATCGAGCGGACCACGAAGAACGCGACCACCCCCATCAGGAGCATGAACCCCACGATCACGATCAGCGCCGTGCGCTTGCCTGACTTCACCTCGTTGCGGGCCAACGACTCGCCGCGCGACACCTGCCGCTCCATCTCCTTGACGACGACGGCGACGGCCTGGAGGTGCGAATAGAACTCCGCATCGATCTCCCCGATGAGGTCCCTGATCCGGCCGCCTTCCTCGGGCTTGCCCACCAGCGCGCGCACGGTGCCGATCAGCTCGAAGATCCTCACGGCCCGACGGTGCGCCTCGCCCTTCTCCGGGTCGAAGAGCAGCATGCGGAGCTCGGCATACTCATCGCCCGTGTCTTGGAGGCGCGCGCGCCACCCGGCACGCACCTCCTCGTACTTTTTCTCGGCCGCGTCGAGGTCCTCGATCACGGCCTGCCGCGCCGTCGCGTCCTTGGCGTTGACCAGCTGGTGCACGAGAAGGGCGGGACCGCGTACAGCGAGGACAGGCGGCATCGTGTCGTTGATGAGGTCCTTGTCACGGATCACACGCTGGTAGATCTCCCCGTTGATCATCACCTTCGCCATCGTGTTGGCAGCGACCGCGATGAGGACGGCGTAGCCGACGAGAAACATCGCCGCCATCAGCATGAAGCGGGCCTTGAACGAGAAGTCTGTGATGCGCATGGGGCCCGCCCTGAGGCTGCTGGGATCCGGCACGGCCGGGCCAGGGGAGCGGGAGTGTAGCCCGGCTCAGACGAGTCCCGAGGAGGCCGACTCCTGCCTTACAAGATCAAGACATCCTCCTGACAATGGGGTCCCCGGACGGCGGCGAGGACCAGAACGGGAGCCCCGCCGCGAGGCCCGAGTGGTCCTCGCGGTGGCGCACGCTGGGAGGGGAGGATCGAACGGTGCTCAGCCGCCGCCTGGCGGCGTGGGCTCCAGGCTGTGCAGCAACGCGTCGAGCGCCCGCTTGGCGGCCTGCGCGCGCCGGGCCGCCACTTCGGCGGCCTGTTTGGCATTCCTGGCCTCGACGAGCAAGGTGGCCGCGTTCGGATCACCCGCAGCATCGGCATCGTGGGCCTGCTTGGCTTTGGCCTCGGCCGCCGACAGGAGCGCAGCGCCTTCCTCGCGCAGCCGCTCTGCCCAGCCCGTCAGCACCGCGACCCTGTCCACTTGCGCCGGACCCGTGGGCGGAGCGCCCGGCGCGGGCGGGGGCAGCTGATGGAAGGCCTGCTCGAGCCGCAGCTGGGCGTCGTCTGCCTGCTGGCGCGCCGCCGCAGCGGCCAGCGCCGCGACGTCGGCAGCTGCGCGCATGTCCGCCGCATCCGACTTGCCCGCTGCCTCTGCCGCGCCGGCCAGCATGTCGAGCTGGGTGGACTTGGCCAAGCGCGCGTCTGCCTCGGTGTCGGATTGCTTGGCGCGCTCGGCCATGGCCTTCCAGTTCGCGTCCGGGTTACCCGGCTCGTGGCGCGGGGGAGGTGCCTGCGCCATCTCGCGCAGCTTCTGGATCATGCTCTGGTCGTGGGTAGCGGCACCCTGAGCGGCCTGTGCCGCGGCCGCCTCGCCCTTGGCTCGCGCCAGGCCAGCCTCCGCCGCCAGCAGGGCGGCTCGCACCCCTGCCTCGTCGGGGGTGCCCTTGGCCGCATCGAGCGCGAGGCGCAAAGCGGCCGTCTTGGCCTCGTGGGCGGCGACCTCATCGGCCTGCTGGCGCGCGATAGCCTCAGACTGAGCGAAGCGCTGCTGCGCCTGCGTTGCCTGCTCCTCGACCGCAGCGAATCCGCGACGCGTGCTGGGATCCGTGGGCGTGGTGCGACTGGGGCCCGGCGGGGGGGTCGGGGTCGGTTCAGGCGGCATCGGCTCTGGCAGGGGCTTGGCACCCGAAGAGACGTACTCGCCCGCTACCTCCAAGCCGCGCTCAGGGGCAGGGCCGCCCACGCTGGGCTCGGCGCCCG
>Ga0163150_10010053_pt1 | contig 10309 bp, 8 predicted proteins | sample OliLakLV19P2IB_FD_148628 | JGI IMG/M metagenome (GOLD analysis project Ga0163150, IMG submission 148628) | Freshwater microbial mat bacterial communities from Lake Vanda, McMurdo Dry Valleys, Antarctica - Oligotrophic Lake LV.19.P2.IB | ecosystem: Environmental > Aquatic > Freshwater > Lake >...
ATGACTTACCAATCTCCTACGGCTCCGTCGGGGTAGAACACCCGCTGCAGAACCTCTTGCCGGAAGGGGTGTTTGTGGACTTCGTTTTCGTTGATGGAAATGCCGAGTCCGGGTTTTGTGTTTCGTCGCACGGTGCGCGTGGCTTTATCGATCTGAAAGCCTTCTTCCACCACGTCGTGTCGCCAGGGGACATCGTTGTGCACCGATTCGCAAATGATATAGCTCGGCTGCGAAAAACCGAACTCCAGCGAGGCCGCGGTGCTGACGGGTCCCTGGGGATTGTGGGGCGCGAGCGCCACGCGATGCGCGTCGGCCAGGGCGGCGATGCGCCGTGCTTCGGTCAATCCACCGCAGTGAGTCAGATCCAATTGGCAGACCGAACAGCAACGGCGCGCGAACAAATCGCGAAAGCCGGCCAGATGCGTGACGCGTTCGCCCGTGGCGATCGGCGTGCTGACGGCCGCCTGGATGGCCGCCAGTCCATCGAGACTTTCGGGCCAGCAGGGTTCTTCGAGAAAATACAGACCATACGGATCGAGGGCTTTGGCAAACTGCAAACCCATCGCCGGCGACGGCCGCGCATGGCAATCGACCATGATGTCGACGTTGTCGCCCACGACTTCACGCATCGCGGACACGCACGCATCGGCGTTCTTGATGGGCTTGAGCCCTTCGAGCGGCATCGTGGGCGGGACCGCCATCGCCTTGAAGGCGGTGAAGCCGTCGTCGACGGCTCGATGCGCCAGCTCGGCGAAGCGCAGCGCGTTATCGACGGGAGTCGAATAGAAATCGTCCATGTCGCCACCGCCCAGGTGGCAATACAGCCTGATATAATCGCGCACCGGTCCGCCCCACAGCTTGTGGCAGGGGACGTCGTGCAGCTTGCCGACAAGGTCCCACAGCGCCAGGTCGATGCCGGCGATGGCCGTCGATCGCACGATGCCGCTGCCGTGCCAAAAGTGCTGTCGCCACATCATCTGCCAAAGATGCTCGACGCACGTGGGATCCTCGCCGATCAAGAGTTCCGAGAGATCCTCGATCGCGCCGACGACGCCGCGGGTGTGCCATTCGAGCGTCGCCTCACCCCAACCAAACAGGCCCGGCTGGTTGGTGACGACCTTCACGAAGATCCAATTCCGCATGCGGGCGTGACAGACGAGGGTCTCAATCGCGGTAATCTTCATGCGGGTCTCGGATTCCATCGTTCCGTCAAGTCAGCGGACATGGGGGCCAATCGCAAGCAGCCTTGTCGGAGTATTAATAATCAACGCTTCGCCAGATCCTTGACGACACCGCTCAGGGCTTGGCAGACGATTTCAGCGATTTTTTTGCCCTTGTCAGCGTTCGCTTTGGTCGGATCGCCCCAGACGCCGTTGGGCGAGATCTGCTTCATCGATCGATGGAGCGACACGCGCGACGGCCGCAAAAGGTCTTCCTCAGCCCAGTCGTAGGTTGGCGTGTTGTTGGCACGCGGTTCGATCGCGTCCATACGCACCGAGTTGGGCGAGATATGCATCATGAGCGACGTTTCGAATTCGCACGCATGCCCAACTCCACCTGGACCCGATTCGTTGAACTCGAACAATTCATTGCTCACCATCCTCCACCAACTCACGACGGCGATCTGACAATCGGGGTGCTCGGCGCCGAACTTCTCCAAGAAGACCTGGCAGACCCCTCGGTTGCCGCCATGCGAATTCAGAATCAGTAAGTTGCGGAATCCATGCCGATGCGCGGAAAGCAAATACTGCTCGCAAACGCTCAAGAACGTCTCGTGCCGCAGCGTCAGGCTGCCTGGAAAGTCCATGTGATGTTCCGAGCAACCGACGGCAACAGTGGGCAGCACCAAGACCGAGGCGCCGAGCCTGGCGTTCAGTTGCTCGGCAAAGTATTCCGCGATCATGCGATCGGTCGCGATCGGAAGGTGAGGGCCGTGTTGCTCGACGGCCGCCACCGGAAGCACGACCGGCGTGGCTCGATCGATTTGGCGAAATTCTGGGCTCGCTAATTCTTGCCAATTCATACTGTCGTGCCGTTCATCTCGCTGTGTGCCACTGGCTCGGCCCCGCGCATCCTTCGGGAGGACACTGGCGGAGCCAGTGGCACTCTGAGGTTGAACTATAACTTCTCTTCGGCCGGCCGCTAGGCGATGATTTCCGTAATCGGATTGCCGTGATCGATTTCGAGGCGCTTTCGGCCGGGGACTTCGAGCCGACGCGAGTCGAGACCAAGTTGTTTGAGGATCGTGGCGTGGATGTCGGTCACGTAATGACGATTCTCGACCGCGTGGAAGCCGATCTCGTCGGTCGCGCCATGCACAACGCCTCGTTTCAAGCCGCCGCCGGCCATCCACACGGTAAATCCGAAGATATGGTGGTCCCGCCCATCGGAGCGCTGGGCCCCTGGCGTTCGCCCAAACTCGGTGGCAAAGACGACCAGCGTTTCGTCGAGCAGCCCACGACGGTCGAGATCCTCGATCAGCGCGGCAATCGGTTGGTCGACCTGTTTCACCAACCCGGTATAACCCGGTTTGAGGTTCGAGTGGGCGTCCCACGCGCCGGCGCCCGGGCTGCCATGTTGAATTTGAATGAATCGTACCCCGCGCTCGACAAATCGCCGCGCCGCCAAAAGTTGCGCGGCAAAATCACGGCAATGGGGCACATCGATGCCGTACAGCGCCTTCGTTTCGGCGGTTTCCTGTGAGAAGTCGATGACGTCCGGCACCGAGCGCTGCATGCGGAACGCCAGTTCGTACGAGGCGATCCGCGCACTGATGGCCGGATCGCGAGGATACTCGGCGCCGCGCAGCGTGTCGAGTTCTCGAATCAAGTCGGCGCCCACCGCCTGCGCTTCCGAGGAGAAGGGACGCTCGGGCCGGCTGAAGTCGAGTGGATTCTTGGGGTCGACGCGCAACGGCACCGCATCGTGGGCGGGCCCCAAGTAGAGACCATCCTTCGAGTTCCAGTAGGGGCGCTCTCCGATTGAGATAAATTGCGGCAAATTTTCATTCAGCGAGCCAAGCCCGTAGTGGACCCAACCGCCGAGTGTGGGGAATTCTCCTTCGGTCAGGTGCCGACCCGAGTGAAACTGCGCCTGCGCGCCGTGATTGCTATCGGTCGTCCACATCGAGCGGACAATGGCCAAATGATCTACCTTGCGAGCAATGTGCGGGAACCAGTCGCTGACTTCGATGCCGCTTTGCCCGTGCTTTTTAAAGCCAATTTGCAGCGGATAGAGGACATTGCGTTGATTGCCGTTGTCGTCGGGTACGATGATGCGCTCGATGGCCAATTTTTTGGGATCCTGAACGTCGGCGAAGGGCGTCTCGGCGATCGTTTTGCCGCCATACTTGGTAAGCATCGGCTTGGGGTCGAAGCTCTCCATGTGGCTGACGCCGCCGTTCATGAACAGCCAAATCACGCTTTTGGCTTTGGGCGGAAAATGCGGCAGGCCGGAGGGGGGCGCCCATTGATGCTCGCTTCCGTATCCGTCGCGATGCAACATCGCGCCCAGGGCCAATCCGGCGAATCCCAGGCCCATGTTGGAGAGAAAGGCTCGACGACCGCGGGACGTGCAAGCGGCATCGTGTTGGTCGAGATTCTTCATGGGTTCAACTCCGTTAAAGGAGATCCATCAGCGAACGGTGACAAAATCGGTGTGGTTGAGCAACGCCCAGACGAGGTGCTCCCGAGCGAGATCGGCCGTGCCCTTGGCCGCTGCCTCGGGCAGCTTTCGCCAGGCCTCCAGCGCTTTCTTGCTCGCGGCTACTTCGGCATCGTTGGCAGGCACCCCGAGGATCAACGAATAGGCCTTTTGAATGAATTCATCGTCGTTGGAAGGAGGTGGCGCCGTGGTCGTCGATTGTGAGAGACGGTCTGCAATCGGCCGTGCGGCATCGTGTACTAGTCGACTGTTGCTGAGCGCCAGCGCCTGCTGGGGAATAATGCTCTGTTCGCGGCGATAGCACTCGTTGACCGAGGCTTCGTCGAACGTCATGAGGAACAGATTCCGCTCGTTATTCGAATGGAAAAAGTACAGACTGCGGCGAGTCGAATCGGTCTGGGCATCCGGCGGCACGGTTGGACCACCGCGCGTCAGATCGAGTTTTCCAGCGAGCGCTAATATCGAATCGCGCACCGTTTGCGATTCGAGCCGGATCGGCGCGCGATGCCAGAGATGAAGGTTATCGGCATCCTTGGCAAGGTTCGCGTCGCTGCGAGCGGTGGATGACGACATGCGATAGGCGGACGACATCACGATCAAGCGGTGCATGTGTTTCATATCCCAGCCGCTGTCGATCAACTCAGACGCCAGCCAGTCGAGCAACTCGGGATGGGTCGGCGGAGTTCCACTTCGCCCAAAATTGAAGACGGTGGCAACCAGGGGCGTCCCCATGTGCCGCGCCCATAGGTGATTGACGGCGACGCGGGCCGTGAGTGGATTGCGGCGGTCGGTGAGCCAGACCGCCAGCGCGGTGCGTCGACCCGTGCTGTGGTCGGGAAATTTGACTTCTGGGTCGTCTTTGATGGATATTATGAACCGTGTTGGCGTCCACTTGGCGCCAACCAGTGGAGTGTATTTATCGTCCGGTCCGAGTGCCGCCACGGCGTTCTGCTCCGCTTTGGCGAGCGATTCACGCGCGGTAGTTAGTCCTACTTCCAGCGTTGCTTTCTGTGCCGCGGCCGCCCGGCGGATTTTGAGTTCGATGTCGGCCACTGCGTGCAAGCCATTGGCAACGGCGGCCTTGCGCTCGATCTTTACGGCCTCGGTCGTCGCGGAACGTGCGGCCTCGGCCAATTTCGGGTTACCTGTCGTGTCGTCTTCCTTGGCCCACGCGGCTCGTGTCGCGGCGGCACGGAGCTGGACGCTGCTCAATTCCAAGGGCGCCGCTTCGCTGGCAAGATACGCGGCATGAAACTCCGCTTGGGTATCTACCACCGCGGTCTCTGCCGAGCGGCGGACTTCCAACGAGACATTCTCAGCAATTTCGCGAAGTGTTTTCTGCGCGGACTCCAGCTTCTTGCGTGCCGGCGCGAGCGACGCCTCGGCCCGCTCGAGACTTTTCTTCGCCTCCGTCAGATACGTCTCGAGGACGTGCGGCCGACGCTCGGGCTGCCATGCTGCCTTCGGCAACGCTACCGGATGAATCTCGAGGTTGTCGAACGCCAGCAATTCGGGCACGCCGGGTTCGATAACCTTCGACTTGTCGGCCTGGTTTTCCAGCCCACGCTCGAATCGATATGTCGGCAGGTCCAGTCGTCCGTCAAAGACGCGTGGGATGCCGTCGCGGCCCAGGTTGGTTTCGCCGGGAACCAGATCCAGCCGCACCTGGTACGGCTCGAAGAAGGCGCGCATGCGATAGAAGTCGGCTTGGGCAATGGGGTCGAATTTGTGGTTATGGCACTTGGCACAATTCATCGTCAGCCCGAGAAATCCCTTGCTGACGTGCTCGACGGTCTCCTCCATCCACAAGTTGCGGATCAACAGCGACCAGTTCCGGGCGAGATAGCCCGTGGCTCGCAGTTTGCTGGCATCGTTGGGATACAATTCGTCGGCGGCGAGCATTTGACGAACCATCTCGTCGTAGGGCACGTTGGCGTTGAGGGATTCGACGATCCAATCGCGCCAGTGCCAGATGTGATACTGGCTGTTTCGCAACTGGTCTCCCAACCCCCACCAGTCGCTGTAACGCCAAATGTCCATCCAGTGGCGCGCCCAACGTTCTCCATGCCGTGGATCGGCCAGCAGACGCTTGACGAAGTGCTCGTACCAGTCGTCCGTGGTATCGGCATCGACGCTGGTCAATTCTTCGGTGGTGGGGGGGAGTCCAACCAGGTCGAGACAAAGTCGTCGCACCAGCACCGCGCGCGGCGCTTCGGCCTGGGGCGTTAATCCGAGCTGCTCATGCCGCTCGGCGACGAACGCATCGATGGGATTTCGCACCCAAGCCGAACTCGCGATCTGGGGCACGGGCGGGCGTACAATCGGCCGAAACGACCAATGATCTCGCGGGTCGCGTTCCGCCTGTTCGTCGGCGGGCGCTTTGGCGTTCTGGTCGATCCAGGCCTTGAGGACGGCGATTTGATCGGGCTTCAGCGGCTGACCTTCGCCCGGCATGCGTTCCGATTCGTCGGTCGCGGTAACGCGTTGAATCAGGAGACTCTCCGCGGCCTTTCCGGGCATGATCGCCGGTCCACTTTCGCCCCCTTTGATCGCCAGCGCCGCCGTATCGAGACGCAAGCCGGCTTCCTGCTTGAGCGCTCCGTGACAGGCGAAACAGCGTTCGGCGAGCACCGGCTTGATATGCTTCAAGTAATCGACGTGCTCGTCCGCCAAAGCGGTATCGCCTGCCAGCACGATCAGGGCAGCGAACACCGAGATGATTAGGCAGTGATTGATTAGACGCTGTGAATGCATGCCGCACTCCCAAGGCTCGTTCGATTGCTTGTGGAAACGGTTGCCGATTTAATAGTCGGCTTGATTTCAGAAGTCGTTCGTGTTGCAGAGCGCGGGACAGCGCGACACACCGCGGCGTTATCCGCCATGCCGCGCGGGAGATCGTTTTAGGCGGGGCCCCAATCGCGGATACATCGCCAATCCTACATCGTCCACAATACACTACGAACAAAGCCGCCCGCCATTTCATCAAATAGATGGATTGTCGGCGATCGCCGCCAGGACCCATTCTCTGCTGTTTCTACTTTCTTGTCTTCAGCGCAACGCCCTTTAAGTCGTTGAAATCGACCACGTTTGAGCCAGGGGCGATGTCGCGGACCAACGTGCTGTTGGTGTTGAAATCGGCGGGAACTGCCTCGACCGTCTCGTCGCGCATGGTCCCTGGCGCCATGTGATCGGGCACCTTTCGCCCCGTCTTCTTGACGCCGTGGATCTCGACGCGATTTCGCCCGACAGCCGGCCCCTTGCCGAGCGCGAGGTCGTATTTGCCGTTTTCTATCACTCCTCCGGCCGATGGCCCCTGCGTTCCATCGACCGGGAAGAAATCGATCGACCCCTTTTCGAGCGGCACTCCGTCGACTTTCACGTCTCCCTGGACGTGCGCACGATCCGGCCCGTTGCCGGACGAGCAACCGAGGGCGAAGAGGATCAGCAACAGGACTGGACTGCACGCTTTCCCCAAGTTCATTGTCGACTTCCCTTCCATGCCGATCGCCGCGCTCAATTGGAATCCGCCGTGGTCACTTCACCGCCGGCGATGGAACCCAAGGCACGCCAGGTGACGACGTTGACGGAGTCCGCGATGAACCGGACCGAGCCATCGACCAAGAGGATGTTGACTCCGCCCGGGTGCAGGCTCCGCGCGGCCGCCGTATCGTTGCCGCCGTTTCCATCGCCGCACGGAAGGTACATATCCGGCAGATTGACGCAGTATCCCGGATAAATAAGGTCCAGGCTCGAGGTGTTCGGCGTCAGCTTGGTGTAGATCTGGCTGCCGCCGGCAAAGTCGGTCCACAACAACCCGCGCGGATCGTTGCCATTTCGGGCCGGGCGCGAGGGATCTTCGATCTCGCCGCCTTTCAGGTACTCGCTGAACATCATGGTATTGCTGGTGCCGTCGGTGATATCAGCAAATCGGGTCGACAGATTGAAGCCGAAGGTCGCCGCAAGATGGCTCGGCGTTTTGTCGTAGGCGCTCTGGATGTCAATGTTGCCAAAGATGCCGAGGTAATTGCTGCGGCTGAGGTAATTGCCCGCCTGGACGAATACGTTGACCTCACCGCGGTCGCTCGGGCACTGCAGACCCGGGAGCACGACCGCTGTAATGGAGTTCGGCCCTAATGAATTCGCCGAACCCCACCATGGCAATCCGTAAGCCGATCCGTGGAGGTAGAACTTGAAACTGTTGAAGAGGTTAGTCTGTTCCAGGTAGGGGTAGAGGTGAATCAGGAACGTCTGCCGCGGTTTGTCGTAGCGGCCAGTTCCATTGAGACCTCCTGGCGGAAAGCAATTCAAGGCGTCGGAGTAATTGTGCATGGCGAGGCCCAATTGCTTCATGTTATTCAAGCATTTGGTGCGCCGGGCGGCTTCGCGGGCGGCCTGCACCGCGGGCAGCAACAGCCCAATCAAGATGCCGATGATCGCAATCACGACCAGCAGCTCGACCAACGTAAAACCGCGATGGGGCCGCCGGCAAATCGTCGCTCGCGTGCAACTCGACATGCCTGGGACACGCCGCGACACATGGGGAGAGAATTCGTTGGTTAGTCGTCGCCGCCAAACCATGTTCGATTTCCTTAGCTTAGTGTAATCAGAACACCCATCGCCACCGGAGGGTGTTGGCTAACGTGAGCGGCCCGCTGTGAGACGATCTCGTGAATTCCCCGTCGAGCCCGTTCAGCACTCTCGGTGAGGCATTGCAGCCCCACCGAGAGAGATGCTGACTGGCCTTATTGGCTACAAATCACACTCGCTCTTAATTCCGTCGCTTGACGATCCGGCAGGCAGCCAGAAGGCCCAGCGCAAATAACGTGAGGGTCGCCGGCTCTGGTACGGCCGTCACGGCCCCGCCGCCGGGAGCCGTGTTGGCCCAGTGCGACGAGACAAAGTTGATGTCAAAGATATTGACGATGCCGTCGTAATTGGTATCGCCAGCCAGACCCGCGGTATTCCAATTGGACGAGATCAAGTTGATGTCGAAAATGTTCACGACCTTGTCGCCGTTGGCGTCGCCGGCTAGCTGATCGAGATAAACCACGTCGGCCTGAAATGGTTGGTCTCCGAATCCCCCACCGATCGCATGGACCTCGAGCGTAAGGTCCTTCGTTCCGCCCGTCGCGAACGCCGTCCCAAGGGGCTGATAGCGACCGGCTGCCAGGGCTGGAGTTACGGTGAGGTTCAGTTCGGACAGCGCATTGGCCGACGGTGCATACGATCCCCAACCGGTGACGCCGTGGCCGGCAAAGCCGCTGAAGCCGACAGGATTCAAGCTGCCACTGGCTGAACCTATGACATAGGCGTCGAAGGTTACGCTAACCTGCGACTCCACGTTGCGGAGAATCATCGGAATGGATTCGATGGTGTTTCCGGCGCCGCGGAGGGTGATGACTTCCAAGGTCGCCCCGCCGCCGTAATGAACCGCGCCCGATGGGGTCGCGGTGCTCGCTCCACCACCGCCAGCCACCGAATAACCCCAGTTCACATCCTTGGTGCCGTACGCGGTGAAAGCAAACCCTAAGCTCACGCTTCCGCCGGCGGGAATCACCTTGGCGGAGGTGAGGTCCAACTCACTTAAGCCGGTCGTTGTGGGCGCGAATTCGGACCATCCCGGTGCGCCGGTATCGGTGATGCTGTCCCAGCCAACACCCGAGGTATTGGTCGGGTCGGGAACGAGCTTGCCCGCGGCGGACGTGATTTGGTAGCCGTCCAGCGATACTGGACTACCCGAGGTGTTTTGAACGGTCACTGCCCCCGAGAATGGACTGACGTTTAGTTGTAGATTCTGAGCCGCAGCCGTCGTGGTCAGCGCGGCAAGGACCGCGCCGGCTACGAATGCCGCTCTAATAGGTTTTTTCTCAAGCCTTAACATTCAAAGTCTCCTGAACGGGGACCAGAAGCGCGCTCACCAACCGAGGCCATGGGTACTGTCCTGGTCATTGATGAACGTGTTTCGTGTCATGTGGGATGTTCGTGTTCGTTGATGGTGCAGGATGTCCATGACACAGTTCGGAGCTACAAGCCCGAACTGTCCGGGTTCAGGTCGCAAGGTTCCGACGACGACGCAACGCGAGTAGCAAGGCCGGTGAGGCGATGGCTAGCAAAATGATCGTGCCCGGCTCGGGCACCGCCAGGCTCTCCCCGCCTCCGCCATTGAAGGCGTTGTAATCCGTCTTGAAGATGGAAAAGTCCGGGATGGAAATCTTCCCATCGCTATTGAGATCCCCGTAGAGGCCGGGGGGGACCGTTTGCAACCAGTGGGATGTGAGGATGCCATAGTCGAGGAGATTGACCTGGCCGTTGCCGTCGATATCGCCGGGAACAACAGCGACCGAGGTGGCGAAGTGGATGTCATCAAAGACGGATTGCACATCGGGACTATACAAGGTGATCTGCAAGTTTTCACCGGCGTACGGAGTTCCCGTGCTGTCGAAATCCAGCGTAAAGGGTGCTAGCGTTCCCCCGGGGCCACTTTGAGTGAGCGAGGTCAACAGATGACTCGTCGTACCGTCAAAAGCGGAAAGGCTAATGGTGTAAGCCCGTCTTATTCACCCTGCCGTTTTAAAAGCGTGAAAAACATCGCGTGATTCGCGGGGTTTCATGGAGTGTGAGTGGCATTCCACGGACCCCCAGGAGA